>Ga0194127_10009756_pt1 | contig 10045 bp, 10 predicted proteins | sample TA2KigC100mmetaG_FD_148624 | JGI IMG/M metagenome (GOLD analysis project Ga0194127, IMG submission 148624) | Freshwater microbial communities from Lake Tanganyika, Tanzania - TA2015036 Kigoma Deep Cast 100m | ecosystem: Environmental > Aquatic > Freshwater > Lake | place: Tanzania: Lake... | reverse complement strand
GAATGGTCACTCGAATACAATCGACACAAATGTTCTGCTTCTCGATACAATATCGCCCATATATTGATTTCCCACATCAATGTGTTTTTCTCACGCAGAATCTGCAGACATTTCTCCCGCATTCTCATTGCAAAATTGTTCAAAATCTGCGTACCGCCACCAAAAACAGAACCGGCAAACAACCAATTGACATCTTTGTAAATATTGCCGTAATATGCCATATTCGGATTCCAACAACTGGCAAAACAGATGCGAGAGGATTCACAACCAGAATCGAGAAGACGACGCTGAATCCGCGACCGCATATAATACAATTCCGTCTGAAATATATCGATTTTTCCTTGAAACATATGGAAGGCACCGAAATCTATCCAGACATACTCATAAGCGTTAGCGACCGAAGCGTTAGCGACCGAAGATTTGGCTGTAATCGCAACGCTAATCGCAATCGCCATCCACTCCGTTTTCTGACATTGTACCATCATATATTCGAGAGTATCTTTGCTAGGATTCCCAGTATTCAAGACAAATTTATGTGCCATCGCGCGATAAGGCAATAAGAACAAATCGGCCATCTCAAAAAAGACAAACGTAATGTGTCCATATATCTGGTAGGAATACGTATGCTGTATTCCGTCCATTACTCCGCCACGAATGCGATATACAAATTGACCTTCACCTGTTTTCGGATACCGCAATTGTGATACAATATGAGTTTCAAATACGTGCCTCTCAATAAAAATCGTCATTGGTATTTGAACTGCCATCAATTGGAATCCAAACTGCAAATATTTAGTTATATCGCGGTCTGAACGTCGATTTATATTACCAATAAATCCAGACACAATATTCATTTTTTCATACTATGTAAAACTAGTATGTATTAATGTTGTTTGAAAAAAAAAGCGCATAATAAAATGACATCGTCTGCATCATCGTCCTTGCCCACATACGATTTCGTATTTTCACTTGGATACCGATGTTCAAGTGCCGGATTCCTAAAATCCCTCGGAATAAAAACGGAGAGTTATCCATTCGATTGGATGGTCAGCCGATTACCCATCATCGAACATTGCATACAAACCGGGTTCCGTTATCTAGTCGACCCAGCTTACTATACAAACGCGATGGGCACAACAAACCATTATACATCCGTCGACCCATCCTCTCGACAATGGATATGTGATGAATCGATTTGCTACAATCAATATTATGAGTCGTATCCAGCTCAATATTACTTGCCGAAACCAATAACACCTATCCACGACGCATACGGATACAAATGTATGATGAATCACCGCAATATAAAGCAAAATCCAGCAGACAAGGATTACTTTGAACGATGTGTCCAACGTTGGAACAAGATGACCGCCACCCCCGCAAAAACATTGTCTCTTTATATTCATCCTGCTGTGTTCAAAATAGAATTTGATGTTATGCGAGAGGACCTAATAAACGAAATTCGCCGATTCCATATGGCATTATCAACCGCCATCAAACCGAAACATGATGGTATTTATATCATACCGGTTAAAACGCCTTATGACAATCCGACAGAACACTGTGCCAAATATGTGTTGGAAGAACAGCCGGACGACGAAATCGGCGCACCCGGATGCAGAATCTGTGTATTATGGGCGAATCGCCATTTCATCGATGCCGGTGAAATATTTATGGGGAATTGTCACGTGGAAACATATGTCGTAAAAGAGTATCTAATAACAAGACTGAGAGGATAGTGTAACCCCAAATATATGTGAATTTTCTTACGTAAAATTCATATATATATTTTTAACCTCTACGAAGTGCTACGTATAAATAAGTATCACTACGTATTTATAAGAAGTGATAGTGGAGTTGTTCTTTGGTCTCTCCAAAGGCGGACCCAAAGGCCTTGTGCCGCTTCTTTTACACCTTTTACACCATTGCACATTTTACGCCATTTTACATTTCAAACGCCTACTTTATTTTTTTTTATTTTTACTATCGTTAAGCTTTGATGCTTTTGGTGCTTTTGGTGCTTTTGGTGCTTTTGGTGCTTTTGGTGCTTTTGGTGCTTTTGGTGCTTTTGGTGCTTTCGGTGCTTTTGGTGCTTTCGGTGCTTTTGGCGCTTTTGGCGTATTTTTTGGCAGTTGGTTTTTAGAAGGTAAATTTAATGACGACGGTGCCTTTACGTGTTGTATGATTACTTTTTTAACAACTTCTTGAATAGGACCTTGTATATAAATTGGACTCGCATGTGGCGGAGAAACAATATTATTTTGTTTGCTTTGTTCTTCTGTTTGTAGGTCTTTGTTTAATTGTTCAGGATTTTTTTTGTAATAAGTTATTAATAAATCACATAACTCGTCTTTTTTTAATTTACTAAATCCACAAACATTATTTATTCTGCAAATATCTTTTAATTCCGCAACAGTTTTTGCGCGAATGAATTCAAATTCGGGTTCGTTATTCATATCAATTTATTATTAAAATATGCTAAATTATTTAAGTTACTTTTATCGTACTATATAAAATCGGCGTTTGAAACGTAAAAAGGTGTAAACGCCCACCCCTAAAGGGTGGGCGTCTTTTAATGTGCTTTGGCAACTGTTACTTTGCAACAGATAAATGCCGTTTATGTATCAATAATTCCGCCGCAGGCGGAAAATTATGATAAATAAATGGGCATTTTAACGTCTATTCGCGGAATTGTCCCTCTTGAAGCGGCACAAGGCCTCCCGTTAGGGAGGCCCGCCTTTGGAGCGACCGAGGGACAACTCCGCTATATAGCATTTGCCGAAACTCATATAGATTTTTAATCTATATGAGTAGAGGTTAAAGGTGCAAAGGTGTAACAGTTCAAAAAACGCCTACCCATTTTTACTAATCCAATCAGAAACTATTTTGTAATCAATTAAATGTTTCATCTCACAAACCTCAATTTCAGAAGTATATGAAGAAATATTGCCGATACCAAACCAACCCATACCCCAATTAAAACCATCTATTTTTTTACCTTTTATATGAATATAATATTTATTTGGTTGTATAACTATTTTATGTATATCATTTGTATTTAATAAAAAATTAGTTAATTTAATAAATTTTGACATATATATATTTTATTCAATTAGTTTTTAAGTAATTTGACATTTATATTCAGCATTTGAAATGTTACACCTTTTCCCATTTAATCCGCCCATTCTGAGCGGATTTTTGAGTGAAAAGGCAACGTTACTTTGCGCATTTTGAATGCGCAAAGGTGTAAGAGAGGTTAACCTCTATTCATACAGATTAAAAATCCGTATGAATAAACGCAAACGCTATATAGTGGAGTTGTCCCTCGGTCGCTCCAAAGGCGGGCCTCCCTAACGGGAGGCCTTGTGCCGCTTCAAGAGGGACAATTCCGCGAATAGACGTTAAATAAGTTTGCCTTTTAGTTGGTTCATATGTTTGAGAGGAATTAATGCAGCATCATCGTTGATTGCACTAACTCCAAACTCCGGGAATTCTTGCACCCATTCTTTTGGAGAAGGTTCCGATGAAAATTCGTGGTATCCATTTACAGATTCGTCAAAATCCAATGCATCTATGTCCATACTAATCTCACTAATCGACGGAGTTTCAGATTCGGGTTCTTTTACTTCCGTTTCTGAGGAATAAATATCCAATATGCGTTTTGCTGCTCGGCTCCTCTGTACATCCTCCTTCTCCAATTCCACATAACGCACACAATCCGTTTCTGGGATACGACGCACTTTATCGTATATTTCTCGCAATCCGTTATCGTAGATATCCCGGTCACTTTGATTCAAATCACCCGTTATAATCATTTTGCTTCCTTCGCCGATACGAGTCGCCAACATAAACATCTGGGTTGGCGACGAATTTTGCATTTCATCTGCAATAATCCACGCATTCTTAAATGTCCTCCCGCGCATAAACCCGAGAGGCACAATCTCAATAATCCCCTCGTCCATCATACGTTCTATTTCCTTTGCTGAATAGGTCTCGCGCAACGAATCAAATATGGGCCGCGTCCAAGGGTCCATTTTCGACTCCAACCCACCGGGCAAAAATCCAATCTCTTCATCGACAGAAACGACTGGACGTGTAATGACGATTTTATGGACAACTCCTAGACGCAAGGACTCGACACCTGCATAACACGCCAACATCGTTTTCCCCGTCCCGGCTGGACCAATCGCAATAACAATATCGATATCCGCATTACGCATTAATTCGACAAATTTTATCTGGTTCTCTGTCTTCGGTTGAAAAGATTTAATAACGCGTTTTTTCTGGACCGGTTCCAACAATCCTTCTATATCAAATGTATCTGTCAATTTCCGACGCTTGGAAGAAAACGCAGCTGTTTGCATTCGATATACATTCGGAACAAGAATTGATTCGAGTCCTTTGAAGAATGGTTTATTGCAAAACCCGTGGGAATGACGAATACTCGCCAAGAATAACATCATTGGACTGAATAACGACGCCTTCATTTCTCTCCTCTCTTTGTGTACTATTATTCATATCAAACTCAAATGTTTATATGGTTCGCGTTTTCAAGTTATGCACGTGAGCAGAAAAGAATTCCGCAAATGGACGTTAACGTCTATTCATACAGATTAAAAATCCGTATGAATAAATGCAAACGCTATATAGTGGAGTTGTCCCTCGGTCGCTCCAAAGGCGGGCCTCCCTAACGGGAGGCCTTGTGCCGCTTCAAGATGGACAATTCCACTAATAGACGTTAATTATATGGGTCAATACCGCTGTTTTCTAATGCGGTTAAAACGGTGGCCAATTTCGCTGGGTCGAATCCGACACCCGGAGCAGGTATCCCATACAGACTGATATAATATCGGAAGAGAGGAGCAAGTTGCAGTGTTTGTTTCATCGACAATGTGCTTTGCGCATCGTTAAATGCTGTTTGAACATTGACGCCGCCGACAATCTCATTAATAACTCCTTGCAAATATAAATTTTGCACTTGCAACTCAGTTGTTAGTGTATTCAAACCAAATGCATTGATAGCACCCGTAATACCGTCCGTTGTAATTTGAAATAGAACCGAGAGGGCAGGAATAGTTTGATATTTGATAGTTGCAAGTCTTGCAACTTCGTGCAATTTCAAATATTGAGTAAAATCAACCGGAATATTTTCATACTGCTTAGCAGCAAGTGGTCCAGTATATAATCTCTGAATAGAGAGGATAGATTGCAACTCGCTGTCTGTAATTGATATAGTACCGCCGCCGCCACCTCCTCCACCACCTCCACCACCTCCACCACCTCCACCTAAACCACTCACTGGATTTATCATACTCTTCGTTTCGTAACCGACCATCACCGAACGAAACATCGATTTGCTAGCAAATCCACGACTCATTCTTCTCTCATATTCTATAGTAATGTAAAATATCTCAAAGGAGATATACAATGTAAAATATCTCAAAGGAGATATACAATGTAAAATATCTCGAACTTGGATGATACATCGGTCTCGGATGAGAGGATACTCGAGAACTCTATGTATGAGCTCCGCCCCATCGTATGAATTCCCGGACAAAACAACGCGCATATTGACTATGTTTTACTAGATGGTCGCTATATCGATTTGCATACGTCATATCTTGCATCCCATCGCCTCCATACCAAAATACAATCTCGTCACGACTGTAGCGTTTAAATACGTGTTCCCAATAGGGCAAATTCGGCACACTACCTACCACCGTTTCATCCGGCCCTACTTTTCCGTAAATAACCATATCCCATTTTTTCTGCTGAATCGACTCAATCAATGCGTTCTCATCCGCAAACTCTTTCCGCAGAGAGGATGGCAAACGTCTTGAATACGTAAATCCGTTCCCATACAATTCAGACAATCGTTCTGCCGGAAAATCGTCATACAGAAAATCGAGAGGCGGATATTCTACCGCATTCGACCCAACCGAATCCGCCCATTGTTTTAAGCCAATCCAATTTAATTCCCGCGTATAATTCACACCCGAATGACCAACTAATAATAGTATGTTTTTTGGACACGAACCAATATGCGACATATCTTTCAAAAACTGTTTAGCATTCGCCATTGTAGAACAATAATCTTTCGTATAGGCCCATAGTTTTTTAAGATATTGAGGATACAAACTGCGCTGTTCCTCTGTATTCTGCCAAGGCAATAATACTTTATATGCGTCTAATAACAATGTTTTTGGTAACGAAACAAGTGTATCGAGAGGACACTTATCCAAATCTTCAAATATAGGAATACAACCTGCCGCTAATATTTCGTAATGGCGTAGACAATCCCATCCACCCTTTCTCTTTGTAATTGCAAACATTGAATCGCGATACATCTCATAATACTTTGCTTCCTCTCCCGCACTAAATAAATAATTCGACGTATCACCCGGAATGAGAGGCGAAATTACATATTTCTTGTTTTCTATTGCAGGCACTGTCTCCGGAAAAACAGATTCCGGTATACAATAAGGCAAACTACAAATATCACGATGCCAACACATTACATTTAGAGCATAAATCTCTTTATGTTCCATCGGTTGTACACTAAATACCTTGTCTGTATCCAAACAAATGGCTTCTAAATGTTGGCCAGAATAAAACCTAGTGACCGGAATATACCGGGCAGTTTTGTTTTCCGACAAAAAACTAGCGAACCAACAGAGTGTAGAATTACTATGCAAGAGGATATTGCAATCACGCATTAATGCGAAATCGTCTGATAATGTCCCTGAAACTATAGTCGGCGACCATTTCTGGAAATACTCCATGTATTTATGCTCCCAATCATAGCGCAAAATGTCACTCACAATAATAAGCCGTCCATCCGAACCAGGCATTAATTTCTCCAAAATATCCAGATAATGGTATGGTGGTAAAATATTACTGGTTGGTGAAGTAGAATGAATATAATCATCTAATCGCAATGTCATCACAATATCTTTTTGCTGCCAAATGTGAGAGGAAGAAGAAAAAAGGTAATTGCGCATATATTCGCGATTCCCGTAAAATCCAATCCAAGAATCTTCTGTTGTTTTTAAATATGCTAATAACCTCTCACGAATAGGTAAATAATAAGAATCGTTCTGGAAAAAGCCTTCGCATATGACAAAAGAATCAGATATCGTTTGACTATCTATCCAGGTTGCGTTTTCATCGGTCAATTTAATAACGCCCGGTTTTTTAAAAATATCGTCGTCCAACGAGAGGTCTTCTATAGCCGTATAAGTATGCCCATACAAAATCGAAATACGTATACAGAATAAATATTGGAACAATATATTACCTGTTCTTGCGCCCGGAATCTTTGTAAACGTTACAAACATATCTCACAAAATATAATAGATACAATTTGTATGTATCTATATACTTTTTCGGCTTAAATATGGAAAGTCCATTTGATAATAACGTCTGCAGTTTGTATTTAGAACCCGTCTTGAATAATTACTACAAAACGTATCAAAATATAATAACCGCGAGCAATATACCCCCTGGACCTCTCGCCAATCTAATTGCAAGAGTCAATACACCGCGACTGAGCACATTCGTTCCAAACGAATCGACGACCACTTGCACTCTAGTTGTCAGTAGATATCCCTGCAATGGCCATTCCGTGTCTGGCAAAAACCAAAACCAATTTATGTATGTAGAAGACGTACCGGACGTGATTGGATACTTGGAGAAGAATGGCTATGTAATTATGTACAATATAACGGATATGGCACATAAAGGACGAATCGAATACACAAATCAACCTTCTAAGAGATTCTTATTCTCTTTCTACTATAATTCGACAAATGCCTCCCTAACGTGATGGACGAATGGATTCGTTACTGGACCTCTCGAAAAAATCGACGGAATTTGGCGGTCACAGTGAAACCACTTCACCAATGTGTCATAAATCTCCATATATACAGAATCGTCCTCATATTCACGACACGTATAAATATCAAATGCTAAATACTGCTGTTCCGGAAAAGTATGAATCGAAATGTGTGACTCGGATAACATATAAAGTACGGTTAATCCCTGAGGTTCAAATATATGTTGCGTTTTAGATAATACAGTAAAATCATACCTCTCACAAATATTGTCTAATAATTCGTGCATCGCCTCCATCGATTCGAGATGGGTTTTGTTACGAATGTTCGTCAGGTCGCAAATCATATGTTTACCGGTCGATACAGAAGAAGACATAAGACACAAATGTATGGCGCAAAATATATATGTTTATGATATTCAAAAAATTGAAACGTTTTTTTATTGCCTACGAAAGGAAACAAACATAATCCAAATCAAATTAAACCGAATCTAAACAAACCGAATGTCGCAAACAACCGAAACAAAACGTCGCCGTGGCCGTAAATCAGTAGTTACTTTGCTAGATACCGACAAGAAAGTAATACTTAAACAACATCATTTCGATTATTCCAATGATTTTGCAAATCAATTATTTATATTTGCAAAAACACATTTAGACGATACTAGCAAAGAATTTAAAGCCGCGTGGTCACTATGGACGGAAGCGAATTCCGACCAAATACGGAAAGAAATATCTAGGATGAAAGAGGCTGGATACGAAGGTAATGTAGAAGACAAAATGTATTTTAGTGCAAGATATTACTACCGTAAAAAAGCAATCCGCGCAACAACAACAACAGAGGATGCGGAAGAAGAGGAAGAAGAGGACAAAACACAAAAAAAGAAATACGAGTCGACGGAAAAGACAACACTAAAACAGATGAATGACCACATCTTATTACAAATTTATTGCGACCAAGACGTATCGGATTCGATTGTCAGAAGTATAATGCCTTCTAAATCATTCGCGGATTACTGCAGTAAATATGGAATATCGGCAGAAGATGCACGAATCAAAAAAACATACAAGAATATGTATTGGCGTATTTCGAAAAAACTGTCGGCATCATCATCATCATCGCCAATCATCGCCAAATTGATAAAAGGTACGTAACATAAAGAACAAATAAATGCATTTTTTATGGCGGAAAATTGTCGAATAATAAACAATGCAAAATATATATGGTAAGAAATGCAAGAGGGTGGCGAACAGAAACTGAATTTATTAAGTAGTGGGGCATTTGGATGCATTTATAGTCCATCGATAACGTGTAAAGGCGAAGTTGGTAGCGCAAAATACGTGACTAAAATTCAAAAAAGCAAACGCGCGATTCGCAATGAATTGTATATATCCGAACGAATACGCAATATAAAAGGATACGTCCGTTTTTTTGCTCCAGTAATAAAATATTGCAATGTCCGCATTGCAAAAGACAACGTAGATGATTTGAAAAAATGTCAAGTATTCGAAGACGAGAAAAAGGAAACCCTCCAAGAAACCTCTTATGTTTCGATGAAAACGCGCTACGTCGGAAAGAAGGACTTAAGAGACGAATTACTCCGAAATATTACTCCTGCCACTTTTCCGAAAAAAATACGTAGAACACATTCCCATTTGCTAATGGCGGTCGACAAATTATATGCACATAACATCGTTCATTTCGATTTGAAATCGAATAATATAATAATGGATTCGGAGAGGAATGTACCAATTATCATTGATTTCGGACAATCTTGGGCCATCGACCAACTGGACACCCCCGAAAGAATATCGACCGCCTTTTTCGTATTCAGTCAATATGACTATTGGTGTATAGATATACTGATTTGCTCATATATAACGCAAGAAATACCAATCGAAAATGCAAAAACGGATTTTGTCACAGAATCGGCGCTCAATACCATCTGGAAAATGTTTATGTATGGCCAAAATACAAAACGCGGCAATAAAATCGACAATGATGTATTCTTGTATTCTATTTTGCAGAATCCACTGACCCCCCAAGAATTTCAAGATAAATTGCTGAAATCGATGGCGGAGTTTATAAATAAACGCACTTGGTGGGAATTGTATGAAGTATTAATAAAATATGCGAATACGTGGGATGGGTATTCATTGGCAGTTATTCATATGAATATGCTGGATGATATATATTTGAACAAACCGGACCCC
>Ga0194127_10009753_pt1 | contig 10048 bp, 8 predicted proteins | sample TA2KigC100mmetaG_FD_148624 | JGI IMG/M metagenome (GOLD analysis project Ga0194127, IMG submission 148624) | Freshwater microbial communities from Lake Tanganyika, Tanzania - TA2015036 Kigoma Deep Cast 100m | ecosystem: Environmental > Aquatic > Freshwater > Lake | place: Tanzania: Lake... | reverse complement strand
CAAGGTATCTCAAACACGTTGACACGTTCCGTTCCGTCTTTCGCCAGTCGAGCATAAGCGCGAGAGGCAACTCCCTTCACCTTCCCCCAGAGCGATCGCCACTCCATGTCGTCCCTTTCACTGCCTGTAGGATTCGATGCTCGCACCTGCCTGCTAGGCCCGAATCGCCCCCAGCGGATCTTTGAAGGAGAAGTCCGCGCAGCGGGCCAAGCTCTCCCTCCAATGGTCGCCAGCCCCTGCTGAGCCTAGCACGATCTTATTACGATTGGAAGCGATTGGGCAGATGCCTGTCATCAGCAGCAGGAAGCGCTCCCACCATTGTCAAGTAGGTGATGCGGGAGCTGCAAGGCAGCGACTCGAAAGACGCAGCGCCGCGGACTTGCCACGTGGCAAGTCCGCGCGTCAGACTCGGCCCGACGCGCCCCCGGGGGCGGATCGGAGGAAGTCCCATGCAGAACGAACCGCGCCTTGCCGAGATCGAGGCCGCCGCGGCGCGCCTGGCCGGACGCATCCACCGCACGCCGGTCATGCGCAGCGCGGGCCTGGACGCGCTCACGGGCGCCGAGCTCACCTTCAAGTGCGAGAGCCTCCAGCGCACGGGCTCCTTCAAGATCCGCGGCGCGATGAACGCCGTGCTCTCGCTGTCAGGTGCCGAGGCCGCGCCCGGCGTGCTCACCCACTCGTCGGGCAACTTCGCGGCGGCCCTCGCACTCGCTGCGCGGGAGCGCGGCGTCGCCGCCCACATCGTGATGCCCGACAGCGCCCCCGCCGTGAAGCAGGCCGCCGTGCGCGCCTACGGCGGCCGGGTCACCTTCTGCGCCCCCACGCTCACCGCCCGCGAGGAGACGGCCGCGCGCATTCAGGCCGAGACCGGCGCGCGCTTCGTGCACCCCTACGACGACTACGCGATCATCGCCGGCCAGGGCACGGCGGCGCTCGAGCTGTGGCGGGAGGCGCCCGACCTGCAGGCCATCGTGATCCCCGTGGGCGGCGGCGGGCTCTCCGCGGGCTGCGCGCTGGCCACTGCGGCCCTCGCGCCGCGCGCCGAGATCCTCGGCGCCGAGCCCGCGGGCGCGGACGACGCCTATCGCTCGCTGCTCGCCGGTGAGCGCCTGCCGCAGCTCGACCCCCGCACCTGCGCCGACGGCCTGCGCACGGCCCTCGGCGAGCGCAACTTCCCGATCCTCAGCCGGCTGCTCGCGGGAATCGTCACCGTGAGCGAGGACGAGATCGTGGCCGCGATGCGCCTCGTCTGGGAGCGGCTGAAGATCCTCGTCGAGCCCTCGGGCGCGGTCCCGCTGGCGGCGGTGCTCGCCGCACCGGCCCGCTTCCGGGGCCGGCGCGTGGGGCTCATTCTGTCGGGCGGCAACGTCGATCTCGACGCCTTGCCCTGGCAGGCGGCGGCGCGCTGATGGCCACCCCCCGGACGGCGCCCGCGCGCGCACTCCGGGTGTTCGCCCGTCGGGCGGCGCTGGCGTTGCTCTTCCTGCTCGCGGTCGGTCTCGCCATCTTCGCCGGCGGTGAGTGGGAGCGCCGGCGCGACCCGCGCGCGCAGCTGCTCGCCCGCCGCGGTGCGCTGATCGCCACCGGCGAACAGCGCGAGCGCGCGGACAGCGCCTCTGTCTTCTCCAGCCTGAACCTCGAGAGCGACACCGGCGTCGTCGTGGCGGCCTCGCTCAAGATGCCCCGCGGGCCAGGCCCTTTTCCGGCGCTCCTCGTGCTCGGCGGCCTGCGCACGGGCCGGCACACGCGCGAGGTCATCGGCGACGCACCGGGCCTGGTGCTGCTCTGCCTCGACTACCCCTATGCCGGCAAGCGGGAGCGGCTCTCGGCCTGGGAGTTCCTGCGCGCGCTGCCGCGCATGCGCCGGGCCCTGCTCGAGACCGTACCCGCGGCCATGCTGGGCACGGACTACCTGCTGAGTCGCCCGGAGGTGGATCCCGCGCGGGTCACGGTCGTGGGCGGTAGCTTCGGCGCGCTCTTCGCGCCGGCCGTGGCCGCTCTGGACGAACGCATCGCCGCGGCGGCCCTGCTCTTCGGCGCCGGGGATCTCGAGCGACTCGCCCGCGCGAACATCCGGGCGCCGGCGCCGCTGGCCGTCCCGGCCGCCTGGGCGATCGCAGTGCTCGCCGCGCCCCTGGAGCCCCGGCGCCACATCGCCGCCGTCGCGCCGCGGCCCCTTCTCTTGCTTGGCGCCACGGGGGACGCCCGCGTGCCGCGCGCCTGCAGCGAGACGCTGGCGGCCGCGGCCGGCGAGCCGAAGACCCTGCGCTGGATCGAAGCGGGGCACCTGAACGTGCGCGAGCCCGCGTTCCACACCCTGGTGAGGGGCGAACTGCTGGCCTGGCTCGCCGGCGCGGGCCTGCTCGTCGCTGCGCAGGCGGATTCCCTCGCCGGCCCGCTCGGGCAGACGGCTACTCCTTGATCAGGGCCTCCGCCCAGATCTCGAGCTTCTCGGCGAGTTCGGGGGAGTAGCCCTTCTCCTCGAAGCGGATCCGGCCCTGCTTGTCGATGGCGCAGAGGTAGGGAATGCCGTCCACGCCGTAGGCCTTGGCCAGCGCGTCGTCGCCGTAGAGCAGCTCCATCGCGTAGTCGTTGCGCTCGATGAAGGCCGCTGCGCCGGCCGGCGTCTGCTCCCAGACGTTCACCGAAAAGACGCGCAGGCCTGCGGGCTTCTTCGTCTTCATCCATTCGTCGAGCACGGGCATCGCCAGGCGGCAGGGGCCGCACCAGGTGGCCCAGAAGTCCAGGACGAGCACCTGGCCGCGCAAGTCGGCGAGGCGGAGGCTGTCGCCGGCCAGCGTGCGCAGGGTCCAGTCCGGCGCCGGGCGATCGATCATGGCGGCCAGGGCGCTCGTGCTCCGTGCCGCGCGCCCGGCGGCCTTGTTCGCGGCCACCTGCTCGGCGAGCGGCGCCCAGGCCGGGTCTTCGCGCAGGCTCGCGAGGTCGGGATCCTCGGCGAGATGCTTCGGGTCGGCGTAGCCGGCTGCGGCCGCCGCGCGCAGGGCCGCGAAGGCGGGGTCCCGCCGGCCGAGCAGCGCCTCCAGGCAGCCGATGTCGTAGTGCCGCGCGGCGAGGTCGGCCGCGCCGGGCACGGCCCGGGCGCGCTGGTCGGCGAGGAGGACTTCGTAGGCCTTGGCCTCGCGCAGGCCGCTGGCCCAGTAGTAGTCGACGTACTCGTCCCGTTCCTCCGCCCCGAGACGCCCCGCCTGCACCATGGCGTCGATGCCGGCGGCGTAGAGCGTCTTCGCCTCCTCGTAGCGGCCGCGGTAGATCTGGATGCGCGCCAGCTCCTGGTCCGTCGCCCAGCGAGCGCCCGCGGCCTTCGCGCGCTCGAAGAGGGCCAGAGCGCCCTCGGCGTCGCCCGTGTAGAGCAGGTAGTTCTCCATCGCCTGCTGGGCCTGGGAGCTCTCGCCGCTCAGCGAGAGGAAGCGGGCGAAGGCCTCGCGATCGTCCGGGAAGCTCTCGGCAAGTCCGGGCGCCGGCGTCTGCGCGCGCAGCAGCCCGCGCAGGTAGATGCCGGTCAGCAGCTCGTAGGCGCCGAGGTTGCCCGGCTCGATCTCGATCGCATGCCGCCCCCAGCGCAGTCCCTCGACCGGCTCGCGGCAGGCGAGTCCGCGCAGGACGGCGGCGAGGGGCGAGCCCGGCCGCTGCATCTGGCGCTCGGCGAAGAAGGCCTCGGCGTCGGCGGGGTCCACGCCCTTCCAGCGCTCGAGGATGACCCGCAGCAAGGCGGCGTCCTCGCTGACGGCGGCCGCCTCGCGGCAAAGGGCCAGGGCGCGCTGCACGCTGTAGGTCTTCCCGAACTCAGCGCCGAAGCGCTCGGCGGTCCAGGGCGCGGCGGCCTCTTCGGCCTGCGCCGGGAGCGCGCCGAGAGCGGCGAGAAGAAGGAAGCTGGCGAGAACGCGGCACATGCGCGACCCCCGGGGTTGGCGTGAGGCGCTTACAATACTCGGCCCGCGCGCGGAATTCCAGTCGCCGGGCCGTCTTGACGCTGCCCGCGGCGGCCGCTAGACTGCGGCCGGCGCCGTGAGGCGCATCTTACCCTTTCCCAAGGACTTCGATGGGCCACGAGGATCTCTTCCAGCGCCTGGAAGCCAAGCGCGACGAGGCGCGCCTGGGCGGCGGGCAGGAGCGCATCGACAAGCTGCACGCCTCCGGGCGCCTGACCGCCCGCGAGCGCATCCACCTCCTCTTCGACAAGGGCAGCTTCCAGGAGCTGGGCGTCTTCGTCACGCACCGCTCGCCGGACCCGGCGATCGCCGACAACAGGCCCGTCGGCGACGGCGTCGTCGCCGGCTTCGGCCGCGTGGCGGGGCGCCTCGTCTACGCCTTCGCCCAGGACTTCACGGTCTTCGGCGGCACGATGAGCGAGGCCAATGCGGGCAAGATCGCGCGTCTCATGGACCTGGCGATCGACAACGGCGCGCCCGTGATCGGCCTCAACGACTCGGGCGGCGCGCGCATCCAGGAGGGCGTCTACTCCCTGGGCGGCTACGCGGACATCTTCCTGCGCAACACGCTGGCCAGCGGCGTCATCCCCCAGATCAGCGTGATCATGGGCCCCTGCGCGGGCGGGGCGGTCTACAGCCCGGCGATCACGGACTTCATCCTGATGGTCGAGGGCACGAGCCACATGTTCGTGACCGGCCCGAACGTGATCAAGATGGTCACGGGCGAGGAGGTCAGCTTCGAGGAGCTGGGCGGCGCCGCGACGCACAACGCGAAGAGCGGCGTCGCGCACTTCATGGCCGCCAACGACCAGGACGCCCTGCTCCAGGTCAAGAAGCTGCTCAGCTACCTGCCCTCGAACAATCTCGACGATCCGCCGCGCGTGGAGACCGACGACCCCTTCGACCGCCAGGACGAGGAGCTGGACCGCATCATCCCCACCGACCCCAAGCGCACCTTCGACGTCGTCGACGTCATCGAGCGCGTGATGGATCGGGGCAGCTTCTTCCAGGTGCAGAAGGACTACGCGCGCAACATCGTCGTCGGCTTCGCGCGCCTGGGCGGGCAGAGCGTGGGCGTCGTCGCCAACCAGTCGCGCACCATGGCCGGCGCGCTGGACATCGCCGCCAGCCTCAAGGGCGCGCGCTTCGTGCGCTTCTGCGACGCCTTCAACATTCCGCTCATCACCTTCGAGGACGTGCCCGGCTTCCTGCCCGGCACCGACCAGGAGTACGGCGGCATCATCAAGCACGGCGCGAAGCTGCTCTACGCCTTCTGCGAGGCCACCGTACCGAAGCTGACCATCGTGATCCGCAAGGCCTACGGCGGGGCCTACGACGTCATGAGCTCCAAGCACATCCGCGCGGACCTCAACTACGCCTGGCCGACGGCCGAGCTGGCCGTGATGGGCGCCGAGGGGGCGGTGAACATCCTCTACCGCAAGGAGCTGGCGGAGGCGGCGGACCCGGTCGCCCGGCGCGCCGAGCTGATCCAGCGCTACAACGAGCAGTTCGCGCACCCCTATCTCGCCGCCGAGGCGGGCTTCATCGACGACGTGATCCTGCCCCGCGAGACGCGGCAGCGGCTGATCGCCGGGCTGCAGAGCCTGGCCGGCAAGCGCCAGCAACTGCCGCCCAAGAAGCACGGCAACATCCCCCTCTAGCCCGGGAGCCCCGATGCCCCCCCTGCGCAAGGTCCTGGTGGCGAACCGCGGCGAGATCGCGATGCGCGTCATGCGCACGGCGCGCAAGCTGGGCATCGCGACGGTCGCCGTCTACAGCGAGCCCGACCGCCAGGCGCCGCACGTCTTCTTCGCCGATCAGGCGCTGCCGCTGGGCGGCACCAGCTCGGCCGAGACCTACCTGCGCATCGACAAGCTCGTGGAGGCGGCGCGCCGGGCGGGCGCCGACGCCGTGCATCCCGGCTACGGCTTCCTCTCGGAGAACCCGGCGTTCGCCGAGGCCTTGAGCGAGGCCGGCGTTGTCTTCGTCGGCCCGCCCGCCAGCGCGATGGCGGCGATGGGCAACAAGCTGCGCGCGCGGGCGCTGATGCTCGCGGCCGGCGTGCGCGTGATCCCCGGCAGCGAGGGCGCGGTGAGCGATCCCAAGGAGGCGGCGCGCCTCGCCAAGGCGATCGGCTTCCCGGTGATGCTCAAGGCCGCGGCCGGCGGCGGCGGCAAGGGCATGCGCGTCGTGCGCAGCGCCGACCAGCTCGCCGCCGCCCTGAACGCGACGCGCGAGGAGGCGGGCAAGGCCTTCGCCGACGAGTCGGTCTTCGTCGAGAAGTACATCGATCGGCCGCGTCACATCGAGATCCAGGTGATGGCCGACGCCCACGGCCACTGCATTCACCTCGGCGAGCGCGAGTGCTCGATCCAGCGGCGGCACCAGAAGGTGGTCGAGGAGAGCCCGAGCCCCTTCGTCACGCCGGCGATGCGCGAGGCGATGGGCGCCATGGCCGTCCAGGCCGCGCAGGCCGTGGGCTACGAGGGCGCCGGCACGGTGGAGTTCATCGCCGACGCCGAGCGCAACTTCTACTTCCTCGAGATGAACACGCGCCTGCAGGTCGAACACCCGGTGACGGAACTGATCACGGGGCTCGACCTCGTGGGGCTGCAGTTCCAGGTCGCGGCCGGCGAACCACTGCCGCTCACCCAGGCGCAGGTCGCGCGCCGCGGCTGGGCGATGGAGTTTCGCATCTACGCCGAGGACCCCGAGCGCGGCTTCCTGCCCTCGACCGGCAAGATCCAGCGCCTGCGCGCGCCGGCCGGGCCGGGCGTGCGCCACGACAGCGGCATCTACGAGAAGTACGAGGTGCCCGTCTACTACGATCCCCTGCTCAGCAAGCTCGTCATCTCGGGCGAGGACCGTGCCGACACGATCGCCCGCGCGCGGCAGGCCTTCCAGGAGTTCGTCATCGCGGGCATCAAGACGAACATCCCCTTCCACCAGTGGCTCCTGCGCCAGCCGCGCTTCGCGGCCGGCGACTTCGACACGCACTTCATCGACGAGCACTTCCGCAGCGAGGAGATCAACCACGACCCGCGGGTGCCGGCGGTCGCCGTGCTCGCGGCGGTGCTCGCCTACCACCAGCACGCGCGGCGCTTGAACTTCGACGAGGCCGCCGCGCGCGACGGCCAGCCCAGCCGGTGGCGGCACACGGCACGGCGCGAAGCCGTGGCGCGCCGGGGGCAGGCATGAGCGGGGCCCGCTATCTCGTCCGCCTGGGTGCCGAGGGTGAGACGAAAGAAGTCAGCGTCGAGGCGCGAGGCGCGCGCTGGGCTATAACGGTAGGCGAGGCGGAGCATCTAGTCGAGCAGATCGTCCTCGAGAAGGACGAACTCCTCTCGCTGATCGTCGGCGACCACAGCTACCTCGTCGACCTGATCGAGACCGACTGGGAGAGCGGCCGCTTCGTCGTCGGCGCGATCGGCGAGCAGATCGCCCTCAGCGTGCGCGACGAACTGGAGGCGGTGGCCGAGCAGGTGACCGCCGCCGCCCGGCAAAGCGGCATCTTCGAGCTCAGGGCGCCGATGCCGGGCATCGTCGTGCGCGCGCTCGCCGCCGCCGGCGAGCGGGTGGCGCGCGGCCAGGGCCTGGTCATCCTCGAGGCGATGAAGATGCAGAACGAGCTGGCCAGCGAGCTGGACGGGCGCCTGCGGGAGCTGCTCGTCGAGCCCGGCCAGCTCGTCGAGACGGGCGCCGTGCTCGCCCGCGTCGTCCAGGAGGCCGAGTGAGCAAGGACTACGGCGAGGCCCGCGCGCGCTGGCAGCGGGAAACCCTGGCCCGCCATCTCGCCCAGGGCGCCGAGCGGCGCCCGCGCTTCGAGACGCCCTCGGGCCGTCCCGTGGCGGCGGTCTACGGACCCGACGACCTCGCGAACTTCGATCCCGTCCGCGAGCTGGGCCTGCCCGGCGAGGCGCCCTTCACGCGCGGCGTGCAGCCCAACCAGTACCGCGGCCGCCTCTGGACGATGCGCCAGTACGCCGGCTTCGGCTCGGCCGCCGAGACCAACGCGCGCTTCCGCTACCTGCTCGCGCGCGGCCAGACTGGCCTGTCCACCGCCTTCGACCTGCCCACGCAGATGGGCTACGACGCCGACCACCCGCTCGCCGCCGGCGAGGTCGGCCGCGTCGGCGTCGCGATCAGCACCCGCGAGGACATGGCCGAGCTGCTCGCCGGCATCGACACCGCCGCCGTCAGCTGCTCGATGACGATCAACGCCCCCGCCGCGCAGCTGCTGCTCTTCTACGCGCTCGTCGCCGAGAGCGCGGGCGTGCCGGCCGCGCAGCTCAAGGGCACGATCCAGAACGACATCCTCAAGGAGTACATCGCCCGCGGCACCTACATCTATCCGCCGGGGCCGAGCCTGAGGCTCATCACCGACACCTTCGCCTGGTGCGCGGCCAACGCGCCGCAGTGGAACACGATCTCGATCAGCGGCTACCACATCCGCGAGGCGGGCGCGACCGCGGCGCAGGAGCTGGGCTTCACCTTCGCCAACGCCGCCGAGTACCTGCGCGCCGCCCAGGCGGCCGGCCTGCCCTTCGGGCGCTTCCTGCCGCGGCTTTCCTTCTTCTTCAACGTGCACAACAACCTGCTCGAGGAGGTCGCCAAGTTCCGCGCCGCGCGCCGGCTCTGGGTGCGCCTGGTCGCCGAGCGCTTCGGCGTGCGGGAGCCCGAGCTCACGAAGCTGCGCTTCCACAGCCAGACGGCCGGCAGCACGCTCACGGCGCAGCAGCCGCTGAACAACGTCGTGCGCGTGACGCTGCAGGCGCTCGCCGCCGTGCTCGGCGGCACGCAGAGCCTGCACACGAACAGCTACGACGAGGCGCTCGCCCTGCCCAGCGAGGCGAGCGCGCGCCTCGCCCTGCGCACGCAGCAGGTGATCGCCGCCGAGAGCGGAGTTGCCGACTCTGTCGATCCATTGGCAGGGAGCTATCTAGTGGAGCGCTGGACGCGCGACCTCGAGGAGGAGGCCTGGACGCTGATCGACGAGGTCGAGTCCCTCGGCGGCGCCGCGCGCGCCATCGAGGCTGGCTTCCAGAGGAAGCGCATCGGCGAGGCCGCCTACCGCACGCAGAGGGCGATCGAGGCCGGCGAGCAGGCCCTGGTCGGCGTCAACTGCTACCAGGAAGCCGAGGAGACGGTGGCCGCGGCCGCGGCCTTCCGCCTCGATCCCGAGCTCGAGCGCCGCCAGGTCGAGCGCCTCGCGCGCTTCCGCGAGCAGCGCGAGGCCCGCGCCGTCGAGGCCGCGCTCGCGCGGCTGGGCGAGGCGGCCAGTGGCACGGCGCCGCTGATCGAGCCGCTGAAGGCCGCCCTCGCCGCCGGCGCCACGCTCGGCGAGACCTGCGCCGTGCTGCGCGGGGTCTTCGGGCAGTACCGTCCCCAGGGATGAGGTGAGCATGAAGCGCTATGCCGAGGCCTTGCCGGCCGGGATCTTCCGGCGCCTGGATCACATCGGCGTGGCCGTCGCCGATCTCGAGGCGGCGCGCCGGCGCTACGTGGACTTGCTCGGTTTCGTGGAGCTGGCCCGCGAGGCGCTGCCCGAGCAGGGCGTGGAGGCGATCCTGCTCGACGCGGGCAACTGCCGGCTCGAGCTGCTGGGACCGCTCGGCGAGGCGAGCCCGATCGCCCGCTTCCTCGACAAGCGCGGAGAGGGCCTGCAGCAGGCCGCCTTCGAGGTGGCCGACCTCGACGCCGCGCTCGCGGCGCTGGCCGAGCGGGGCATCCGCCCGCTCGCGCCGCCCAGCCGCGGAGCCGGGGGCCTGCGCATCTGCTTCCTGCACCCGCGCGACACGCACGGCGTGTTGCTCGAGCTGGTCGAGTACCCCGCCGCTTCGCCTCGCTAGCATCGGGCAGTCGATCGGCAGACCTGCGAACGGCGCCGACTTCTCTCTGGCGATGGGCTTGCCCGCTACAGCGTTTCATAGTATATTGCATGCCTCCCCGCCTCCCGCGTCCTCGAGCCTGCGAGGACTCTCCATGTCCGAGTTCGTACCGGATCTCCCCGCCGCCGCGGTCGATTCCCACCTGCGCGCGGCCGTCGCCGCGCTGCGCCAGGCTGAGCGCAGCGCCGTGCTCTGGTTCGCCGCCGC
>Ga0194127_10009751_pt1 | contig 10050 bp, 6 predicted proteins | sample TA2KigC100mmetaG_FD_148624 | JGI IMG/M metagenome (GOLD analysis project Ga0194127, IMG submission 148624) | Freshwater microbial communities from Lake Tanganyika, Tanzania - TA2015036 Kigoma Deep Cast 100m | ecosystem: Environmental > Aquatic > Freshwater > Lake | place: Tanzania: Lake... | reverse complement strand
TCTTGGGAGCCCCGGCCACGTTGGCCAGGTCGACGAAGTACTTGCCGCCGTTCGAGTACATGTGTGCGGTGAACGAGACGCCGACGCCGGGATTGGTCTCCGACACCTTCCAGCTCGGGCTGGTGGCGTTGCCATTGTACGCGTAGAAGTAGAGTGTGGTTCCGGTCGGGGTGTTTTTGTCCTTGAGCGGCTTGTTCCAGTCCGGGAACCGGCTGTCGTCCTGCAGCGGACCCTGCTGGCCGAAGACCCGGATCCCGAGCGCGTGCAGGGTCTCCTTCTCGTGCACGATTCCGTGGCAGTTGTAGCAGACCGAGGCCCCGACGTATGTCGCCTTGTCGCTGGGCCGGGTGGACACCGTGATGTCCTTCCGCTTGCCCACGAGGGACGCCTTGGGAATGGCATCACGGCACAGACTGCCGCCGGGCAGGTGGGCCGAGTCGTCGGCAGCCGGGATCACCGTGACGAAGAAGGCCCCGTTCCCGACCGTCGGGATGGAGTAGATCCCGTCCATGTCGGTGACGGCCTTGGCATACCCGGCGCCCTTGAGCGCGATGGTATCCTCCAGCGGTTCATCCACCTTGCTGGCAATCGCGTTGGCAATGGAGTCGACTGCGATCGGGTCGGTCGGGATGTCATTGGCCGGGACCAGGTAGACGGTGGCGCCGACGACCGGGTCGTTTGCAGTATCCCGGACGAACCCGGCGAGCCCGTTCGGCGGGAGGGTAAGTGTGCCGAGTCCGTCCTCGCCGGGTTCGCCCTGTGGGCCCTGGTCCCCGGCGGGACCCTGTTGCCCATCCTTGCCGTTGCTGATTGTGACGGAAGTCCCGTCGTCGCACTCGATGGTAACGGTACCGTTGCCGTTGTCGGTGGCGGAGCAGGAGGAGCCGTCCTTCCCCGGTTCGCCCTGAGCGCCCGGGTCTCCCTGAGCACCGGGCTGGCCGTCGGCGCCGTCCGCCAGGGTGACGGATGTTCCGTCGTCGCAGGTGATGGTCTTGGCGCCGTCCTCGTTGGTGGCAACGGAACAGGAGGAGCCGTCCTTTCCCGGTTCGCCCTGGGCGCCCGGGTCTCCCTGGGGGCCGTCCTCGCCGTCGGTTCCGTTGGAGAGGGTGACGGAGGTTCCATCGTCGCACGAGACGGTCTTGGTGCCGTCTTCGTTGTCGGTCACGGCGCACGAGGATCCGTCCTTGCCGTCGGCTCCCGGCTTTCCTTCCTGGCCGCCGGCGAGGGTGACCTCGGTTCCGTCGCCGCAGGTGATGGTGACGGAGCCGTCCTCGTTGTCGGTCACGGCACAGGGGGTCGCGTCCTTGCCGGGCAGGCCGGGTTCTCCTGTTTCCCCCTGGAGACCGGCTTCTCCGGGATCTCCCTGAGCGCCTTCCGGTCCGGTGCAGGCCGTGCCCGCCCCGAGGAAGAACGTCACCGTGAGCGCCAACAGCAGGTTCTTTCTCATGATCTCCTCCGCTTTGACTGGGCTCCCCGGGGCGGTGCCGGGCAGGTACCGGCGCGGGGGCGGGTCTTCTGCTGTCATCGTAGCGCTTCCGGAGATTGCGGGTATCGGGTAGGACTACCCGTTCGGAGGTCTGTGACCTCGGTAGAAACTACGGAGGTGACCGGCAGAGGTCCGGAGAGGGGGGAAGGGATCAGGGGGTGATGAGGCCGTTTTCCAGGGCGTAGCGGACGAGCTCGGAGCGGCTCTTCAGGTTGAGCTTGGCCATGATGGCGCAGCGGTGGGTCTCCACGGTCCGGCGGGAGATGTGGAGGAGCGTTGCTGCTTCCTCGTTGGTGTTGCCCAGCGCAAGGACTCTGCAGACTTCACGTTCCCGTGCGGTGAGCTCATCCGGCTCCCTGGGGCGTCTCTGCGGTTCCGAAAACGGTGCCACCATGTGGCGCGAGAGAGCCGGATCCACGTAGATTCCTCCCCTTGCGACTGCACGAATCCCGTCGACGAGAAGCTCGGGGGACGAGGACTTCAGGATGAAGCCCCGGCAACCCAGCCGAAGGAACTCCTTGAGGTAGAACTCGTCGTCGTGCATGGTGAGGACGAGCGTCCCGGGCATACCTTGCCTGCCCGCTATCTCGCGAGCGACCGCCGCTCCGTTCAGGCCAGGCATCGCGATGTCCAGCAGGAGGACGTCGGCCTGATTGCTCCTGCACCACTCGAGGGTGTCGAACCCGTTGCCGGTTTCGCCTGCCACCTCGATATCCGCCGTCTTTTCCAGGAATGCCCGCAGACCGCTCCGGAAGATGGCATGGTCATCTGCAATGTGGACCCGGATCTTCATGTCATGTCTCCTGGATGGGCACGGTTGCCTTGATTGCAGTGCCGGAACCCCGGCTCGACTCGATGTTGAGCATGCCGCCGATGAGGTGGGCCCGCTCCCGCATGCCGGCCAGCCCCACGCCGCTCGCTGCGCCCGCTTCCGGGGCGTGGGGATCCATGCCGCACCCGTCATCCTCGACCACCAGGCTGAGCGAGCCGTGGCGGCGAACCAATACGATGCTCGCGGTTGTTGCTCGGGCATGACGAAGGACGTTGGTGACGGCCTCCTGGGCGATGCGGTAGAGCGCGATCTCGACGTCGGGAGGGAACCGGTCGCCGGGGGAAACGCCGACCACCTGGCAGTCCACGTTCAATGCACCCTGCCGCGTGACGTCTTCCGCATACCGTTTCAGCGCGGCCGCCAGTCCGTAGTCGTCCAGCACGGACGGGCGCAGCAGAAAGGCCATCCTGCGCACCCCGTCGATGACCTGCCCGATCCGCTGCTCCAGGTCGGCCGCGGCCACATCGTCCACGCCGGATCGGCCTGCCAGCGTGCCGGCGCTGATGCGGAGCGAGGAGAGAGACGGTCCCAGCTCGTCGTGCAGCTCCAGGGCGACACGGCGGCGCTCCTCCTCGTGCGACAGGACGAGCTTCTTGAGCAGGATTCTGCGCTGCTCCTCGTCCTGTCGGACGCGGGCCTGGAAATCCTGGATGCTGTCCGCCAGGCGGTTGAATGCGGCGGAAAGCTGTCCCACTTCGTCCCCCGGGCGAATGGTTGCCCTCGAGTCCAGCCGGCCTGCCCGAAGCTCGTCCGCAACATGGACGAGGTGGTGGATGGGGCGGGTGAGGATGAGCCCCAGAACCATGGCCAGGAGCTGACCGAGCGCCATGCAGCCGGCCAGGGTCCAGAGGATGGTGGCCTGCGTCGCTTCGAGGGCTTGAAGCACCCGGCCGTCACCGACACCCACCTGGACGTGACCGGCCCGGCCATCCAGAATCGGTGCGGATGCGACCAGCAGCGTACCGCCGTGCAGTGCGAGCTTCCGGATTGCCCCGGACCGTCCGGGGACGGGCTGGTCGAGCACCTCGCGAGGGACGGCCTTGGGGAACGAATGGGCCACCACGTCCCCTCCCGGGCGAAGGACGACAATGAAGCTGAAATCCGGAATGGCCTCGACTCCGTTCCGGACGACTTGTCGGATCGTGGCCACGTCCTCGATGACGACGGGGCGCGTCAGGGACTCGGACAGCAGGCGGGCCCCGACGCGGGCCGCTTCCGCCAGGTCGCGGTAGAGGCGCTCGGCCATTGTCTCCTGCACCGTGTAACCGATGACGGCCCCGAAGATGACGGCCACGACGCCGCCAATTCCCATGATCTTGATGAGCAGCGGTACCGCAAGGAGGCGGGGGCGGACGCCGGCAAGGCCGGCCGTCGATTCCGAGGGGGTGTTCACCGTGTTTCCTCGAAGCGGCGAACCAGCTCCTCGACGTCCCTGTAGAGCTCCGGCGGAGGGACTACGAAGCGTTCGATGTCCAGGCTGGCGAGAATCTCACGGCCGGCAACCGACTCGTGGAGCGTCAGGAACTCCTCACGCAGGTGCTCCACTTCCGTCGCGGAAGCGGACGGCGGAACCACGACCGGCGGCATGCCGAACTCCTGCGATTGGGAGAGAACGCGTGTGCGCTGCCTCACGTCCTGGGGCATCTGCTCATACACCAGGCTGTGGACTGCGGCGCAGTCCGCATCCCCGAAGGCCACCGCTTTCACGGCCAGGTCGTGGCTGCCGGTGGTCCGGACCGAGGCGAAGAAGCTGCCGGGATCCCGCGCACGTTCACGGAGCCACACCGCGGGATAGAGCCAGCCGGTAGTGGACATCTCGTCCGCGGTCACGAATCGTTTGCCCTCGAGATCGAGGAGGGAGGTTGCCCGACTGTCCGCGGAAGTGATGATGACCGAGTGGTAGGTGATCTTCCCTTTCACCCGGGGGACCGCCAGGGCACGGACCGCGAATTCGTTGCGGGCCCGCAGGAAGGCGTAAGTACAGATCAACGCCAGGTCGCAACGCCCCTCCCGCAGCAGCTCGTTGGTCTGGACGTAGCTCGACTGCAGCAGGAGCTGTCCGTGGCGCCCCATGCCGGCTGCGACGTGGTCTGCCAGGCGCTGGTATCTCAGGAGCGAGCTCTCCGGCGACAGCACCGGGGCCACGGCGAATCGGAGCGGGGGACCCGCCAGAGCCCGCGCTCCCGGTGCATTCCCCGGAACCGCTTCGGCAGGTTGCTCTTCGACGATGTTCTCGATTGCCCGGTCTCTTGCAACACGGGACATCAGGCCAGTCAGCAACAGCGCCATCACGAACCCCGCAACGAGCACGAGCACCGGGAGGCCGACCCGCAACCCGATCGATGAGTGGCCGCGGGACTCCGCCTCGTCCGGCATCAACAGTCGTCGCAGGGGGCTCAAGAGCTGGGACCTCCGCACTTGAGCTATTCTACTCAATACCTCGCCGATACGGTAGCCATTCCGGTGAATCCCGGCGCATCGATGCCGGAGCCGTGGTACTTGTAGTTGGTGTCCGCGAGGTTCTCGAGGGAGATGTTGGCATCGAGGAAGTCGAAGGGGGAGTAGCCGGCCCGGATGTTGTAGGTGACCCAGCCGGGGGTGCCGTCGCAGGCCTCCTTGGAAAGCAGCGTGCCCGGGTGAGCGGGGTCTTCGCAGATACGCAGGTCGGTGTAGTCCTCTCCTGCGAGCCGGTCCTGCCGCACGGCCCATCGGACGAAGAATTCGGCATACAGCCCGAGGTCCCCATCTTCCCACTTGATGCCGCCCGCGCCCATGAGGGGCGGGACGCGGCTGGCAGGATTCTCCTCTCCGGCGGCGTTTTCGATGTCTCCCGTGACCCAGGCGGTGTTGCCCCACAGTGACACTCCGGCGAAAGGACCGACTGCCAGGCCGCCTTCGACCCCCTTGTACAGGCCGGAGGCGGCGTTTTCCCTGCGGTAGACCGGTACGTCCCCCACGTCCTCCGCGGTGAGGCCCAGCGCTTCCCACTCGGGCTGCGTCAGCTCGACCCGCTCGAACACGTTGTCGAGCCAGGTGACGAAGCCGGCAGCGTTGACCCGGACGTACTGCTGGTTCACTTTGGCACCGACCTCGAGTGTGTTCGAACGGACCGGCTCCAGGGAGCCGTTGGGAGCCTCAAACGACTTGCCAGTGTTTCCAAGGGCCGTGGATTCCTGGAGGTTTGGTGAGCGGAATCCCTGGGAGAAGTCGGCATACACATTGAGCAGGTCACCGTAGAGGTACTTGAGGCCCGCAGTGCCCACGAGTCCCGTGTTGGAGTAGTCCACGTCTCCCAGTCCGGGCACGTCGGCAGCGGACGCAGCAAAGTGGGACACGCGGCCGCCCAGCCCGAGGTTGAAGCGGGACTTCCCGAACTTCACGAAGTCCACGTCGGAGCCCAGGAACGCCCCCAGCGAGAGGTAGGTCGAGTCATCCGAGTAGGTTCCCCGGTCCTTGTCCTTCCACTCCCAGTTGCCGTCGGCTGCCGCCTCACGGGCGGACGACTTCACGAGGTCATAGTAGCCCTCGCCACCAGCCTGAACCCGGAGGCGCTTGTCCCAGAGGCGGGCTTCCCATGTGGCGAAGAATCCCGGCGTGTGCACGATGTCCTCGTTCTCCGCCTTCTTCTTGAGGATGTCCTGGCCCACGCCGATGCACGCGTCCCGGTCGAGCGTGATGCCGTTGTCGTCGGTCTTGCAGCGGAAGTCGCTCATGAGCTCCCGGGTCCTGTGGTAGGAGAGGTTGAGCTGGACATTGTGAAGCCAGCCGGAGCCGAAGCGTTCCGCCCGCACATAGGAGAGAAGGTCGTCGTTGTCGTAGTTGCGGACGCGGCCCTGTCCGAGCGTGTCGGTGCGGCCGGCGCCGTACAGGGAGTTCCAGAACGCGGCCTCGGTCACCTCCCAGTTCCTGCCCACGATCTGCGAGGCCTTGAACCGGCCGCCGAAGCGGTTGTAGTCGCTCAGAGGCTGCATCTCCCCTCCGCCGGCCCGCAGGTCGCCGTTGTGCAGGTAGGAACCGCCGGCAAAAGCGTTCGTGAAGTCCGAGGTCAGGTCGGCCTGTGCAGATCCACCGCCACCCATGACCGCCGAATTGAACAGGAGCCTGCCCGAGGCCCCGAGGAAGTCGTTGGCCGGAGTGCGGTGGCCCAGCGTGACTGCGTTGATGACGCCGCCCATGGCATCGCTTCCGTACCAGACGGAGCCGGGGCCGCGTACGACCTCGACCCGCTCGAGCGACCAGGGATCGATCATCGAGAGGTACTGATTCGGTCCCGTGCGGAAGGTCGAGTTGTTGAAGCGCACGCCGTCGACGAGGATGAGATTGTCGGGTCCGACCATGCCGCGGATGATGGGAGCGCCGGCCCCGCCGTTGGTCTTCTGCACGTGGACCCCGGTCGTCTCGTTCAGCGCGTCGGGTAGCGCTTCAGGTGACTTGCGGGCCAGGGTTTCTGCGCTGACCGTGTCCACCGATCGACCGGTCGCGAACTGCTCGCGCTTCGAGCGGTTGGCCACGATGAACATCTCTTCCATCTCGAGTTTCAGGCCGGATTCCTCCGCCTCGGCATCCCCTTCGGGATCTTCGGCCGGACCTTCGGGATCCTCGGCCGGGAGCTCATCCTCGAGCGTCGAGTCCGAGGCGGGGGCCGGCGCCTTCTGGGCCAGGGCCGGAAGAGAAAGGAGGCACAGCAGGACGGCAGCAGATGTGAACAGTCGACTCATCTCCAGGACCCTCCATTGTTGTCAAACGCCCCGCAGCCTGGCACGCTGCCGGAAAGAGGGGAATAGGTAGAATCCCCTAGTCCGGAGCCGTTCTACGAAAAAAACTCGGGGAGCATGGCGGGGGTCTCGGGGTAGATGTTGCCGATGGCCAGGATGTCATCGGGGTCGAGGACCCGCTTGACCTCCCGCATGGCCCGGATGATCATCGGCGGGTACTGGTGGCGCAGGATGTCCCGCCGGGTCTTGCCGATGCCGTGCTCGCCGGACACGGTCCCGCCGAGCCCGGCCATGCGGGCATACCACAGGTGCACGAGCCTCTTCATGCGGGCCACCTCGTCGGGATTGCGACCGAGGAGGCCCACGTGGGGGTGCGCATTGCCGATGTGGCCGTATCGCAGCAGGGTGTGCGCGCCGGCTTGTGTGGCGCTCTCTTCCACGAAGTGCATGATCTCGTGGAGGTGGTGCGGCGGGACGCAGAACTCGGTGGATACCTTCAGCCCTCCCTGGGCATGGCAGGAGCGGGCCTGGGAGTGGAGCCATTCGGGGATCGAGTGGCGCAGCTCGCGCAGCCACGTGCGGTCCTGGAGTCGGTCGGCCACCACCGTGTCGTCGAGCAGGACGTGGAAGCGCTCGAGCGGCCCCAGCTCCTCGTCGATGACACGATCGACGGGGCGGCCGAGCGTGTCGAACTCCAGGAAGAGCGCGGCCTGCGCCCCCGCCGGGATGGCCGGCGGCCGGGAGTGCTGCGAGAGGATGTCGAGCGCGGTCCGGTCGAACAGCTCAACGCACCGCGGGCGACCTTGAACGGTGCGGGACCGGAATGCCACGGCCAGATCGAACGCGTCGGAAAGCTCGGGAAAGAAGGCGAGGAAGGCGACGAACGGTCCGGGGTCGGGAATGAGGCGGAGCCAGGCCCGGGTGATCACGCCGAGGGTTCCCTCGCTGGACAAAAACAGCGACACAGGGTCCTGGAACGGTGCGTACCCGGCCGTGTTCTTGTCCGGTCGGCTCTGCATCAGGGTGAGCCGCTCTCCGGTCCCGAGCACGACCTCGATCCCGTCGACCCAGTCCCGGGTCATGCCCCATCGGAAGGAGCGCGCCCCGGATGCGTTGGTCGCAATGTTGCCACCGAGGGTGCACTCGTTCTCGCTGGTCGGGTCCGGAGGATAGTAGAGGCCCTCGGCCTCGACGGCCCTCTTGACGTCCGCCGTCAGCGTGCCGGGGAGCACCTCGGCCACGAGCGATTTCCGGTCGATGCCGACCACGCCGGTCAGCTTCTCGGTCGACAGCACGAGGTCCCCCTGCGGCACGGCGGCCCCGGTCGTCGCGGTGCGGCGACCGACGGGCAGAAGCCGGGTGCGGGTCTTGCGGCAGCGTCGGACGAGGCGGGCGACCTCCTCGGCGGTCGCGGGGCGGACCAGCCCGGCAGCGTGGCCGTGCAGACCGGATTCGTCGGTCTCGTAGGCAGCAAGGATGTCTCGGTCGGTGATGATTCGAAGGGGCATGGATACCCCCGCCCAGGTAGATGCGACGTTACGCCTTGATCAACTCCGCCACGTCCGTGGCTTCCCACGTGAAGTCCGGATCCTGGCGGCCGAAGTGCCCGTAGGACGCGGTCTTGCGGTAGATCGGGCGAAGCAGGCGCAGCTTCTCGATGATCGCCTTGGGGCGGAAGTCGAAGTGCTTCTTGACCAGGGCTTCGATCTGCGCCTGCGGGACCTTGTTGGATCCGAAGGTCTCGATGCGCACGCCCACGGGGCGGGCGACACCGATGGCGTAGGCGACCTGGATGGAGCACTCGTCCGCCAGCCCCGCTGCCACGACGTTCTTGGCGACATAGCGGGCGAAGTAGCAGGCCGAGCGGTCGACCTTGGACGGGTCCTTGCCCGAGAATGCGCCGCCGCCGTGGCTCTCCCAGCCACCGTAGGTATCCACGATGATCTTGCGTCCGGTCACGCCGGTATCACCGTGCGGACCGCCCACGACGAACCGGCCGGTCGGGTTGACGAAGATCTTGGAATCCGAATCGATCAGCTCTGCGGGGACCACAGGCCGGATGACCTTCTCGATGATGGCGTGACGGATCTCTTCGTAGGATGGTTCCGGGTTGTGCTGGGCGGAGACCACCACGGCCTCGAGCCGGGTGGCCTTCCCGTTGTCGTACTCGACCGTGACCTGCGACTTCCCGTCCGGACGCAGGAACATGATCTCGCCCTTCTTGCGGACCTCGGCAAGGCGGAGCGTGAGGCGATGGGCCAGCGAAATGGGGAGCGGCATGAGCTCCGGGGTTTCGTTGCACGCGTATCCGAACATGAGCCCCTGGTCGCCGGCGCCCTGCTCCTCGAACAGGCCCTGTCCCTCGCTCACTCCCTGGGAGATGTCGGGGGACTGCTGGTGGATGGCCGTAAGTATGGCGCACGACTTGTAGTCCAGGCCGTAGTCGGGGTTGGTGTAGCCGATGTCCCGGATGGCTTCCCGGGCCACGTCCGGAATCTCGACATAGGCATCCGTGGTGATCTCGCCGGCAACGACCATGACGCCGGTCGTGGTCAGGCACTCGCAGGCGACACGGGACTTCGGGTCCTTGGCGATCAGGGCATCGAGCACGGCATCGGATACCTGGTCGCAGACCTTGTCCGGGTGGCCCTCGGTCACCGACTCGGACGAGAACAGCATCTTTCCATCTCTTCTTCCCATCGAGCGTTCCTCCGTTGCTGCAGCGGGTTCCCCCGCGAAAACCGAACGTAAGATAGCCCCTGCGCGCCGGAGGGTCAAGGCGAATGTGCCCCAGAACGTCCGCTCTCCTTGTCGTCCGCGGCGGCGCGGTCGGTTTGCCACGGCCCGCCTTTTTGCGCATTCGCCCGGCGGTGGTATCTTGGATGGAGACGTTTCGGAGTGGGGGAACCCATGGCCTCGGACAAGCAGAAAGGGAAGCGCCCGACACCCCGTCCTGTGAAGGTGCGGGGCAAGGGCGGAGGGGCGCGCTGGCCGGTGTTTCTGGCCATCGCGTTTTT
>Ga0194127_10009750_pt1 | contig 10050 bp, 9 predicted proteins | sample TA2KigC100mmetaG_FD_148624 | JGI IMG/M metagenome (GOLD analysis project Ga0194127, IMG submission 148624) | Freshwater microbial communities from Lake Tanganyika, Tanzania - TA2015036 Kigoma Deep Cast 100m | ecosystem: Environmental > Aquatic > Freshwater > Lake | place: Tanzania: Lake... | reverse complement strand
GCGCGGCGCGCATTAACGATCCGAAAGAATCCAAGATCGTGGGCAAGGTCGCGTATGCGCCGTCGCCATCATCCACCAAGGGCGGCGTGCCGGGTGGACAGTGGGCGCGCGATATGTACGTCATGCCAAAAAACCTGAACAACGATCCCGACTTGGTGTTCCGCGTGATTCTCGAAACGACCAAGCCGGATTACATGGTCAAGGGCGCCGACCTCGCGATGGTCTCGCGTACGTCGGTGGCAAATGACCCCGCTGTTGTCGCCAAGAATCCGTACACCGCCGCCGTGCTTCAAGCGATCAAGCAAGGTGCGCGCGCGTTCCCGCAAGTACCGTTCATTGGCGTCGCGCGTTCGCAAAGCGGCAACCTGGTCGCCGATGCGCTCGCCGGTCAGATGAAGATCGAAGACGCGCTCAATCAAGCCGCGAAGGATACCGAGAAGGAATTGAAGGAAAAGGGTTTCATCAAGTAGTAGGGTGAAATGCAGACCCGAAGGGTTTTGTCAAACCCTTCGGGTCTCGTTAGGAGCATATATGAAGCGTCACGAATTTTTTGCATTCGTCTCGCCCAGTGTCGTGTTGATGGTCGGCTTGATGGTGGTGCCGTTCCTCATTACGGTCTATCTCAGCTTCACCGTTTTTTCGTTCGGCACGACACCGCGCTGGATCGGATTGGACAACTATATCAACGTGCTGGAAAATCGTCGGTTTTGGAATGCGGTCTCGTGGACGTTGATCTACATCGCTTTCACGATTCCCCTGCAACTCATCCTGGGGTTTTTCATCGCGCTCTTGCTCGACCGCGCGAAATATCTGCGCGGCTTGCTCGTGAGCGGTTATCTCCTGCCGTTCGTCGTGACGCCGGTCGTCGGCACGCTCGTGTTCTCGTGGTTGTTCAAGGACAAGTGGGGCTTTTACTCGTACCTGCTTTCGCTTGCCGGCGTGCAGATTCAATGGTACGGCGATGCGCTCGCCTCGCGCGCCCTGCTCATCATCCACGCGGTTTGGTACGTGACGCCGTTCGTCATCCTCGTGCTGTTCGCCGGTTTGCAGGCGATGCCGCAAGAGCCGCTCGAAGCCGCGCTCGTGGATGGCGCGACTTTTTGGCAACGCGTGTGGTACGTGATGATTCCGCACCTGATGCCGTTGTTTGTTTTTGTTGCGATGATTAACGTGATGGACGCGTACCGCGTGTTCGACAGTGTGTTCGTGATGACGCGCGGCGGACCTGGCTCGGCGACGGAAACCTTGATGTTGCAGACGTACGATGTTGCATTCGTTCAGCAAAGTTTGGGACGAGGCAGCGCGATCAGCATTTTGATGGTGCTGGGAATTTTCGTCGTGCTGATTCCATTTCTCATTCGCACGTACCACGAACAGATGGAGGCGCGCTAATGAAAAAACCCACGCCCGTCTGGCAAAACCTGGCACTTCCGGTTTTCACCTACGCGATTCTGCTTTTTTGGTTCGTGCTCGCCATCTTGCCGTTTGTGTGGACACTCGCGACCTCGATCAAACAAGTCGTCGACGCGTTCGCCATTCCGCCGGTTTTCATTTTCACGCCAACCTTGGACGCGTACGAAACGTTGTGGGTCAAGGAACGCTTTTTCCATTTCTTTACGAACAGCGTGATCGTCTCTGCCGCAACCGTTACCATTTCGATCAGTATCGGTTGTCTCGCGGGGTACGGTTTGGCGCGCTACTCCGGCAAGGTCACGTTTGTTCTCTTGTTGACGGCACTCTTGTTCCGTTCGCTACCCCGGATGGCGTTCGCGCTGCCGTACTATTACTTTGCACAACTCACTGGCTTGTACGATACGCAAATCCTCTTGATTCTTGTGCTCGTTTCCGTGAATCAGCCGTTCACGATTTGGATGTTGCGTAGTTTCTTTATGGAGATTCCAAAAGAGCTCGAAGAGGCGGCGATGGTGGACGGGTGCAGTCGGCTCGGTGCGTTCGTCAAAGTGATTATGCCGGTGATGGGGCCCGGCGTTGTGACCGCTTCGATCTTTTCGCTCTTGCTGGCGTACAACGAATTTCTTCTGCCCGCGATTCTCACCGCATCGAACACGGCGACCCTGCCGGTGACCATCGCGCAATTCGGCGGCGCGGAAGATTTGCGCTACTGGACGGTCACGGCGGCAGCGAGTGTCTCCGTCGCTCTGCCGATTGTGCTGGTCGTGATGTTCGCGCAAAAGTACATCGTGCGCGGTTTGACGTTTGGCGCAGTCAAGGGATAATGGGAATGATCAATCGTAAATGACAAATGACAAACGGAGAATGAGAGATGACAACGGAATTGAATCAGTCCAACAAACAGCGTGTTTGGGATTTGTGGCAACAGTTGAATAGCACGAACGAAGCGGATGTCGCAGACATTGCGCGCAAGTACGTGGACCAAGCGATTGAATTGACTGCCGCGCATCCCATCAATCAACAGCACGGACGTGATGCAGTGGTCGCGAATCTGTGGCAACCGTTCTTGCGCGCTTTCCCAGGTTTGCATCGCGAGTGTTATGTGTTCATCTGCGGACAGTTTGCGGACAAGAATTGGGTCGCGGCGACCGGCGTTTTCTCCGGCACATTTGTGCGCGATTGGCTGGGCATTCCGGCTTCCGGCAAAATGACGAAGATTCGCTTCGGCGAGTTTTGCGCTCTGCGCGAGGGCAAGATTGTCGAGAATTATCTTTTGCTCGATCTGGTCGATGTGATGCGCCAGGCGGGGTATGCTGTGTTTCCGCCTGCACCGAACGAAGAGTACTGGCCCCGTCCGTTCGATGTGGAAGGTGTGCTCCTGTCATCCCAGGCGGAGGCGGAATCGAAAAAGAGTTTGCACTTGGTCGAGGCGATGATCGGCGGACTGGGGCGCTACGACGGTGCCGACGCGAGCAAAATGAAACAGACCGATTTTTGGTCGCCGCAGATGCACTGGTACGGTCCGTGCGGCATCGGCAGTTCGCGCCATCGCGCCGAATACGAGCGCAATCATCAAACGCCCTTTCTCACCGCGTTCCCGGATCGCAAAGGCGGCAATCACAAAGCACGCATCGCGGAAGGTCATTTTGTCGCCTCGACCGGCTGGCCCAGTGTCCGCGCCACGCATCAGGGCGAATACCTGGGCTGCCCTGCAACCGGCAAACCAATCAGTATGCGCGTAGCAGATTGGTGGCGGCGCGAGGGCGATGTGCTCGTGCAAAACTGGGTGTTCATTGATCTGCCGGATCTCTTTATGCAGTTCGGGGTTGACCTATTCGCGCGATTGCGATAGCTGTCCTTACAGGATGCTTCGCGATGATCGCGAACGCGGAGCGTCCCGTACGGATAGCGGGCAGCAAACCCTGGAGTGACAAAACCAACAGGAGGAAAATCTATGAACCTCATCTTTCGCAACCAACTTCCCATCCGTCCACTGCCCGGCCGCGGCATCCAACTCGTGGCTGGCAAGGAGAACGCCGCGTCTCCAAGTAATGCCATCACAATGGGCTTTGCCCACTATTCAGTCGAATACGGTCCTATGTCGCCCCACCGCCACGCCGAGGAGACTGTCTTTGTACTGGATTCGGATCGCAGCTACGTGCGCTACGGCGGCTTTGGCGAGCAGCCGGATGCCCTGGGCGAACGTCTCCCGCTGGAGCGCGACATGATCCTGCACTTTCCAGAGAACGAGTGGCACGTGTTTGAATACGAAGAGGGCGGGCACCTGACGATCGCCTTCTTTTACCCCAGCCCCGGCGTCTACACCGGACAAATCGGCAAGAGTTGAGCCGGAAACTGGCAACGTCATGCCATTGCATCTGGACATCCGTCACCCCGGCTTGACCCGGATTGTCAGTCCTGATTTTGATCTTGAGGTCGTCGCGACCGGCTTTCAGTTCCTGGAAGGGCCGGCCTGGCACACCGTCGAGCGCCATCTGACGTTTAGTGACATTCCGGGCGATACGCTGTACCGCTGGCAACCCGATGCCGGTGTGACGGTCTTTCGGGCACCCAGCCACAAAGCCAATGGCAATACCTATGACCGCCAGGCGCGCCTCCTGACGTGCGAGCACGCGACCAGCCGAGTGGTGCGTCAGGAGGCCGATGGCCAGGTGACGGTGCTTGCATCGCACTATCGCGGCCAGGAACTCAACAGCCCGAACGACATCGTCGTCAAGCGCGATGGCTCGATCTACTTTAGCGACCCAAACTTTGGCCGGCGGCCCACGCGCTATGGCGTGCCGCGCCCCCAGCAGATCTCCTTCCAGGCCGTGTTCCGGCTGGACGCGCATACGGGCGAGCTGATGCCGGTGGCCAACGATTTTGACCAGCCCAACGGCCTGTGCTTTTCGCTGGACGAAAAGCGACTGTTCGTCAACGACTCGCCGCGCCAGCACATCCGCGTGTTTGACGTCCAGCCGGATGGCACGCTGGCAAACGGTCGCGTCTGGGCTGAGACGACCGGAGAAGGCATCGGCGGTCCGGATGGTATGAAGCTTGACAGCGCGGGACACCTATACTGTTGCGGACCGGGTGGAATCCACGTCTTTGACCAGACAGCGCATTGCCTGGGCGTTATCCGGATGCCCGAGCAAACAGCCAACTTTTGCTGGGGGGATGACGACTTGCAGAGTCTGTTCATTTGCGCTTCGGCTACGCTCTATCGCCTCCGCGTTCAGGTGTCGGGCCCTGACCTTAGGGCACCACTCGCCTGAGATAGGCTGATGCGCGAGGAGGTGGAACGCAAACAAGTCTTCCGATTATCGAAATACCGCAAAGCAAAATCTGTTGGAACCTCCAAGGAGGAAGAGGAGAAAATCGTCATGAAGAGAATCACGTTCGTTACCATAAGTCTGCTGGCAGTTCTTGCCACTCTACTCGTGTCATGTGCGACCCCGACGGTCGCGCCAGCCCCAACCAGTGGAGCGCCCAAGGTTGTCGAACCAACCAAGGCGCCGGCCGCTATGCCCTACGGTCTCAAGCCCGGCAAGCCCTACGCGGGCACCAAGATCGTCTGGCTCTTTTCCCCGGCGACCCAATGGGAAGCCATCAAGGAGCGCGTCGGCCAGTTCACCGATCTGACCGGCATCACGGTTGAGTTCGCGCCGATCCCGTACGCGAACTTGCTGGACAAGATCACCACCGAGGCGGTCGGCGGTACCGGCGCCTACGATGCGATCTGGTTCACCGATTCCTGGGGCCCGTCGCTTGCCAACTACTTTGTGCCGCTCAATGACCGGATCAAGGCAGACGGGCTGGATCTGAATCGCTATCCCAAGGCCTACCAGGAATCCGGCGCGTTCAAGGGCCAGCAGCTCGCCCTGCCGCTGCGCGGCCATCCCCAGTTGCTCTTCTACCGCAAGGACATCCTGGAGAAGGCGGGCGTCAAGCCGCCCACGACCTGGAAGGAGTTGGAAGAAGCCAGCAAGGCCATCAAGGATAAGACCGGCCTCTACGGCATCGCGCCATTCTACACCAAAGGCTCTGGTCTGCAGAACCTGTGGGTCTGGCTGACCTACCTGTGGAGCAACGGCGGGGACATCTTTGATGAAAAGTGGCGGCCCACCTTCAACAACGCCGCCGGTGTCGAAGCCACGCAGCGCTTCACCGACCTGGTAAAGAAGGGCTACGCGCCCCCCGGCTCTGTCACCTTCACTGAATACGATGGCTCGAACTCGGTCATGCAGGGCGAGTCGGCCATGGTGATGACCTGGTGGTGGCACATCTCCAACCTGACCAACGCCAAGACAGCCAAAGCCGAAGTGGTGAGCAACATCGCCTTTGCGCCGATGCCAGGCTGGGAGGGCAAGGGCGGCGCCAGCTACACCACGGTGGGCGTGATCGGTATGTTCAAAAGCTCCAAGAAGCAGGATGCGACCTGGGAGTTCCTAAAGTGGGTCACCAACCCCGACCTGGAAAAGGCGTGGGCGCTGGACAAGAGCAAGCCCGAGACCACGACGAACGTCGTGGTGCACAAGGCCAACTTGGTTGATCCCGAGATCAACAAGGCCTGGGACGGGATGCAGGCTGCCGCGTCCAAGAGCCTGGAAGTCGCCAGGATCCTGCCGCGCCTGGCTGAGTGGCCGCAAGTCGGCTCGGTGCTCGAGATCGCGATCAACGAAATCGCCTCGGGCAAGCCGACGAAGGAGACACTCGACAAAGCCGCCGCCGAAGTGACTGCCATCATGGAGCGGGCGGGATACTACAAGTGAGGCTCTGCCGCGGATCGGCGCGGATGAACACAGACGCAGAAAAGGGAATCCGTGTCCATCCGCGTTGATCCACGGACCTTTAAGTATTCATCCGCAGAAACTATGCCGATCGCGAAGATTTTTCTCTGCGTTCTCTGCGTTCTCTGCGGTTGAATTTGGTTGCGGCTATGCCGCGTTATGAGAGGAATCTACCTGATGCGCGATGATAGATGGGTCAGCAAATTGCTCCTCGCCCCTGCCATGCTGGTGTTGGCCGCGACGGTGGTCTATCCGTTCCTGAGCGCGCTCGTGTTGAGCTTTCGCGATTGGCAGCTCAGCAAGTCGCCGGAGCCGGGGGATTTTGTAGGGTTGGCGAACTATCAGCGCGCATTCGGGGATCCGCACTTTATCAACAGCGTCGTCGTGACCATCGAGTACACGATCGTTTCGGTGGCCCTTTCGATGGTCATCGGGCTGGGCATCGCGTTGCTGCTTTTCCGTCCCAGTCTGATCAACACGGTCCTCAAGGCGTTCTTGATCTTCCCGTTCGCCATGAGCCCCGCGCTGAAAGGCTTTTCCTGGCGCTTTATGCTGCACCCCCAGTATGGCATCATCAACGAGCTGATCGGGCGAGTTTACCCACCAGCCGCTGGTTTCGTCTGGCTCGGTCAACCCTTCTGGGCTATGTTCTGGCTGGCAATTACCGAAGTATGGGGGTGGGCGCCTTACATTGCCCTAGTCTTTATCGGTGCGTTGGGCACGCTGCCGCAGGACGCTTTCGACGCGGCTAAGGTGGACGGCGCATCCACGATTCAAACTTTCTGGCACGTAACTCTGCCTTTGCTCAGTCCGATCATCGTCATGATGACCCTGCTCAAGACCATTTTCTCGGTCAAGCAATTTGACGCTGTGGTGACGTTGACGGGAGGCGGTCCGGGGCGGGCAACCGAGACCATGAACTATTACGTGTACAAGAGCGGCTTTAGCTTCTTCGACATGGGGTACGCTTCGGCGCTGGCTTATTTGCTGGTTGTGGCGATGTTCGCCTTTGCCTTTTTCTACGTCCGCACCCTACTGCAGCGGGAGGTGTGAGATGTTGACAGCCATCACAGGGCACAAATTCCTCCCCGCAAAACTCCAGGTAGACCGCGTCGGCTGGGGCATAGTGCGAGTCCTTGGCCTCCTGGCGACGATCATCTTCGTCTTTCTGCCGGTGGTCTGGCTGGCGCTGACCGCGTTCAAATACGCGCGCGATGCGTATTCGACCAGTCTGTTCTTTACGCCCACCCTGGAGAACTTTCAGGCGATCTTCAGTCCGCCCAACTCGTTCGGCCCGCTGACCATCAACAGCGTGCTGGTGTCGGCCGCCACCGTGGCGATCGCCATCCCCATCGCCGCCATGGCCGCCTACGCCTTCTCGCGCTTCCAGTTCCGCGGGAAGAACGCGCTGCTGGTCTCGGTGCTGTCGGTGCAGTTCATCCCGCCGGTCGTGATCGTGCTACCCTTCTTCACCGTTTTTCGCGACCTACGACTGCTGGACACGCGCACGGCGCTGGTGATCCTGAACCTCTCGTTCGTCACCCCGTTCGCCATCTGGATGATCAAAGGTTTTATTGATTCGCTGCCCGGCGAGATCGAAGAGGCGGCGATGGTGGACGGGTGCAATCGGCTCCAACTGCTGCGTTACATCAGCTTGCCACTCATCATGCCGGGGATCATCACCTCCGCGGTCTTTGCGTTCATCCAATCATGGAACGAGTTCCTGTTCGCCCTGGTGCTCACCCGCAAGGAGGCCGTCACCCTGACCGTGGGCTTGATGGGTCTGAACGCCGAGCGCGGCATCATCTGGGAACAGATGGCGGCTGCTGGTCTGATCATCATGGTCCCGATTTTTGCGCTGTCCCTCACCATCCGCAAACACTTTATCCAGGGAATCACGATGGGGGCTGTCAAGTGAGGCAAGCCAGGTGAGCAACGTCGAACTGGCTGAGGATTTCCTTCGAGCCAGAAGTCAGGCTGCGATGGAGCAGGCGCTGGCGCGTCTGACGGGCAAGTCGGTTGACCTGCTCGATTTCGAAGAGGTGCGCCGGCGATTGCGGGCGGAGAGTCTCCCGCAGCGCGTGCTCAAAGAGATCCCGGTGGCGGCCATCGTCGGCAGTTTGGGACGGCCCAAAGACTTTACGCGCGATTTCAAGCCGCGCTCAACCAGCGATTTGGAGCGCTGGACACGAGTCAAAGCCGGGACGCTGGACCAGCAGGGCTTGCCACCCATTGAGGTCTATCAGGTGGGTGAGGCGTATTTTGTGCGTGACGGACACCATCGCGTCTCGGTCGCCCGGCAACTCGGGTTTGACCAAATCGAAGCGTATGTCACCGAGCTGCGCGTCAAGGTGCCGGTGACGCCGGATATGGACCTGGACGACCTGGCGCGGGAGGCGCGGCACATTGAGTTCTTGGAGCGCACCGGCCTGGACACTTTGCAGCCGGGCGCCGACTTTGCCGCCAGCGATGCAGAGGCTTATGATGCCCTGGAACGCCACATCACCCTGCACCGGTATGTGCTGTCGGTGGAGCGCGGCGCAGAGGTACCCTACGCCGAAGCGGTGAGCGATTGGTACGATCGCGTCTATGCGCCCGTGGCGGCGGTGATCCGCGAACAAGGAGCATTGGGTGACTTGCCGAGCCGCACCGAGGCAGACATTTACCTGTGGGTGTCCGGCTATCGGGTGCTGCTGGATGAAGCCCTGGACTGGACATTGGAAAGCGCGGTGCCTGCCAGTCTCGAACTCACCGGCAAGCCGGGGCAGATGCTCAAGCCGTTGACTGATGGGGTGCTGGATCGGTTACGGGTTATGCGGGACGGTCTCAAGCCCGGCGACTGGCGCCGAGCCCAGTTGCTTGCACGGGCGGGGCAGGCCGCGGGACAGGCGTTGCACCTATTCACCACCTTGCTGGTACCGGTCAGCGGCCAAGAGGCGGGCTGGCAGGCGCTCGAACTGGCGCTGCAAGTTGCCCGCCATGAGCGCGGCCGTGTGCTGGGTCTGCATGTGGTGTCTGAGGAAGCGCGGCGGGACTCGGAGGTGCCCCAGTCTGTGCGCGACGAATTCGAATGGCGCTGCAAGGAGGCGGGGATCGTGGGGCGCCTTGCCGTCGAGAGCGGGAGCGTGACCGACCATGTGTGCGAACGCTCGGGGTGGGCTGACCTAACGGTGTTGCGCCTGGCCTATCCACCGCCGGAGGGCAAGTTGACTCGGTTGAGCTCAGGCGTGCGCAACCTGCTGCGCTGCTGCCACAGTCCGCTGCTTTTGACCCCTGGCACGCCAACGCCCACACTCGATCGACTGCTGCTGGCTTACGACGGCAGCCCGAAGGCTGGGCACGCGCTGTTCGTGGCGGCTTACCTAGCCCAACGCTGGAACGCCAGACTGGCGGTGGTCAGTGTGGCGGAAAGCACGTCGGATGCCGAGAGGACGCTGGCGCGAGCGCAACGCATCTTGGAGCAACACGGGGTGACCGCAACCGCGGTCGCTGCCGCCGGTCGCGTCGCGGACGCGATCCTGGACGCGGCCGAATCTCAACATAGTAGCCTGATCGTGGTCGGCGGCTATGGCTACGCGCCCGTATTGGAGATGGCACTGGGCAGCACAGTGGACGAGCTGCTCCGCCGCAGTTGTTTGCCGACGCTGATCTACCCGTGAGCGGGTGGTGACGCATCATAACGAGGAGATAGTTGATGGCAGAAAACCAGATCAGAGTACACTATGAACCGTTGCTGGACTTGGTCGCCGAACTGTTCTATAAAGCCGGTATGCCTGCCGAGGATGCCCGGTTCTATGCTTGGTCGCTGGTGCAGACCAACCTGTGGGGCATTGACTCGCACGGCGTG
>Ga0194127_10009745_pt1 | contig 10055 bp, 3 predicted proteins | sample TA2KigC100mmetaG_FD_148624 | JGI IMG/M metagenome (GOLD analysis project Ga0194127, IMG submission 148624) | Freshwater microbial communities from Lake Tanganyika, Tanzania - TA2015036 Kigoma Deep Cast 100m | ecosystem: Environmental > Aquatic > Freshwater > Lake | place: Tanzania: Lake... | reverse complement strand
TTTACTGTACTTTTTTTCTAAAAAAAAACTAAAAAAAAATAAAATTTACACTACTTATTCCTCGTTGTCGTAAAAATGTATGTTAATGTGTCCAAATTTCACTTTGCGAGTATCGTATTCTTGCTTTAGTGTCATCGTTACGTATCCGGGATATTTAGAATAAAATGTACTTTTTAGACGAGTTTTATAATTTCTGGGTGGTTCTATTACGTCTACTGAAAATGAGCGCATTGTAAATAAATAGAGGCCATTGTTGTAAAATTGTAGCATGCCTGCATAAGGGGTGGGAGAGGGCTTAGGAAGTTTTTTAAGTATTGTTTTTTTAGGATTTTTTTGTCTGGTTTGCGAATAGTGCGAAAGGGGAATTTTTTCGTTATTGATAGTTACTACGGATGGTTGGCGGAGCTTTATGTTATTTAGAGTGTATTTTTTGCCTGATCTTAGTTCTCGCGGATTTTGTTTTTCGTCGGGTTGCGGATTTTTGGTTATTTTTATTAAAACTGGTTTTAAAAGTTGCTGTTGAGGGGGAGGAGGATCAGGGGAAAAATTTCTGTTAAATCTGTAGAGTTTTAAATCTTTCAATATCTCTGAATCGAAATTCGATGGTAAAATAGTTAAAAATTCGTCTGGCGTGAGTTTTCTTAAGTTCGAAAAGTGGACTGAACAAACTTCTCCAGTTTTGGGATTTTTTGTTAAGGCTCCTTGGGGAGAAATATCTATTATTCGGACTGGTCCAATAAATGTAGGGTGTAGTGGGGAGATAGGGTTGTAGCTCTTTCTCATTACTATTTCGTGAAGAGTAAAAGGGAGTTTTTTGTAATTTTTGTAACTCTCTTTTGATTTTCGTTTATTTCTGAGAAATTTGCGAATTTTTGCTCTAAATTCGTGTGAAAGTATATCTAGTTCATCGATGTCGGGCAAAATAGGGGTGTCAACGATGAGAGGAAGATGATTATCTAATATTTCATGATAATGAATTAATTCTCTGCTGAGTCCGTATTTTGAGATTTGCGTATTTAATCTGATTATAACTAATGGATAGAGAATGTGCCATTCACGGTGATTAAAAACAGGAGAATCTAAAATAGCGGCTCTTAAGGTGTTTTTGAATTTTCTAATATTTGATTCAACGGTATTTTGCTTTTGAGTGTAAGGGTAAGAGGTACTGTGTTTTATGTTGTAAGAGGAAATGAGTTCCAAAACTTGGCCTTGAAATCCAGTATCATTATCCGAATATATTAGTTCCGGTACTCCTTGTAAACTTATATAAAGGCGGAGGGCGTCGGCTATTGCTTGAGAACTTTTGCTTTTTAATGGGAAAAAACTGAGATACATTGAATAAAGATCGACTATAATTAAAGCGTGATCATGACCGTGAGAAGAAGTTGGCAGATATAAAATATCCATCGAGATAAACTGTCTGGGCTTTGTAGGTACAAAAGATCTCGCTCTACCTATGGTAATATTCCGTGATTCGGGATTTTTCGACATAGAACACGTAATACACGATTGGCAAACTTTAGATACTAATTTTGTTGATTGAGGGTGATAGTAGAGAGAGCGAAATTGGATTAGAGTTTGAGATTTTGAGGGATGAAGAAAAAATTTGTGAAGATAAATTATTGTTGCTAGAACAAGAGAAGTTGGTAAATAAATCACTTTATCGAAAGAATTAGTTGTTTTATTATAATAAGTTTTGCAGACGATGTTATTGTGAAGAACAAAGTTATTATGCGGTTTTCCCGATAATAAATCATCTTTTATTGGAGCTATATCTGGATCTATTGTTTGAAAGTAAGCTAAACTTTCTACTGAAAGTTTTTTGTGGTCGGCTAAATCGGAGGCTAGCATTGTTGCTATTGTTGTATTGTCTAAAGGAAGTTCTGTTTGAATGGGCTGGGCTGGCAGGCAATTATTCTCTGGTGTTTCTTTTGATATTACATACTCTAGAGAGTCATCGAATTCTGTCGAAAAATTAGAAATTATTTTTGAATCAAAAAGTTGTAAGTCGTAAGCGATTTGGGAGCTGTCCTCCATTGTTGATATTAAATTTATGTCTTTGCCAAGAACGGAGTGAGGAGTAGGGTTTAGAATAGAATAAATTTCTAGCAGCGGGTGAGGTTCTGAAATGGTAGTATTGCATTCGCGGATTTCTATCTTTGCTGGTGAGTAGGATTTTTCAAAAAGAATTGAATTTAATGAAAGTTTTTCAAAGGTATTGCCTGTGGAGCCGAAAGAACCTCGAGTAGATGTAGTTTCGGGCCAAGAATTTTCGAATTTTGGAATTTCTGATTGGATAACCAAGAGTTGTGCTACTGCTGTACCAGCTGGTAGAGTGATAGGTTTGTTTGACATGTTTTGTATTACTACTTGAATTATGTCATGAAATCCAATGTCTATTAATCCTAATGTTACAGCTATGTTAAATTTTATTCTGGCTGAGGATTTGTTAAGCAATAGTGCGAAATGATTTGCTGGTAGTTGTATCTGGATAGAAAGCGAAACTTTTTTTAATTCATGGGGTTTTAAGTGAATATCTTCTTGAAAAGGTAGGTCGAGACCATTGGAGTTATCGCATAATTTCGGTAAAAAAGTTGCATTTTCGGCGAGTCTAAAAAATATTGTAGGCTTGTTAGAAGTTTCTATTATCTTTGAGGAATTGAGATTTGTTACAAAGTCGTCTTTGATTGATGAAAGGGCGAATTCTTTGATTTTTTGGCGTTCTAAATTGGACAGTTGAGAAGAAAGTTCATCAATTTGTTTTTCGAAATTTTGAACAGTGTGCTGATTAGGGGTGTCATGAGCTATTTCAAGAAAACGTTTGCTGGCTTCAATAAGGTTTTTTTGCAAGCTTTTATAAATGGTTGTTCCTTTAATGTCAGCGTAAACTGATTCGAGAATTTCAGAAATTTTTGCTAGGCAGTGTCTTTGTTTTTCAAGATCTATTTTTAGTTTTGCAGTAAAAACGGAAACTTGGTTTGGAAGAGGGTTGCCAGAATTTTTGTATTCTTTATTCCATTGTTCTAATAAAGTTAAAGCTGAATAGTACTTTTGCTCGGGGGTTATTTCTTTAGTAAGGTCGTATGCTTGCTGCAGAGTTTTAGGTTCGTTTAATTTTCTATGAGTGCGGTTATATATATCTTGCGGTTCAGGGGAAAGAGGGTTTGTTAGAAACTGGTAGAAAGCGTCTTGACTTATTGCGAATTTATCGGGCAAATTTGGAATGGCGGAAGCCCATTTTTTTGAAATAGGGTGTTCTTTGGGTAAACTGCAATTAAGATTATCTGCTATTGCGCGCGAAAGTACGTCTGCTAGAACATTGACTGTACCAGGTAAATGATAGAGCTCAATGTTTAGAAGACTGACAAAGTTAGTTAAGTAATTAAGTGTAGAATTTAGCAAAATACTGTGTGTTGACATTCTTTTGGCATAAATGAGGGATTTTGCGTCAGTTAAGATTTTAATTTTATTCTGGCAATTGAGTAAATAAGGGGCAAAAACTTTAAGTGCGTAAGCTAGGGAGATTGCTTCTAGCATGTAGCTATTTTTGTTAAGGTCCGTAGTACTAAAGTATTTACTGCTGACTGAAACGAGTTGTAATTGGCCATTTTTTACGCGAAAAAGGCAAGCGCTAGCTGCGATTTTACTGGCGTCGGTTGTTAAAATTAGTTCGTCGTCTGGATCGGGAATAGTTAAACGTAGATTTAACTGGCATAGAGCTTTAGCTGTTGTCCAGGCGAATTCTTCAGTATCAGTCCAAGTAAATTCTTTTTTTCGAAGTAAAAAATGAAGTGGGTATAGAATATCTTTTAAGTAAGGCAAAAATTGGCTTTGGTATTGAAAAGAAGCTAAACGACTGTGAAGTTCATAAAGAGAGGATGGCTTTTTCATATTTAGTATAGCTGAGGCCTTAAGTTTGTCCATTGTGAGAATTACGTCTTTCGTGTCAAAATTGTAACCAAGGACTTTAATATTCGTTGTGAAAAATGAAGATTTTTCGATTGAAAATTTTATTTTTGCTGCACGGGAAGCGATTAAAACCATTTTTAAACAGATATGTAGAATTTCGTAATTGTCGGCGAAAATAAAGAAATCATCGAAATAATTTTTAACAAAATCTTGAAAGGATGGTGGCACGAGATTTCTTTCTTCGGGAGATAATTCGGAAAGAGAATTTAAGTAGGCTTGTGGTGAAAATGCTTTTTCGAGAAATTTATTGAGATGGTGAGGGCTTGATTTTAATCCCATTACGCATGAGTTAAATTCAAAAGCGAATTCATTAATCCAAAAGGCGGTTTTAAATTTGTCGTTTTCTTCTATTGGTATGATAAAAAAGGATGAAGAAATGTCGAGCGAACAAACTACTTTGTTTTTTAGGGTGTATAGAAAAGAATCTATTGTGGTAAATTGAGTATTTAAATCAAATTCTAAAATTGAGTTTAGTTCACGAAAATCGAGACAAAGGCGGTAGAGTTCCGATTTATTTTGTTGTCCTGTTAAATAATCTGCTTTTGTTATTTGACGAAGGTCAGTAGAAGTAGTTGGTTTTGGTACCATGACGACATTTGAGCGCCAAGTTGATTCAGAGGGTCTAACTACACCGGCTTGTTGTAGCTGTTTAACGGCTTTCATGGCAAATGTAAATTTATGGTGGGGGAGGCGGCGGACAGGTTGATTAACTATTTTGTTAGGTTTGGTGGGCAGGCTGGCTGTATAAATATCTGTGGTTTCAAGGTCTAATTTAGAGGTACTAAAACGGTCCTGGTATTCAGTTAATAATGCTTTAGTAGAGTCAAGATAAGCGGGAGGGCAATCGGTAAATGTACCGTCATGAATAGTGAACGTTTTATCTAAAATTTTATGATCTAATTCCATGTAATCGTCAAAAATTTCGCTAGAGGGGGGAAGTGTTTCATTTTCCAAAATTTGATTTATTTTGTGTGAGTAAACATTAAATAGAGTAGTGTCTGGGGAGCATGTTTTATTGTTTGGAGATAAGTCTGGACAGACAAGATTAGAGGGCAAGTCTGGTATAGAATTACTTTCTGAACTGCTGGGTATTAAAATATGGTGGCAAAATTTTGTGTCTGGCATTTTATCATTAACTGAGTTATTAGTTAATATAGGTACTGTAAAGATTTTTTCTTTTTCTATTATTCGAATACTGTGGGGTGAGATCGAATCTACTCTAGTGGGATCCATTAAAAATTCTGCGCCGAGAATTATTGGAAATCCGTTAGTTTGAGAGGAAACGATAAAATTTGTACAACAGGTAATTGAGTCTAGTTTATTTTTAAGAATGAATTTTGAGTGGACTATTCCTTTAATGGCTGTGGAAGAAGATCCAGTGGCTGTTTGTAAAACAAGGGACAGTGGTTCAAGTTTAAAATTTAATAATTCTGCTAATGTTGAATTCATAAGAGAATTTGAGGCGCCAGTATCAACTAAGCATAATACGGGTTCTGACCAATTTTCGAAAAAAATATTAATGCTATAGAGGCTAGCTTTAAGTTGACATAAATTAAGTTTATTTGTTGCTAATTTTCTTTGCTTTTTAAGGTAATCGATGGTTGTATCCAAGTATTTATCCATAAAAGAGTTTTTGCGCGGGTAAATAAATGAATTTATTAGTTTATGAAATAAAAGAGGGTGGTCTAGAGAGAGATCAGGATAATCGTTAGATAATAATTGTCTTGGTCTAGGAAACTTCATCATGTTGCATGAAGTTTCAGAATCATTGGTTGACGAGCTAGTAATGGTATTAATGCTAGTAGGGCTAGTTTGGCTATTAAGGCTAGTAGGTGGTGAAGCTGACCGGCCTGTAGTAGTATTCCTTGTCTTAGGCGGCGGGTCACCTAAACAAGTACTATTTAGTTTTTTGTTTTAGGGTAGTTATTGCTAGGTGAACGACTTCTAATTTTAGGCTTTTTACAGTCTTCGGCAAAGTGATAACCTGCGTTACATTTAGGGCAAATGTTGGTATGGTAGCGAATATAAGTGGGGCATTGATATTCGTGATGTTCTTCACGGCTTAGGCATTTCATACAAGATTTTATTTTCCAGGGAGAATAATCAAGTGAGCAATTAAAACCGGGCATCATACCTGGATAATTTTTTGGAGAATTTGATCTATCTCTATTATTGCTGTAATAATTATTTGAGCGATTATATGATTTTTCTCGTGAAGGAGAGCGGTCATAGCGGCGATCATTATATTGATTATTAGGGGGCTTATACGAGGGAGAATTGGGCCTATAATTAGTGGATGGGCGGTAGGGCGGTCGGCGGTCATTAGAATTTGTGCGGCGGTAATCAGATTGATTTGAATCGCGGCGATAGGGTGAATTAGGGCGAGAATTTTGATAATTATTCCGTCGGTCACGGGAACGGTCATATGAACGGTCGTTATATTGGTTATTGCGAGAATTCGGGCGACGGTCACGAGAGTCGGGGCGACGGTTTTGATAATCGGAGCGGCGGTCACGGGAATCTGGACGGCGGTCACGGGAATTTGGACGGCGGTCACGGGAATCGGGGCGGCGGTCACGGGAATCGGGGCGACGGTCCCCAGAGTTTGTGTACTGTTGAGAACTTTGGCGGTAATCGCGAGAGTCAGGGCGGCTATTTTGGTTGCTATTATTTCTATTGGGTGAGCGAGAAGGACGGTTTTGGCTGTTTGGCTGAGAATCGGTTTTGTCTTCAGTAACGCTGTAACGGCGGTAAGGAGATTGCATTACCACGGAATTGTAGAGAGCTAAATGGTTATTATCGTAAACTTCATCATACTGGCCAGTAGTAGCGTTGTATAATTTACGCCTTACGGCTGTGGCGTCTCTATGCGGCCTTTGTTGTGTGTTGCCCTGGCGGGCAGGGGGTTGGTTTCTTGCTGGTACTGGGGGGGGAGTATTGTAATTAGTCTGTGCTAGGGGCGGTTGGTCTACAGGCCTATCAAATACAAAATCGTCGGGCAGGGCGGCGGCTTCAGCTTGTGGTTGGTTGGCTAAATAATTTTCTAAATTAGGAACGTTGGCAAATGGGAGGTTGTTTTCAAGGAATTGAGGCACCGGGAGGGGGTTATTTTGCAAGGGGTTAGGCTGTTGCTGATTCGCTGCTAAATTCTGCAAATTTTGCATTGGCTGGTGTTGGATTGCAACTGGGGCGGGGGGTGGCGGCTGGGCGGGGGGAGGGGGGTGGAAAAGGGGGGGTCTAATAGCAGGATTATATGGCATTGATGGATAATACGGTTTCACAGGTTCAAAATGGTGTCCGGGAGGGTGATAAGGGTTGTTCATAGTCAAGGGAAGATAATCTATTGGTTGTGGCTGAAAGTATACTGGCATTTCTACCGGGCTAAAAGTGGTTGTAAAAAGAGCAGTTGATGAGGTATTAATTTGCTGGAAGCGAAGAACGTTTTGGGGAGGGCCCGTATTTCTTTCTGAATTAACGGTTGCTTCCAGCAAAGTAAGCCAATCGGGGTCTTTTCCTTGTGATTGGTAGCGGTCTAGTGAATGCTTAAGTTCCTGTTGAGTAGTTCCGGTAGTAAAACTATAAAGACCTTTTATCATAAGGCGATTTATAAGAGCAGGGCGTTCGTTTTCAGGTTTATCAGAATAGTAAGCTTGAGCTAAGCCTTGTAGTTGTGCCATGGGGGCTCTAATATTTTCGTTTGGCTGGCGAGTAAGGTTTTCTATTTGGTGGGCAATTTTTTCATGCTTTGGAACGGGGATTGACATTTTCATGAGGAATCTAGCTAGATCAGTGGCATTAAGGTCGTCTGTGACTGGCTTTAGGGAAGGGGCGAAATATCCAACAAAGCGATCTAGGCAGCGTTTATAGTGCTCATTATTGTATCCTAAGGGCTCACCGAAACGTTTCAGATTTCTTACTAAAGTATACCAATCAGGTTGTTTGTGCTGGGCATCTGTGAAAACTAACAGGGCATCTTCTTGCCTAGTATCACCGGCTATTTCACGCTGTAATAGATTCCAAACAGGGGCTTCAGCTGCGGCGGCGGCGTTAGCATTACGGGCGGCGGCTGCGGCGGCTTGAGCGACTGCGGCTAGGGCTTGTTCATTATGGGGTGCTGCTTGATCTGCCATGGCTGCGTCGCGAGCGCGTTGACCGGCTAGTTCGGGGTTTACGTGGGCATATGATGCGGGGTTGGCATTCATTTGGAGGAGGTTATTGCGATCGAGATAATGAAGGCCTACTTTTGGTCTAATGTTACCTAGGGTGGCTATGAAACCTTGTAAAGTTTGCTCGGGAATTTCGAAAGTAAAGTTATCGATTTCATTATGTATTGCTGGTCGTTCTGCTCCGGCTAAATTGTTAAGCTGCTCAAGTGCTGCGCGGGCGTTGTCATTTAGTTGATCCTCACCTGGGATTAAGTCGAGTGTGCGAAGAAGCTGAAGTACTTGTCCAAGTCCGGTTTGAAGAGATCCTTGGATATCGTTGCGGAGAAATTCAGACATGATGCGATTTGTTGGTAATTAGGCAAGTTTTAGCGGTATTTGACTGATTATTTAAGGAGAATTTAAGGGTTGTTTTCTAAGAGACTAGAGGATAGCACAATATTGAATTTTTATAATGTTGATCCGGATCAATTGGGATTACAGGTTCAGGCAAGCCAAGTGGTCGCCATGTCGGGGGAGGGAACAATAGAAAAGATTGCTGAAACGGTTTAAGGAGATTTCGGTACCTTTACTACGGATGCGTAGCTATGACGGCTTCCTTAGTCCTATTAGCTCCTGGCCCAGGACAGGCCCCGGAAGCCTTTACTTAAGTTAATGGCTTACATGCTATCTTTCTTAGTCTCAGAGAAATAAAAGAGGTATTCGGGCTAACAATTTATTAAGCACTGAAAGGTTTAGGGTGATTCACACTTTCACTTCGATTAACAATACATCGTTTAAGGAGGGTGGTTTTTCCTTACAATCTTCATTGTACGATATTGCTTTAATAGCGTTAAGATCTCCGGTTTAAGTAACTGTCGTTAGCTTATACTAGAGCTCAACCATTCACTTCCAGGCTTAGCACTCAACTCTCTCTTCTTTGTGCGAGAGGTAGGGGGCGGGGGCAAGCCAAGCAAAAACCATGCGGTTATGCTACGCCATTTTAGAGGGTGGTTCAGGGGGAACTAAGAGAGGGTGGGGGGAATTCTGCCGATCTTTTACGACTTTTTAGGAAACGATGTTTTAATTGAAATTATTAAAATAGAAGTTATCCACATAACGGAGTGGGGAAAGGTTTGGGAGGGGATTTTACATTGGTAACTTCAGTGCTTAAAGTTCTAATGGTCGTAGAAAAACCTCTTTGAGCCCGTTAAGAGGGAAAATGGACCACAGAACTTACTATTTTTTACAGCATTTCCGTTTAACAATTTTACATGAAAATGTTTACAATTTAATAAACTTAACGGTGCTGCTGGAGGGACGGCGACGCTGATGGCTTCTGTGGACGCTTTTGGCTGCGTCATTATTATGCTAGTGGTGCGATTTATGGCTAGTTCCGGTTGTAGCTAGTTGGCTTCTTCTGAGATCCTGCAATATAGAGGTACGGCAGTAAAATAGTTCTAGCTAATTTTAGATTTTATGTCCGTGAATAAAATTTTGAAATTAGACGCGTGCGGGGATTGGGGGAATTGAAGGGAAATAAGAAAATATTGATAAACGTAGTATCTTGGGAGAGCGCGAAATTTGCTAAAATTATAGTTTGAAATGGAGCAAAATTAGGTAATTTGAAAAAGCGCGAAATTTGCCTATCTTACGAGCTCGAGAGGGCGCTAAATTCGATAAATAGACGTGTTTGCGTAAATTTGTTAAATAATTATCTTGGAAAAATGCGAAATTGGCTGAAAATAAAAATAAAGAATAAAAAAGTAAAAATGTTGAATTAGATATATAAAATGTAAATGAGAAATAGGCTAAAACTAAAAATAATAATAAAAATAAATTAATGAAAATGTGAACAAAATGGTCAAGAAACAAAAAATATTAGTTTATTATGATTTTGTATATAATTGGGGTGGAGAGAGAGGAGGGGAGGAGGGGGGGAAG
>Ga0194127_10009744_pt1 | contig 10057 bp, 12 predicted proteins | sample TA2KigC100mmetaG_FD_148624 | JGI IMG/M metagenome (GOLD analysis project Ga0194127, IMG submission 148624) | Freshwater microbial communities from Lake Tanganyika, Tanzania - TA2015036 Kigoma Deep Cast 100m | ecosystem: Environmental > Aquatic > Freshwater > Lake | place: Tanzania: Lake... | reverse complement strand
ATACCTGAAGTAGCAAGAATAACACAAGGCCCGCCTTCTATTACTAATTTACGTTCTTGTGGACTTCCTACTCTCTTAAAGGTTTCAGAAGCAAAAGGGTTTTCTCCTTGGAAAATTTGTTGTCTTAAACTCGAGTTTAAAAAATCAGGATAAGCAGTATGGATTGCATTAATATCCCAAATCATTCCATCAATGTAAATTGGAACTTTAGGCAATAATCCTTTTTGCATTGCATCTTCTAGAACAAGCATGGTTTCCTGGGCTCTTCCTGAACCTAATTCTGGAATTAACACTTTACCTTTTCTTTCTATTACTTCTTTTATTTTATCTATTAATTGTTTTTCAACATCTTCGCGCATTGGTAAAACATTTTCTTTTGCCCCATAAGTTGATTCCATCATAACTGTTTCAAGTCTTGGGAAAATCGAGTTAGCTGGATTTAATAGCCTGGTTTTAGCAAACTTAAAATCTCCTGTGTAAAGAAAATTATGCAAGCCATTTCCAATATTAATATGAACCATGGCGCTTCCGAGAATATGCCCGGAGTTATACAAGGTAATTCTAATATCGGGAGCAATATCTGAAACTTCATTAAAATTTAAGCAAATAGTATGTTTAACCATTTCTTTAATATCGGTTGAAGAGAATAATGGCTTTTCAGCTTGTTTATAGGCTACACCGATAAAATCTAGAGCTAGTAGGGCTGCGGTATCTCTGCTAGGAGCAGTAGTGTAAACAGGGCCACGATAACCCATTTTAAATAAGTAAGGAATGAGTGCTGAATGGTCATTGTGAGCGTGACTTAAAATAATAGCATCTACTTCATCTATTTTAAATTCTGGAACATCCAGATAAGGAAAGCGTTCTTCGGTTTCAGTTATAGCAGGATTAATACCACAGTCTAAAAGAATTTTGGTTTGAGGTGTTTGTAATAATATGCAGGATCTTCCTACTTGTCTTCCTCCTCCTAAAAATGTAACTCTAACCCATTCTTCTATTTTTTCAGGATTCCATTCTGTATATATTTTTTTACCTATATCATTTAAGAATTTTTTTCGAGTATTGCTGTTTTCATATAAAACTGCTCGGATATTTTCAGTAATTTTGCTATCAATCGCTGGCGATCTTTGAACAATAGGTATCCAGAAAGTTTTTTGTTTTATTTCTCTTAATAAACTTCCATCCTTGCCTATAACTAAGCCTGGTTTTTTCGATTCAATTACAACTATGCTTCTTTGAGTATCAAATAGGATTTGAGTTAATTCGGCTTCTTCTGGAATAACTTCGCGGATTATTTTTTCAGTTTTTTCTTGAGACTCGAGTAGCTTGGTTTCCGCTCTTAATTCTACTCGCTTTTTAATTTTATTTACTATTTCTTTTATTTGAGGTTCTCCTTCTAGGAAAAAGTTAGGACTATCTGTGTAAAGAACAATATTAGCTCCTTCAAAATTAGCACTACTTACTACGCCTTTTTAAGTCCTTTTGTACATCCTTCAATATATCTGCCATTTTTAATAAATAATTTTAAATTAATGTGATTGTGAATTAACTTTTAAGGTCTTATAATTTCTTAACTAATTATTTTAGCTCTGAAATTAATTCTTTTTCTACTACTTTGTTTATTCCGTCTTTGGTAATTGCGAATATATCCATACCATAACCGCTTCCTATATCTCTTTGGGTAGATGCCTTTAGGGCTTCTATTGCCAATTCTGCTCCTTCTTTCACTGTTAGGTTTTTAGTGTATTGTCGTTCTAGTAATCCCAGCATATAAGGCATACCGCTTCCAAAATTTGCATCATAATCTTCTACTTTTATTATGCTTCCTGCAGGTTCGATGCTGTATAATTCAAAAGTATTATTTTCGTTAAAGCCCGCTAGTAAGAATCCTGCTTGTTGTGGTATCATGGAAGGCTGTCTTATCCCAGAATAATTCATATTCATTAATAAGCTTGCAGCTTCTTTTACAGAGGGTCTTTGTTTAGTTCTTAATTCTTTTAATCTTAGTTCTGCTCCTAAAACCCTTGGTACTCTTTGAATATCTGCAGCTATTCCACAACCGGCAACAACTAAATAATCATTAACCGGCCATACTTTTTTCTCTCGCTTGCTCATAACAATGTTCCCTGCTGTTACTTGTCTATCAGCAGCCATAACTATGCCGTCTTTGCAAACTATACCAAGGATACTTGTTCCTGTTTTTAATATATTTTTTTTAATATCGTCTTCCATTTTATTTTTTATATTATTTTGTGATTTGTGTTTTATTATGCTTATTGAGCAGTGTTTTAGTTTATTCTTATTTAGGGAATATACTAGAAGTATATATCTTAAAACATCCTCACAATTCTAATATCTATATATCGCGGGGATTTATAAAGTTTGCGGATTGACTTGTACTGGGCAAGTTGTTCTAAATCGATTGTTATATTTTCCCGCTCTTCTTTGTAATCTTTCGGCTTTAGTTCTAAGACGATTTGCATACCAAGCCATCAAAGGTCTTTCATCATCGCCCATTCTTTCATCAATTTTTTCTGCTTTTCTTCTAAGATTTTCTGCTTTATCTTCTAAAAATAAGTAATGAGTTCTTGTTCTTGGTGTTTCTGTATCACCAAGAGTATAATCTACTCTCTCGCCGGCTTGATAACCTAAGCCACCACACCAAGCACTTGCCAATGCAGTTATAGGCAATCCACAAAAATAAATAACTGTTCCATTTATTGCACCCAAAATAGGGCTTTCTCCTCCTTCTGAGAATAAAAAAGAAAGTCCAACAAGTGGGGCTAAGATTCCTGCTGTAGCTCCAACTCTTCTAAAATTGATGTTTGCTGTTAATAAATCCCCCAGACCCCCTGTCATAGGTACAAAAAACTTTCTATTGCCCCATTCTCTTACATTCTCGTTAAGTTTTTGTCTTAATTGTTTCATTGTCATAATTTAAGAATAAACTTGATATTTATAAATCTTTCTAATTTGTTGCTACTTAAAAGTTAATAAAGTTTACTCTTTTACAATCTGAGTAACTCCTTCAGTTTTCTTGAAACGAATGATGTTATCGACAAAACCTTCTACTTTCTGCTCGTGGCTAACTATGATTAATTGCTTGACTTTAAGTTGCATTAAGATATCACGGATTTTATCAAGTTGAGCTTCTGAGAAGCCATCAGTAGGTTCGTCAAGAATAACTAAATCCCTAGTTTTAATCGTGCTTAAGATAGAATTAATAACTTGGTTTAGAGCAAGCCGGTATGCGAGGGCTACTGCTGTTCTTTCTCCTCCGGATAAATAGGAATAATCGAGTTCATAATCTTGTTGTTGTATTATTGGCGAGAAACTTTCATCTAGTTTAACACTTAAGGTATCTGGAACAAGTATAGAGAACCAATTGGAGAATAATTCTGAGAATTCTTCTCTAAGTTTAAGCATAACATTTTTTTCAGTGTATAAAACTAGTTCAATAAACTTGCCGTTAAGCCAGAACTCTAGCTCTTTGAAATAGTTTAATTTTAAGGTTAGTTCTTCAATTCTTTTTATTTCTGCTTCAATCTCTTTTATTTGGGTTGTCAAGAATTCTATTCCTCTATTGGTTTCGGCTTTTTTTATTAAAACTTGTCTTTCTTTAGTTTGAATATCCAAGAAATCCCTGTTTTTTAATTGAAAACTTCTCTCATAGGCTTCATACTCCTTCATTGTTTTTTCTAACTCTTGCATATGGCTTTTTATAAGTTCAATATCGCCAAGTATGGTTAATTTTTGTTTCTCTAGTATTTGCATGCGCTTTTCTTTTTCATTTAAGTTCTCAAGTCTTATTTTCATTATTTGCATTTCAGAAAGAGAATTCTTTAGGGTATCAATTTGTCTTTTTGTTTGTTCCAGCTTGATGGTTAGTTCTTGCTTATCTTTTTTAAGCTTTTGAGTTTCATTTTCTATTTTATTGTATTCATCTCGAGCTTTCACTACAATATTTTGTTTATATTCTTCGGCTACACATTGTAAGCAAGTTGGGCATTTCTCTAGTCCGGATATTTTTTCTATTAGAATTTTTAATTCCTTAAGCCTGGATTCATTGTTTTGAATATTTGTTACAGTAACTATATATTGGTCATTCATATCTTTTTGGATTTGCTCTTGAGATCTTACTCGGGTTTTAAATATTTCAACTTCTTCTTCTTTGTACTTTATTTGTTCCTTGTTTTTTATTTGCTCTTTTATTGAAGATATTTCTTTATCAAAATTGTAAGTTGTGAGTTGTGTCTTTCTTATTGGCAAGAGTTAGCTCGGATTTTTCAAATTCGTTTTGGAGTTTAAGTTTTTCATCAATTCTCTTTTTTAATTCTTGCATTTCGCGTTCTTTTTCTTGCTTTAGTTTTTGAACTTCAAGTATCTCATATTCGATTTCTATCAACTTGGTTTGCTCATTTTTTAGAAGCTGATTTTTATCTCCAAGCAATTGTTTTTTTACTTCTATATTGCCTATTTCCCCTTCTTTAAGTTTTATTTCTTGCCTTAGTTTGGTTGTTAAAACATCAATGTTTTCTTCTATTCTTTTATATTTATCAATTCCGAAAACATGTCTTAGTGTATTTAGCCTAGTATCATTAGATTCTTGGATAATTTGTTTCATTTCTTCTTGAGGGGTATAAACTGTAAATTTGTAGAGGTCATTGGTTTTCTTTGCAAACTCTTGTGGGTAATTTAAGAGTGCGAGGATTTTATTTTTTATTTCAGTTACGCTTCCTTCAAATCTATCATTGTTAATTGTTATAGCACAATCGGTTTGGCTTACGGATTTTCCTGATTTTTTCAAACCTCTTTCTATAATAACTTTGTCTTCGCCAACCATTAATTCTAAATTAACTTCTGCCTCGCTTTCATTGTTTCTTAAAATAGAATTTCCTTTTTGACTTGGTTGAAGTCCGAATAAAGCGAATTCAATCGCAAGCAATACCGAGGTTTTTCCTGAGCCAATATCGCCCATAAGCAAGGTTGAGCCTTCTGGGAAAACTATCTCGCCTTCTTTATAACTGCGGATGTTCTTTATTTTGATACTTTTTATTAGCATAATAAAAACCTCCAGCGGGTTTCTATGCATCCAGCAACCCAGACACCTTGCAGGTTTCTCTTACTTCCGCTAAAACTTCCAGGGCTTATGAATTCCGCAACCATTTTATTATCCATTTTTTAGTTCGCCTTCAAGTCAAGACCTAAAATTTTATTTAAATCCGCTAATAAGCGGGTTTCATAGATGACTGATTTTTCATCCTCCTGTTTTTGTAAATCGAGAGAATGCATTAATGGAACTATGAGGTTGTTAAATTTATCTGGATTGTCCTTCAGATATTCTTGAACTAAAATATCTTCTACTTTATTCATTTCGCTTGCTGGAATTTTTACTTCAATTTCTTCTTCTTTTGAGATTAACTTGTTTGTATTCTTTAGAAAACTATATACTCCCTTCTCTGTTAAAAAATCAGTTATTCTTTTATAATCAATATCTGCATTTGTTCCTTGGCTAATTGTTCCAAAAACTCTTAAGAGGACAATTTTATCGTGTAAATTATGTTTATTTAACTCGTTGATTATTTTTTCTGTAGCAGTCAGAGCGTTTTGGATTTCAATTTATATTAAAACAAACAACATCTTTTATTCTAATTTCATGTTTTTTTATGTCCCAGAAACCCTCTACGCGATTAAGATAATATCGCCCGTAACATAAATCCTCAAGTTCTTGGAAGCTATTAGGATAGATTGGGCCAGAGTAAATAACTGGCTTATCATTATTTTTAATCTCAAAATTTATATGTAAATGTCCTAGTGCATAATAATCTGCTCTCGGCATTCTCTTTATACTTATGGAGTCTATGGGTAGGCTTCCTATTGCTTCTGTTAAAGTTGTATGTAACATTAATATTCTAAAATTGCTGTTTTCTTTTGGGACAATTATTTTTTTTAAATCCTCTAGCTCGAGTCCGGATTTTTTTCCAGGATAACCAAAGATTTCAAAGTTCTGGGGTATTTAGAAGCTTTAAGATAGATTCCCTCTGGTTTTTCTTCGTATTTGCAAATTTCGCAAAAACCTCCTTTTTCTAAAACATCGAGAAAAGTTTTCCCTGAAACACTATAGTCATGCGAGCCCGCTATCATGAAAACTTTGATACCTGATTCTTTTATCTTTCTAAAAACCGCGAAAGTCCTTTTTAGAATTTCGATTGGCGGATAAGCTGAATCAAATAAATCTCCTGCTATTAAAATAAAGTCCACTTGCTCCTTTACTATTTCTTCAATAGCGCGCTCAAAGCTCTGAAAATTAACTTCTTGTAGCTCGGGCTGTCTCCATCCCCCAAGGTGACAGTCTCCTAGATGTGCGAATTTCATACTTTTCCTCCTTATTTCCAAATACCTCTATGGTTTCTCTTTTTTAATTCCATATAAATTTGCCAGTTTGGTAATATTTAAAGATAGTTGTGATAAAGGAGACAGTAAAATAAACGCGAGTACTTATCTTTTTAAATACACAAATAATCTAATAATATGTCTATAACTTTTAGAAAAGCAGAATTAAAGGATATAACCCAAATTTTAGACTTAAATAATAAAGAATCTTTATGGGTTGGTAAGAAAACTTATGATTTTTTTAAAAGGTATTTGGAATTACCTAATTTTTTAGTAGCTTTGGAATCTGAGGTAATTGTTGGTTTTATTATGGTAATGTCTCAAGATTCAGATTATGACAGTCTTAATTTCTTATGGTTTAAGCAGAAATATCCTTCTTTTTTATACATTGACAGGGTTGTAGTTTCAGCTAATTTTAGACGAAAGGGTATTGCCTCTCAATTTTATAAACAATTATTGTCTAAACGTAATGGTGTGCCTTTAGTTTGTGAAGTTAGTATAAATCCAGAAAATACTGAATCTATTTATTTTCATAATAAAATGGGTTTTATTGAAAAGGGGCAATTTTCTTCAGATGGAAAAAAAATTTGTAGAATGTATTTTCTCAAATAGGTCTTTTTAGTTCAATCTAAACTCATAGACAAAGAGCTTTTCGAAGAAAAGGTTTTGCTCGGCAAGCTTTTTTGCTTTATAGCCGAGGGTTTTTGCTTGTTCTAAAATTGTGCTTGGCTTGCTAAGGTTGGAGAATAAAAGCAAGATAGAACCTTGTTTTGCTAGTCGAGGTTTGGCTTGCTTGAGAAACTCAAGTATTAATTCATAACCTTGCTTGCCTGCGGTTGTTGCTAGTTTGCTGTCTTTTGGTTCTTGCTTATCCTCTGGCAAATAAGGGGCGTTGAAAATTATTAAGTCGAATTTATCTGATTTTTTGTTTAGGTTTGAAAATAAATTGCTTTTTATTGCCTTTAATCCTTGGTTTTCAAGATATTTTATTGCTTCTGGATTAATATCTGCACAAAAGACTTGATTGTTGTTTATTCCTGAATTAATTACTGCTTTTGCTTGAATTCCAGAACCAGAACCCATATCTAATACCTTTATCTCTTGTTTTTCTTTTTTATTTAATTTTTTAATATAATTCTTTACTTCTTTTTCAAGTAACCAAGAATCTTCTGCAGGAGAGTATATCATCTTAAAATTATTAATTATTGGTTATTAAACCTTGGGGAAAAACATGTCTAGAATCTCTTTTCCAAAGAAAATGAAACTGGTTGTGCCTATTAAGATAATTATTAAAAGAATAATTAAAATCCACAATGCCTTGGGCATTTTCTTTTTTGGTTTAGAGTCATCTAAAAATCCAGTATTGTTTTGGGTTTGGAGATTTTGATTTGCTTGAACTTGTTGGTTTTCCTTTTTAATTTCCTGTTTCTGTTGTAAAGGCATAGTTTTAATTTGCTCGGGCTGTTCTTGAATTTCTTGTTCTTGCTCGGGCAGATGGTGTAAAATACTTGTGTTCATTTCTCTTGCTACTTGATTAACTTCTGTTGCATTATAGCCTGCTGTTATTAAACTTTGAATAGCTCTTTCGATAGGTTGTCCTCTTTCTAAAGCGTTTCTCAATCCTGTTATAATTTCTTCTCTTGCCATGTTATATCTCTAGCATCCCTCCATCAGACATTAAATGTACGGTTTTATCTTTTTTATAGCCTAGCTCTGTGCAAAGTTCTACCATGGGCTCGAGTTTTTTATGGTCTCCGTGTGCTGGAAGAACATGTTCTGCATGCATCATATTAATGAAATCTCTTAAGTCCTCGCGACCCGGGTGTCCCGAGACATGAACATTATTGAAAATCCTTACTCCTTTCTTTTTTAGATGTTCATCCATATTTTTTCGGTTGTTTATATTAGCTTCAGCAGGAATAATAGAAGAAGAAAATATTACATGGTCTTGAGGATTAAACGAGTAGGGTAGTTGCCCTTTAGATAATCTGTCTAAAATACTTCCTGGTTCGCCTTGATGTCCTGTTGAAACAATTACATATTTATCTCGGTCTTTGCTGACTCTTTTTAATGTTTTTTGAACTTGATTTTTGTATCTTGCAATGATTATTTCTTTTGCAAACGGGCATAATTTGGAATTTATTGCTGCTCCAACATATTTGTTTAAGCTTCTGCCTAAGAATACTGGTTTTCTATTAAGCTTTTTACTGAAATCAACTATGCTTTTAAGTCGTGCAATATGACTTGAAAAAGTTGTAACTAGTATGCCTGCTTTATCATTGCTAGTACCTAACATAACATCTTCTAATAGTCCTCGGGCTATTTTTTCACTTGGAGTTTTTCTTTCATCAGAGCTATAAAGCGAATCAACTACTATTGCTTTAACGCCTTCTTTAGCTATTTTTTTAAGCAAATCATAATTTGGCTCTTTTCCTAAAATTGGATCATTATCAAATTTAAAGTCATTACAATATAGAAAAACTCCTTCATCAGTATGCAAGGCAATCATAGATGTTTGTAATGTAGAGTGAGTTATGTTTACAAATTCAACTCTATATTTTTTATTTTTTCCTTGCACATAATAACTTGAGTTTGGTTGAATTGCTACTAAACGATTATTCAACGGAAGCTTATTATCAAAATAAAGACTTTTTAGAACTTCAATTGTGAATTGGGTGCTAATAATATCTGCCTTATATCTTTGAGCTACATAGGGCAAGGCTCCAATATGATCTAAGTGTGCATGGCTTAACAAAATTGCTCTAACCTTATTTCTTATACCTTTACTATCGAGAATATGGTCATGAGGCAAAGCGCCTATTTCTCTAAGAGTTTTTTCATTAGTTACTTTATCTCGTTCTTGTAAAGCAACAACAGCAGGTAAGAATAAACCACAATCAAAAATAAAAGCGTCCTCACCTAAATCTACCACAGTCATATTTTTTCCTACTTCATTATATCCGCCTACTGCATATACTTTCATTATTCTATTTCCTCTTTTTGTTTTTGTACTTTTTCTATTTTCTATTATATTGTGTAGAAGTGGATTTATATAGGTTATTATGGGTTTTGTTGCTATTTTCTTTTATTAAAAAGGTATTTAAAAGCCTGTTACGATTTGAATTTATGAAGATAGAGAGAAAAAAAGAGTTCAAGAAAGTTAAAATTGAGCATAATAAAAGATTACTTTGGATTATTGGGGTTTTGATTGTTATTCTCGCAATTATTGTAATTAGTCTTAGGCAAGAAATAACTAAGCGAGACAATTCAAATACGCAAATCGCTAATCCTGCTTCGGTTTATTGTATTGAAAATGGCGGAAAACTCGAAATTAAAGAAAATAGTGAGGGTCAATATGGACTTTGCACTCTTCCCTCGGGCTTAGTTTGTGAAGAATGGGCGTTTTTTAGAGGAGAGTGTAATTTATCTTTACCCTTGAATACTAGGGATTCTTGTTTGCAAGATGCGGATTGCGTAGCTGCTAGTTGCTGTCATCCTCGAAGTTGTATAAATAAGGATTTTGCTCCTGATTGTTCTGGAGTAAAATGTACTATGAGCTGCGAATTAGGAACTCTTGATTGTGGCTATGCTTCTTGTGTATGTGAAAATAGTAAATGTAGTGTTAGACTAAACAGCTAGATTTCACCTTATCATGAAAAAGGGG
>Ga0194127_10009742_pt1 | contig 10058 bp, 8 predicted proteins | sample TA2KigC100mmetaG_FD_148624 | JGI IMG/M metagenome (GOLD analysis project Ga0194127, IMG submission 148624) | Freshwater microbial communities from Lake Tanganyika, Tanzania - TA2015036 Kigoma Deep Cast 100m | ecosystem: Environmental > Aquatic > Freshwater > Lake | place: Tanzania: Lake... | reverse complement strand
AAAAAGATAGGTCCTAAAAAACCCCCTGTTAATTGGTTAACAACATTTAAAGCACCTGATATTTGGGATGATGCGCCCGCATTAGGTTCGTTCTCTTCAAAATAATCACCAGGTATTGGTGATACAGGCCAATAAGCACCTGTTAATCTTGTGGCAAAATCTACGGCCGCAACTATTGGGTTTTCCGCAACCGTAATTCTCCAATTTCTATAAATCAAAGGTTCTTGACCTGTAATAATAAGACTCGCTTCAAATGGGTCTGATAATGATTCTAAATTAACTAAACCAACTGTATTCTGAAATAATTCAGCGGCAACTCTTTCTTGGAATAAAGCTCTTAATTGTTGAGCTCCTAACTTAGCGATAAACGAGTCTTGAGACAATCCTGCGGGATTATTATTAATTAAAATCTCGTATGGTGTATATACAGATGGTGTGAAGATTGGTGGGTTCCAATAAGGTAGATATATTTTGTTATTGTTTTGAATATTGTCAATAACAACCATGTCTTTAAACCCTCCTTCAGGTCCAAACTTATTTTCAATGTATGCCGCGTCAATATAAAATTCATTAACCAAATCTAATACAGTGTCTGTTGGGTCGTATTCTCCTTTATTAGAATCTACAGGTAATGGTGGACCATTATATGTTATATTTAAATTATAACCTCCTTCAGGACCATATTCATTTAATGGGTATAATTGTTGAGCAAATGGGTCGTTAGCAATTAATTCATCAGGAGAATCGATGACATTAGAAACAGTCTGAACAACTTCGTAATTAAGAGGCCCCGATGGTGGTGTGTAAACACCTGGGACATCGTAAGGTGGAAGATTTCTTGCCATTAATACATCCCTAAAAGAAGATGATGATGAGAATGATAAAGTACTGTCAGACATTTATTTTTATTTTTATATAAATAGGTATTACCTTATTTTTTATTAAAGATTCGACATACTTAAAGCACTATCAACAATTGATTTATTTCTTACTGTTTGGTTATTAGGACCTGTCATTCCTCCTGAAGTATTTGCGTCTTGAGAGGCTTTAACTATAGCATTTTTAATTTGTTGGTCTTCAAGCATGGCCAAAATTTGAGTTGTATTAATGTTTGATGGAGCTTTCACGTCTAAAACAACATTAACGTTCATTTCTTTAGGTCCCATATCTTGAGTGGTATTATTACCACCGTCTAAATTAGTACCACCAGCCATAATTAACTTGTCTTCAGGTAATGTTTTAATGTAAAAATCACTAACCTTTATTGTGGATGTTTCAGTTGTAACACTCTCGGTTTTTTTGTTCTCAGTCGCTAAATTAATTCCCAATTTTGATAATTTTTCATGTTCCTGAATATATTTTGCCGCTGAATCATAAGTTCCTTTAAGTGTTTCGGCAAATAAGTTTCCACTTTTAGAGAACTTATCCATTTCGGTAGTGGCATTGGTTAAGGCCACATTAAGATTGTCTTTTATTGCACTTGTGACACCTCCAATAGATGTTGTTGCGGTTTTTAAAACTTCATTTAATGACCCTTCTCCTGACATGGCTTTGTTTATAGCATCAAGATTATTAATTAATAATTTATCAGTACCTTTTCTAAAGTCTTGTGATTCTCCTTGTATATCTCTAATACCTCCCGCAACTAATTTAGCCCCTGTTCTAGCAGCTCCTAATACATCCCCCGCACCTTTACTACCTGCTAAACCGTATCCCGCTCTGTTCATACTTTGTAATTCGGCCAACATTGATTCTGAAGTACTTAATTGTGACTCGGCAATTTCTTCCATAGTTTTCGGTGCTTCGGATTGTGCCTTGGCAATCGCTTCTATATCGGAGTCTTTTAATTCCATAACATTTTTTTCTTGAGTGATACCTTGTTCGTCTTTGAACTTAATCATATATTGACCGTCCTTCATTTCGGCCATATTAGCAATCATTTTTTGAGTATCTTCATCGGCAATATCGGTTGGGAAAGAAATCTTACTTAATTTATCATCTAATTCAGCTCCCGCTAATGACATTTTAGTTAGTTGTTCATAATTTATTCCCAATTCTTTAGCCAATTCCATTAATTGTCTTTTACCTCCAGGAGCAATTTCAAATTTACCTGTTTCTTCATTAAATTGGGTGAACTGTTTACCTAACTCAGCAACTTGATTCATTAATTCACCTGGGTCGTTTTGAGCTAAATCCATTAACCTTAATGGGTCAAGTAGGTCGGCTTGCGTTGCTCCCAATCTTTGCATGGACGCGGCTAATTGTATTGCTTGGTCAGGTTCGAACGCCTTATCCATAAGAACTTTCATATCACCAACGTTAACCCTTAAATTAACCGCTTGAGCGGCCATTTTTGCAAGACCCTGCACACCTCCTTCAAAGTTGTACTTATTCATCAATTCCATGTTTGACAACGCTTGGTCACTTACCGCTTTACCATTAACACCAATATCTCTAGCGGATTGTAAAACAACCTCCATATTTTTACCTATGTCGTAAGTACCCGTACCAATATCTTTAAATTTAGATACTAATGTATTAGCATCTTGACCCGTCGCTTTAGTAGTCGCATATAAATCTTTCATCCCATCGGCGGTCAATGTTACATTTCTACCTAAATTAGTGTACGCGGATGTTTGCATAGCAATAACATCATTAAAGCTCCCTCCTAAACGTTTTATATCTGAAGCGGCGTCAGCTAATCCCGCCCTCATTAAATCAATGTTTTGGGCTCCTAACGCGAAATCTTGAGCTAATTTGTAAGCGGCGTTTTCTACCTCAAGGATAGTGTCTTTGAGACCTTTGATTGTGGTCATTTCGGACATAACTTTTTTAAAGTCCCCTACTATACCACTACTTTTACCATCTCCATCTCCCATAGTATTGTTTTAATTATAAATACTTATGAGTCTAATTATTTTTAGGTTGATTTGACTCAATAATTTTATCGATTAAATATTTTCTCATATATGTTGGCATAAGATTAAAGTCGGAATAAGAAGTTCTTAAAAACCGAGCCATTATATAATATTCGTCAATAAGATATTGTCTGTAATTAAAAGAAAGGCCGAAAAAATTCAACCCCAAAGGCAATCTCGAAAGATACCAATTCTCCTGACGGGGCTACAACATTTTGTTTAAGGTCTAATGACGGTTGATTTTCTCTTAAAAAATTTCTAATATATTTTGAGTCCATTATTGGCATGGATTCGATAAACTTTGAAATTTGTTCTCTGTCTTGAGACCCATTAAGTTCAACAATTTGTTTGTTTAATTTCCATGTTATTTTTGGTGGGGTTAAATTTTGGGGATATTGTTCAGCTTGTTTCTCTAATTCTATTTATTCTTTTAGTAGTAAAAAAACCATTCTCATCTGGTAAATGTGTTGGTTTTTTTATATTTAATTCATCTAATATAATTGTTGCCGTAAATTGTTTACTTGTCATAGGGTCGGTTAAAGTAACACTATACTCGGGACCAAATGATGTATTTCTTAAAAAGATAAGAATTGCTTCAACATCACCTTCAAGTAACTCTTCGGGCCTTAAATCGTGTTCGTACACTTTATTTCTTATTAATGATAAAACAATATTACCTGAACCACCTTTAAAAGCGTTCACAATAAAATTTTCATCATTTGCGGTTAAATAACCAACTTTAACTGATTTCTTTTTTGATTTATAGAAGAGTCCTTTAGAGGGTAACTCGACAACATCGTGTGGTAAATTAAAATTTTCTTGACCTACTGTATAAGCATTTTGTTCCATAGTATTATCTTTTACTATAAAATATACGGTATATTAGTTTTTTTTAAATAAAAAATCCCACATAATCAATATGTGGGACAAAAATATTATATATTTTATTAAATTAGTATACTAACACACATCTATCAGGTCTTAAAGTCGCCGTAATAGAAGCAATTGCGTCAGAGTTATAAGCCAATGAATCAAAGTTTACATCAGATAAAAAAGTACCTTCCATAATCCATTTCTCAACAACAACTCCTGTTGGGTCTAACATTTCTAAGTCAACGTTCTTTTTGTAACCCGCCGCATAACCCATACGACCTGTTACAGACTCAGCACATAAACGTACCCATTCCATTAACGCCTGAGACGCTGAAGGTCCAATAGGGTCACGGAATTTAACATTAATCGTGCTCCAAGTGAAACGTCCTGCCACATAGGTTGATGTATTAAGGAATTGAATCTCAACTGGGTTAATTGTTATATGTGGTCTTGATGTAGTTTCTACGAACCATTCGTTAATACCCAATGTAGATGGGAAACGAAGAATGAACCTGTTTTGTCTTTTCGGTTCATAAGGTATCGGCATTTTCATTAATAAATCAGCCATTGTGTTTTCTTTTTAATTTTTTGTTTATTTGTTTTTTTATTTATAAATATATTCAGTTAAATTTTTTCTCTTTACTTTTCTTTTTTTTTTATTTAAATTTCTACTAGAGCTTTTAATTAATATAGTTTTTTAACTCCTCCTGTAGTTGAGTAGGTCTTTAACATAGGTTCATCTTCAAAACGACTTTTAATTGTTTCTACGTTTCTTATATCGTCATCAGAAAAACCAATACTAGGTAATTCAAAATTATTTGATATTTTGTTCTTTAAATATGCTTTTTTACTAATATATTCTGAAACATTTTTAATATACTGAATAAAATCTTTCATAGCTTTAACCTTACCTTCTTCAGGATTAGTTGCGGAACCCTCACCATAACTTACAGGGTGAAATCTACATAAATCTAAATACTCATTGATTAATTCTTTAGTGGATAATTTTTCTTCATCGGTTAAATCCCTATATTTTTTAAGGTTTTTAATTAACTCTTTTGAATTTATCCCTCCTCTGTTTGAAGCAATTAGGTTATAAACCGCTTCTTTTAGAATACTTGGGGTATGTCCTCTGGCAGTTATTATTGAAAAGATTGAACCGTTATTAATTGCCTCTACAAAGTCTCCCCAAGCGGGTCCTGTTTTAGCAATCATTGAATCAACAACAAATTGTTTGTCCCCTTTCACACCAAAGTATCTAAACGGGTCTTCTGCGAATCCTACAATTGTGTGACCTTCATATTCGAAAGGGTCTTTACCAATTTGAGTTCTATATTCGGCAAAATCCTCGGTTGACATCCCAACCTTCTTTATCGTATCATCTTTTAATATTATTTGTGTTGGCATTGTCATAATATTATCATCCCAATCAAACGCATAATATTTCATATCAGGTGTTCCTGATTCATTAATACCCTCAACAATATATTTTCTATCTATCATATTATATTAATAAATAATGATGAGCCGATTTTTTAACCGACTCACCACATTTTTTATTAGATATTATCAAACGATGCCCCTGTTGGAGTAATGTAGAATGTAATGTCTATGAATTCTAACGATTTAGTAGGTTTGATATAAATCTTACCTGTTAATTGGTTTCTATCTAAATCTGCAGGGTCTGAAGAAACATTTACACGGAAATCGTATAAACCTCGGTCTCTTCTGATTGCATCTAATATAGGGTTAACCGCATCTAAGAAATCTTGTCTTACTTTCTCATCGTTTTGTTCAAACAATAATCTTACAGAAACCGCAGATATTAATTTACGAGCTTGTAATAATAATCTTCTAACATTGATTCTGTCAAGTGCAGATTCTCTAATTTGTAAAGTTTTATTACCCCAAATTACAGTACCTACGTCAGAGAAAGTTGCAATTGGGTTGATTCTTCCTTTATATAATACATCTCTATCTTCTTGAGTAAGTTTCTTTCTCGCTTTGATAGCGTTTACAATACCTCTTGTGTAACCCGCCGCGGCGAACCAAGGGAATGCGATGTTATCCGTTAACGCTAAGTTCCTCGTTACTTCCGCAGTTGGTGGGATGTAAATTTGTGTGTTATTAACGGTATCTCTTGTAAGTACCCAAGGGTAATATGTTGCGGTATAGTTAGAGTCTAAACCTGCCTCCTCAAGATTATCTACCGCTTCTTGTGGGTAAATAAAGTCTAATTGGTCACCCGTAGATGGTACAAACATATTGTAGTCAGGGGTTGTACAAATATAGACTGAATCCGCTCTATCGTTCTCGACCATATCTATAGCGTCTTCAACTAAGTTTGAGTGATTGACGTAATCAATACCAGGTGTAACAAATACGTTAATATTAACCGCTTCAGGATTTGCAAAAGACCTTTGACCTAATAAGTATGCGTAATAGTCGGTGTTCGCCCAATCTTGTGTGTTGTCACCAACAGTAAGGGGTTTAAACGCACCCCAACCTGTAGCACTTGGGTATTTAAATGATGGACATGACCCTTTTCTATAACCTGGTTGTCCTAATGCAAATTTATCTCCATTAGTTCTACTCTCTCTATAAATGTCCCATCCGTCAAAACCACCTGAACATAGTAAACTAAATTTACGTGCAAACAATCTAAAATATGGGTTAGAAGAATCTTCAGGGTCTGTTGTAAATGGTGCAGAACCTACAAAGAATGCTGGTGTACCACTTGTAATGAAACCATTACCAATTGTTATACCTGAAGCATTTATGTCCATGTGGAAACCTCTCGATTTATAGAACCAATCATCACCTGTTACATCAGTACAAATATCTAATGGTAGTTGTTTACCTTTATATGAATAAAAATCAACGTCAAATCCTACTGTATCTGAGATACCTAAGTATGTTCTTCTAATGTTATCACCCGCACTTCTTACGATATCATCAGCTCCTGAAGACAAACCAAAAGGTGGGTTATATACAACTTCACCAGGGAAGTCATATTTAGTTTTATAGATAGGGAATGGAGGTCTTACACCCGCGTATTCTCTAAATTGGTATCCCTCAAATCCACAAGGTAAAGCGTCTACAGGAGCGTCCTCGTTTATCTCAACCATAATATATTTAGAATTTAACGCGTACTCACCGTCAACAGTTCCTATTTTTTTAGCAATAAAGTTATTTTGGCCTGGGTCCATTGAACAGTTAGTAAACTTTTCGATAACTGAAGGGGCAGCATCTGAGTCAAAGAAATCTCTAACAATCACATCAAATGTTCCATTACTGAATGAAATATTTGCGATTGATATTTTAACTTCTATGTTAGCCTCGTTACCATCAGCAATTGTTGTGAATTTAAATAATTTATAAACTTTGTTACCTCTTAATTCAGACACAACCCAAGGGGACATCGGTGATTGGTATTTTTCTAAATACCATGCGATTGATGTTGGGTCATTTCCTTGTCTAGCATTTGGTAATGCAGTTAATTCACAATTTAATCCTCTAATATAACCTTTTCTCCACGCGTAGTTTAATAATGCTTGGAATCTTTCCTCAACAAATAACGGTACTACATCTTTAGGTTTTGCGAAGTTAGACGAACCAAATACTTTAGTTAAGTATTTAGTATCTGAATTAGAAAACGATGTTTCAAAGAAGAATTTCTCACCATTTTTATTTGTAACATTTAAACCGAAAGTTGAGTAAGGGTTTTTAGTAACTCCTGAATATTCATTACCACAAACCATTTCAACATCTGTTAACCCTGAAACTTCATATACCGCGCCGTCATCAGTGCCATAAGTTGCTAAACCTCTAGAACGTAATGTTGCAATTACTAAATCATCATAGTCAGTGTATGCAGTACCTGAATAGATATACAATCTACCAATTAACTTACCTGTATAACAATTAACAGGTTTAGCAGTTGTTGTTGTAGTAGTTGATGTTGGGATTGGTGTAACACAAGGGTTAGTAGTTGTAGTAGTTGTTGAAGGTGTTAATGTTGTAGTGGTCGTTACAGGAATTAATGCCAAATCAGTAACAATACTCCAAAACGAATAACCACTATAAAGTGCATTACCTATATTATCAAAAGTTGCATAATACCAAGGGTCGTTAACTGACGCTGAAAAATTTATTAATGAAGAACTAACATTGTCAACACCAAAAACATTAGTTTCTGCGGTAAACACTGGTGATAATGTATCATAAGTTTCACCTGAAATCGCTCCGTAATAATATATTGAAGATGTTTCTAATGTATTATCAGTTAAGATATCAATAATTTGACTTGTCATATCACCATATATTGTTGACGTACTACCATCAAATTTTTCATAGGGTAAATTCATCTTTTCAGCAATTTCATCAGGTATTTGTGATGGGTTGATAAATTTAATACTGTCCACACTATTAGTACAACCTGTGAAATCAATTGAGTAGTCAATTGTTAAGTAATCATTACATTTAGGTTCACAATTCTCAATAACAGGGTCTTCACAATAAAACCCTACAGTTGATGGGTCAACATTTGCCTTTGTTGATATAGTCCATGAAGGACCCGCATCATAACCTGATAAACCTAAAACTCTCGTTACAAACAATTGGTTAGATTGTTGTAAATATGATTTTGCAATATAAGCCCCCTCATATTTAGGTATTTGTGTATTAATGAATTTTTCAGGGGATACTCCTCCAAAAAATGTAGTGAATTCATCAAAGTTTCTAATAAAGATTGGTTCGAATGCTGGACCTTTTAAAGTCTCACCAACGATACCTAACGTTGTAACCCCAACACTTTGGGCTACGAAACTTAAATCAACCTCAGATGTATACACTCCAGGAGATACGAATACTTTGTTGTTAGATGCCATTATTTTTTTAATTTAGCTTGTTAATTTATTTTATTGATAAATATTCACTAAAAAACCAAAATACTTTACTTTCTTGCAACTATTTATAAATTGGGTAGAATAAATTCTGCCTTTTTTCTACTATGTCTAAAGAGGTTAAAAAGATAAAGAATTTAAAGATATCAACCGAGGTTCACGACCTATTAAAAAAGTATTGTGAAAAACACGGTATTAAAATGTATCGTTTCTTAGAAAAGATGATTACTGAAAAATGTAAAGAAAAGAAAGATATTTACGGAGAGAATTAAATTAAGATTCCGTATATGAATATTTTAGATTCTGAATTAACATTGGTTTTATTAATAACAAATTTAAGAATATCATTGGTATTGATTTGTATATCCGTAATATCAGTACCATAATAATTGTTGTTTATAAACACATCATATTCACTGATATTTTCAGAACCAACTATTTTAATATCGGCAACATAATCAAAAACTTGTGATATAGTATCATTACCGATAACAAATAAAACTTCATTAGGTTCCTTTTCAATATTAGAATTCATCTTCACTTGCCTTCTTGATGTTTTAGTATCAACCTCAACAACCTGTAGTAATCTAGTTACTGCTGGAGAAATTTCAAATTCATCCTCATCAATTAAAAAACCTAACATTGTAAATTCGTAAGTTTGTATATAATATTTTCTTTTCTCAATGTCCATAACAGATTCGTCAGAAATATTACCCATGACAATAGGAATGTAGTGACCTTTAATAACTTGGTACGCTTGTTTTGATGCAAATTTTTCTATCACAATCTGATTGAATCTATTAAGTTCCCTCATTCTATTACAAACTATCTTAACTTGATAAGTTATATCCACAGGAACAGGTTGGGGTATCTTATAAATGTCCATACCTGCTCTTTGACCGTCCCAAGTTGGTACTTGAGCATAAAAATATTGTCTTCTATTAGGAATGTTGTATAGAACCGCAGGATTGGTCCCAAATTTAACTTCAGGAACTCTTATTACTGTCAGAAATGGAGGTTCGGCATTTTTATCTATATTTTGAAAATCCCAAGTTTCAACAAACTGAGACCAATTTTGTGTTGTGATTATTATATCGACCATTGGTATGGTAGTTCCCTCAACAACACACTTTAATTCTTCTTTAACAAATTCTAAAAATCCTTTATCTAAATCGGCATGTAAAATTGATTTAGGTAAATAGGTACCGTCCTTATTAATTTTATCTAATAATTCTTGTCTTCTAGGTAACAAAGTTTTAGACTCTGTTAATGGAATATATTTTTTTATTTTCTTTGGTAACGGCATCTTATTCTATTATTAACGGTTCTTCTTTAAAAACAACTCTTGTTTTACTAATCAAAA
>Ga0194127_10009741_pt1 | contig 10058 bp, 8 predicted proteins | sample TA2KigC100mmetaG_FD_148624 | JGI IMG/M metagenome (GOLD analysis project Ga0194127, IMG submission 148624) | Freshwater microbial communities from Lake Tanganyika, Tanzania - TA2015036 Kigoma Deep Cast 100m | ecosystem: Environmental > Aquatic > Freshwater > Lake | place: Tanzania: Lake... | reverse complement strand
CTTGATGCAGTCCGGGTTGTGGGCCGATATGCCCGCGGGGATGCCGAGCACGTCGTGGACCTTCTTCACAAAGTCGTGGACCTTCTCGTGTTGGCCTGATCGGAAGAGCGTGTCCGTGGCGTTGCCGTGGTGCACATGCCAGATGGGCTTGAAGTCGAGCACGTCCTTCGATATCGAGCCCGATTCCTCGAGCGTGCCGAGGAAGTAGGGCCGCAGCTTCGAGCCCTTCTCCCAGAGCGCACGCAGCGCCTTGCGCGGTTTGTCGTCCCAGTAGGTGATCCAGACATTGAGGCCGAGCCCCTCGCACCGGCCCAGGAACTCGACGGTGCGTTCGAGCGTGAAGTACTCGGTCATGGCCATCGTCATGTAGCGCGACATATGGCTCCAACCGCCGATGGGATTGCAGCCGACGATCATGCGCGGAATGGTCACGCCCGCGATCGTCACCTTCGGCAACGCTGCCGGAACGGGCGCCTGGCCGCCGCCGGGAGTGGCGCAGGCCGATGTCAAGCCCGCCGCCACGGCTCGCGCGATGAACGCCCTGCGGCTGGTGTGCGCCTCCGGCATGTTCAGTGCCGTCTCGTCACGATGTTCCATGCGACGCCCTCCTAGGGTGCTTGGGGTATCACCGGTTCGATGTGCTGCGCAGGAACTCCTGCCGGAGTCGGCCATGCGAAAGAAAGGCCGCCCATCATTCGCGCTAGATGGGCGGCAGTGCAAGGGAGAGAAGTGGAAGGCGTGCGGCGGGTGATGATCCTCAGTCCATCGCGACAGCCGGGGTCGGCACATCGGATGCGCAGCGGGAACGAGCCGAAGCGACGCGCGGGAGGCCAAGGTTGCTTCGCTGCGACCGTTCGGTTCGTTCGTTCATCAAGGTGGATTGTGGCACGCCATGAATAAGGCCGCGCTAAGGAGCCGTTAACTCGCGGTTACGATCCAGGACATGCGAACGGCGGAGCCCGAACGGGCTCCGCCGTGCATGCTCACGCCTCTACGGGCCCGGCGGACGTCAGCGAGCCATCGAGTCCCTGAGCTGGTCCGGCGTCATCCTGATGCTGTTCTCTTTGGTCACGCCGGTCATGGCTCTGTACCGGGTCCACCCGAACACGAGCGCGCCCACGATCAAGACAATGATCGCTATTACGACAACGGGGCGGTCTTGCAGGCTAGACATCATTGCCCCCCTGGCGCGTTTCTACTGGTTGCAATTCTGCGATCTGTACCAGGTGCCATCGGCCCGCTGACATGCGATGCCCCAGAGCTCCGAGCGGTTCTGGTATGGACCGGAGTCCGTGACGATGTAGATCTGCAGCAACTGGCCGTCCATCGCGTTGCAGGTATACGGCACGCCTGCGCCGTCGGTGGCGATCTTGGTCTTGACGTTCTTGGCGTGACCGTCCACGAATCCGCAGTTCACCTGCAGCGTGTGGCGAGCGTCCACCGGCGAGTTGAAGAGGCCGCAGAGTCCGCCCGGCTCCGTCGGTACGCCGTCGGAGATCAGGCTGTTCATGACCGGGTGCGGAATGGAGGCGAGCGCCTTAACCGGTCGCGAGGTGGTGCCGTCGTCAATCACGGCGTAGTTGAAGTTGTACGATATCCATCGCAGCGGCGGCGTAGACGCACAGACGGGCTTGATCCCCAGGCCGGCCTGCCTGTTGAACGCGGCCGGCATGTCCATCGCCGTGGGCTTCGACGGGCACCGCATGATGTCGGCGTTCTTCTGATAGGGGCTGACCCGATCGTAGAACGTCGTCAGGCACGGGGCGGCGGCGTACTGGGGCGTGGCCCCCGGGAACGGAGAGATACTCATGGGGAAGGTCTCGTCGTAGTCCTGGGTGTACATGAGAGTGGCGAGCGTCGCCTGCTTGAGGTTGCTGAGGCACGAGATGCCGCGCGCCTTCTCGCGAGCTTGCGCGAACACGGGGAACAGAATTGCCGCCAGGATCGCGATAATCGCGATCACGACGAGCAACTCGATCAGGGTGAACCCTGATCTCTTACCGGGATGCATGAACCGTTCCTCCTCGAATACACGTCGCATGATGGGCGCCGCCGTGACGGCCGGAACCCTGATGCACGTTACCACTAATATACAGGCGGTTGTGCCGATTGTCAACAATACCGCCCCGTTTGGGTCGTGTCAACTGGAGTGTGTAAAAGCCTGGGCCCGGTTCGTGCTGGTTGTGGTCGGGTCTTCCGTACAGTCAGGCTTTGGGTTTATCGCATATGGGCCATCCGCTGGTCTTTGCAGGACAACGGCCGCCGGTCACACAACCGTGTGGCTGCCGGCCGGGAGGATAGGGCTCTGCTGGGGAGCAACCCGAGCGCCCGGGACGGGGCCAGGACGCTGGGGCGAGCGGCCGTCATGCCCTTACCGGCTACAGCCGCTCGTCGAGAACGTCCCATCGCCGCGCCGGGCTGGGCTGGGGCGAGATTGGCCTCCATATACGTATTGGGCTTGATCACGATGCGGCATCCGCACGAAGCCGGAACCGCTGCGCGAGGCATGATGGGCAGCGTCGCGGGACCTCCCTGAGACGGTATGGCCAACGATTGGACTTCCGGCAGCCCATGACCTCGCGCAGGCGTCTCCACATACAGCGGAGCCGTGGGGCGTGTACAATCATCCGTCGGGTCCGAGTGCTGCTAAGCCATCGCTGTTGAGGAGGAAGGGCATGAACGCACGATCGTGGATTGCCGGAGCCATCGGGCTGGCGGCGCTCATTGGGATGTCGCCGGCAGATGCAGACGGGATCATGCTGCCGGACGCCGCGGAGTTTCGGGCGCGGCGAGAGCGGGCGATGATTCATGAGCCCGAGCAGAAGGCGGCCATCATCTACGGCAACGGCATCGAGGACCTGATCATCAGTCCTCGCTACGAAGGGCCTGCCAAACGGTTCGCCTGGATCATCCCTGTGCCGACAAGGCCCACGGCCGAGGAGAGAGGGGAGAGGAGCGAGGGGAGAGATCGGGCGCTGTTTCACGAACTGGCCAGGCTGACCGAGCCGGTCCCTGTCAAAGGCGGGCGAAGGCGCAAATCTGCGGGAGCAGCCCGAACGCAGGGCGTCGAGGTACTCGAGCGCAAGCAGGTGGGCGCGTACGACGTGGCGGCGCTGCGGGCGGACGATGCGAAGGCGCTGATGAGGTGGCTGGAGGCCAACGGCTTCGCCATCACGCCTGCGGACGGCGAGGAGTGAGCGGAGAGGGGTGAGGGGCGAGAGGGCTGGAGGTTCGTCGCTGCCCGCGTGAACGTCCCGAAGGCCGAGCGCGGCCTCCAGAGAGGAGTGAGCGGAGAGGAGTGAGGGGCGAGAGGACTAAGCGCCGCAACCCATCTACCCGTTGCGCGTATCGGGCGCCAATCCTCAGGAGTTCAAGGTACTGCTGTACTTGATCACGCCAACGACTTCCGGCGGCCCGCCACAACGGCGAGGAGTGAGCGGAGAGGAGTGAGGGGCGAGAGGGGCCGATGACTCGGCGATGGTACGGCGTTGCCGGTCGGGGAAGGCGAGTAGAGAGGGGAGAGGAGTGAGGAGGGAGAGGGGCCCGGTGGCGATATACGTCTTTCAGCGGGCCTACAACCCGCGCGACTGCGACGCCGACCTGCGCCTTGAGCCGGCCCCGTGGACGCCCGGTTCGCGGTAGACCCCCATGGGCCGGTAGTGCGATCCTCTCTTTGGAGACACACTGAGGGCCTCTGCCCTGGCGGCAGACAGTATCCTTGCGTCCATCAGTGTGACGGGAGAGCCGGCACCGTACCGCCATCGCCCTGCATCGTTGGGCCAGGCGCGTCTCCGGGATGGCGGCAGCGTCCGACGGACGGCGAGGAGTGAGCGGAGAGGAGTGAGGGGCGAGAGGCGGTCTCGGTGCGTGCCGGGCCGACCTTGACCCTGCGCGAAGCGGTCGGTTACAATCGGCGCATCGGATTGCGAGAGGGAGCGGCGGATTATGACGAACGTGGCTGTGCTTGGTGCGTCGGGCTACGGGGGCGGCGAGTTGCTGCGACTGCTCAGTGGGCATCCCGAGGTGCGCATCGCGATCGCCACGTCGCGCACCTATGCGGGTAAGCCGGTACACAGCGCCTTCCCCTCGATGGCGAAGAGGCTCGACCTTACCTTCACGGAGACGGCCTCGCCCGAGGCGCTTGCGACATGCCCGATCGTCTTCCTCGCGCGCGACAACGGCGTGGCCATGCGCGAAGCCCCTAGCCTGCTGGAGGCCGGGTGCAAGGCGATAGACCTGAGCGCCGATTTCCGGTTCCGAGATACGGCGACCTACGAGCGTTTCTACAAGGGACCTCATGCGGCGCCGGAGTTGACTCGTGGAGCTGTCTACGGGCTGCCGGAGCTTCATCGAGCGGACATCCGCAAGGCCCGGATCGTCGGCAACCCGGGGTGTTACACGACGGCGGCCATTCTGGGGTTGGCGCCGCTGCTCGCCCTGGACCGCGCCGACCCGCTCGTGGACCGCGCCTCGATCATCGTGGACGCCAAGTCGGGCGCCTCGGGGTCGGGACGAAGCAGGTTCGGCCTCGCGACGCACTTCTCGGAGGCGAACGAGAACGCGCGCGCTTACAACATTGCGGGCGCGCACCGCCATACGCCGGAGATCGAGCAGGAGCTCGCGGAAGTCGCGGGCGGGCCGATCGCGATCACGTTCACGCCACACGTGGTTCCCATGACGCGCGGCATCATCGCCACCTGCTACGCCACGCTCACGCGGGCCGTCTCGACCGACGACCTTCTGGCGACCTATCAGGCCTCCTTCGCCGACGAACCATTCGTGTATGCGACCGACGGGATGCCCGAGACGAAGCACACACTGGGCTCCAATATGCTCCATATCGGCCTGCGCGTGGATGCGCGCGTCAAACGCGTGACCGTGGTCTCGTGCCTCGACAACCTGGGCAAGGGCATGGCCGGCCAGGCGGTCCAGAACATGAACCTGCTCTGCGGCTTCGCCGAAACCGCCGGCCTGGAGGCGAGCGGCCTCTGGCCATAGGTCCCATCCATGAAGGCGAGTAGAGAGGGGAGAGGAGTGAGGAGGGAGAGGGAGCCGGTGGCGATCCATGAAGGCGAGTAGAGAGGGGAGAGGAGTGAGGAGGGAGAGGGAGCCGGTGGCGATCCCATCCGTCCCATGGACCCCCAACAAGGCCGAGGAGTGAGGGAAGAGGAGTGAGGAGATAGAGCGCAATAATGATCACCCACTGGAAGCAGACCCACGAAGCCGGCATCACCTACCCGGAGGGCTTCGTGGCATCGGGCGTGCGCTGCGGCCTGAAGACCGAAGGGCTCGACCTCGCGCTCATCGTATGCGACGGCCCCGCCGACGCGGCGGGCGTGTTCACCACGAACCTCGTTCAGGCGGCCTGCGTGCGCTACTCGCGTCACGTGGTGGAGCGGGGCACAGCTCGCGCCATCCTGTGCAACGCCGGCAACGCGAACGCCTGCAACGGTGAGCGCGGCGACCGCGACACGATCGCCATGGCCGAAGCGGCCGCCGGTCTGCTCGGGGTCGAACCGACCTCCGTGCTCATCGCCTCGACCGGCGTCATCGGCCACCCGATGCCGATGGAGAAGCTGGAGCAGGGCATTCCGCCGGCCGTGGACGCGCTCGACCGCGAGGGTGACACCGATATGCGCGTGGCGCGCGCGATCATGACCACCGACCTGCGACCCAAGATGATCGGCGTGCGCTGTGGCTCGGACGAGTGGGCGGGCGAGATCACGTTCGGCGGCGTCTGCAAGGGCTCGGGCATGATCGCGCCCAACATGGCCACCATGCTCTGCTTCCTGACGATCGATGCCGATGTACCCCATCGGTTCCTGCAGACGGCACTCGACGAGGCCGTTCGGCTCACGTTCAATCGGATCACCGTGGACGGAGACACGAGCACCAACGACATGGCGCTCATCATGGCCGCGGGCGCCGGCGATTGCCGGATTGCGGAGCCGGGGCCTGGGCTCGACGACTTCACCGAGGCGCTCACGCGCGTTTGCCGTTATCTGGCCCGCGAGGTCGCTCGCGATGGCGAAGGCGCCACGAAGCTCGTGGAGGTGCGCGTAACGGGCGCGCCGACCGAGGGCGATGCCGAACTGGTGGCGCGCACCATCGCCGAGTCGCCTCTGGTGAAGACGGCGCTCTTCGGGTGTGACCCAAACTGGGGGCGCATCCTGGCCGCCGCGGGCCGGTCCGGCATCGCCTTCGATCCCCGCCGGGCGACGGTCATAATCGGCGACCAGACGGTCTACGCGGCCGGCGCCTCGGCCCCCTTCGACCGCGATGCCGCCCACGACTACCTCTGCGAGCCCGAAGTCACCCTCGCCCTCGACCTCGCCTCCGGCCCTGCCTCCGCCGCCATCTGGACCTGCGACTTCAGCTACGACTACGTCAAGATCAACGCGGAGTATCATACGTAGGTGGAAGCGCTATTCGAGGGGAACTCCGTCCGGTCGGGTGCGAGCCTGCTGTTGACCGCGCCATCATGATAGAACGTCGCTTCGATGTGCCCTTTGTCGCGGATCTCGCATTGCGCGAGAAGCAGATTCAGCAAAACTACAGGCCGGTGATAGCGGTGCACGAGTGGTTTGCGCGGAGACCCGGGACGCTGTTCCGGGCCTTGCTGCTGGCGGAGTTCTGCGAGGCTGACCTGCGTTCAGCGTTCTACGAACCCCACAATCTCGCAGGTATCACCGTGTGCGATCCGTTCATGGGAGGCGGGACCCCACTGCTTGAGGCCAACCGCATGGGTTGCGATGTCATCGGTACCGACATCAATGCGATGGCGCACTGGATTGTGCGGGAAGAACTGGACCCGGTGGATCTGCCCGAATACCGGAAGGCGAGTGGAGAGGGCAGAGGAGTGAGGAATGAGAGGTGGCCATCTCTATCGCACCACATGCACGCTATGCAACTCCCCTGGCGCGTCGGTGAAGTACTTCATCCGGGTGAAGGTTGCTCAATGCGACGGGTGCGGACGCGCGGTTGATCTATACCCAGGCTACGTACTGGCTGCGGACCGCAGGCATCCGGAGTTCATCGTGATCTGCCCCGAATGCGGCGAACTGAACGGCGCCAAGGAGCGGCCGGCCCCACGGAACTGCGCGCAGTGTGGGCATCAGCTCACATTGTCGGGCCCAGTCCGCCAAGGAGCATGCCCGTGCCCGTGCAGCGGCGAGGAGTGAGCGGAGAGGAGTGAGGGGCGAGAGGCATCCTGGCGTCCAACGCGCACAGGGGCGCGCCACAACGGCGAGGAGTGAGCGGAGAGGAGTGAGGGGCGAGAGGCATCGTGATCGGATGATCGCGATCGAATAGGTGTGCTTTGCGTGCCGGCCTTCGCACCACGGTCGCTTCTTCAAGAAGCCGGACGGCGAGGAGTGAGCGGAGAGGAGTGAGGGGCGAGAGGCGTTCGGGCAACTCGAACCGCAGTATGTCCCCGAGGATGACATCCCGGTCGGCGATGAGACCGATCGGCTGCACAGGTGGGGGTATGGCAAGTACCGCGAGATGTTCAACTCGCGGCAAGTGCTCGGCTTGGAGCTCTTGGGCCGCGGGCTCCTCGGCGAGTGGAGAGGGCAGAGGAGTGAGGAATGAGAGGTGCGCTGGATGGTGACGTAATGCACAAGGAGCCTCGTATTCGCCGGGCGCTCGCCACGAACGTCTCGGATCTGCTTCGGTACCAGAACATGCTCTGCCGGTACGACACGGTCGCCCTTAAGTGGCTCGAGGTGTTCTCAGTGCACGGGTTCCCCCGAACGGCGAGTGGAGAGGGCAGAGGAGTGAGGAATGAGCGGCAAGTGAACGTTGATCGGGCCACCGGTGCCGGCATCGGCAGCGGCGGCTTCTCCAACATAACGGCGAAGTACGCCAAGGCCAAGGGGTATTGCGACGAGTTCTTCGAGATTCGCCACAGTGGTTCGCGCAAGACAGTCGTTCCGATCAAGGGCGAGAGGATCGGCGGCCCCGACGGAGGGCCAGGCGCCACGAGCGGACGGACGGTACGTCTGGAAGCGGTTCCGGCCGGCGCGCTCGATCTTGCTCCGGACAGCCTTGACGCCGTGTTAACCGACCCGCCGGGCGCGATGAATCGCGCCCCTACCGATGGCTCCGACGCCTGATGGGCTCGGAGCACCCTGAGCTTCGGCCCACTTCCACGCGGCACGAGGACGAACTCACCGGGAACGTGCAGCGGCGAGGAGTGAGCGGAGAGGAGTGAGGGGCGAGAGGACTAAGCGCCGCCTACTGCCACACGGCTGACGCGCTGAAGCCTGGGGCGCCCTTCGCGTTCACATAGCATCACAATACGATCGAAGCTTACTACCCGGTTGTCGTCGCGCTGCTTGACGCACGACTGGTGTGTACCGTCTCGCTTACGTGCCCGGCGGAGATGGGAGCATCCATCCACATCAATGGAACCACGTCGTCCATTGTGGACACGGTCTTCGTCTGTCGGAGAAGCGGCGCCGTCCGGCGTCGTGACTTCCCCCACGAGCCTCGCGCGCTGTCTGCCCTTGTCTACGGAGACGCCCAACTGCTGCGGGAGAGCGGCATGCTACCTACCCGGGGTGACCTGCGCTGTATTGCGTTCGGTCACCTCGCGCGGTGGGCGGTGTGGACCCTACGCCCCGATTGGATGGCCTCAGCGCCGATGGCCGACAAGATAGCCCGAGTCGCCGCGGCTATGGGCGCGCCGACCGCGTGGAAGGCCCTTGAGAGCGACCTCGCCACGGCAATGCAGACCGCGGCCGCAAGGCAGACATGGGCTGTCGCGGAGGGACCCGTACGCGATGTTGCTCTACGAGAGGCTTCTTGGGAGGCCCTTCGCGAGCCACCGGGACTCTGTGTCTGAGCTGGTGGGAGCGGTCGTCGAGGTCGCCGTCGAGAATCGACTGAGCGCGGCACTCATCAGCTACCGCAAGACGGGTCGGGCAGAACGGATCGAGGGGTTCGATCAAGCGCCGGACTTCGTGGTGCCAAGCGAGTTCAACCCGAAGGTGGTGATCGAGGCAAAGCTGAGTGAGGATGATGGCACTGCTCGCGACAAGGTAACACGGATACAGCACCTGGCCGAGCTTGCCATGGAAGGCGTAGTACGTGCGCAGCCGAGGTTCGAAGTGATCGCCTGCATCGCGGGTCGCGGCTTTGCCGTACGTCGTGAAGATATGAAGAAGCTGATCTTGGCCACCCGCGGCAAGGTGTTCACCCTACAGACGATGGATCGAATGATCGAGACAACGGCGCCGGCCGGCTACTGGTCTACTGGGCGAAGAACGGCTGGTGGATCGAGCAAGGGTATCAGCACCTGAAGGACGAGTTGGGGCTTGACCACTTCGAGGGTCGCTCCTGGCGGGGCCGGCACGACCATGTCACACTCACGCTGATGGCCTTTGCATTCCTGGCCCTGGAACGACTGCGCCAAAACAAACTCTACTGGGTGGACCCTCCCTCGCGCCAGGAGGGAGATACAGCGGATGTTGCACGAACTGCTTGGGTTCTGTCCAGCTTGTAGACGCCCGCTACTGGGCGCAGCGAGAAGCTGCGGCTACTGGACGATACCTAACGCAGTAGTACTAGCGCATCCCACGCGGCGGGAGCGTGGATCACATAGGATGGCGAGCCGCCGGGCGACAGCGAGACGGTCACCTGGCCCGTCGGCAGTTCGGCGTCGCTCTGGATCAGCTCCGGCGGCAGGCCGCGCGCAACGACGTGTCAGGATTTCGCATCCGAGCGCATCGTTGCCGACGCGCAGCGAGAAGCTGCGGCTACGCCGAATGCCCGCAGGTGACACGCGAGGTTGAGCGGCGCGCCGCCGAGGGGTCGCGTGTCGCCGAAGACATCCGACAGCACCTCGCCGATGCACACGACGGGCCCGGCGCGGCCTGAGGTCACACCCGGCTCGCCCAACGTTGCGCAGCGAGAAGCTGCGGCTACACGGCCTTCGGCCGTAACGGCGTCGGCGTCTCGCTCGTCACGAGCACTACGGCGAGTCGGTCGGATAGAGGCTGCGCGGAGTGAGGATCGGCGTCATCCGGTACTTGGCCACTCGTGTCACGAAGTCGGGG
>Ga0194127_10009737_pt1 | contig 10061 bp, 9 predicted proteins | sample TA2KigC100mmetaG_FD_148624 | JGI IMG/M metagenome (GOLD analysis project Ga0194127, IMG submission 148624) | Freshwater microbial communities from Lake Tanganyika, Tanzania - TA2015036 Kigoma Deep Cast 100m | ecosystem: Environmental > Aquatic > Freshwater > Lake | place: Tanzania: Lake... | reverse complement strand
AAAAAGTTTATTTGGAGGATTATGCAGCGCTGATACTAGGATTGCTGGAGCTCTATCAAACCGACTTCAATAACAGCTGGTTTACAGCGGCCTGCGAACTGACGGACGAAATGATCGAAAAATTCAACGACCCCCAGAGTGGTTTCTTCGATACTCCCCATGACCAGGAATTGTTACTTTTCCGACCGAAGGACTTTCAGGACAACGCCACCCCCTCGGGGAATTCATTGGCCTGCGAGGCGCTATTGAAACTGGCTGCCTTTACCGGTCGCGAGCATTATCGTGATCTCGCTGAAAAGGCTGGAACATCCGCATCCAGCCTCGCAGTGAGATATCCGCTTGGTTTTGGTCGCTGGCTCTCGGCTCTTGAGTTCGCCTCGCAGCCGGTCAAGCAGGTCGCGATCCTAGGGGATCGATCCGGGGAGTCTTTTCAGTCATTCATCCGCATCGCGCGCGATTCCTATCGCCCCCATGCCGTCGTGGCTGCCTCGACCTATCCTCCCTCGGATTCCGGCCCAATGCTTTTATACGATCGTCCCCTTATCAACGGGGGCTCAACAGCCTATGTGTGCGAATCGTTCGTATGCAAGCAACCAACCTCGGACCTCGATGTATTCCAAAAACAATTGAACACACAGGAGTGACCATGGAATTTTATATCGAAAACATGATCAAACTGGGACTGGCGGTATTGGTTGGGGGAATCGTCGGAGCTGAGCGTGAGTTTCAGGACAAGGCTGCCGGCTTTCGTACAATCATCCTGATCACCGTTGGCTCGGCCCTGTTCACGATCTTCTCGATCAGCATGGACCCCGATAACTCCCGGACGCGCATCGCCGCCAACATCGTCACCGGCATCGGTTTCCTCGGGGCCGGGGCGATCGTGCGTGAGGGCGGCCGCATCGCCGGACTGACGACAGCTGCCACCATCTGGTTGTCCTCCGCGCTTGGCATGGGGATCGGCGCCGGAGAGTTGTACTTTGTCCTGAGCGCAACCGTGGTCACGATCCTGGTGCTGATCGTCTTTCCCTTCCTCGAAGCGCAGATCGATCGAATACGTGAAACGCGCACCTATCGAATCGTGATCAAGGGGGATAATCTCAGAAAATTAACGCGCCTGGAACGGGCTTTCAATGATTGCTCGATCCGTATCTATGAATACCATCAAACCAAGACGGAAAAATCGATCGTCAGCATCTGGCACACCATGGGTTCCCCTGCAAGCCACGACCGGTTCGTAAATGGATTGATGCGCGACAAGGACATACGCGAGTTCGATTATTGAGAAGAAGGCTGCCGAACTGGCAGCCTTCCCTATTCAAGCTATCCGCTTTCATCCTTATTATCGGGCTCATCCTTCTCCTTGCTGCCCAATCCCTCCCGAAAGGACTTAATGCTGCGCCCAAGCTCGCCGGCGATCTTTCCAATCCTGCCCGGCCCGAAGATCAGAATGATGATCACAAGGATGATGATCCATTCCCAACCGCCTAATCGAAACATACCCGACTCCTTTGTTGTATTTGGACATATCGTACCACGGATCGATGTTAGCGGCGATTATAGCTCCTTGCGCGCGAACAATCCTTCGATGATCCGACCAATTCTGCGAGCCCAGGAACGAATACGCGCGAAGAATCGATACCGTTCGGGGTGAACGGGTTTTCTGGCAACAGCCAGCGGACCGGTCCACTCGGCTACCAAAGCGCCCCAGGTCAAGCCGGCCCCAAAACCTACGAATACCACCTTGTCTCCATTCTTGATTTGCCCTTTTTGAAAGGCTTCGATGGCGGCAATCGGGATGGATGCGGTTGAAGTGTTTCCGTAACGGTCCACGTTGATCACGAATTTATCCAGCGGCATCTTCAGGTACTTGGCTGCCGTGGCGATGATACGATAGTTCGCCTGATGAGGGATGATCCACTGCACATCATCGGTGGTCAATCCGGCCAAGTCGAGGGCTTCCCGGGTCGCCTGCCCCATGACCCGTGTTGCAAATCGAAATACTTCCTTCCCATCCATGTGAATGTAATGTTTGCCCTCGTGCACGGTTGCTTCGGTGGCCGGCAAACGCGCGCCTCCAGCCGGCAGGATCAGCGAGTTCGCGCCGGAACCGTCTGAATGCATGACGGACGAAATAACTCCGCCCGGTTTTTCGCTGGCTTGCAGAACAAATGCTCCCGCCCCGTCCCCAAAAAGAATGCAGGTGCTGCGATCCTTCCAATTCACAAATCGGGAGAGGGTTTCCGTTCCAACGACCAGGGCATTTTTTATCGATCCGCTGCGAATCGCCTGGGCTGCCATGTTCGTGGCATAGATGAAACCGGTACATGCAGCGAGCAAGTCAAAGGCTCCAGCCTTGGACGCGCCGATTTCATCCTGAATGACGCATGCGGTGGCGGGAAAAATATATTCCGGCGACGATGAGGTGCAAATGACCAGCTCAATATCCTTGGGAGCCAGGTTCGCCACCTCGAGCGCCTTGAGGCTGGCCTCCACCCCCAACGTAGAGGGGAATTCGGTTTCACGGGCGATTCGCCGCTCGCGGATGCCTGTCCGCTCGCGAATCCATTCATCGTTGGTATCCACGATCTTTGCAATATCCTCGTTTGTGAGCACCGGTTCGGGCACGCTCATGCCCCAACCCGTGATATGGGCAAATGGCATTCAGGCTCCTTTAGTTGTGGAAGCGGCTCAGGATCAACGTGGCGTTGTGTCCCCCGAATCCAAATGAATTCGACATCACATGTTCAACCTTGACCGGGCGAGGGGTGTTCGGCACGTAATCAAGATCGCAATCAGGATCGGGGTTTTCATAATTGATCGTGGGGAGCAGGATGTTCTGTTGTAGGGTCATCGCACAGACCACTGCCTCCACCGCGCCCGAGGCGCCCAGTAAATGGCCTGTCATCGATTTGGTCGAGGAAATGGGGACGGAGTATGCGTGCTCGCCAAAAACCGTCTTGATTGCGGCAGTCTCGCTCCGGTCGTTCAATGGAGTGGAGGTTCCATGGGCGTTGATATAACTGATCTGCTGAGCTCGAAGGTTGGCATCCTCCAGCGCAAGGCGCATGGAGTTCGCCGCGCCGGCACCGTTTTCAGCCGGGGCGGAGACATGATGGGCGTCATCCGTGGTTCCATAACCGCTGAATTCACATAGCACATCCGCCCCGCGCGCCCGGGCATGCTCAAGCGACTCAAGCATCAGAATTCCCGATCCTTCGCCCATGAGAAAACCATCGCGATTCTTGTCAAAAGGACGGGAGGCTTTCTTTGGGTCGTCATTCCGCGTGGAAAGTGCCGTCATCACATTCATCCCCGCCATCGAGACGGGGGTGATTGCCGCCTCCGATGCTCCGGCGATCATTACATCCGCAACACCGCGGCGAATCATCTCCGTGGCTTCTCCCAGGGCGTTCGTTCCGGATGCACAAGCTGTTGCGATGGACATGTTGGGACCGCGCGCTCCGATTCGGATCGCCAGGTTCCCGGCTGCGCTGTCCGAGATCATCATCGGGATCAAAAAAGGGCTGACGCGGTCCGGTCCGCGTTCCTTCATGACCTCATATTGTTCAAGCAGGGTAAGGATTCCGCCTATGCCTGTGCCGATGAGAATGCCCACACGGTCGCAGTTCGATTGATCCACCTTGAATTTCGACTGCGCGAGAGCTTCCATCGCCGCCGCAATGGCGAATTGTGTGAACCGATCCATTTTTCTTGCGTCCCGTTGTCCGAAGAGGGCGACGGCGTCAAATCGCTTCACTTCCGCGGCAAATTTTGTCTTATGCTGGCTGGCATCAAAGGCGGTGATTGGGGCTGCTCCTGATTCGCCCTCCAACAACGCTTTCCATGTTTGATCCACATTGTTCCCAACCGGGCTTATGCATCCGAGCCCGGTGACAACTACTCTTCGCCTCATTCGCACTCCTTATCCTCTGCCGACAATAAAGTTCGAATACTTACCTTGGAATATCTATCTTAACACCGCCTCAATGGATTGGAGGCGCAGGCCGGATGCCAGACTCGTTCTGGATCGCCCAGGCTTGCTGCGCATGCATACGGTCATGGTCCGCCATGAAACCCACTGTTTCGAGAAAGGATGTGGGACCGAAAATCGCATGGCGCGCCTTTCTGTTCCATGACGCAGAGGGCAATGCTCTCAGCCGATGAAGGGTCTCGCGCCGCGCAACCATAAACGCCATTAAAGCTTGCGAACCGTCCTCATGAAAGTAATCCCGCAGGCTTGCCCACACGCTCGTATCCGGCCGTGGAATGAATGGATCTCCCTCCTCGTCGAATAGGTCCAGTTGCATGTGATGGATCTCCCTCTCTGTATCTCGCAAATGACAGATCAATTCTCCCATCGACCACTCTTGCAGAGAAGGTTTCTTCGACCATGCCTCGGAAGATCGATTCATCGCTAATCCCGAGAGTATCGCCGGAGTGGCGATCAGAATGCTCATGACCGAATCCTTCGATCGATATTCAGGCAGCAGGGTCCTTGCTTCCTGCTTTTCGATCCACGACCGTAGTCCTTCGAGGTCGCCGGTCGGAATGCCGCTCTGGCGGGTGGGATCAGGGTTGGATTGAACATGAAACACCGGCAATCCGAGCGACCGAGCCGGGAGGATATCCCGATGGTAATCATTTCCGGCCATCAGGACCGGACCGTCCGGCCAGCCCAGTCGTCCGAGCATCTCGGCATAATACGCCGGCTGGGTCTTGGAGAAATGGAAATGCTCGAAACTGGAAACCAATTCGAACTGCTCCGGTTCAAATCCCGCCCAGCGCAGTCGGTGGAGTGTGGCCTTGCGTGGGAAAAGGGGATCGGTCGCAACAGCCAGCCGAAAATCCTGGGAGATCGCCCATTCGACGAACGGTCGTGAAGCAGCCATCCGCTCGGTCAGATGGGAAAGGGTTGGAAATACCCGATCATAAAAATGATCGATCGATTCCTCCAGGTCCGCGCGGGGAACATTGATCTTCGAATAGAATTCCTCCGAAAATACCTGTTCAAGGGTGGAGGAAAAATCATCGCTTTCGTTCATCCGATTCGTCCCGGCGATCAAAGCCCGAACCAGCACCTCGGAAGGGACTATGGATTGGAATTCATCCGCCAGCGCCTGGAAATAGGCCGGAATAAAATGATCCATTTTCGTGTCGAGCAATGTGCCATCGAGATCGAGCAGGAGTGTCAAGTTCATTTCATTGATCACCGTCTCTCCCCCTGGCAAGACCCTTGATTCATTCGCCTATTCGCACTTCAAACGGAAGGATGTGGCATTCTCCGCAGCCAATATGAGGTTCTTTCACCATTCGGGCGGCTTTCTGACAGTAAGCTGTTACTTGAATCCGAGATTGGAACAAGGCGTAAAACGGGCGCGTGATCGATGGTTTCAAGGTCATGTGAGCGCACGAATTCGCCCTCGCGATGCCCGGAACGGGGCATGACTTGCACAGGTTGCGTGTCCAGGGTAATCCTTCCAGCTTGAGCAGGCGGCACTCTTCTGTGTTCCGTCCGCGATAGTAATCCCCGTAGAAATGGGGGCATTCCTGACCTGCAGGTGTTCTCATGGATGGACACTCGCCTAGACGCGGGTGATGTATTCTCCTGTGCGTGTGTCCACCCGAATGATATCGCCAACATTGACGAAATTCGGGCACTGAACTTGAATCCCGGTTTCGGTCGTCACTTTCTTGGTGACGCCGGTTGCGGTATCCCCTCGAATAGCCATTTCCGCTTCCACGACCTTGAGATCCACGGAGGTGGGCAGTTCGACGTCTATAGCCTTCCCTTTGTAAAATGTGAGTTTTACCTCCATGCCCTCCTTGAGGAATACCGCGCTCTCGCCGAGCGCCTCGCGTCCTACGGCTGGCTGATCGAAGGTTTCACTATCCATGAAATAAAACAGATCGCCATCCTGGTACAGGTAGGAAACATTGTGATAATCCAGCCGTACATCCTGAACGGACAGCCCGGAATTGAATGTCCGTTCGATGTTCGCGCCCGTCAGCAAATTCCGCGCCTTCACACGGATGGTTGCGTTGCCGCGCCCGGTTTTGTTGTGACTGTAATCCACAACTTTGTAGATATTTCCGTCCAGTTCGAATGTGACGCCCTTGCGCAATTCATTTACATCGATCATGCCTGCCATTTCCTCGGTTGGTGGTTTTTTGCGGCCGCATTATACCAATGGTTCGCCGTTTGCGACTAGTGCCCAAATAACATGAAGATGTAGGGCAAAAGCGGCGAATTTCAGCCGCTTTTGCCCGCCAATTTAATGTTGTTTGGCTACTAGATGGTTTCCCACATCAGGTCTCCTTCAAAAATACAGAAAGGGAAGATCTTCAATCGCAAACGCCAGAACCCTTTGAAGGTCCCAGGCAAACCATCTGACCTATGGTTGTCTTATGACCATGGTCAACAGGATCAATTAATGCGAAGCCTCCGCCGAATCATCACCCTTGAGCAACTGAACCGCGTGAGGCAGCACCGCAAAAATTGACTGCAAGCATTCACCGGCCGCCTTCGGACTTCCGGGAAGATTGACGATCAGGCACCGTCCACGAATACCGGTCACCGCCCGGGAGAGCATAGCATGCGGGGTTGCTTTCAAGCTCTCAGCCCGCATCACCTCGGCGAGCCCGGGAGCTTCGCGGTCGATGACCCTGCGTGTTGCTTCGGGGGTTACATCGCGCGGAGAAAAACCTGTTCCTCCAGTGGTGAGGATGATGTCCACTATTGAACTTTGAGCCCATTCAGCCAGCGTTTCCCGAATTCTCTTTTCTTCATCCGGCAGGATCCCTTGCACGGCTACCTGCCAACCTCGCGCTTGGACAATTTCCACGAGCGCGGGACCAGCTGCATCCTCACGCTCTTTGCGAAAGGAGCGGTCCGAAATAGTAAGAATTCCAACTCGGATCAAAGTGGAAATTCCTTTCCCAGGATCCGGTTTTCGGTCAACTCCTTCCAACCCAACCCTTCGTAGAATTTGACGGCAGCGTGGTTATCTGAAAACACTAGCAGGTAACATTTCACACATCCCCTGGCAATCAAGCGCCTTTCCACCTCGTTCATCAAGGAACTGGCTATCCCCTGGCGTCGGACATCCGATCGCACGGCGAGATGATAGATCATTCCGCGGCGACCGTCGAACGCGCCCATCACCGTTCCGACGACCCCTCCACCCTCCTCGGCAACGAGAAACAGATCAGGATCCCTTTCCAATTTCTTTTGAATTTCCCCACGCGAATCCGAGCGGCCGACCTTCACCCCCTGTTCCACCCCGCTCCACAAGTCCAGAACAGCCTGATAATCGGAAGACAGGCTGAATTCGCGAATACAGACGTTCAATTTCATCCCGGGGATTTTTTTCCGGAATTCATGGATTTCTTGAGCATGGTAACGAGGTCATCCGGCATGTAGGGTTTAAGAAGGAAACCATTAGCCCCATGCTTCATGCATTCTTCGCCGACATTTGCTCCGGAGGTCATAACAATGCGTACATCGTGAATGTCATTTGAACTGCGGATGGCATCCAGAATCTGCAACCCGCTCTGTCGCGATAAATGGACATCCATCAGGATCACATCCGGTCGTTCGCTGCGAATCAGACCCGGCACATCGGCATCCGTGGGTAACACGATCACCTCGAAGCCCTCCATCTTCAGGAGGGTTTTCAAAAGCGACACCATCGTGACATCATCTTCCGCGAGCAATACTTTTGGCATGATTCCTGACCTTGTTACCCTTGGCTCTTTTCATCTGCTTCCCGTTCTTTCGGCTTTCGCGCGGCTTGGATTGCGGTTTTTCAAGGGCAGCCGAAAGGACCTCGTCCACGGATTCTGCAAATACGAACTGCATCGATTTGCGGACCTCCTCGGGAACATCCTCCACATCCATTTCGTTTCGTTTCGGTAAAATCACCGTTGTCAATCCGTTGCGATGCGCGGCGAGAACCTTTTCCTTCACCCCTCCAATGGGCAACACCTGTCCTCTCAGGGTGATCTCACCTGTCATACCCACATTGGGTTTCACCTTTCTGCCAGAAACAAGGGATACGAGGGAGGTGGCCATGGTCACGCCAGCTGAGGGCCCATCCTTGGGTTGGGATCCTGCTGGGATGTGCATGTGTATGTCAAATTTGTTGAAGAATTCATCCGGCAATCCAAGCGGGCTTGAACGCGACCGGACATACGACATCGCCGCGCGTGCCGATTCCTGCATGATGTTTCCAACCGATCCAGTGATCTGAAACCCACGGCCGCCCGGCATGGCCGTCGTTTCGACGAAAAGGATCTCACCGCCAAAGGAGGTCCATGCCAGCCCAGGCACGACGCCGGGGATGGAGATGCGTTTGTTCATCTCCTCCGACCCGAGATAGATTGGGTGATCGAGGTATTCCTCGATGGTCTGCGGGACAATCTCAAACCGATCGCCTTTCCCTTCGGCTATGCGAGTGCCCACTTTACGGCATACGGCTCCGATCTTCCGTTCCAGGTTTCTCACGCCGGCTTCGCGCGTATATTCGCGGATGATCTTTCTCAAGGCTTCGTCGGAGAAAGTTACTTCCGTCTCGCGCAGACTGTTTTCACGGATCTGTCGCGGGATCAGGTAGCCGCGGGCGATGGCGAGTTTTTCATTATCCGTATAACCGGACAGGAAGATGATTTCCATGCGATCCCTGAGCGGACCGGGGATGGTCTCCAGGGTGTTCGCGGTGGTGATGAAGAACACCTGGGATAGGTCATACGAAACCTCAAGATAATTATCGCGGAATTCCGTGTTCTGTTCAGGATCCAGCACCTCCAGCAATGCGGAGGCTGGATCTCCATGAAAATCGTATGTGAGCTTATCCACTTCATCCAGCATGAAAACCGGGTTGGACGAATCGATCCGCCTCAAGGATTGCAGGATGCGGCCCGGCATTGCGCCGATGTATGTCCTCCGATGACCGCGAATCTCCGCCTCATCACGAACCCCGCCAAGCGAGGCACGGATGAACTTGCGTCCCATCGCACGTGCGATCGACTGGCCTAGAGATGTCTTCCCAACCCCTGGCGGACCAACAAAACACAGGATCACACCTTCGCGTTCCCTGCGAATGACGTCCTTGGAAACTTCCCGTTTATCATCCTTGCGATCCATCCGCAGTTTCCGGATGGCGAGAAACTCGAGTATGCGATCCTTGACATCTTCCAGACCGTAATGATCCTGATTCAGGATTTCCCTGGCGTGGGCGATATCCAGATTGTCCTGGGTGGCTTTGGACCACGGCAGCGAGGCCAACCAATCCAGATAAGTGCGAATGACCCCATATTCTGCCGCGGCGGTTGGCAGTCGGGACAATCGATCGAGTTCCCGCTTTGCCTGTTTCAACGCCTCTTCCGGCATCTTGGCTTCTTCGATCTTCTTGCGGAATTCTTCCGCCTCTGCCGCCTGCTCGTCGTGTTCGCCCAGCTCCCGTTGAATGGCTTTCATTTGCTCACGCAGGAAGTATTCCCGCTGAACCTTTTCGATTTCCCCACGCGCCTCATTTTGAATCTTCTGGCCAAGCTGCAACACCTCCGCTTCACGTACCAGAAGGCCAACCAGTTTCTTTAACTTTTCAATAACAGAGTCAAGTTCCAGGATCTCCTGCGAATCCTTCAGGTCCATCCGTTGGAAATTGGCGATCGTATAGGCGGTTTGCAGGGGATCTTCGATCGAGGTAATCGATCCGGCCAGTTCCTCCGGAAAAGAGGGGATCATCTGGGTGATTTGTTGAAATTGATCGCGGGCGTTTCGTGCCAGGGCATCCATCTCCAAACCGGCCTCAAGCGTTTCCGGTGCAGGCTGGATGCGAGCCTTCAAGTAGGGTTCCTCCTCGACAAATTCACCCAATCGGAACCGCTCCATACCTTGAACCAACAACCGCACAGTACCGTCCGGTGCGCGTAGGAGCCGGTGGACCGTGGCGATCGTGCCGGTCGTGAATAGTTCGTCCGGCCCGGGCAATTCCTTTTCTGGATCCCTGGCTGCTACGAGACCCACGAGCTTGTCTCCGCCAACGACATCGTCGACA
>Ga0194127_10009736_pt1 | contig 10061 bp, 8 predicted proteins | sample TA2KigC100mmetaG_FD_148624 | JGI IMG/M metagenome (GOLD analysis project Ga0194127, IMG submission 148624) | Freshwater microbial communities from Lake Tanganyika, Tanzania - TA2015036 Kigoma Deep Cast 100m | ecosystem: Environmental > Aquatic > Freshwater > Lake | place: Tanzania: Lake... | reverse complement strand
GTCCTGTAGAGTCTGAAAATCCAGTGCTTGTATCTGCTTCTCGTAAAGGTATACCACCAAATGAACCAATTATTACAGGGTCTTGAGCTTCTTCTCCGTCTCTAAAAAATCCAAACACATGAGAACCAACAAGGAGTCCAGTGGGAGAAGTTCCGATTCCTGAAATTGCAGCACTAGTAATTGGTTGCATGGGATACGCCCATGGAAGAGACGCTGTTGGCAACTCTACAATATCTTTTGTATGAAATCCATAAATTCTTACACGGCAACGACCAAGATATAAAGGATCAGCAGTGTCCTCTACAACGCCATGCCACCAAACAAAACCTTCTTTTCCTAAAAAACTTTTCATTAAACCCCCATGCAATTTCTAGACAATTCGTATTTGCAACTATATGAAGTAGCAAGAGTGTGTTTGATTGTAGTTATCATGTATTCTCCTGCAAGATTTTTATCGTCTTGATCATCTAAAGAAGTTACATCTGATTGTGGTTTAGGAACTCGTATAATAACAATGTCTCCAACTCTACGTCTACTGTCTCCAAAAACTTGAACGATAAGTTTCTGTGTAAGAAATGTATTTAAGTGATAATTACGATTTAAGCGCAAAGTCTCTGTTTTGAAATTGTCTTCTATAGGATTATTCTTTGTATGAACAGTATATCCTGTTGACGGCATATAAAAATATGCTGCACCTTTAGATAAAAGTCTGCCTGCATCAGGGTCTTCTCGACGAAAGTGTCCGTTTGTACCAAGTTTTTTCATGGAATCAAAAACATCTGACTCAAAAAACTCTGACTCTCTTACTTCTTTACGCAATAAATCGTGAACAAGTAATTTAGAAGATATGATACCAGACATGATGTTGTCTGCCATATCAAAACGGTTTAATTCTTCGAGCATTTGTATTTTATGATATCGTGAAGGCAAAACACTAGAAAATCCAAGTTCCTGTTTTACTCCTGAAACAGTTCCAATATTTGGAGCAGTATACAAATACGTAATAGGTTTGGTAGATCCATTTTCTATGATTTTTGATATGCTTTGAAATCTGTGTCCATCAAGAGTTTCATAAAATAAAAACGGACTAAACTCCTTACCCACACCCGAAAAAGCTTTTGTTGCCAACCAACTAATTGCTTTGAAAGGGGTGTAAAAGTTTGACAACACAAACGAATAGTTGTCTTTAGTTTGTTGTACTACAAGACGATTTTTCCAAAGTGATTCCGGAAAATGTTTTTTGAAAACTGTATACACCATATCCGAAACTGAACCACTCAAAGCGTATCCACAAGTTTCAGAAAAATTAAAGTATCCACCATCACTCATCAAGTGCAGCACATAATTTTGTGATTTTCCATTAGGACTTAACTTTACTGCATCCAATTTATAGACTCGAAAAGTTAATTCTAGTGGTTGAAAAGAATCTATATCTGTCTTGAAAGATATTGTTACTTTTTCTTGTCCAGTAATAGGAAATCGCTCAGGAAAATTGTGTCCGTCTTCTACAAAAACCTTTGCAGTAATATACGGAGAAAATAAGTCTTCATAAATTTCTATGTATCTAAACATAGAACTCATATTCACTTCTGATCCGTTGACAAGCGAGTGCATTACAAACTTATTCAGTTTATAGTTTCCTACTGCTAATGCTTCACCTCCGTGTACACTTACGCTGCTCATATTATACTCTTAATAGTTCTTCAAGTTGTTTGAGTGCTTCACGCTTGTATTGTGGATGAAGAATTTTAATGGTTCTCATATTCTCATTTTTGCGATCTTCATTACTTTGATTGTTTACTGCGTAGGTGTTACTTTGAACTCCTCCACACAATCCCATGTATTTTCCAATAAATGTTTCTCCAAAAGCAACAGGGGCACCAGTACTACCCGGATCTGGTAACCCTACTGTTACACTTGACTGAGTATAATAATTAGAAGACTCTTTACTCAACGGATCTACTTCTAATAATTCATTTGCTCCAATCATATTGCTTGGTTTTTTCACTTCAAAGTGGTGTGCTGCGCGAGCGGACTGCTCCACCCTATGTGGCTTTATGTCCACCGTGTTCAATTTATTCAGTTCTATTCCTGTTATGTACAGTACAGTTCCCACAGGATTCGAATCTCCAGTACGTAAAACCATTAAGTTTCCTTGCGACTGGGCAGATCCGAGCGACTGGGTGAAAAATTGACTTTTTAACCGAACAACAGAACCAACATCCGAATTTTGATACGAGGTAAACACTGTACGATTGTTTATTTGTACATCATCTGTATCAAAACGAACATTTGTCAGATTGGTGTCTTGAGAGTACACATAATACTGTATGCGATACATATTTCCCTGAACCAGTAAATGTTCTGTGGAGTTGGGTGGTCTAGTATCAAGCACAAAAACTCGACCGTTACTGGAATTGTTTTTCGTTGCTTTCACCCAATACGGAGATATTGCTGCCATTTCATTGCGCTTTGTTTGTGGTATTCCTAGTTCGTCTGCAATAGAAACACGTTCCCTATTGTATTCAAATCCCCACATACTGGATGGAAATCCAGACAAAGCATACGAATCGTCCATATAGTTTTTTGTGTCTACCGATGGCATCTCAACAAAAGTAGTTACTCCTGGAGTATTAGAAAATACTGGTTTATCCACAGTAAACTTGGCCATGGACGGAAAATAGTCTAGTACTTTTGAATTAAGATTGTTTTGCCAAACCGTGCATCCAGCAACAAAGTTAGTGTTATACAAAAACTGGTCTTGTGTATTGGTGAAAAAAACACTTGTGGAACCGTGCTTCTTTCTGATCTGTTCTTCTAAAACTACTCCTGACTTATACCACCCGTGGTACGGATCAATTACGTCATTAGTCATAAGAATCAACCAATGATATGATGGGTCGCCGTAAACCCGTTCTGCTATATGTTCAGGACGCTCTCCGTCTTTTATACTGTACTCTAAAAACACACCTTCACTGTTTTTTAAGTCTTGGTTTAGTGCAATACGCCGAAGCAAATTAGACACAAAAACAAACTTAAAAGTAGACCCGTCTTTTACGGGATACTGTAATACAGGAAACTTTAAAAAGTATGGCATCAGAAGCCTTTATCTACAGTTTCGCGGGTAAGTTGCCCCATTTCGCTAAAACTTAAAGTCATGGTGATGGCAGTTGGCGAGTTATCCTTAAATGTGCTAAAAATAGAGTTTGGAGTGTAGTCTATTGAAATACTATTCAGCGAACACCTACCGATCTTTGGCAAATACTCATTTTCTGTAAATCCAACATTATTAACGTTTGGATCAGAAGACAAAAAACGAATTTCAAATTCTGCTGGTGTGCGGAGAATAATCTGAGTTTGGTTTGATTCTTCACTACCTGAATTCTCTGATGTTGCAGGATGTGCGTGATATCGGAATGTCTCAATAATATCACGAATAGTATCTACTTCTATTTTGTTTCTAGGATAGAATTCCCACACAAAAGAAAAATTTCTAAAGTCTTTTTGTTTGAATAATTTTTCAAGTCGTGGATTGATTACTGCGCCGCGCATAGATTGAACCGCACCTGACGCAACTTTGTTTCCTAAAATCTGTGCTCCTGCTTCTAATCCTTGCATTGCTGTGGGTGCAATCTCTCCTCCTAAAGCGTCAAAAACAGCACCTGCTTTAGCCTGACTACTGTCCTCGTATTGAAAAGCGTCTTCGTTGTTTACTTTTGTACAAAACGGGAGATAAATGGAAACCATTTGGTCATACACTGCTTCTGTGTTAAATGCCTTTGCTATCTGACCAGCAGCAACAGCAGCACCACCAGCTAAAAAAACACCGCCTGCAGCCATACCCCCTCCTACCAATGCTGATTTTATGCCACCAGTAATTAATCCAACACCAGCAGCTAATACTCCAGAAGCAAGACTAGCAGCAGAAGTGTTAATCAGTCCCTGCGTTACGTTGGTAGATTCAATGTTTTCTGACAAGCGATTTTGAACTAATAGTCGTTCTTGTTCATCAAGTCCTATCCGTCCTACTCCATTGGTTAGTTCAGCTTCAATACTTGAAAGGCGAGACTGTTCTGCCAGAATAGTCTGCTCAAGTATTTCGCGTGCTTTACCTGGATTATTTTGAAGCAAAGTAGAAATGGTATCGTTACTGCTCGGATCTACTAATTTTATGTACGATGGATCTCTAGAAACAATATCATGTAGTGCAGACGCAGCTTCGTTGTTCAAAGGACTTCTAGCCAACATTTCTGGTGTAAGATTCCCCCCGTCAATCAATCCAGATAACGTATTCATGTCACCAATTCTTTTTTTTGACTCTAATTTAGAAGACTCTATACTTTCTCGTAAATCCTTTGCCTCCCATCTCCAAAATATTTTAAATTGCATTGCATGAGGAATCTGTGCTGTTCCTATATCAATAGGATATTTCATGACAGACGGTCTTTTTCTAGACCCACGCTGAAGTTTTGGAGTTCCCTCTAAACTTTGGGTTACCGAATCGGATAACTGACTATTAAACAAATCATCAGAAAATCTACCGGTTCCTTTTCCTTTTCTATTGGTAAAAATAAAAGGCTTACCACTACTTGTAAACGCTGGGTCTGACAATGATTGTGATTGTGGAGTAGTAGACATACAATTTCCTTCTTAAATCGCTACATATTTATGTATGGCATACAAAGGTGTATTTCAAATAACTAATCCATCAAAATACATAGGAAATCCCACTAAAGTGATATATCGAAGTATGTGGGAACGTCGGTTCATGAAGTTTTGTGATACAAACAAAAGTGTTATCAGATGGGCATCGGAAGAGGTAGTAATACCGTACATTAATCCCATAGACAAAAAACAACATCGTTATTTTGTAGATTTTCTTGTGGAAATTAAAACCGTAGAAGGAATAAAGACGTGGTTAATTGAAATCAAACCTAAAAAACAGTGCAAAGAGCCGCAAAAGAAAAAAAGAGTAACCAAAAGCTACATTACAGAAGTAAAAATGTGGATAACAAACAAGGCAAAATGGAACGCGGCAAAACAGGTATCTGATATTAAAGGATGGAAATTTAAGATACTAACGGAAGACGATCTATTCAGAAAACCAAAATGACTCCAGACGAAATCAAAAAAGACCTACAGACACTCATAGAAGAAACAACCGCAGCAATCGGCGGAACAGAGCAGACATACATCAGGTTTCTCCAATTATTGCAAAAAACAGGACAACTCTCTGTACCAACCCGCCTAATAAACGGTCAAATGGTATTTTTTAAATACAAACCTACAATTTTAAAAAATACATATTACGATAGGTTTCCACTAGTATTGATTACAAATGTATACCGAGGCGGATTTGATGGCGTAAATGTACATTTTATAGACGAAAAATTTCGTATGTTTTTGTTTGATGCAATAATGAGAGAAATACCAACTATAAAAACATCAGAAGAGTGGAAAACTCGTCTCATGATAAACTACAACACAGTACTGACCAAAAAAAAGTTAAGGTACTTCAAACCGTGTTACAGGCGATACAGATGGAAGGGAACAGAAAGACGACCTGTTGTGGTACCATTCAATCTATGGGAAGACATGGTTGCATCTAATACCTCAAGATTTGTAAACGCAAGACAAACAACAGTATACTTAAAAAGTCGCAGAAAAATATTAAAAGGACTACCATAAATGTCAATGTTTCCATCTAGCATAAAATTAATGATTGACAACATTACAAACTCTAGTTTGGCGTTTGGTAACCGCTATGAAGTAAATTTTGCTGTTCCAACTGGATTTGTTAATGGTAACAGACAGACAATAGAAAACCTCATAGTTAGATGCGATTCCATCACTATTCCTGGTCGATCTTTTTCTACGATTCCGTATCGCTTCTATGGTCCTGCAAGAAATATGCCGTACGAACCAATCTATTCAGGAGAGCTAACAGCATCAATAATACTTTCTGCGGACATGAAAGAACGTCAATTTTTCGAAGACTGGATGGATTTAATCTGTAGCAGAAGTAACTATAAATTTGAGTACTATGAAAACTATGTAACCACATTTGAAATAAATGTTCTAACAAAACAAGACCAGCAATCGTATCGAGTTTTAGTGGAGGAAGCGTATCCCAAACAAATAGGAGATGTACAGATGGGATATGACAAGGATAACGAGTACTTGAAACAAGACGTGACTTTCTCTTTCAGAAAATACACACCAGAATATTTGGGAATTCCAAACCCAAGACTGGGAAACAATCCAAATTTTGATCCACAAACAGTTGTCCAACCAATTAACTATTCGTAGTGGGAGTCCTTTCCAAAGAAAGGATTTAATTAGAACTCTCATACATAAAGTATAATATCTGTGTATAAATACTTTATGTTAACATCTTTTGAATAAAGGAACATCATGATATCATTGCCCTTGTCTAGTGCTTCTCTTCCACAATACACAATGACCTTACCTGTGTCTGGAATTGTGTGTAAGTTTCGCCCATTCTTGGTAAAAGAAGAAAAAATTCTGCTCATGGCATTGCAATCAAAAGATCTTAATCAGATCAACGATGCCATGAGAAATGTGGTTTTGGTGTGTACAAACGAAAATATAGACACAAAAAAAATCTGTTCTGCTGATGCAGAGTACGCATTTCTGCAAATTCGTTCAAAGTCTGTGGGAGAAGAAGTAAAACCAGATATTACTTGTTCTAAATGTCAATGCAAAATTTCTGCAAAGATCAAGTTAGAAGATATAACAGTCAAAAAAGTAGACAAAAAAGAAGCAGTAGATTCAAACATAATTATCAATGACACATTATCACTCGTATTGAGATATCCTTCTATTCACGACATTGATCACTCCAAAAATGAGGTGGAAATTGCTTTTGATCTAGCAAAGAAGTGTATAGAGTCTGTGGTATTAAACGACCAAGTATACGAAACAAAAAACATTAATCCTAAAGAACTTTCTGATTTTGTAGATAACCTGCTACCAGACCAATTCGCACAAATTATAGATTTCATTGGAAGTGTTCCTGAATTAGTATACGAATTCAAGTATTCGTGTCCTAAATGCAAGGAAACTGTAAATGTTCATTTGGATAGTGTGTCTGATTTTTTTCCTTAGCCCTTTGTCATAACGATTTAAGGGCTTACTACCAACTCAATTTCATACTAATGCAAAACCACAAGTATTCGTTACAGGAATTAGAGAACATGATTCCTTGGGAAAGAGAGGTATACATACAAATGCTGACTGATTATATGAAAAAAGAGAGGGAACGAGTGAATAAAACTAAAAGTGTGTGATTGTATATCATGAGATAAAGGAGTCTCATGGCTAAAAAAATATCAGAGTCTGATATTAGGCGACAATTATCGGAAAGACACTCACGCGATTCCAGAGGTCGTTTTTTGCCATTGAAACCTGAACAACTTTTGTCTAGCATTCGTACTGCTAGAGATGCTTCTAGAGTTGCTCCTGCTACTTCAAACCCTAAACCTGTAGAGAATGAACTACCACCAGGTGGTGCATATGCCAATGAAATACCATCAATCGGTATGGCAGATGCTGCTAAATCAGAAAAATCTGATCCACTAATGGTGTCTGCTTCTACATTGATCAAAGAAGCAAAAAAACTGTCAATTGATATTGAATTTGCTGACACCGAAGAAGCAAAGAAAATATACTCCAGAATACAGGTTATTCAAAAACTGTCAAAAAAATCATCAAATTCTACTAAAACATTACAAAAACTAGAAGAAGTGATCAAACCCATAGAAAAAGAGTTGAAAAGAAAAGTTTCTTTTGGAGCGTTCTTAAAAGAAAAAATACAAAACTTCAAAGAAACTCTTCCTGAGAAAATTGCATCAAAAATTCCTATAGTGGGTGGTTTAGTTAGCGAATTTTTGAGAGAAAAACGAACATCTAAAAGGCAATCAGAAGACTATGAACGCGATCTGATAAAAAGAGATAATACCACAAGAGCCACACCATACAGGAATTATGATAGTAGTGAACAAAAAAATGTAAACGAAGAATCAAACAGTCTTGAAAACCGAGAAAACCAATTTGAGACTTCTAAAGCCACAGCATTTCCTACAAAAACTCTTGAAGCCATTTACCGAGAAGTGGTCGCTATAAGAAAAGCAGTAACAAGCGGTGGCATTAGTGGAGTACCAAGAAATCAAAACTCTCTACTAAATCCAGGATCCATGACAGACTTTATGGGAATAGGAAGAAAAAGCAAATTAGGTCGCACTTTTCGGAAAGGACGAATTATAGGAAAACGCATTATGCGTTCATTACAAAAAACTAGAGTTGGTAAATTGCTTGGACGGACATCAAATTATGTAAAAGGTGTTGGTGGAAAAGCACTAGGTGCGGTTAAAAATGTTGGTGGAAAAGCACTGGGTGCGGTCAAAAATGTTGGTGGAAAAGCACTGGGTGCGGTCAAAAATGTTGGTGGAAAAGCACTGGGTGCGGTCAAAAATGTTGGATCAACCATAACACAATCGGGTGGTGGTTTCTTTAGCAAAGCACTAGGTGCGGTTAAAAATGTTGGTGGAAAAGCACTAGGTGCGGTTAAAAATGTTGGTGGAAAAGCACTAGGTGCGGCCTCTGATACTCTAGGCAAACTAAATCCATTAAATGCTATTGGAAGTTATGTCAAATCAAACGCAGGAAAGGTAATAAAAAGCGTTGTCTCCATACCTGGTCTTGGAGCAATAATTTCTGGTGCATTGGCAATCAATGACATCATGGGTATAAAAGCAGATCCAGAATTATCTCCCGAAGAAAAGAAAGACAAAATTGGACGTACAATTGTTGGTGCAGTTGGTTCAGGATTAGGATCAGTATTACTAGGCGCAGCAGGAACGGCACTATTTCCTGGTATTGGAACACTTATTGGAACGATGGGTGGGATGTGGGTTGGCGAAAAACTTGCAGGACTACTTGCAGATGCAGTTGGTGGAAAAGGCATCTACGACATGGTTGCATCTATTCCTGGTGTGGGATCACTTATATCAGTTGACGAAAACACAAAAGAAAAAGATAAACCAAAACAACCAAATGAGGCAGGAGGATATAATACAACACTTAATGTTGCAAGTTCAGGGGGTCAGACAAACTCGATGCAGAAAACCGTCAACAACCTAAATTCGCCAGCAACAGGAATTATTTCTTCTCCAATCTCTTCAAATACAACAGTTGGAAAAATGACTAATCAATTTGCAGCAGAAGAAAACGCACTAAAAGAAGCACAATATGCTGCTAATACAGAAGCAAACTCTGCCTCTACAACAGTAAACAATTCTCCAGTAAACACTCAGGTAAATAGTTACACCAACAACTTTAATGATGATATACGAATCAGAAATAACGAATCTACATTTAAAACAATGAAAATGAATGCTATGTTGTTTACTTAAAAAGAAAAGGGCGCACCAAAGTGCGCCCCTTGCTAACGCCTTTAGGCGTTTCTATAAAATTATTTTGAAACCAAAACTACTGTCTATCAGTCTTCGCTAGCCAACTTTTCAAAGTAAGAAAGCGCATCCTCTGTATCGTCAGTATTGCTGACAGTTTCCTTTACAGGACTCTTCTTTGTGGACTGAGTAGCAGACTTTTTCACAACAGTAACATCAGACTCGTCTTCGTCATCAAATGATGCCTTTTCTGCACCACCAACCACAACAGCAGAATCAGAAGTTGCACGAATGTTTCCTCCTAAAACTGCTTCAAGACGAGTCTTTAATTCATCATAAGACTTGAAAGACTTTGGATTTGTGAACTCTACAAGGGAATACTGTGTTTTCCACAACTTCTCAAGTGCAGCATCATTACCACCAAGCAAAGCAGAGGGGGCAGCGAACTCACTCTTGTCGTAGTTTGTGTACCCTTCCACCTGACGAATCTTCAACTTGAAATTAGCACCGTTCCAAAAATCAAACGGATTCAGGGGTTTTTCGTCCTGAAACTGAGGATTCATTGCTTCCTGAATCTTCTCGAAAATCTTTTTGCCGTACTTAAACAAGAACACCTTGCCATCGTTTTTT
>Ga0194127_10009729_pt1 | contig 10065 bp, 8 predicted proteins | sample TA2KigC100mmetaG_FD_148624 | JGI IMG/M metagenome (GOLD analysis project Ga0194127, IMG submission 148624) | Freshwater microbial communities from Lake Tanganyika, Tanzania - TA2015036 Kigoma Deep Cast 100m | ecosystem: Environmental > Aquatic > Freshwater > Lake | place: Tanzania: Lake... | reverse complement strand
ATATGACAGTATCCAATTTCAATCCCCGCAAAGTGAGCCTCCCAGATGACCCTCGGATCACCGGTTTCTTTGAATTCTTTCGCGAGAAAAGGAAGAGGCCTATCCCAGCTCCAGGCATCAATACCCACAACCCGCACTCCTTTTTCTGTCAGAAAGAGAGTGCTTTCCCGGGTTCCTGGCGATAAGACAACAAAAAAATTAACGCGGTTGGAAGCATTGATAATTGAGTGATGTGGGCTATAATTAAAGTCTGTTTATAAACTAAAGGCTTTCAAAAAGGTCGTCATTCCGGCCCCGTTCTGCAACGGGGTAAACTCCAGCCGGAATCCAGTAATTTCAAAACCTTCTGGATGCCGGATCAAGTCCGGCATGACGGGGAAAGGGCATTTATAAACAGGCTATAATTAATTGAACGAAAAAGTTTGGGAGGGATTATGTTATCAGGAAAGATGGATCGGCGGAAATTCATTAAAAACTTATCTGCAACGGTTTTAGGAGTTGCGGCCACTCCTTTGCTGGAAACGGCCTCTCTTGGAAAATCAGAACAGGGGGCGAAGGTTGAGCACAGAACTCTTGGTAAGACCGGATTGAAGGTGACGTCTGTGTCCATGGGGGTGATGAACTGTAGCGATCCCGCCGTGCTCCACAGGGCCTTTGAGCTTGGCATCAATTTCTATGACACAGCAGACTGCTACATGGGAGGACGAAATGAGGAGATGGTGGGAAAAGTCTTCGAAGGAAAACGGCAGCAGGTCCTTATCCAGACAAAAGTTCATGACGGCGATGAAAAGAAGATGAGGGCCTCTGTGGAGAGAAGCCTGCGCAGGCTTCGGACGGACTATATCGACGTTCTCATCTGGCATAATTTTAATTCAACAAAAGAAGTATCCGATCCGAAACTTTTCGAATTCATGACGAAGATGAAAAAAGAGGGAAAGGCACGATTCACCGGCTTTTCGTCCCACAGCGGTATGGCTTCCCTTTTGAACGAGGCATCGAAATCGAACACTCATGATGTGGCGCTCGTCTCCTACAATTTTACCCATTCAAAGAGTTTGAAGGATGCGGTTGCTCTTGCCGCCAAATCAGGAATAGGGATTGTGGCCATGAAGACCCAGGCTGGAGGGTATAAGAAGGAGAAGATGGGAGGTCTCAATCCACACCAGGCGGCCCTCAAATACACGCTGATGGATCAGAATGTATCCTGCGCTGTGCCGGGAGTCACCACCATCGAAGAGATAGAGGAGTGCGCCGCCGTCATGCGGACTTTGTTGACAGAGCAGAACATCGATGAATTGAAGAAATATCATGGCTTCCTTCAGGGAAGGATCTGTACCTTTTGCGGAGGATGCAGCGGAGAATGTCCTCACGGGGTTTCCCATCAAGACCTGTTAAGAGTTGTCACATATCACGAGGGTTATGAAGAGGACCGACTCATCCGGGAGGCTTTTGAGGAAAAAGACTTGGCACAAAATGTTCAGTTCTGTTCCGATTGCTCCTCCTGTTCTGTGATCTGCAGGAGGGGTCTTGATGTGAAAGCACAGATGAGGCTGGCGCAGGCATTACTAAGGTTTTCATAGTTGAATTGATACAGGCATCGAAAAATCTCCCCTCGCCCCTCTTTGCCAAAGAGGGGTAATTCCTTCCTTAGGAAAAGGGAGGATAGGAGGGATTTTACAAATAGATGTCTTTATCATTTGAGAATATTGATAATCCCCCCTACAGGATATGTATGAAAACAATCCTCTTTTTTCTTATCTTATTTCTCTTAACCTGGGGCAGCGTGTCTGAAGGAGCGACACCTCTCCAGTCCCTCATTCCTCAGAAAGATCTGCCTGAAGGATGGATCCTGGCCGATGGCCCCCGGGTCTACACGAAGAAGACGCTCTTTGAACGGATCAATGGTCAGGCGGAGCTCTTTTTTAAGTATGGGTTTCAAAAGTCGGTCTTCGCGATTTATCAAAACCAGAAGGATAGGGAGAGTCAGATAGAGCTTGATATTTATGATATGGGAAGTGTGCTTCATGCCTTTGGAATATTCTCAAGGTTTAGAAGTGGCGACCGGGGAGGCGGCGTTGGGCTGGAATCCTTTATTGAGGATCAGTCAGGTATTTTCTATCAAGGGAAATATTTCATTATGCTCTTTGGGACAGAACGGAATCCAGACCTTTTGAGACATTGGTCTCTGCTCATTTCCAAAAACATCCCCGATCCCTCGCCTCCGCCCAGGGAGATCGGGTTTTTCCCCAAAGAAGGCCTTAACCCGGGCTCGATTCAATATTTTCCGGAGGGGGTATGGGGGCGCAAATTTTTAGGAAGAGGTTTCCAGGCGGCCTATCGGGGAAATGGACCTGTCGACACTGCAGGTCAAGGAAAGAATAGGGCTAAAGAGCCTAAACTCTTAATAGCTGTTTTTAAGAATTCTCAGGAAGCTGCCAATGCTTTAAGACAATATAGGGACGACCTTGCCAGGAATGGAAAAATTTATCAATTCAAAGCAGAAACATTGAGAGGAAAAAATACTCATCAGGGGGAGATTCTTGTGATCCAAAGAAAGTTTTACCTCCTGGGGGCAAGCGGTTTCGATGAACAAGAAGCAAGCAGCCTTCTTGGGAAATTAACTCAGAACCTGAATCTTTAATCCCCTCATCGCAGGGGATGCACGAATAAAATTTCATCAAACATTCATACGAGCGCTTTAATCCAGCGATAAAAATGTCATGCTGAATTTATTTCAGCATCTCATGAGATCCTGAAACGAGTTCAGGATGACAATAACACTGGCATAATCACAGTACTTTACGTGATTATCGCTGGATTCATACGGGTACTATACTTTTTCTTTTTCTGCTCCTCCTGATCCTCCCATTTCCCCATTCTGTTTTCCAATCGGAAGTTTAATCCGGAAGGTCGATCCCTTTCCTATTTCGCTCTCCACTTCAATATCCCCGCCATGGCTTTGAACGATTCCATAGCTGATGGCCAAGCCCAACCCCGTGCCCTTTCCGGTCTCTTTGGTTGTGAAGAAAGGCGTAAAAACTTTTAAGAGATGGTCCTTGTTCATCCCACACCCTGTATCCACGAAGGAGACTTCAATCATTTCATGATGGAGGGCTGTCTTAATCGTCAGCGTGCCGCCATTTTCACCCATCGCATCGGCGGAATTGATAATGATATTCATAAACACCTGTTGGATTTGATCTGCATCGATGAAGAGCATTGGCATGCCGGCCTTAAACTCCTTCACCATCTTGATATTCTGAAAACGGGCCTGATTTTCAACCAGGGTGAGCGTTCGGTCGATGAGGAAATGAATGTCGGACTCTTTCTTGTCAGGCTTCCTCTGTCGGGCGAAATCCAAAAGTCCCTTTACGATATTTCGACACCGGGTCGTCTGCTGGACAATGTTCTCCAGGTCTTTTTTCCATGGGTGGTTTTCATCCGTCTTCTTCAGCATCAAAGAGCTGAAGGTCAAAACGCCGGTGAGAGGATTATTGATCTCATGGGCCACTCCTGCGGCTAATTCTCCGAGGGCGGCCATCTTGCCCGCCCGGATGAGTTGATCCTGGACCTGCTGAAGCTCCTGGGTGCGTTCCTGGACGCGCTGTTCCAGGGCTTGAGTCCATCCTTCAATGGCATCACGAGAACGCTTCAGCTCTATGATCATGTGGTTAAAAGAACCGGAGAGTTCTCCAAGTTCATCGTGGGATTTTATGCGCACGGTTTGATCGAGATCGCCCTGGGCCGCTGTTTTCGTGGCGGCGAGAAGCTTATCGATGGGCCGGTTTATAAAACGTCTGAGAAGCAAACTCGACAGGAGGCTAAGCACAATCACGCTGATAACCCCGGAGAGCAGCATCCGGTTGTAAAGTTGAGCTTTTTCCTTATCAAATTCTTCAAGAGAGATCATCGTATCCAGAACTCCCAGGACATTGATGGTTTTCGGATGACAGGGATAGCAGGAGGGTTCATTGTAGATGGGATTGATGAGACCGAGGAGCCTCTGTTTTTCCGTATGATAGACCCGGGTCTTGCTGTCCGACGGAAGAAGCACCTTGGCTTCGTCTTCTCTGTGACATCCATAACAGGCCTCCGCCTTCATATCCACGACCGTTCCCACTTTAGCCCGATCCGAAGAGACGGTGATTTCCCCGGCTTTGTTGAATATCCGGACCTCCAAAATTCCCTTTCGCTGGGCCACATCATCGATGATCCGCTGGTACTCGTCTCTGCGGTCTTTGATCATCGCATAACGGATGCTCAGCCGGATGGTTTCGCTGAGGTTGAAAGCTTCCTCCTCAGTTTTTTCGATCATCTGCTGGGAAAGGGTTTTGATGTTGAGGTAGAGAAAAACCCCTTCAATGACCACCACGACGATGATCACGCTCAGAATGATCTTTGTCTTCAAGCTCCGGAAACGTATCATTCCCACCCTCTCAACTGGTAATATTCCTTCAGCATGACCTCCAGCTCTCCGGGTTGGATGTTTTTCCCTGTTCCCTGCAGGACTTCTCGGAAAAACCGGCGTGGGAGTTTATCGTCTTTCCTCGTCATCCCTTCTTGCCGGTTGAAATTCCTGGCTAAATGGATAATCCCGGAGGCGATGGCTTTCAGGCCTTTCTTTTTCAGGGCAAGGCCACAGGTTGCCCGAAGGATCTCCTCAAGGTCAGTCCAGGTGATGAGGTCCCGATAAAAACGGCAGAGGATGAGCGCGTCAAAAAGGGTCATCTTGTCTTCGTAATCGATGAAGAGACGGGCTTTTCCTCTGATCTGGTCAGGATCGATCTGTCCCGAGAGTTCCGATTTGTAGAAGGTGGCCCTCAGGTGGCAGGCTCCCCGGTCCGAAGTGGCATACGCCAGCCCCATTCCCTTCAATACCCTCGGGTCAAAACCGGCCGGCTCCAGCCCCTTCACATGGATTGCCTCATTCTCCATTCCCCAGACGGATGCGGCATGGCGAACCCCTTCGGATAGAATTTTCCCCACGCCTCTTCGATAGGCGATCTTTTTTAAAATCTCAGCGATTGTATCGGCATCTCCGTAACGGAATTTGTCTCTTATCTTCCCTTTCAGGGAGGCCTCGATGGCAAAAGCGGCCAGGTTTCCTGCTGTGATCGTATCCATTCCCAGGCGATCGCAGAGGTCGTTGAGGTAGATGATCTCCTCAATGGATTTGACCATGCAGAGCCCCCCGAAGGCATAGATGGTCTCGTATTCAGGCCCCATGATACGGAGGCCTCGGTGTCTTCCCTCCTTGACTTGCGACATCTTTCCACAGGCCATAAAGCAGTGAGGACAGGCGGAGGAGGTGACGTCACAATGCTCCATCAGGCTTTCCGCGCTGATTCCTTCCCATCCTTCGAGGGTCCCTTTGGACCAGTATTGAGTGGGAAAGGCGCCAATCGTATTCATGATGGAGACAAGCATGGGAGTCCCATACTTTTTGTAGATGTGGACAACTTCATGATCTTTGACGCGCCCCTTGAATTCTGTGGCAAGCTTTTTCAAAGAGGATGGGTCTGCTACTACACGCCGCTTTTTGCCATGGAAGGCGATTCCTTTTAACTTCTTCGATCCCATCACTGCGCCGATTCCCGCCCTTCCGAGGGAGCGCCAGCGCTCGATTTCGATCACGGCAAATTTGACGAGGTTCTCCCCGGACGGCCCGATGACCAGCGCTCGCGCATCTTTTTTACCAATGGTTTTCAGAATCGCCTCTTCCGCTTCGTAGGTATCTTTTCCCCAGAGAGGAGAAGCGGAGTGGAAAAGGACATCTTCATCACTGATCTCAAGAAAGATAGGGCGCTGCGATCTTCCTTCGATGATGATGGCGTCATAACCCGTCTGGCTGAAAGAATGGGTGATTTTCCCCCCGGAATAAGATTCCGAATAAATCCCTGTTTGAGGCGATTTGGTGAAGACGGCAAAACGGCTTGAGCCGTAAAAAGGAGTATCGGCTAATGGGCCCAGCGTGAAGATTAGATGATTTTCCGGAGAAAGAGGATCAACATGGGGCGGGTTTTCTTTCAGAAGAAAGTAAGACCCCAAACCCTTTCCACCCAGATAGGATCTAAGAACTGAGTCGGGGATAGGCTCAGCGCTCCATTTTTCCCTTGTCAGATCGATCCGGAGAAGTTGATTGAAAAATCCTTTCATCAACTTCATCTTAAAAGAAAATCGAGGATTAAATCAAGATATGATTTTTTAGTGATTTTATAGGGATGGAATCATTGAAAAAGAATCTGCGACAATTTTGTCGAGATCGTGAAAAATTTTTTAAAAAATATGAATCTTGGATAATCATTTGAAATTAAAATAGAAATCTGCAATTTGACACAAACTGCAATCGACGTCATTGTCGAGAAGACTTAATTCTTCAAAGAGAGTTTAAACTCTCTAATAAATTTTCAACCTTTTGTGTTAATTGAAGATTCAGCCTTCCCCTGAAGATGTCTGGAAGCCTGGCATTAAATTTGCTTTATTGAAGGGGAAGTTGATTTCATCGAGATTTCAATGGCAGACAAACATAAATTACTATTTATTATTCCAGCAATCCTTCTCATCCCGATCCTTCTTGGGATGACTCCCTTGAACATGGCTCATAAGTTAGCAAACGGGGGACCTTTCGCCCATGGCAAGCAAACATGCCTTAACAACCATTGCCCTTTCCATTCCATTGTATCTCAGGAGGAGCCCATTATCATAAACTTGAATTTAACTTTGTTGTATCAGGAATCAACTCCGGAATTCGATCTTCAAGTATCGTCTCTTGACTCTGTCCATTCAAATCTAATCTTCCACTCCATTCCTCTTCGCTGCTAAATCCCTATCATGAACAATACCTCCATCTAATGCAATTCGTTCCCAGGACGGAGAGACTTTCCCACTTTGTCCCTCTCCATTCAGGATAGGGAGGATAAAATGAATACTCAAAAAGCTACTATTCTTGGGAAGCATGGTTTTGCAAAAGAGGCCATTAAGAAAAATTCATCATTTCCACGAGGATTCTTCATTGCCCTCATACTCTTTTTATTAACACCATTCATTACCCAGATTTCGACCGCTCAGGATTCGCCTCCGAAAATGGACAGGCGGAACCTACAGAGAGACAATCAAAAGGTCTGCTCAGAATCACTCTTCCCGTCCCTTACCGAGGATCAAAAGAAGGAACTCGAAAACCTCCGTCGAGCTTATATGGCGGAAACCGGTCCCATAAGGACTGTTCTTTTTACTCTGAAGGTCCAATTGCGACATCTAATGATGGATTCGGGTGTTCCGCCCGGAATTCTCTTTGATCATCAAAGAAAAATTTCTGCCCTACAGGTAAAACTTGAGGAACTTACTCTGTCTTATCAGGTGAAGGCAAGGTCGGTATTTAGAAAAGAGCAACTTCAACAACTTCCTAAAGGGTGGGCGTTTGAAATAGGCTTAACACATGAGATCCCTGTTAGGGAGATTGACAGAAAGCATAAGAGAAGACTGCCATAACGAAGAAAGGAGAACATTATGGGACTTGTCGTTGCTGAGAATATCACCAAGATCTACAGTGTTGTGGCCGCGAAGGTAAGCAAAGATTACAAGGTCGGGGAGATCACTATAAGAGCATTGAGTGAGGTGAGCTTTGAGATCGAACCCGCCTCTTTTGTCTCTTTTGTCGGCCCTTCTGGAAGCGGGAAGACAACACTTCTCAATTTAATCGGATGCCTTGATAAGCCTACGGAAGGGAAATTGGAGGTTGGGGATACCGACGTCCTTCATTTGGACCGAAAGCAAAGCGCTAAGTTTCGTGGTGAAAACATAGGATTCATCTTTCAGGACTTCAACCTTATTCCAGTGCTTACGGTTTATGAAAACATCGAATACCCCCTCCTCATGGTCCAGAATGTTCCCGGAGGCGAAAGGAAAAAGCGAATTTTGGCGCTCCTGGAGGCGGTTGGGATGATTGATCAGAAGGACAAATACCCTGACCAGATTTCCGGCGGCCAGAAACAGAGGGTGGCCATCGCGAGAGCGTTGGTGACCAATCCCAAGCTGGTTCTGGCTGATGAACCGACCGCCAATCTCGATCATAAGACCGCATTCCTCGTCCTTGAGTCGATGAGAAAAATGAGGGATGAGTTTCAGACTACCTTCGTTTTTTCAACTCATGATCAGAAGATCGTAGGGGAGGCGGAGGTTATCTATAGTCTGGAAGATGGAGAGCTAGTTGGAAAACAGGCTAAAGGAGGAGCAAAAGATGCACAACCTTTTTAAGATCGCCGTGAGAAACCTCTTAAGGTACAAAAGGAGAACGCTCTTGACAGCTTCTCTCATTGGTATTGGAGTTGTCTTTGTCCTGGTTTTTGTTGCTGTCACGGGTTCATTTAAAAGCATGATGATCGGACAGATCACCGATTCGATGATGGGGCAGCTCCAGGTCCACAGGAAAGGTTACCTGGCTTCTATCGAGAATCTTCCGCTCAATCTCAACCTTAAATTTCAAGCCTATCAGAAATTGGAAGGGATTCTCAAGCAGCAGCCTGAAGTGGAAGCCTTCTCTCCCCGGATAAAATTCGGAGGGATGTTCAGCACCTTCGTGGAGACGACCAACATAAGACTCAATGGAGTCTACCCGGACCTGGAATTTAGAACGGTCCCTCTCCTTTCATCAAGGCTTACAAATGGCACTGCCAAGAGTCTTGAAAAAGGAGAGATCTGGATTCCCGAACTGATGTCGAAGAGCATGAAAGTGAAAAGTGGAGATACCGTGGTTGTTATTGCCACGAACAAGGATGGCTCGGTCAATGGAAAACAGTTCAAAGTGACGGGCGTCCTTGAAAGCGTTACAGGCCCTGGAGGCAGAGATAGTTACATCCACATTGAAGATGCCATGGAAGTCTTAAGAATGGAGGAGATGGAAATCAGTGAGATAGCGGTCCGCCTCAAGGATTTCAATAGGGTCAACACCTTCACCGCGAGGATGGAAACTCTCCTTTCAACAGAGGTGGGCAAACAGGGAAACCCCATCTTCGAGGTCCACTCATGGGAAAAGCTATCTCCTTTTTACAACATTGCGAGGATGATCGACATCATGACCTTCTTTATCAAGATCATGCTGATCGCGATCGTTTTGATCAGTATCATGAATGTGATGATTATGGCCGTTTACGAAAGGATTCGCGAGATCGGCACTGTCGCTGCCATTGGCACTCTCCCCGGAAAGATTCTTTCCATGTTTGTCGTGGAAGGGTTTTGCCTTGGAGCGGTGGGAGCCGTGGCAGGCACCCTCCTGGGTCTGATCATCATGGTCGTCCTCAACCACGCCGGGATGACCTTCAATTTCGGAAGGCAGGTCCTCGTCGTTTCGGCAACCATTGTTCCGGCTGACGTTCTGATCATCACCGGGATTGTGGTTGCCATTTCAGTGATTGCCAGCTTCCAGCCTGCTCTTAAGGCATCGAGGATGGAGCCGATCAAGGCATTGAGACACGTATAACCCCTCCTAACCTCCCCTTAATTTAAGGGGAGGCAGGGTGGGGTTAAGAAAGAGAGGTTGGTTATGAAAAAAATTCTGATTTGTTTGGTTGCTTTGCTTGTTGCTGTTCCGGTCCATGCCATTGAGGGCGCCCAGCTCCTGAAGCAGATTGACCGGAATCTTAACCCCGAGTCTTATGAGATGTACCGAAAGCTGATCAATGTGGAACCGGATGGACGGAAGAAGGAGTATACTCTCTTCTCTGTGAAAAAGGGAGTAGATAAGGTTGCAGCCCTCTTTCTTGCCCCGGCTTTTACTCCGGCCAGCGAAAAGGGAAGAAGCACCTTGAGGCTCGGGGACAATATGTGGCTTTACATTCCCAATGTGGGAAAACCCGTTCGGATCACGAGTCTTCAATCCGTCGTGGGAGGGGTTTTCAATAACGCCGATATCCTCCAGCTCGATTATGCGGCGGAATACGATGTGGAAAAGGTTGAGGAAGCAGGGAAAGAATATCTCTTGCATCTTAAGGCAAAAACGAAAACCGTTGCCTATGACAAGATCAAACTATGGGCCGACAAGGATAAGAAGTTGCCCACGAAAATTGAATG
>Ga0194127_10009727_pt1 | contig 10068 bp, 6 predicted proteins | sample TA2KigC100mmetaG_FD_148624 | JGI IMG/M metagenome (GOLD analysis project Ga0194127, IMG submission 148624) | Freshwater microbial communities from Lake Tanganyika, Tanzania - TA2015036 Kigoma Deep Cast 100m | ecosystem: Environmental > Aquatic > Freshwater > Lake | place: Tanzania: Lake... | reverse complement strand
TTTAAATTTCTGCAAGTTAGAGGAGTTGCATCAATTGATTCACGACGGAAAGATCGAACTGCTCCCCTATGAGATCGATCGACTGATGCCCACCTGGGGAAACTTTATCACCGGTCTATTTAAATATTTTGGGTGCGGAAAGAATTGACCGGGCTTTCTATTTCTATCCGATTCAAAAGGCATAATACGGAGACAGTCGGGAGTCATGGGGTATAGAGCGTTACCAGAAGTTCGCATTTTTCATCCGAAATATTTCGGAGTTTATGTTTCGTTTCAGAATCGAAGTGGAGGGTCTCCCCCTGTTTCAAATGGAACACTTTACCTCCTAACGTCAATTCCAACTCCCCCTTGTAAACGAAAATGAACTCTTCTCCCGGATGCTTATATTCCACCATTTTATGGGCCTCTCTGGGTTCAATCGTAACCAGGAAGGCCCGAAGGTGCTTATCCGCTCCCCCCGGGGTCAGGGTTCGATAAGAATAATTCTGCGTCCGCTTTACAAACCCTTCCTGCCTCTTTCCTTCGATTTGAACCTTTTCCTGCTCGGTCAGAAAGTGACTCGGATCAATTTGGAGGGCCTGTGAGAGCTGCAACAGAAAGGAGACCGGAGGGGTCAAACCATCTGCTTCTATTTCCTCGATAAACTCCGGGGGATGACCGGTTTTTTCGGCCAGATCCATAACGCTCATCTTGTGGTCTTCCCTCAATTTTCTGATCCGCTGGCCGAAGGTGACTGACCTCTGGTCCCTTCCGTTCCTGACCTGGATCCGATAGAGGTCGGTAATCTCCCGGAAGAGATGATGTTTCACCTCCGTAATAAAAGCGGGCAGAAAGGTGTGCGTGTCGGCCACCACTCCGATACTGGCCATCTTGAAGATGGGTGCATGGGAGTCACGGTTGACTGCCACAATCGTCCCCGTCCCCTGAATGGCTGCCGTATATTGGACCGCGCCCGAGGTGCCGCACGTGATCAACAACTCCGGCTTGACCGACTTGCCTGTCTGACCAATTAACTGCTCATGTGACGTCCAATGGGCGTCCACGGCAGGCCGGGTGGCCCCCAACTCTCCTCCCAGAAGCATGGCCAGCTCTCTGAGGTAATTGAACCCTTCTATGTTTTTCACTCCCCGGCCCCCGGCAATCACGATTTTTGCCTCTTCCAACTTAACCGTCGGATGGGGTTCATAAACAGAGGAGAGTAGATTGATTTTGGTTGAAACGTCACTGAGCTTCCGTTCCACCTTCACAATCTCTCCATGCTCGTTTTGATCATACGGGCGTTCGAAAAAAGTTCCAGCGCTGAGGGTGGCCATGTAAGGCCGGGCTTTACTCCAAGCGATCCGGGCTAAATAATTTCCTCCGAAAGCGGGACTCGAAGCGATCAATCTCTCTTTTGGCTCATCCCAATCCAGAGAGACACAATCAGCACTGAGCCCGACTCCGAGTCGTTTGGCGACCCTCGCTGCCAGTTCCAGTCCGAAGTCGGAAGCTCCTAGAAGAAAAATCTCCGGCCGGTGCTCCTGAATCAGATCACCGATGAGGTCTGTAAATAAATCGATTCGATAGAATGCTAATGTCGGGTCATCCACCAGGAGGATGCGCTGAGCGCCGCGGGCAACATATTCTCGGGCGACTTCCCCCAACTGATGCCCCAAAAGGATTGCCGTAACTCTCCCTTGATCACCCGCAAGCGTCCGGGCCTTCCCAAGAGCTTGAAGGGTCAAGCGGTCCTGGGGAAAGCGGCGATGGTCTCCAAATACCCAGATCTCTAAACCTTTCTTCATGGCTCGATTCTAAGACACCAAATTCTTCTCCGTTAATTTTTTAATGAGTGACCGGGCTTGTTCCCTGGGGTCCCCCTCGACAAAGACACAGGTTTTTTGCTGAGGGAGTGGGATCAACTCTTCCACCCAGGTGCAGGACCCCTGACTCCCAACCTTTTGTGGATCGGCATTTAAATCCTCCAGATTCCAGCGCTCGATGCGATATCGGGTGAAAGCATCCTGAATTTCGTTTAAACTCGGAGTCCGTATTTTGACTTTGGAGGAAACCATAAAGAGGGCGGGGGTGGACACTTCTATCATTTCTCTATACCCATCGGAGACCCGTTCGGCTTGAAATAGACTCTCCCTCTCCTTAAGACTCTCCACACCGGACACATGAGGAATACCCAGTTCCTCAGCCAGTTGCGGCCCTACCTGTGCGGTCCCGCTATCGGTTGTCCTTAAACCACAAAGGATCAGGTCATAATGGCCGATTTTCCGGATGGCCATCCCGAGTACATAGGAGGTGGCCAGAGTATCGCTGTTGGCAAAACGTGGGTCGGTCAGGAGCACAGCCCCATCAGCTCCGAAGGCCAGGGCCTCCCACAGGACCTCCTCGCTGATCTCGGGCCCCATCGTGAGAACCGTCACTGAGCCGCCATACTCCTTTTTAAGCCTCACCCCCATCTCAAGAGCGAACAGATCGAAAGGATTGATTCGTGACATATCGGAGGAGCGCACAAGGCGGTGGGTGCGGGGATCGAATTTCACCTGATCTCCCGCGACCACCTGTTTGATGCATACGATGATATTCATTCCATCTCCAAAAAAACCTATTTGAAATGCTCTTCATTCCTAAATTCAGATCTGGGATTCAGAACTTAAGAGGCGTTTCAGTCTTCCTCCCGTTTCAGTAATTCCCGGGCGATCACGATTTGTTGAATTTCATTCGTTCCCTCGTAAATCTCTGTCGCACGGGCATCCCGAAAATAACGCTCGATCGGATAGTCTTTGCTGTATCCGTAACCTCCATGAATCTGAACCCCCATGGAGGCCACCTTCGAGGCGGTGCGTCCTGCAAATAGCTTGGCCATAGCGGATGGACCGGACAGGTCCCCGCCCTGATCCTTAATATGGGCGGCCTGTAGGGTCAGAAGCCGGGCCGCCTCAACCATCGTACCCATGTCTGCGAGCATCATCTGAATCGCCTGGTGACGGGCCAGTGGGACACGAAATTGGATTCGCTCTTTGGCATACTTCAGGGAGGCGTCAAGAGCTCCTTGAGCGATTCCCACGGCCTGGGATGCAATCCCAATTCGTCCTGTATCCAGGGCCGCCATGGCAATTTTGAATCCATCCCCTTCCCTTCCCAGGAGGTTGGTCTTGGGCACACGACAGTCTGTCAGGACGATTGAGCTGACGGGATTGGCACGCATGCCGCAATTGTTTTCAAGAAGGCCTACTTCAAACCCAGGGGTCCCCCGTTCCACGACGATGGCGCTAAAACCTCTCTTGACATCGCCCGGATTGACCGAAGTGAAGATGATCAGGGTGTCGGCTACCCCTCCGTTGGTGACGAATATTTTGTTGGCGTTGACGATATAGGATTCGCCATCACGGATAGCGGTGGATTCAATCGCCATGGCATCGGACCCGGCATTGGGTTCGGTCAGGCAGAAAGCCCCGATCTTTTCGCCTGCAGCCAGAGGGGGCAAAAATTTGGATCTCTGTTCATCATCGCCGAATTTGGTCAGGGGATAGACGCACACGCTGTTGTGCACGGCGATCGTCAGCCCCATGGCCGCACACGCCCGGGAGACCTCCTCAATAACCAGACAATAGGAAATGGAGTCAATCTCAGATCCACCGTATTGTCTCGGGGCCTGCATTCCGAAAAAATTGAGAGGCCCCATCTTCTCCACGACCTCCCAGGGGAAACGGCCTTCCTCATCAATCTCCCCGGCAATCGGAATCAGTTCCGCTTTGGCAAATTGTCTCACCATGCGCCTGGTCTGTTTCTGTTTGAGCGATAGGTTGAAATCCAATTCCGTTACCCCGGTTTCAAGTTATATGATCATGGATATCATAAAAGTAAAAAATCGATATTTCAACAAAAAGAAACGAGGATAGGTTTTGGTCTCTATCTATTATTTTTATCCTCTGACGACCCTCCGGCCCCAGGAAAACGGATACAGTCAGGTTCACAGAACAAAAAAAGGGGGACAACCGATCATCAGCTACCCCCCCTTGTCTCCTTGGTGCCTAGGGCCGGACTTGAACCGGCACGGTGGGGGACCACCGAGGGATTTTAAGTCCCTTGCGTCTACCAATTCCGCCACCCAGGCGTTTTTAGTCCGTAGTCTCGTAGTCTTCAGTCTTGTAGGCTTAACACTATAGTCTGTTGTACTTTGTCTATAACTCGATGTTTATTAAGTCATCATTTATACTCTTTGACGTATTTTGTCAAGATATGTTATTCATTGATTACAGTGATTAAAAAATCAGATTACCCCGAATGAAGGAGAATAAGATGCGATCGGACCAGATGAAAAAAGGGATTGAAAGGGCGCCCCATCGTTCTCTTTTTAAGGCCCTTGGCTTAACGGACCGGGAGATCGAACAGCCCATGATTGGCATTGCCAACTCAGCCAATGAAGTCATTCCCGGGCATCTCCACTTACAGCAACTCTCTGATGCTGTGAAAGCGGGAATCCGTATGGCAGGAGGAACACCTCTCGAATTTAATACCATCGGCATCTGCGATGGGATCATCATGGGACATGATGGGATGAAATACTCGCTCAGCTCAAGGGAATTGATTGCGGATTCGGTTGAGTCGATGGCCATGGCTTACCCCTTTGATGGGCTTGTCCTTATCCCGAACTGTGACAAGATCATTCCAGGGATGTTAATGGCGGCCGCCCGGCTCAATATCCCCACGATCCTGATCAGCGGGGGTCCTATGTTAGCCGGTGAATTCCACGGAAAAGAGATCGATCTGGCCACGGTCTTCGAATCGGTCGGAAAGATCGAGACGGGTGAAATCGACGAAAGGGATCTGAAGGAGATCGAGGGGTGCGCCTGCCCAGGAGTGGGCTCCTGTGCCGGAATGTTTACAGCCAATTCAATGAACTGCCTTTCAGAGGTCCTGGGGCTTGCCCTTCCCTATAATGGAACCATTCCAGCGGTCTTTGCGGATCGAATCCGGTTGGCAAAGGAGTCAGGGATTCAGATAATGGATTTGGTTAAAAAAGACCTCAGGCCTTCAAAAATCCTGACGAAAAAGGCTTTTGAAAATGCCGTCACAGTTGATATGGCCTTCGGAGGGTCCACCAACACATCTCTTCACCTCCCCGCAATCGCTCATGAGGCCGGAATTCCCCTACCCCTGCAAACCTTCAACAGGATCAGCGACCGGACCCCGCACCTCTGCAATATGTCTCCCGGAGGTCCTTTTCATCTTCAAGACCTTCACCGTGCGGGCGGCATTCCAGCCCTCATGGCAGAGCTAAGTCGAAAAAAATTGATTTACAAGGACGTGATGACCGTGACAGGGAAAACGGTTGGGGTAAACATAAAAGGGAAAAAACGTCTTCACTCCGATGTCATCCGCTCTCTTGAAAAACCTTATCATGCCAATGGAGGGCTGGTCGCCTTGTTTGGAAACCTGGCTCCTGAAGGTGCGGTGGTAAAACGGTCGGCTGTGGATGAATCTATGTTGAGGCATCAGGGGCCGGCAAGGGTCTTTGAGTCAGAAGAGGAAGCCTTGAAGGCTATCCTCTCTAAAAAAATCCGAAAAGGTGAAGTCATTGTCATCCGAAATGAGGGGCCCAAGGGCGGGCCTGGTTTCAGGGAGATGCTCGCTCCCACTTCCGCCATTGCTGGAGTGGGCATGGATAAGGAGGTTGCCCTCCTGACCGATGGTCGATTCTCAGGAGCAAGCCGCGGCGCAGCCGTCGGTCACATCTCTCCCGAGGCTGCGGAAGGGGGGGCCATTGCCATCGTTCGAAATGGAGATAGGATCGAGATCGATATCCCCGGGAAAAAACTGAACCTCCTCATCTCCGACGAAGAGCTGAAGAAGAGGCTTTCCCAGTGGAAGCCCCGGAAAAAAGAGCTGAAGGGTTATTTGAAAAGATATGCCAGGCTGGTCACTTCCGCTCACACCGGAGCTATATTTGAGTGATGATGAGGAGTTCGGGAGATTGGGAGATTGGGAGATAGGGAGGTGTAAGATTAAACCTTACGGTTGCAAAAACGGCCACGGGTAAACCGCTCTTCAAGGCTTCTGACGGCGATTAAGTTGACATGTTAAGGGAAACGGTAGACCTCACCTAAGGTGAACTCCGGCAAGGACTTGGGATGTGTGTGCTTATTCGCTAAAAGGTTCGCCCCGAAGCCTTTACGAACGGTTCACCCATGTCCGTTTTGACTAAATGTTTTGCAATGTTAAGGTAAAGACTCCCCAATTCCCGAATTCCCCCTCACCCCTACCCTCTCCCACCAGAGGCTGTGTCGTAATAGGGGAAATTGAAAAAATGTCATGCCGAACTAGTTTCGGCATCTAATCATTCCAACAACTTACGAGACCCTGAAACAAGTTCAGGGTGACAAATTAGTAATTACGACACAGTCTCCCAAGGGAGAGGGAGATTATAAACTCTTTTTAAGGACAGGAACGGCATAGGGGCCTTCCCGGAGGAAGGCCATGGTCGGTTCGATTCCTTTTTCCCGGTATCGATGAATGGCAAAGAGGACCGCCTTCTGAACCATCTCCCGTGCCTTTTCAAGAGAGGGTTTGATCCTCTTGTTCTTCAAAAGATCGAGGCCGCAAACGCCGGGAAGAAGGCAATAGTTTTTTCTCTCAATCTCGAGAGAACAGTAGATCAATCCCTCCTCCCCCACTTTTCTTAAAACCTTTCCCCAGACCTCGGGCTCCCACTGGTCTTTGGTAAATTTCCACGCGGGAGTTCTCAGCAAATTGAGATATCCATCCGGCCCCTGTAATTTTAGCAGGTGAATCAGGCTTCTATATTCCGGAGACCCGATGGGTTCGATGTGGTCCCGGTTGTTGGCCGCAATGATAATGACGCCTCCCTTTTTCACCGCAGGAAGAGCCCCAACGCCTGCCTTTGCGGTCTGATAGTGATCCCTTCCCACATATCCGCTATGAGTGAGCACAAGATCGAACTCTTCCTCAATAGGTATTTCTGCATAGTCCTTGATCATTTCAAACGCCTTCAGGTTTGCCTCTTCCATATCCCCCGTGAAGATTCGGATGAGTTGCAGAGCCTTGTTCAGATTGACATTGATCACAAAATCAACCCCGACGGTCCGGGCAACCTCCAGCGCCTCCTCATGACAGGGATTCCCTTCGAGGACAAGGTTCGTCGCATTGGGATCTTCGAGATAGGCAGGACCATGAAATTTCTGTATCGTTTTCACATCAACCAGGCCGGGGCAGATCGACTTTCTTCCGCCGGAGATGCCAGTGAAGAAATGGCTTTCGACCAGTCCAGTGGCGATCTTGATATCCGCAAAGTAAAAGTCCTTATTGACATAGACATGCGTCCCTCTTTTGGTGGTTCCAATGCTCTCCAGAAGATCGTTCCGCTCGCAATCGTGATCAAGGATCGTATACTGTTCGACAACCTCCTTCCCATACATCTCCACCTTCTCTTCCTCAGTGCTCGCCCGATGCATTCCTGTTGCCACAATGATCTTGATGTTCTCTTTTTTAATGCCTGAAGACTCCAACTGTCTCAGCAAAGGCGGAAGAATGCCGGCTTCTCCCTTATAAGGAACAGGCCGGGTGATATCGGAAACGGCAATGGCCACAGACATCTCTTCCGGAGGCTTTCCCTTTTTCAGGATGATCTCTCTTAGAGGAGGACTGCCAAGGGGGTTGAGGAGAGCCTCCTCAATCGCTTCCCGTGGATTGGGCAAAACAGGCACCTCCTTCATCGTCAGTTCCACGCAGTTTGGGGGTACGAGAATGTCTATCCCATTTTTGCCGAACTCCACGGAGATATTCTTCCAACTTTTGGTGTCAACTTTCTTAATTCTTTTTTGTACGTCGGGTCGCATCTTTCTACCGCCCTCACAGCTAAAAATATCCATCAATTCATTTAAAATATTTGTAACATAATACAGAGTTTATTTCCCATCAATTTAAAGTGAATAACGTGTAACGTGGGGTCAGACTTAAAGATTGACATCTAAGAACGGACCGGAAGATTCTTGTTATCCCCTAATCGATCCGGTCATGTGCGGCTCACCGCTTTGGGCGTTGCGAGCCTCGAACCGCAGGGTTCGCGTGTCGCTTCCAATCACCCGCTCGTCTAACAGCCTGATCTCGATCTCTCCTGGGAGGAAGATCGGTCGTTTGAACGAGGCGTCCACTTCAATCGGTAGGGAGAAGTCCTGTTCTGCTTCGATTGCAGCGAGCGTTCGGGCAAATGTCCACATTCCATGAGCGATGGCCCGTCTATACCCGAGTAGGCGTGCCGTCACGGCATAGAGGTGGTGCGGGTTCCAGTCACCCGATGCCCTGGCGTAGCGCCGACCCGTATCCTCCGGCACACGGACTAATAGGGATTTGAAGGGTTCCTCCTCGGGAATCCAGGGAGTTGACTTGTCGCCTTTGCGCCCGCTTCCAGACCGGGCCTGGTTGTTGCGCGTCAGGAGTGTCGTCGTGCCGCTCCACGCTTGCGCTCCTGCCACGACCGCGCCCAGTCCAAAGTCAACCTCGAACCCGCGGTCCGTCTCGCGGATCTCTACGAGCCGACAGGATAGATCCAGCGTAGCGCCTGGATCAATCGGATGCAATAGCACAGTTTGCTGTCGTATGTGGATGAGGCCAAACGGACTGAACGGGAAGGCATCCGAGAGCACTGCTTCTGCCATCGGTCCAAGGAAGAGGCACTCAGGATAGGCCGGAGGTACTGAAAGTCCATGGTTTGGGTTTCCGCAGACGTCCCGAAACTGTGCAAGCCGGACAGAATCGATCCGCGTGCCAGGCTGCGACACCTCGATCGGCGCCAGCGCCCGGCTGCATTCCTGCGGGAGCACACCTTGCGAACGTACCTGCATCCGCCGTAGCGCGCGAAGGTAGATCGCTACAGCGCCGGGACTTCGGCCAATCGTAATGCGCCGCGGCTCTCCAGGCATCTCTATGCGATGTGCCGGCGTGCTGGACTTTGCCCTTTGCTTCGTTCCTACGCCGCGTCCCAGCGTCTTCTGGAGCAAACCGGGAGCTAATCGGCTTAATCCAACGGCTACCTTCCCATATATAGAAAGCACCACCTCACGTCGTCGGCAGTAGGACGCGTTCACGATCGCCTTTGCCGCCTGGTCCGCCTTCCACACCAGCCATTTGGGGCGAGGGTCTTTGCGATCCTTGTGCAACCGTCCGTCGTTGTCAACACGGACGATGTCGGTCTCAACGTATGCAGGGTGCACTGTCGTGCAGCTCACTCCGCTTCCTCTCAGCTCCATTGAGAGTGCCTCTCCGATCGCTCTGACGGCCGCCTTGGATGCCGAATAGATACCCCCCTTCGGTGGGGCAACGAACGCCGCAACGCTGCCGATCAGCACAATCCGTCCATGTGTCTTATGAAGCTCCGGCAGCACCGCACGCACCGTGCCAACGAGTCCGAAGACGTTGACGTCGAACTGCCGCCGCCAGTAGGCGAGGTCCAGATCCTCGATCCTGCCCATTACGGAATAACCTGCGTTAGCGACCACGACATCAATCGATCCCCAGGTATCGACCACCCTTCGCACTGTTGCGCCGATCGACGCCTCATCCAATACGTCGCAGGGTGCTGCGAGAGCCCGGGCTCCGATTGCATCAATCGCCGCGACAGTCTCTGCGAGTTTATCAACGCGGCGCCCTGAGACCGCCACCGAAGCGCCCTCACGTGCGAATTCCAAAGCCACGGCACGGCCGATGCCGCTACCGCCACCAGTAACCCAGATGACGCGGCCCACGAACTTACCCATAGAGTCACTCCCCCTGCTGCCACCGCATACGCATTAATACATACAGCCAATCGCAATCACGGAATCTGACCTATTCAATTTAAGAAAATATACCAAAAACTGAATCTCCGGACAATAGCTCTTTTCTTCAGAAACTTTCGTTTGACCAATTTCCATAAAATAAGTATGATGGTTTCGTAAAAAGTCGTCTCACCGGTGAAAACCGGTGTCCAGTGTCTTCCTAATTATCTGAAATTACTGGATTCCGGCTTTCGCCGGAATGACGATCTGTAGTGTTTTTCGACTTTTTACGCATTTGTCA
>Ga0194127_10009724_pt1 | contig 10070 bp, 5 predicted proteins | sample TA2KigC100mmetaG_FD_148624 | JGI IMG/M metagenome (GOLD analysis project Ga0194127, IMG submission 148624) | Freshwater microbial communities from Lake Tanganyika, Tanzania - TA2015036 Kigoma Deep Cast 100m | ecosystem: Environmental > Aquatic > Freshwater > Lake | place: Tanzania: Lake... | reverse complement strand
GGGACAGGGTGTAGGCGCCGGACGCCGAGCCGTAGCCGTCCACCACGATGAAGTAGGAGCCGGCGGGCAGGGTGCAGTTGGTGATCATGGACTTCAGGGAGCCAAGCGAGCAGTTCGCCGAACCGGCGTCCTCGTTGCGGGCCACCATGGCGCCCAGGGCCCCGGCGTTGTTGATGAAGATGCCCAGCGTGGTGTCGGACATGCCGCCGGCGAAGCAGAGGGAGGCCGAGATCGTGGAGGCGACAGGCAGATCCAGACGGTACACCACGTCCTTGCCCTGGCCCGAGCTGCCGTACCACGAGCCGACCTGGGTACACAGCGGGGTGCCGGCGTAGGCAGCATTCTGGTAGTCGGCGACGTTGTCGGAGGTGTTGCCCGTGTCCGTGTACGGCAGGCTGCCGATGACCACGGCCGTGGCGGTGGTCTCGCCACCCTCGCGGCTGCCTTCGCCGACCTGGACGATGTCTTTGTTGTTCAGCGACAGCATGTCAGAGAGCCACTGCGGGATCTCGTCCCCGTTGGCCTTCAGGGTCAGGTACAACTGCTCGGCGTCGCTGGGATCGACGGGCGCGTTGCTGGTCTCGTTGGCCAGCACCGGCGCGGCGATGCCCGCCACGACGCTGAGCATGACCAAGGTGCGAACGTTCTTCATGGGTCCTTCCTTTCCAAAGTTCAGGGGTAGATTCCACGCACAAGGACACCACCCGCAGGGGCACAGTTCAGGTTCTGCTGGCGGAGTCAGGTTTTAGGTCGTGGAGATCAGGAGCAAACCGGATGCCAGATCTCTCGGTGTGCTGAAATCCTTGATGATCATAGCCGCATGCAATAGTGATTCATCGTCCACCCGGTGGCATGTGTTCAAATCCCGTCGTTTCGTGCAATCCCCCCACCAATGGCCGTTCAGTTCAAAGACATATCGCTCTCCATTCGCCGCAATTCCCGAACAGCCGACGCGGCGCCGACGGGCCGCGGACCGCCCTGGCCTATCGTCCATGCACGTGGCCCCTCCCCCTGCGCCATCGCGCAGCGGCGGGGGAATAAAGGGAAGGAAGGGGGATGGCGTATGCTACCCGTCCGCCGGCCCGGAGGCGAGGAGTGGCGCCCCGGATCCGCGGGATCCGGGGCGCCACTGTCTGTTCGGTCGGAAGCGGCCGAAAGGTTCGTCCTACTTCATCAGGACCATCTTGCGCGTCTCGACGGCTCCGTTGGCCTCCAACGTGTAGAAGTACACGCCGCTGGCCAGTTGGGAGGCGTCGAAGACCACGCGGTGCTCCCCGCGCTCCACCATGCCCTCCACCAAGGTGGCCACCGCGTGGCCGCCCAGGTCGTAGACCCTCAGGCTGGCCGCGGCCGTCTCGTCCATGGTGAAGGAGATCGTGGTGGTGGGATTGAAGGGGTTCGGCGTGTTCTGGGCCAGGGTGAACCCGGCGGGCGTCTCGTCGGCGCCGACCATGATGCAGATCTCGATGGGCAGGCTGAAGCCGGTCTGCGGATTCCCGAGACAATCATAGCCCTGCCCGTAGGTGCCATAAGAGCCCAGCAGCTGGTTGCCATACCAGATCTCAAAAGCCGGCTCATAAGGCCAGGATCCAGGAATCCACGTCGCCATGTTGGGGATGCAGTTCCCGATGCACACGGTGGCGGTGCCATTGGACCCATTGGGCAATGTGACGCTCTGGGTGAGGTAGCCGGCCGCGGTGAAGTCCAGGTGGCCCCCGTTCCAGCCGTCACCGTAGCTGTCGCACATCTGGATCGTCAGCACGTGGTCGCAGGGTTGGGGCTGCGGTGGCGGCGGGCACTCCGTGACCGCCAGGGTGTAGGCACCGAAAGCACCACTGTAGCCATCAACCACGATGTAGTAGGTGTTGCCCGCGGTCAATTGCAGGCAGTCGATGAACGACGTGTAGTATCCGCACGTGGCATCATACCAGAAGTCGTCGTTGCAGGCCACAACATTCCCGGCGACGTTCTCGAACACGTAGAGCTTCGTGTCGTAGAGGCTGCCGCAGAGGTCGAACTTGACCCGCATGTCCGCCGTCGGGGTGTAGGCGTACACCACGTCCGGAGAGGTGCTGCCCGTGTAGGGACAGACAGCGTCGTAGTCGTTGTTGTAGCCCGTGGTCATGCCCGTGTTCGTGTAGGGCAGGGCGCCGATGACCGTGGCGTTGCCGATGTTGTCCCCGCCCTGCACCGCGGGCACCGGCAGGTTGGGCGGGCCGTCGTAGGGGGCCTTCTCGTACACCCTCTCCGCCAGCACCGGTGCGGTGAGGCCGGCCGCCAGCGTGAGGAGCACCAGCGCTTTGAGCTTGCTCATGGATCCTTCCTTTCATGCTTCAGGGGTAGGTGGACAAGGGACTACCGTCCTCACACAGGGCACGTCATGAACAGGTTGTGGAGGACACAGGTTTTAGGCAACACGCTTCGAGCAAAGACAGTGCCAGTTGCAAGTCACTTGTCAATGGCATGACACTCAGCCCCTTATGGAAACTGAACTGTTTGGTCCAAAGGCCCATCCCGACGGATATCGCACAAGCCCGCCCGGGATTGGACACTGCCGGCATCGAGGCCCGCGGCAGCGCCAGGCCGCACCTAATGGAGCAGCCCCCGCGCGGGCGGGGGCTGCCGGTTGAGGCGATGTGAGTGAAGGCTATTTGATCAGGACCATCTTGTGGGCCTGGGAGAAGCCGTTCACCTCCATCTGATAGATGTACACGCCCGAGGCCACCTTCAGGCCCGCGTCGTTGGTGGCGTCCCACCTCACCACGTGGCGCCCGGCGCCCAGCGGCCCGTTGACCAGCTGGCGCACCTGCTGACCCATCACGTTGTACACCGCGAGCTTCACCAGGCCGCTCTCGGGGATGGCGAAGTCGATGTGCGTGACCGGGTTGAAGGGGTTCGGGTAGGCCAGGCCGAGGCTGTACGCGGCGGGCAGCACGGCGGAGTTGTCCAGCCCGGCGTCCTGGGTCTCGAAACCGCTGTTGATGAGCGTGCCCGCCACCAGGGACATCTGCGGGCGGCCGTCGGCCAGGGCGCGCAGGCGCACGGTGGCCACCCGGTCGCCGCCGGCGAAGGCGTGCACGTCCCGGCCCTTCATGGCGGCGGCCAGGATCAGCACGTTCTCGTCCTGCTTGACCAGGTAGTCCGCATGCGACCAGGCGCCCAGGATCGGGGCCTGGTCCACGCCCACCAGCTGCAGGCCCGGGTGGCGCAGGCGCACGTCCAGGGCCCGCACGTCCACGGCGCCGGCGAGGGCGATCTCCACGTCGAACTCCTGGCCGGCGGCCGCGAAGCTCGGGGCGTCGATGATGCGGAAGCTGGCGCCGGCGTTGGAGCGGCCCACCGGGCGGTAGACCAGCGGCACGCCCGCCGTGGACTGGTTGGCGTTCACCAGGGCCAGGTCGGGGATGTGGATCCAGCTCGCGGAGAAGATCCGCTCGAAGTCGCACAGCGCGTTCCAGTCCGTGCTGTCCGGCCGCGTGTTGTAGGCGTTCTTCACCGCGGTGAGGTCCGTGGCGTCCACCTGGTTGTCGGGCTCCGTGTCGCCGTCCTCGTTGGTGTAACCCGCGCAGTCTCCCGCCAGCAGCTCCAGGCGCTGCTGGCCCAGTCCCTGTGTGATCCGCTGCGAGTAGATGGGATCGATGTCGCCGAGGTGGTCGCCATGCTGCACCTGCACGTCCACGGTGCCGTCAAGCCATCCGTCCACGTGGACGGTGAAGTCGTACTCCCCATCCGGGACATTGCGCAGGTGGTAGTGTCCGGCCTGGTCCAGGGTCACCTGGCAGCCCGGGGTGGCGGCGTCCTCGTCGTTGGTGCTCTCGAAGAGCGTGTCCCAGGCCTCGACGCCCTGGATGGCGCCGCTGGGCGACACGCTGACGGTGGCGACCATGCCCGTGAAGTCGTTGACGCCCTCCAGCTCCACGTTGCCCTGCAGCTCGCCCAGCGGGTAGCTGGTGGCGCGGGCCGCGGGCAGCTGGACCAGGATGGGCATCTGGTTGGCGTTGCCGTCGATGAAGGTCGTCCAGCGTCCGGCGGGCGGATTCTGGTCGAAGTAGACCTCCGTGTCGATGGCGTTGACGATGCCCGTGTGCTTGGCCGTGAGGGTCAGCGTGCAGAGCAGCACGCCGCCGTCCAGGTTGGCGTCGGCCGCGCCCACGGCGCCGTAGACGAAGTTGAGGTGGTGGCGGCCGCCGGCGACGTTGCCGTTGTCGTTGCTGTTCTCCACCACGCGCGCCGCGTTGTGCACGGCGGTGTTCAGCGTGAAGGGCGCGGTCGACGTCGTCACGTCCCAGTAGGTGGTGTCGCAGCTCATGTAGACGGTGGCGATCTCCGCCGTGGGCACGCCCGAGTCGGCGTAGATGTCGAAGGCGATGGTCTGGCCCTGGGTCACCGTGAGCTGGTTGGGCAGCATCTTGTAGCCGTACTCGGTGTTGCCCGCGTCGCTCTCCAGGAAGAGCACGCCCGGCGCCTGGTAGACCCGGTCGCCCACGGCCGGGGCGGCGCCCGCGGCGTTGCTGCTCACCACGAGGTAGGCGTAGAGGTTGGCGCTGTTGGTCACCGCCGCGGCCAGCGTGCTGCCGCCGGTGGCGCCCACGGAGTTGCCCGTCATGGTGTGGGGCTGCCAGTCGTAGGAGCCGTCGTAGCTGAGCCCGCCGATGACGTAGCCCGCGCCCGTGTTGTTGGCCACGGTGCCGTCCGTGGAGTTGGCCACCCACAGGTGCGCGGCCAGGTCCACCAGGCCCACCACGCCCGTGCCCCAGGTGCCGTCGAAGGTGGGCTGGGCGTACATGTTCGTGGTGCCCACGTAGAGCAGGATGTTCTGGTTGGTCTCGCCGAAGTCCCAGGCGAAATCCCAGGCCAGGCGGTAGGCCTCGCCCCAGCCCACGCTGGCGCCCAGGTCCGGCGGGTCGGTGATGAAGGCGTCCGGCGCGTTGGTGCAGCCCAGGGCCGCGCCCGTGCCGTCCGTGAGGTTCTCGGCGGCGGTCACCACGAAGTTGACGTCCTCGCTGGCGTAGGTCGTGATGCGCGAGAGGCTGCCGCTGGTGATGATGCCGTAGAGGAAGAGGTTGTCGCCGGCGGCCACGCGGGTGTTGGGGGCGGCGCGCAGGGCCTCCGTCCAGCCCCACATGTCCACGTCCACCAGGTTCTCCAGGCGGCCGTCGGGGTTCTCCGGGATGGTCGCCGTGTAGATCAGCTCGCCGTTGGTGATGTCGTTGTCGTCGTTGGTGGTGGCATTGGTCAGGGTGGCGATGCTGGTCTGGTCGAAGTCGGCCACGGCGTTGGCGTCGGCGTCCAGGTAGAAGGCGATGGTGGCCGCGTTGTCCGGGTCCGTGTCGCCGTTGATGGTGAGGCCCCAGTTGATGTTGAAGTAGCGGTTCACGTCGGGCCGCAGGTTGAACTGCGCCGTGGTGCCGTCCGGATAGGGATCCTGGACCACCAGCAGCGGGCTGTGGCTGACGTTGTAGGTGAGCGTGGAGACGTCCACGTCCTGGTGGTAGCCGTCGTTGGACACCACGTAGAGGTAGTAGGTCCCCGACGCGGTCCAGTTGACGTCGTCGACGTAGATGTCCCAGTTGAACGTGAAGTCCACGTCCTCCTCCAGCGTGTCGGAGGAGGCGATGAGCGTGGCTCCCGTCAGCCCGGTGACCAGGTAGCTGCCCGAGGCGCCCGACAGGGTCAGGTTGCTCTCGGTCAGGCCTCCCACGGTGCTGAAGTAGAACTTCACGTCCGCGTTGTGGTCGAAGTCGATGGTGTTGAGGCTCCACGTCACGTTGTCCGTGCCCGTCCCGTTCTGCGTGCCGTCGTCGAAGGCCAGCAGGCCGCCCGAATCCAGGTAGTCCGCGTTGCCCGACGTGAAGTCGAAGGTGGCGTCGGCGGCGTTGGGATTGTCCTGGTCCAGGTTGTTGGTCGGGTAGTGGAAGGCGCGGATGGGCCCGGCCCGGCCGATGACCCGGGAGCCCGTCTCCTTGCTGGTGGCGTAGAGGTAGTACTCCGTGTCGTAGACGTTCCAGTCGCTGAGCGCCGCCGTGAGCGGCGTGGCCGTGGTGGGCGAGGTGGAGACGTCGATCCACAGCGGCACCTCCACGTTGGTGGAGTCGCGCGTGGCCCGGAAGGCGCCCTCTTCGTCATTGGCGCTGGTGAGCATGGAGTCCACGCTCCACCACAGCTGCATGTCCGCCAGGGCGTCGGTGTTGTGCGTGGTGAGCGTGTAGACCACGCCGAGGTCCCAGCCGCCGTCCCCGTCCGCCAGGTCCGTGGAGTCCGGCCCCGCGTTGGTGGGGGTGGTGAAGGTCAGGCTTGGGCCCGCCGTCGCGGCGATGGTCGTGCCCCATGCCGAGTTGGTGAAGCTGGTGAAGGTGTTGGTCGTGGCCGCGATGGCCGTGGCCGCGATGGCGCTCGTGACCGTGCTCGCGCAGCGGGCGGTCAGCACCGTGAAGGTGATGTTGCCCAGCGCCGGAATGGCGCCCACGTTCAGGGTGGCCACCAGGGTCTGGGCATTGACCGGGGTGGCGAAGGTGACGTTGCCGCCACCGCCCGACACTGTGGCGACGCAGGCGCCGGGCACCCACTCCCAGTTGGCGCTGGGCAGGATGAGGCTCACCGTGCCGCCCACCTGCATGTCGCCGCCGCCGGCGTCACTGGTGAGGACAAGATCGTTGGCTCCAGCAACCGCTGTCAGGTCCGTGTACCCGTAGGGGCCACCAATGTCCAGGTAGACGGTGGATGTGACTCCCACCGCCTGGGTGATGGTGGCCTGTGCCCCAGCGTTCTGGGAATTCTAACTGACGTTCCCATGTTTCCTCCGCAGGCAAATTCTCTTCGACGTTCTCCGTTGACCTTGCAGGGAGATTGCAAGGACGCCAGAGCATCCATACGTATTACAGAAAGCAAAAGAGTCGATTCAGGCCGGCGGCCGCACCTGCCATGGGCGCTTCGCCACCGGCGTCCCTCCCTATCGGCACTTCCTGGAAACATTCGAGCGAAGGCCGGCCGATTTTCCTTGGGGCAAGCGGGGCAAGGATCGGGCCAGCGGCGAGACAGGCTCAAAGACCGCCACTGGTGAAATGGCCTTTAGGTGAGTCAGCTCCTCGGTGGGGGCTTCCAGGGATGGCCGTCGGGCAGGCGGAAGAAATTGCAGGTCGCAACTTCTGAAGTTCAGTATTCCCGCAGACGCAGCTCCGTGCGACGGTTGGCAGCCCGGGAGGCCTCGTCCCGACCCGCCTGGCGGGGTTCGCGGGCCCCGGCGCCGCTGGTCGCGATCCGGATCTCCTGGATGCCCGCGGCCACCAGCCAGTCCTTCACCGCCCGCGCCCGCGCCAGGGACAGGGCCTCGTTGTGGGCCGGATCCCCCCTGTCGTCCGTGTGACCCCGCAGCTCCAGGGTGAGTCTGGGGTTGGCCTCCAGCAGGGCCAGCACCTGCCGCAGGAGGGGCAGAGCCTCCGGGCGCAGCTCGGCGCGGTCGAAGTCGAAGCGCAGGGCCTCCAGCACGGTGGCGGCGCCCGCGGCCAGGGGCTCCAGTTCGAGGAGCAGGGTGTCCGCGTCCGTCGCGCCGGATGCCCATGCCCGCCCGGCGCTGTCCGGATCGGCCACCCGCACCAGGCGGCTGGCGAAGAGGTGGCCGGGGTGGTCGGCCAGGAGCAGGTGCTCGCCGGGGGGCAACACCAGGGCGAAGACGCCGTCGCCGTGGGCCGTCGCTTCCACCGCGGTGGCGAGGGCATCGCCCAGGGCCTCCGCGCGCAGCCGGGCGGGCAGGGGCAGGCGCGTCCCCGCCTGCCGCACGCGCCCCGCCACCAGCCTCACCGACCCGGCGGGACAGCATTCGGGGATGGCGGTCTCGTAGAGGTCCAGGTCCGGACGCCCTTCCCGGCGCGAGGCGAACACGGCGAGGCGGCCGTCCCCCGCCAGGCAGAGGCCCAGGTCCGGGGCCGGCGTGCTGAGGGGCGGGCCCAGATTGACCGGCACGCTGGGGCGCCCGTCGTCGCCGCGCCGGCTGAAGAGCAGGTCCATGCCGCCCAGGCCCCCCGGGCGGTCCGAGCTGAAGTAGAGGCTGCGGCCGTCCGCGTGGAGGAAGGGCCCGGCCTCGTCGGCCGGCGAGTTGAGCGGAGCGCCGGGATTGACCGCCGGCCCGAAGCGGCCCAGGGAATCGCGGCGGCTGATCCACAGGTCGCGCCCCCCCAGTCCCCCCGGCCGGCTGGAGGCGAAGACGAGCCAGCAGCCGTCCGCGGCCAGGGCCGGATGGCTGTCCCAGAAGGGGCCGCTGGCCTCGTCCAGGGGTCGCGGGGGGGCCCAGGCCCCTCCGGTGAACTCGCGCAGGAACAGGTCGCAGTCGCCCCGGCCGCCTGGCCGGTCGCAGGCGGCGAAGACCAGCAGCCGGCCGTCGGCGCTGAGGCTGGCCGCGCCCTCCGAGTCCGGCGTGTTCACGCCCGCGAGGAGCTGGGCCTGTCCCCAGCCGCCGTCGGGGGCGCCGCGGCTCGTCCACAGGTCCTCGCGGTGCACGCCCGCGCGGCCGGCGGCGTCCATTCCCCCCGGCCGGTTGCTGGTGAAGACCAATTGCCGGCCGTCCACGGAAAAGTGGGGCAGGTAGTCGTCGGCGGGGCTGTTGACGCGGTCGCTCAGGCGCCTGGCCTCTCCCGGGGCGGCGTCCGGGGCGGCGGCGATGCAAGGCGCAAGGGAGGCAAGAAGAAGGAGCGCGCACGCGAGGAGAGCAGGCGCCGATACCTTAGCTTCGCCGCTGGACATTTCCGGCGACGGGCCGATAACACGAGCAAGCCCGGAGTCAGGAGCAAGGAGCCTGGGATGCGCCCCAACCCCATTGACACGATTCTCGAGTACTTCGCCGAACTCGATTGGGACCATCGCTTCTATCCCGACGACAGCTCCGTGGACGCCTCCTACACCGGCGAGAACGGCTCCTGGCAGTGCCGGGCGGTGTGGGACCAGCAGGCGGAGATCTTCTGCTTCTATTCCTTCCTGCCCACCACCGTCCCCGCCGAGCGCCGCTGGAGCATGATGGAACTGGCCACGCGGCTCAACCTGGGGCAGCGCTACGGCGACTTCGAGCTGGACCTGGCCACGGGCAGCCTGGCGCTGCGCACTTACCTGCTCTGCCGGGAGCAGGCCCTGGACTCCAAGGCCATCAACGACGCCGTCAGCGGCAACCTGGCCCTGATGGACGACCACCTGCACATCCTCATGAAGCTGATCTACTCCGACATCTCCCCCATGGAGGCGTGGGAGGAGGCCGTGCGGGACGAGGACACGCGCTTCGGTCCGGAGGACGAGGAGCAGGAGCCGGACGAAGACGAGGATGACGACGACCGTCGATGAGAAAGGGCCGGCGATCGCCGGCCCTTCCCGCAGCCGCCCGGCTACTCCGCCAGCAGCTTGTCCAGCAGTCCGGCGGGGACCTTCGCCGGATGCCCGTTGTATTTGACCTGCCCCTTCTTGTCCATGATGATGCTGCGCGGGATGCTGTTCACCTGGTTCTGGGTGGCGAACTGCTTGTCCTGCGGGCGATCGTCGAAGTACACGGGGAAGGTGTACTTGGGGTTCTTGCCAAGCCAGGCCTTGACGCGCTCCACGTTGTCCGAGCGCCAGCCCGTGTTGACCACCATCATGTTGAACGACGGGTTGCCCTGGTACTTTTCGTAGAGCTCCTGGACGTGGGGCATGGACATGATGCAGGGCCCGCACCACACGCCCCACAGCTCCACGAAGGTGACCTTGCCCTTGAGCCTGCCCAGGTCGTAGGCGGACATGGGCGTGACCGTTCCCGCGGCGGCGGGTGCCGCGGCGGCCGGAGTGGCCGTGGCGGCGGCGGGAGCGGCGGCGGGGGCCGACGTGACGGCGGCGGGCTTGGCGGGGGCCGTCTTGTCCGGGGCGGCCGCGCCGCCGCAGGTCAGGGCCGCCAGCGCCGTCAACACCAGCACAGGCAGGACCACGGCTTTCTTCAGCATGTTGCTTCCCTTCCTACAGGTGTTTGTTGATGATTTCAAGGAGGCGGGCCTTGCTCTGCAGGCCGATCACCTTGTCCACGGCCGTGCCGTCCTTGTAGACGTGCACCTGCGGCAACC
>Ga0194127_10009720_pt1 | contig 10071 bp, 9 predicted proteins | sample TA2KigC100mmetaG_FD_148624 | JGI IMG/M metagenome (GOLD analysis project Ga0194127, IMG submission 148624) | Freshwater microbial communities from Lake Tanganyika, Tanzania - TA2015036 Kigoma Deep Cast 100m | ecosystem: Environmental > Aquatic > Freshwater > Lake | place: Tanzania: Lake... | reverse complement strand
CCCCGCCGCCGGGCAGCGAGATCTGACCACGGTGGTGATCTAGATCAGATGTGCGTACGGTCAACACCAGGTGAAGCACGCTTTGGATGGGGTACAGGATCAGCAGCACGCCGGCCTGTCGGGCCTGGACGCCAGGAGGCGGACTGAAGGGGCGCGGGCGCGGCGCCATGGTGATCTGCGCCTCGAAGCCGGGCAGTGGACCACGCATCGCGGTGCGGACGCGCTCGATGGTAAGAGCCGTGGCCGTGTTGTTCGTCATTCTTCGCTACATCGCTACCCGGGCCACGGCATTGAAGCTGGGCCGCAACGCCGGATACAGGTCCCGGTACAGCGGGTAGACCTCCCCGTAGGCCACGCTGGCCGGACCGGGTGGGATGCTGCCGGTGAGCCGGATGGTCGCTGCGCAGGCCGAATCCACGTCGGGATAGATGTCGGCGCCCCCCGCCGCCAGCAGCGCCACGCCGTAGGCTGCGCCTTCGGCGGTGTTGACCGTCACCAGCTCGACGTCCAGCACGTCGGCCAGGATCTGCCGCCACAGGGCGCTCCTGGCCCCACCGCCGGAGATGCGCACCTGGCGGATCTCAGCCAGCCCCACCGACTTGATCAGCTCGAAGCTGTCGCGCAGGCCAAAGGCCACGCCCTCCAGTACGGCACGGGTCAGGTGGGCCTGGGTGTGGCGCACCGTCAGGCCCACAAACGCGCCCCGCGCCAGTGGATCGGGATGCGGAGTACGCTCGCCGGTCAGGTAGGGCAAGAAGAGCAGGCCCTCGCTGCCGGGGGGGACGTCGGCCACTGGGGTCAGCAGCGCGTCGAAATCCACGCCGGCGGCCAGGGTATCGCGGTACCAGCGCAGGCTGCCCGCTGCCGAGAGCATCACACCCATCAGGTGCCAGCGGCCCGGCACGGCGTGGCAGAAGGCGTGCAGACGGCCCTGCGGCTCGATGAACGGCTGGCCGGTGCTGGCAAACACCACGCCCGACGTGCCCAGGGTGAGGGCCACGATGCCCGGCTCCACTGCGCCAACGCCCACCGCCTGAGCCGCCTGGTCGCCCCCGCCGCCCACCACGGGCGTGCCTGCTTTCAGGCCGGTGGCCTCGGCCGCCTCAACAGAAATGTGCCCGGTGACCTGCGGGCCTTCGTGGGTCGGGGGCAGCCAGTGGGCAGGGATGTCCAGCGCGTCCAGCACTTCGGGCGACCAGTCGCGAGCCTTGACGTCGAACAGCAGCGTGCCCGCCGCGCCCGCCTTGTCGGTGGCGAACTGGCCAGTGAGCCGATAGCGGACGTAATCCTTGGGCAACAGGATGTGAGCCGCCTGGGCGTAGACCTCCGGCTCGTGCTCGCGCACCCAGAGGATCTTGGGCGCGGTGAAGCCGGTGAGGGCGTCGTTGCCGGTGAGCTGGATGAGCCGTTCCTTGCCCAACCGCCGTCGGATCTCGTCGCACTGGGCGCCGGTGCGCTGATCGTTCCACAGGATAGCCGGGCGCAGCACTTCGCCCTCCGCGTCCAGCAGCACCAGGCCATGCATCTGGCCCGTGAGCCCCACGCCCTGGACGTCGGCGGGGTCCACCTGCGTCCGGGTCAATACCTGGCGGATGCCGGCAACAGTTGCCTGCCACCACAGGTCGGGACGCTGCTCAGTCCATAGGGGCTGGGGTGTCTCGTAGGTGTATTCCGGCGAGGCCACGCCCAGCACCTCACCGCCGGCGTGCATCAGCAGCGCCTTAGTAGCCGTGGTCGAAGCGTCAATACCCAAGAAATAAGTCATGTCACCATACCTCCAGCAACAATTCGTTCACTTTTATGATCTACGACCCGGTACTCCGCGTCGCTCGTCGCTCCCAACCCCAGCTCCACCGCCCGGCGGATCATGGTCAGCTCCCACGGGCTTTTGTTCAGGCTGTAGCCTGGATAACTCTGGATGACCTTCAGGGCCTCCACGTCTATGGCGATGCGGTCGCCCGAAGCCAGGATCAGGTTGGGCTCTCGTAGCTCTCCCTTGGCCGGGCCGCCAGCGATGAAGCAGCGACGGCCGTCCACGATGATCAGGTCCGGCGCGATGATCAGATTGACCTCGGCCAGCTTCTCGCTCAATCGCCAGAGGTGCATCCCCACCCGGTCGCGGCGCCGGACGAAGCCCATGGTCAGCTTGAGGCTCAGGGTGAAATCCGCGTAGCGATGGGTCTTGAGGCAACAAACGTACACGATCTTCTCGGCTTCGAGTCCTGCCTTGGCCAGAGCGACCTTCCTGAGATAGCGCCCGCCGGTCTCTACCGTCACCCACTCGTCCGCATCGAAGATCACCACCTCCGCTCCCGCCTCCTCGGCCGCCTGGAGCATACCTGTCTGGCGCAGAACCTCTCTGGTAGACAGGCTGATCATCGAGGACTCGCCCAGCACGACCCTTCCCGCACCGTGCTCGTAGAGCAGCTCGATGACTGATTTGACGAACTGGGGGTCGCTGGAGGCTGGCGGCGGGTCGGCGGTGTTGAAGTTGGGCTTGACCAGAATCGTGTCGCCGGGCTCCACCAGTTTCTGGAAGCCACCGATGGCGGCCACGGCCTGGCCGATGTTTTGCTTCAGGTCTCCGTTGCCCCGCACCTTGCTGACCAGGGCCAGCCCTTTGTTGGTGAAGATTGTTGCTTTCATTGTGGCTCTACAATCCCATTTCTACTCGACCGCTGAGTAAGTATACCGGATTTCGCCTCCTTTGGCAACATCCAAAAAAGCCACCTGTGCAGTTCAGGCAGGTGGCTTTTCCACTCCGTAAGTCATAGGTCAACCGACAAAGCTCTCGATGTACTCCAACGACTGGTGCCGGAAGTAGGTATTGTACAGCTCGGCGTAGTGGCCGCCCCGGGCCATCAAGTCGTCGTGGGTGCCTTTACTCGATTGACGCCAGGACAGACAGGAATTCCGGCCCTCCCATGATCTGGACACCATACTCATCGCCCATCTTGGTCTTGAGGGTCTGATCACCTTTGAGATCGTCGTCCCCGGTTAGAAGGTAATCAACCCTGCCAGCGATGGCCACATCCAGGAAAATGTCATCCTTGTGGTCCCGGCACAGTGCGACGTGGACTGTTGGCTCTACGATCTCTGCCTGCTCGTAGATCAGTTCACCCAGTTCCCGCACGTCATCCTTGGTGAAGTATCGGTTGAACTTAGGGCGGGCCAGTACCTCGAATAGCTCAGCCATCAACTTCTCTGAGGTCACGAGCTTGAAGCGGTGTTCTTTCCACGCTTGCATGAGCGGCACGGTTACTGGACCCTTGAGCAAGCCACGAACGAACAAGTTGGTATCAATTACTACCCTGGGCATAGATGGCTGTTCGAGCAAGCTCGACTTCGGCATCAACTTCTTCCTCGGTGATGGGATAGCATTCAACGCGGGCCCAAACGCGAGCCAACAGTGTCTCAAGGCGCTGACTCCACGGTTTTGGCTCAATCGCCCGCCGGATTACCTCTCGTTCCTCAGGTTTCAGTTGACGTACAACGGTCAGAACCTGATCCAGGGTAAGATCGAGCTCGACTTGCTGCGCAATCACTCTAGGCATGAATATCACCTCCCGAAACCAATTATACCTCAGTTGACTACTCAAGGCAAGACGAAGGGCCACCACTCTGCCGCGATCCAAATACCTCTAACCGACAAAGCTTTCGATGTACTCCAACGACTGGTGCCGGAAGTAGGTATTGTACAGCTCGGCGTAATGGCCGCCCTGGGCCATCAGGTCGTCGTGGGTGCCTTCTTCGATTATGCGGCCGTGGTCCACGACGACGATGCGATCGGCGTTCTTGACGGTGGACAGACGGTGGGCAATGACGATGGCCGTGCGGTGGCGCATGATGGTCTCCAGTCCCTCTTGAATCTGGGTCTCGGTAAACGGGTCCACGCTGGCGGTGGCTTCGTCCAGGATGAAGATGGCCGGGTCTTTGAGCAACACCCGCGCCAGGGCGACCAGTTGCCGCTGCCCCATGGAGAGATTGGCGCCGCGCTCACCCGCATCAGTGTCCAGCCCATGGGGTAAATCGGCCAGCCAGTCCCCATTGCCGATGTGCATGGCCGCTTCGTACACTTCCTCGTCGCTCGCCCCCGGCCGACTGTAGCGGATGTTATCCCGCACGGTGCCGGAGAAGAGAAACGGCTCCTGGGGAACCAGCCCGATGTGCTGGCGGTACTGGCTCAGGTCCAGACGGCGGATGTCCCGACCGTCCACCAGAAGCTTTCCCCCCTGGAACTCGTAGAACCGCGCCACCAGCCGCGCCAGGCTGCTCTTGCCCGCGCCGGTGTGGCCCACCAGCGCCAACGTCTCCTGGGGCTTGATCTCCAACGTAAAGTCAGGCAGCACAACTTCCTCGCCAGTGTAGGTGAGCCTGAGTTGACGGAATTCTATGCGGCCATCCAGCTTCTCCACTGGCTCGGACGCTGCCTGGACCACCTTGGGCTCGGCGTCAATCAGGGCAAACACCCGTTCCGCGGCGGAGAGCCCATCCTGAAACTGGCTCCAGAAAGAAGCGATGCTCATCAGCGGATACCAGAAAAACCCCACCGCCTGCATGAACAGGTACCAATTGCCGGGGCTCACCGTTCCGCTGCGAGTCGCCAGTCCGCCGGCGTAAATCAGTGTGGCCACCCCCAGGCCAGAGGCAATGCCCATGGCCGGGAAGATGGTGTTGAGCGTCAGGCCACGCCGTAGCCCCACCTGGTAGGCCTGCTGGTTATTGGCATCGAAGCTGGCATAAACGGCGTGTTCCTGCCGAAAGCTCTTGGCCACCATGATGCCGCTGACCGACTCCTGTATCTGGGCGTTGATCTTGGCCGTGACCCGTCGGGCACGTTGGGTAACGGTTCGCGCCACGCGCCGGAAGCTGAGGGCGATGAAGGTGGCAATCGGCGCCATTCCCAGCAACAACAGGGTCAACCAGACGTTGATTCTGAGCAGCCACACGGCCAGGATGACGACCAACAGCACCTGGCTGAGCAGGTCCATGACCAGGGTGACAGTGGTGGAAAAGTCCTGCGTGTCCGACGTGACGCGGCTGACGATCTTGCCGGAGGGGTGCTCGTCGAAAAAGGACAGGTCGTGCCCGACGGTGGCATCAAAGACATCCTCTCGCAGTTTGAGGACCACGTCTCCCACCACCCGCGCCGAGAACAGTTGCCGAATGTAGTTGAAGACCCAGGCGGACACCCCCAGCAGAAGCACGCCCCCGGCCAGCAGCAGCATCTTTTCGATGGCTGGATCTTGCGCCACCAGGTCAATGGCTTTGGAGATGAGGATCGGGCTGCCCGTCCCAGCCGCCGAGCCCAGGGTGATCATGGCGGCCACCAGGGTCATTTTCCGGCCATGCGGCCGGAAATAGCCGATGATGCGGCGCAGCAGCTCCCGGTCGCTGTATTCGCGGTCGTATGCCTCAGTGTCGAGGCCGTCAAGTATAAAACCCATGGTCTCCTCTAGAAGTTGGGGACTGGAGGTTGGATGTTAGAGGTTGGAAGTTGGATGCTGGATGTATCTCCAGCCTCTAACTTCCAAGTTCCAACCTCCAATCTCCAACCTCCAACCTCTAATCATACCTCGCAAATATCCGCCGATACGCCTCACACCGCCCCATCAACTCCTCGTGCGTCCCCTGATCCACCAGCTCGCCCCGCCGCAAGACCAGGATGCGGTCGGCCCAGCGGATCTGGCTGAGGCGATGGGTGATGAGAAACGTGGTCCGCTGGCGGCTGATGCGGCGCATGGCCCGCTGAATCTGGTCCTCGGTGGCGCTGTCAATGGCGCTGGTCGAGTCGTCGAGGATCAGGATGCGCGGGTCGGTGAGAAAGGCGCGGGCGATGGCGATGCGCTGCCGCTCTCCGCCAGACAGGGTCACGCCGCGCTCGCCAATCTCGGTGTCGTAGCCGTCGCTGAAGCTGGTGATAAACTCGTGGGCCTGGGCTTCACGAGCGGCCAGCTCGATGGCTTCCTGACCGGCCTCGGCGCAGCCAAAGGCGACGTTCTCCGCCAACGTGCGGGAGAAGAGGAACACGTCCTGCTCGATGGTGGAGATCTGCGAACGGAGCGATTCCAGGCTCCAGTCGCGCACGTCCACGCCATCAATCAGCACCCGTCCGCTGTCCACGTCGAAGATGCGGTTGATGAGCTGGGTGAAGGTGGTCTTGCCCGAACCGGTCTGCCCCACGATGGCGATCGTCTCGCCGGGCCGGGCGGTGAAGCTGATGTTTTTCAGCACCGGCGTCCCCCCCAACTTTGAGGGGGATGAAAGGGGGGAATAGCCAAAGCTGACGTCCTCGAAGACCACTTCTCCCCGAATCGGTCGGGCGACGCCGGCCGGGTTCTCGTCCAGCTCCGTCTCTGTGTTGATCAATTCCAGAATCCGCCTGGCGCTGGCGATCCCCAGTTGGACCAGATCGAAGGAAAACAGGGAGATAAACGTGGGAAAGCGGAGCGTGCCCAGCAGCCCCATGAAGGTGATCACCTCGCCCAGGGTCATGGTGCCGCCTCGCCACAACAGCAGCGCGTGCAAGAAACCACTGGCCCAGGCCAGGCTGAACATCAACATCGGCCAGTAGCGGGCCTGGATCTCCCCCTGTTTCACGAAATAATCGCGGAACAGGCGGGCATCCTGAGTGAATTTTCGCCACTCGTATCGTTCCTGGACGTTGGCCTTGACGACTTCGATCCCGGCGATGGCCTCCGCCAATCCTGCGTTCATCGTCCCGAACTGCTCGCGCTGAGCGTTGCTGACCGGCTTGAGCCGCCGGTTGTAATCGGTCACCGTGATGGCCAACAGAACGATGAAGATGAGGGGGACGAGCAGCAGTTCAGACTTGAGCCGGCCAATGAGGGCCACAGGGACGATGGTAGCCATGGCCGAATCGGTGATCAGCATCACGCCGGGACTGAACATCAGGTTGAGCATGCGCACGTCGTTGGTGGCGCGGGCCATGATGTCGCCGATGCGCTGCTGGCCGTGGAAGGTCTGGCTCTTGCCCAGCAGACTGACGTACAACTCGTCGCGGGCATCCCGCTCCACCCGTTGGGCCGCGAACTCGATGCTGAAGTTGCGAATCAGCCCCGTCAGGCCCTGCCCGATGGCCGACCCCATCACGCTCGCCGCCAGCGCCAGCAGCGAGGCGGTCTGCCAGCCGGGGGTGGTAATCAGGTCGAAGGCCCGGCCGACGAAGACCTGGATGAAGCTGTAGAACGTATTGTTCAATACGGCCGCCAGGATCATCGCCAGCGGGAAAAGGGGGTAGCGCATGACGTGGGAGATGATCCAGCGCACCGGCCCGGTGCGATTGTAGTGGTATTCGTCTTCGAGTCGGAATTCTCTTTTGGTCATTTGATTGCTCCGATAACCAGGAAGAGCGGGATGCGGGCGGCGGGAGCCCAGGCAGCAGGGTCGTTGGCAACCAGTTCTGGTGACGGACAAGGCTCGATGAAATGCGTCAGACGAAAATCCAGTCCCAGGAGCGTCTGCATGTAATCCGACAGTGGGCGATGGAAGCCCGTAGCCGTGCCCACGGGCTCCCAATGCCAGCTCTCCCAGGTGCGCTGGAGATAGCTGGTCACCTGCCAGTGCCAGCGATCCTCCGGACGGGTGCTGTCCACGGGGTGGCGTTCCCAACCACAGCCGGGCGGCGAGGCAAAGCAGGGGTGCATGATGGCCAGGGCCAGGATGCCGCCGGGCACCAGCACCCGATATATCTCCCCCAGGGCCTCCCCATAGTCCCGGGTGTCCGTCAAGACACAGACGGATACTACCGCTTCAAAGGAGTCATCGGCCAGAAAGGGCATGAGAGCGATGCTGCTCACGTGGTACTCGATGCCCAGTTCCGGCCCCCGGCTACGGGCTATCTCGATCCAACCGGAGGCCAGGTCCACCCCGACCACCTTCGCCCCTCGCCGGGCCAACATGCGGCACAGATAGCCGTTGCCGCAGCCAGCATCCAGGATGCGCTTGCCCGCCACATCGCCCAGGATGCCCAGGAGCGCGGAGTTGAGAAGATACACGCGCCATCTATCGCCCTGCTCGCCATAACGGGCATCCCAGTGCGAGGCGATGGCATTCCACTGGGCAGCCATGCTTTCGTCGTCGGGAGCTCCCTCGTCGAAGGGGCGGTGCTCGGACCAGAAGACGCCCCGGAAGTCGGTTTCCTGGCTCAGGCCCAGCCGTCGCCGTTCGGCCCCAGGGAGCACCTGCCAGGGATGGCGACCCTCGTACTCCAGGCGATCCAGTGCCGGGTGACTGGCCCCGCAGTGGGGGCAGGAGATGTCCCAGTAGTAGTCCCAGCCCCAGAAGGGCTCGTTGACCTGGCGATAGCCGCTGGCGCAGTGCAGGCAGGTGAACTTGCCGGTCTCCGAGCACCAGGTCAGGCCATTGAAGTGAGAGGGCTGGCCGCAGAGGTCGCAGACGTAGCGCCAATGGCGATGACAGCGGGGGTAGTCGGTATCCAGATTGTGGCGGGCGCGGCGCCGTGAATAGGCCGGGTCGTGGTGATGAAACTCGCGACAGTAGCGGCAAGTAGGCATGGCATGGGCTCCACTTTTCACACATTTTAACCGAAAGGCGAGCTTTTGGCAAGCTGATACCGGTGATCTATCCAGACAAAGAAAAAAAGACTCTCTCTGCCCCGTGAGGCAAAGGGAGCCCAATTATTCGGAGGGTGGCTTCTACACCTTGAGGGCCACTCTCAATTGCGCCAGGCTCAAGTTGCCCCCACTGAGGACGAGAGCCACCTTGCGCTCCTCCAGTCGTTCCTGCATCTTCATAGCCGCCGCCAGAGGCGCCGCCCCCCCCCCCTCGGCCAGGTTGTGGGTCTTCTCCAGATAGAGGACGATGGCGCGGTAGATCTCCTCCTCGCTCACCAGCACGAAGTCGTCCAGCAGGTCCCACAGGATGCTCTGTGGCAGGGCGAAGGCGGTGCGGGTGGCCAGTCCCTCGGCCGTCGTCTCCATCTTGTCCTCCACCAGCCGCCGCTCCTTCCACGAGCGATAGGCCGCTGGGGCCTTCTCCGCCTGCGCGCCGATGACCTGAATGGCCGGGTTGATGGCCCTGGCCACGATGCACGCCCCGGCCGCCCCACTCCCTCCCCCGACGGGCACGATGATGACCTCGACATCTGGTTGGTCTTCCAGGATTTCGAGCGTCTCGGTGGCCACCCCGGCGATGAGCAGCGGCTCATTCCCGGCGTGGACGTAGCGATAGCCCCGTTCGGCAGCCAGGGCCTCGCAGTGCTCGCGGGCCTCATCGAAGTCCCGCCCATGGAATAAAATGTGTGCCCCCAGGCCGCGCATGGCCTCCACCTTGCCCGGATTAGCGCCCTCCGGCACGACGATAGTGGCCTGCACCCCGAACAGCCGGGCGGCGTAGGCCACCGACTGCCCGTGGTTGCCGGTGGAGGCGGTGATGACCCCTCGCCGTCGTTCATCGTCCGAGAGCTGCGACACCAGATTGATGCCGCCGCGCACCTTGAAGGCTCCCACCGGTTGGTGGTTTTCGTGCTTGACGTACACCTCGCAGCCCAGCAGTTGGCACAGCGAGGGGTAGCGGTACAGCGGCGTTCGCCGCAGATACGGAGCGATGACCGCTTTGGCTTTTAGCACGTCTTGAAAGGTTGGTCGTTGAAACAAGGGTTCCTCCTATCGTCTGGAAAGTTTGCTTCCCGCGGTGGCCTGTCCACGAATGGCGGCTTCGCTGAAGGATGGAATAGTCATAGGCCCTATCCAGCACCGACTCACAACTCCAATTCTGTCAATCCGTGTTCTCCCCACGCAGCAGCGCTTCCACTTCCCCTGGGCTGACCCCCAGGATACCGGCGACGGCGGCAGGCAGGCTGGCGTCGCCGCTGGCCTGCCACAGCCGGGCCAGGCTGCGCAGGGTAATGCCCAGCCCGTGTTCATCCTTGAATTCGAGTGTGATGGCCAAATCCTTGAGAAAGTACTCGCGTGCCTGGGCCCACTGGCGCTGTTCCTGGGCCACCATGCCCAACTGGTGGTAGGTCGAGGCCTGGGCGTAGCGGTCGTTGAAGTCAATCTTGATTTGCAGGGCCTGCTGGTAGTAGTG
>Ga0194127_10009719_pt1 | contig 10071 bp, 7 predicted proteins | sample TA2KigC100mmetaG_FD_148624 | JGI IMG/M metagenome (GOLD analysis project Ga0194127, IMG submission 148624) | Freshwater microbial communities from Lake Tanganyika, Tanzania - TA2015036 Kigoma Deep Cast 100m | ecosystem: Environmental > Aquatic > Freshwater > Lake | place: Tanzania: Lake... | reverse complement strand
TTTTTCAGGAAAGACCTCGATATTCCAATTCCCACATGTATTTCTCGGTATGCTGGCGATCTTTTGCTATGTCGGTGTCGAGGTAATGGCAGGCGACACCATTATCAGTTATGGCAAATCTTTAGACATTGATTTGTCCGTCGCACGTTATTTTACATCTGCGACCCTTACTTGCATGGTGGTGGGATACCTGGTTGGAATTTTTGCTATCCCTAAATTTTTCAGTCAGCAAACAGCGCTGCGCGCTTGTTCAATTATTGGTTTGGTGTTTACGGCTGGCGTAGTCTTTTTACCAGGCTACTACTCTGTGGCTTCATTGGCCTTGTTGGGTATTGCCAATTCATTGATGTGGCCCGCCATATTTCCGCTTGGTATTGATGGCCTGGGTAAATTCACCAAAACTGGTTCTGCGCTCCTGATTATGGGTATTGCCGGAGGAGCAATTCTTCCTCTGGTCTATGGCAAATTTGCAGAGTATGTTGGAAGCCAGTCTGGTTACTGGTTGATGTTGCCTTGCTATCTGTACATTCTTTATTTTGCTATTTCTGGTCACAAGGTTGGACGTAAATCAATCGCATAAATTTTTAGTTATGAAGCAATTAGTTTTCATTTTCGGACTTGCACTGTTTTTTCAGTCATGCAGCAAAAACGAATATTACACTGCGTCGGACCTTACTGCGGAAAATCTTTTTTCTGAAAATATTGAAGGTCCAGCCTGGAAGGATGGTCTCTTTTATGTCGTTAACTATCAAAAGGATGGAACCATCGCCACTGTACCGCCTGAGGGAAAAATCGAGCTTTTTGTTACCCTTCCTGAAGGAAGCAATGCCAACGCCATTCGATTTAATTCAAAAGGGGAAATGTTACTTGCCGATTGGCCGATGCACAACATCCTCAAGGTTGATATGGCTACAAAAGAGGTGACGGTACTGGCGCATGATTCTCTTTTCAATCAGCCCAACGATATTGCCATTAACAGCAAGGACCAGCTTTTCGCCTCAGATCCGAATTGGAAAGAGGGTACCGGCCAGTTGTGGAGAATTGAGCCGGATGGCACAACGGTATTGCTTGAAGATTCTCTTGGAACCACCAATGGTATCGCACTGAGCCCGGATGAGAAAAAACTCTATGTAAATGAGAGCAAACAGAGAAACATCTGGGTATTCGATATTGACTCCGCGGGAAACATCTCGAACAAGCAGAAACTTGCAGAGTTCCCTGATTTTGGATTTGATGGAATGAAGTGTGATCGCGATGGTAATCTTTATGTAACCAGGCACGGAAAAGGGACGATCGTTATCCTTTCGCCAACTGGTGAAATTATCAGAGAGGTTCAGATGAAGGGTAAAAGCACCAGTAACTTAACCTTTGGTGGACAGGACGGAAAGACATGTTTTGTAACCCTACAGGATCGTAAATGTGTTGAAGTGTTCCGATCAGAGATCCCCGGCGCCGGATTTTAATTTTCCAGGAGCCTGAGTAATTCAGCTCTTACAATCTCCGTGCGCTGGTCGTAATCACCAACTACCGGTATGGCTTGAATGTTTCTCGCCGTCAAGGCTTCTGAGAAAACTTTCATCATTTTTTCTCTTTGATCTCCCAAGTCCCTTAGTCCGTCTGCCACCCAAGGAACATCGGTGTTGAAAAGAAAATATTGATCAATACGAACCCTTTTTTCCAACTCGTGTAAGACGGCTGGCACTATGCCCAGGTAATGAGCTGAATACAATTGCGTAGTGATCAGGTCTGTGTCACAAATAATAAGCCTATTCCCCCCTGTACTTGCCTTCAGCATCCGTTCTGTCTGAGCTTTGCCAATTCGTATTATATCTTCGATCGTAAATTGATTGGAGTCGATCATTTCTCTTGATACTTCAGGAACCCATTCAGCATTAAATTCCAAGGCCATTTTTTTTGCCATGGTGGTCTTGCCCGTGCTCTCGGGTCCGAAAAAGCAAACTACTACAGGCCGCTTAGTCATTACTATTGGCAAAGTTTATGGCTTGCCTTCTCCATTGGAAAAAACCAAATAAGGCTATAAAACAAAAAATGAGGTACTCGAGACTTAGGAATTTTATGTCTTTCATAAAATACAAAACGGTGGCAACCAGGTCTGCCAGAATCCAAAGAATCCAGCAATCTGCTTTTTTATGAACCATCCAGTATTGAGCAAGGATGCTGGTTATTGTGACGAAGGAATCGGCAATAGGAAAAGATCCTGGTTGCTGGAAAATAAAAGGAAACCATAGGTTTAATCTTGAAGCTGCTGCCCCCAAAACAATTGTTCCCGATACAATCAGTACAACGGTTAACAAACGCTCGCGGTCTGATAAAAAACTTTCACGGAGCTCATTTTTTGAATTTGATTCCCAGGTTTGGGGATTTTTCCATCGCCACCAGCCAAGAAGATTGGTGAAGAGAAAATAAACCTGAAGCAGCATATCGGGGTACAACTGTACCTGATAAAAAAGGAAGAACAGCAGCACGACATTTATGATTCCGATAGGCCAGCTCAAAACACTCCCTCTGGCAGAAATCCAAACCGCAATCATGCCAGCTACGGTGCCAAAAAATTCAACGTAGCTCATTTTGTAACTCAGGACTGTAAGGAGTACCCGGTCGATGTCCAGCAGATCAATCATCCCTTAAGGATTCTTCCAAAGTCTGGCCAGATCAATTTCAGCAGCAATGTAACCGAAGGAATAAATGGATTTCCCTGAGGTAACTTTTCGAAAGATTTCACGGGCGCGTTCAGGGTCGCCGGTGTAATAGAAATAATTCCCGACCCCATAGCCTTGGGTGGCCAGGTTAAGGTCGTAATCTTCGGAGGACGGATCGCTCACCAGCACTGCATCAGGGCTCAATTTTCCCTGATACATTAAAAGGCGTTTATAATAGGCGTCGTTTTCGATGATGTTCATTCCTGGTTTGATTTTTTCGAGGATTTTTTGTGCCGAGCGTGTATCGTTCATTCGGCGATAGATCATGTACAACCAGTCTGATGAAGCGACGAGCAGGTCGTCGTTGTCAGAAAGTTTAAGGCAGTGCTCGAAAGATTCTTCAGCCCTGGCTAAATCCCCTGAATAATAAAAACCAAGTCCCAGGTGGTACCAAACGTTGTACTGAAAAGTGGAGAGTGGTTTATTGATTTTATTGGGTATTCCATCGGGCTCCAATTCCAGGGTCTTTCCAGCCATCATATTGGCAGCGCGCTGCAAGTCTATTATGGCAAGTGCAAACTGTCTTGTGGAAATATACCTGTGTCCTCTGAACCTAAGGAGCTTCCAGGATTGAGGATGTCGTATGATGCCGGCAGTAAAGACGTCAATCGCGTCCTCCATTTTATTTACATAGCCCAACCGACGTCCAAGCCAAATAAAATTCTCCTCTGATGAATCGAGTTGAATGGCCAATTGCGCAGCCAAAACATTGCTGTCGGCCTTGGTTAGAGCCTCGGTTTTGAGGCTGTCTGCATGGTTTTCTGCGGCCGCTGATTGTGATTCATCGCTTTTTTGCCCGCAAGAAAAAACCAAAACCGATAATAAAATGAAAACCAGTGTTTTCATAGTCTGGACTATTTTACGCCGGGTTGTTTTAAAATAAAGCCAGTCTTTGCTTTTTCCTCATCAACAATTTTCTTCACATCGGCCAGGAGTTTTTTGGCATCATAAATGATCCCGTCCTTAACAGTGTATTTTACACCACCAACCCTCTGGACCGAATTGTCATCCATCAATTTTATGGCACCTGTTCCATAAAGTACCTGGAGATTTTCAAGTGGATTCTGATCCAGAATTACAAAGTCGGCCAGTTTCCCGATTTCAACCGATCCTACTTCTTTATCCATTCCAAGGGCTTGAGCCCCGTAAAGTGTCGCAGAGCGAATTACTTCGATTGGATGGAATCCTGCCTCCCTCAACAATACCAATTCGCGGATGTAACCAAAACCATACAATTGGAAAATGAAGGCATTGTCCGAGCCTGCGGTTACCCGGCCTCCTCGATTTTTGTACTCATTCACAAAAGTCATCCACAACCTGAAATTTTCTTTCCATGCGACCTCTTGCTCGGTTCCCCAGGAAAACCAAAATGATCCGTGGGCAACCCTGCTGGGCTGATAAAAATCCCATAGTACAGGCAGGGTATACGTTTCATGCCACTCCTGACGACGTGCTTTATGTAAGTCGCGTGTAGCCTCATAGGTATCGAAGGTTGGATCGAGTGTGAAATCAAGTTTCAGCAGTGTATCCAATACTGCATTCCATTTAGGGGTGAACGGCGCTGCGGCTTGCTTCCAAAGCCTTCCTGCTTCCTCAAAGCGATGTTGTTCATTAGCGTAGTTGTAACCAAGAGGATAATTCTGAATACTTGATTCGGTCAACATGGCCTCCGGTAACCCATACCAGTGTTCCATGGTTGTTAATCCTGCTGATGCAGATTGAACAACGTTCCATCTTGCTACGCCGGTTTGAGCGTGATGGCAAGCCGATCTTAATCCAATTCGTTTGTTTTCCTTTAATGCCGCTTCCATGACGTCAGGTGAAGCGCCAAAAAACTTGATTCCATCTGCTCCTTTCATTTTGTTGTCATTGACCCAGGCTCTCGCTTGCTCAGGGGTCCTGATGGGCTCTTTTGCTCCGCTTCCAAAAGTCACGTAAGCCTTTATCCTTGGTGCAGTGATAAGGTTTTGAGCACTTTTATTTTTTTGATCAAGCACCCATTCTAATCCATTGCCGGATCCGGGATCGCGGACGGTCGTGATACCGTGTGCCATCCAGAGTTTAAATACATATTCGGCGATGGGTGCCTGTCCTCCTCCGATGTGCCCATGCATGTCCACGAAGCCAGGCAATAAATACATGCCTTCACAATCGATTTCCTTACCGCCTGGTTCAAGCTTTGTTCGGTTGGAACCGCTCGCCATTCCAGGCGTTGGAAGTCCTACCGCAGCGATCTGAACGATGCGGTTATTTTTTACCACGATATCGACCGGACCAACAGGTGGTGCGCCGGTGCCGTCTATCATTGTAACACCGCGAATGATAAGTTGGGTGTAGGGTCCGTCGCCCTCTTTAACCTCAGGGGCTTTTTTCATTTTTTCCTGCGCCTGCAATAGGGTGATGGAGAAAATGAACAATGTGGTCTGGATAAGTTTTTTCATGGACTTAGGTTTGGTTCAGAACAATTCTGAAAAATTAAAAAAAATCCTTCAGATCTTAGAATAGCTTGACTTCCCGGATGGTTTCGGGTGTTACCAGGTAAAATTCTTTGTGAATATTGAATGCGGGCTCTGCGCTAACCTCCTTGGGTTTATAAGTGCCGTCTTCGAGCATCCTGTAGCTGTTGACATTATCTTTCAGGTTATACCTCAAAATATTCATCGCTTGTTTGATGAGGTTCTCCTGTTCCAATAAAAATAGTGACTCAATCCGTCGGTCGAAGCTGCGCACCATGGCATCAGCGCTTCCAATGTATACTTTAGCTTGTCCGGAATTGTGGAAGTAATAAATTCTGGAGTGTTCGAGGTACTCGCCAACAATAGAATATACTTTTTTATTATCGCTCAACCCCTTTCTCCCCGGCCTAAGGCAACACATGCCTCGTATGATGAGCTTAACCTGAACGCCTGCCTGACTGGCCTCATAGAGCGCATCGATAAATTCTTTGTCCTGAAGGGAATTCATTTTAATGACAATTCCTGATGGCTGACCTTCCAAGGCATTCTTTTTCTCACGTCTCACCATATTGATGAGCTGTATTCGCATGTCCCTGGGTGAGGTGATTAGGTTTTGATAGGCGGATGGTTGGGAGTGCCCGGTTATGACATTAAAAAATTCAGAAACATCATTGGCGTATTTCTCATTGGTGGTGAGTAATCCAATGTCGGTATACAATCTGGCCGTGGTTTCATTGTAATTGCCGCTCGACAAATGAACGTATCGGTAAACCCGCTCCGGCTCATTCCTTACGATAAGTAAAAGCTTTGTATGGGTCTTTAAACTCCCAACACCGTAAATCACAAAACAGCCGGCACGCTGAAGTCTTTGCGCTTCCCTCAGATTGTTCTCTTCATCAAAACGCGCCTTCACCTCAAACAAAACCGAGACATGTTTTCCATTCTCTGCCGCCCTTAGTAAAGCGGCTGTTACCCGTGAATCTTTGGATACCCTGTAAATGGTGATCTTAATCGAGAGGACATATGGGTCATCGACTGATTTTTCCAACAACTCGAGAACCGGATCCATAGAGTTGTAAGGATGCTGGATCAGAATATCCCGCTCTTTTAGAACTTCAAACAGGTCTCTGGTGCCCATTTCCGGAAAGGTGAGGGGATTAACCGGTGGTGGGACAGATGCCCTTTTTGATTTGAATTCTTTATGCCCGATGATTTGGTGAAGTCCCGTAAAATCGAAAAGGCTGCCATCGGGTATCGTAAAAATATTCTCCTCTGATATGTCCCACTGAATCTTCAGGAGTCTGAGCAGCCAGGTATCTGGGTTTTCCTGGATTTCCAATCTTACTACCCTGCCAGTTCTGCGGGTTTGAAGTTTCCTTTTTAGTTCCTGAAGGAAGTTCGACTCAATGTCTTCACTTTCTTCCAGCGTAAAATCTCCATTGCGGTTAATCCGAAAAAGGTTGACGCTTAATATCTCAACGTTTCTGAAAAGGTGATGGATGTTGTTTCGAATGATGTCTTCGATGGCTACAAAGAAAATGCTGCCATCGGGCTGAAGCAATTCGAAAAATCGGTTAAGGTTGCTTGGAATCTGTATGAACGAAGCTTTGTTCTGTGGACCTGAGTCGGTGAAAGCTTTGGTCACTACGCCAAAAATCAGACGGTTATTTTTTAGGGTAGGGAACGCATGGTAGGTGTCGAACAACATCGGCGTCAACATCGGGAAAATGGTCTTCAGAAAATACTGATTGACCAAGGCTGCGTCCTCCAGTCTCAAATCTTTGTATTGACAGATTTTAAATCCCCCTTTTTCAAAAAGAGGTTTTAATTTCTGCAGGTAGTGCTGATGTTGTTCGTTAATGAATCGGTGCAACTCCTCAAGTAGCAATTGCCTGAAGGGATTTTCTCTTAATCCGCTGTAATCGAATCTCTCCTTTCCGTAATCGATGTAATTGTAAAGACTTCCTAGACGAATGGTGCAGAATTCATCGAGGTTGGATGCGGTGATCGCCAGAAACTTCAGTCGGTCAAAAATGCTTCTATCTAAATGCCTGGATTGGTCGAGCACCCTATAATTAAACTGAAGCCAGGAAAGGTCGCGGCTGACGTAATTACTCTGCTCGGCCTGCTCTCTAAAGGAGGGCGCGTGTCCAATTTCATTACTGGTATTCAGTTCGCTTTCCCCCATACCGGTTTTATCAGATATCGATTCTGGCGTAGCGTGCATTTTTTTCAATGAACTCACGGCGTGGAGCCACTTCGTCACCCATCAACATCGAAAAAAGGTGATCTGCCTCTGCGGCAGATTCGATGGAAACCCTTTTCAAGGTTCTTCTGGCCGGATCCATGGTGGTAGACCACAACTGCTCTGGATTCATCTCACCCAGACCTTTGTAACGCTGCACGGTCACTGAATCCTCCTTAGCGTCCTTTGCGATCTCTTTGATGATTCTTTCCCTTTCTTCTTCATTCCAGCAGTATCGTTCCTCCTTGCCTTTCTTAAGCAGGTAGAGCGGTGGCAAGGCGATATAGATGAAACCTTTCTCAATGAGGTCACGCATGTAGCGGAAGAAGAAGGTTAAGATTAGGGTGCGGATGTGGCTGCCATCGACATCGGCATCGGTCATGATCACGACTTTGTGGTAACGAAGTTTTGCAATGTTTAAGGCTTTCTCGCCGTCTGAGGTGCCGAAAGTGACGCCCAGTGCGGTGATCATATTTTTGATTTCCTCGTTCTCGTAAATTTTATGTTCCTGTGCTTTTTCTACGTTGAGGATTTTTCCTCTGAGTGGTAGAATGGCTTGGAAATTTCTATCCCTTCCTTGTTTGGCAGAGCCGCCGGCAGAGTCTCCTTCCACCAGATAAAGTTCGGAGATGGCAGGATCGCTGCTGGCACAGTCGGGGGGTTTGCCAGGCAGTCCTGTACCAGAGAGCACGTTTTTACGTTGCACCATTTCACGTGCCTTTCGTGCTGCAATTCTTGCCTGCGCCGCCAAAACAACTTTGCTGACAATCAACTTAGCCTCTTTGGGATTTTCCTCGAGGTAATTGTGTAAAGCCTCTCCGACTGCCTGGTCTACAGCACCCATTGCCTCGGTATTACCAAGTTTGGTTTTTGTCTGACCTTCAAACTGTGGCTCAGCAACTTTAACTGAAATTATGGCTGTGAGGCCTTCTCTGAAGTCATCGCCACTGATTTCTACTTTAGCTTTTTCAAGCAGGCCTGATTTGTCGGCATAGCTTTTTAGGGTACGGGTAAGCGCACGTCTGAATCCGGCCACATGCGTTCCGCCTTCGTGCGTATTGATGTTGTTTACATAAGAAACCAAGGTCTCACTAAAAGATGTGTTGTAGCTGAGTGCAACCTGGACAGGAATCATGGACTCCTGGTTTTCAACATAGATTGGCTCTGGAATTAGTTTTTCGCGGGTAGAATCCAGGTAAGCGACAAACTCTTTCAATCCCCCTTCAGAGAAAAAAGTATCGGTTCTTGGTTGGCCCTTGTCATCGCGATCTCTAAGGTCTTTTAAATTGATTCGGATGCCAGGATTAAGGAAAGCCAGCTCTCTTAAACGCGCGGAGACGGTTTCGTAATTGTATTCTAAAACGGAAAAGATTTCACTGTCCGGTTTAAAGTGAACCGTTGTGCCTCTGCGATCTGATTCGCCAACCACCCTCACCGCGTATTGAGGGATGCCCCGTGAATACTCCTGTTCAAAGATTTTACCCTCCCTGTAAACGGTCACCTTGAGCATGGTGGAAAGTGCGTTAACACACGACACACCCACGCCGTGCAATCCACCGGAAACTTTATAAGTGTTTTTATCAAATTTTCCACCGGCGTGCAGTACGGTCATTACCACTTCAAGGGCTGAGCGTTTCTCTTTTTCATGCATGTCGGTCGGTATTCCCCGTCCATTGTCTTCAACCATCACGGAGTTGTCTTCCACGATACTTACCGTTACATCCGTGCAATACCCGGCCAGTGCTTCATCAATACTGTTGTCAACCACCTCCCAAATGAGGTGGTGAAGGCCCTTTACGCTAACATCGCCAATGTACATGGCGGGGCGCTTTCGAACCGCCTCCAAACCCTCCAGAACCTGAATGTTACTGGCTGAATAGTCACTCGCATTACCGCTCTTTCCTTTGCTCATAGTTGATTCTAAAAATGGACGACAAAGTTACATTTTTCAGGCCGATTATGGTTAAGAAAAAATGAATTTAAAGCATTGATAATCAGTACTTAATACATAAAAGAATTACCTGATTTTGACATGGGTCTGAATGCAAATTGTTGCCCAATTTCCTGTGTTTTTTTAACCCCTGCCTTCAGTATTGTTATCTTTAAAAGATAACCCCGATGATCGGGATAAAATCCAGGATTAATCGATCATGCACCGCCGGCCATTTATCAAACAATTGGGCTTCTTAAGCACCTCAGCATGGTTGCTGCAGTCCTGTCAACCGGAAACAAAAAATTCAACCACCGGCGTCCTGGTCGAGGATCCAATCGAAAACGAGGATATTTTTTCCTACATCCTGAGAAAGGAGGGAAGGTTTGATCTTGGGGTTTACAAAAAAATTATTGGAGCAGCCAATTCATTCAAGGAAGGTGATGCCATACAGGGTGTGGCTGCAGCAGACGAAAATTCACGAAATCACGCCCGAGCATTGATTTCCAAAACCAGAATTGGCGAACTAATGAAAATGCCAATGTTCAGGGATGATCAATTCGATTTGATCATTTCAACCACGCAACCCAATCCGGAATTAGCCGATTGGACCATGGGGGCGCTTAAGGAGTACTTGCTAAAAAGTGCTGAGGCTGACATCAAAATTCTTATGCCTTCCCTCACGAGTGACATCATTGCCATGGTCGTTAAACTGATGTC
>Ga0194127_10009718_pt1 | contig 10072 bp, 11 predicted proteins | sample TA2KigC100mmetaG_FD_148624 | JGI IMG/M metagenome (GOLD analysis project Ga0194127, IMG submission 148624) | Freshwater microbial communities from Lake Tanganyika, Tanzania - TA2015036 Kigoma Deep Cast 100m | ecosystem: Environmental > Aquatic > Freshwater > Lake | place: Tanzania: Lake... | reverse complement strand
AGGACTCGTCAGCTCCAACGCTGGGGACACAAAATGACAAAGCAGCACGCTATCGATTGGTATGTGATGTTTTTGATTTTGTTGTTAATGCTGTGGTCTACCGTCCCTATTTACATCGCGTACTCGCTTCAACACGCCTAGGGTTCTCGGGGAGCTTCGGCGATGGGCCTTGTATCCCGACTCGCTGATCTGATCCTGCCTAAAAAACGAACGGTAACTCTGCCGGACGGCAGAAAGTACGTAGGCGAGCTTCAAAACGGGAAGTACCACGGTCAGGGTATCGCGACTTGGCCGGACGGCCGGAAATATGTCGGGGGGTTTCGGAACAATGCGCGTCACGGTCAAGGGACGATGAGCTGGCCGGACGGCACAAAGTACGTCGGTGAGTTCGCCGATGGCCTGATTACGGGGAAAGGCACGAAAACGTGGCCTACCGGGGAAAAGTATGTCGGTGACTGGAGCGATGATAAGCGACAGGGTCACGGAATTTACTTGGGAACCCGCGGTACGAAGTACGACGGCGAATGGCAACAAGATCAAAAACACGGAAGCGGAACTTATATCTGCGAGAAGTATTCCTACGACGGGCAATGGTATGAGGGCGAGCGTCATGGCCAAGGCACATGTACGTATCCCGACGGTTCAACGTACGTAGGCGATTTTTTTCAAGGCAAGTTCCACGGCACCGGAACCCGTCGACTACCGAACGGAAAAATCTCTACGGGGCAGTGGAAAGGTGGACAATTTCTTGGATAGTGAACAGATGAAGGTTTAGTGACCGAGGTGTTGTCGTTCTAAGCTACATACACGGTTGAATAGCGTGTGCCGAGCACGCCGTCAAAACCAAATTCTCGCACTCGCGCCACTTTCTTTGATCTTTGACTAAGCTCTCTGTGCGGACGTGTTTTCGCAGACGAATTCACCTGTCTATTTACTTACACATTCTCTTACACACTACTTATTGACACGCGTAAGTCATTGACGGCCAACAGGGATTGCTGAGTCCAGTCTTCTCATAATCCCTTGGTCCTTGGTTCGAATCCAAGCGGGCCCAGTCTTACAAATCCGTCCGTTTTTCCCCCAGCCCTCGGATCAACTCAATAACCGACAAAAAGGCTGCCTAAACTAACTTCAACACTGGACCAATCAAAGCGGGCTGGACAACGGAGGAATCGAAATGCACGGGATTTCGCTGAGCCATATCTGCGCGATCGTCTGCCTGGTCGCGAGCATCGCGGGACTTGCGCAGTCGCCCGATCCAAACACGGCGTCTACCAACCTCATCCGCAATCCGAGCGGGGGCTATACGAAGCGTACGGTCGAGATACCGCCGGGGTCGAGAATCTTGTATATCAGCGGTCAGACCGCCACGGGCGCCGACGGCAAAACACCGGCCGACGGAGATGCACAGGCGGAGATCGTTTACGAGCGAATCGCCAAATCACTCGCCGATGCGGGGATGACGATGCAGGATCTCGTCAAAACCACCGTCTATCTCACGGATGCTGCCGATCTGCCAGCCGTGATCCGAGCAGGCCGTAAACACAACCCGAACGGAAAACAGGCAGGTACGCTCGTTTACGTCAAAGCACTCGCGGTACCCGAGGCACGAATCGAAATCGAAGCGGTTGCAGCGCGAGCGACGAAGTAACGCGCATAAAAAAACCGGGGTGGCTAGGCCACCCCGGTTTCATCGATCGATCAGATCGAAGTAACGATCAGCGACGGCGAGCGCCGAAGTCGTACTTGAAGGTCACGTTCCAGCTGCGCGGAGCCTGGATGTAGGCAAGATCCGACAACACCGACACGACCTGCACTTCGTCGGTGCAGTTGCGGCAGTTCGCCTGGATGCGCCAGCCACCTGCGGCGTTCTCGAGCGTGATGCCCGCATCGAGCGTGTCGTAGGCTTCGACGAGACCCGCCGGGGCACCGCTGGTGGCGACGTTGTTGTCACCCGTGTAGGCCCACAGCACGTTCGGCGTCAAACGCAGGTTCTCACCGATGTTCAGGCTGTAGCTTGCGCCCAAGGCCAGCGTATCCGGTGCACGAACGGGATCAGCAAAGTTACCAGACGGATTAATGATGCCGGCGTTGCAGTCACCCGCACGGCCACCGGTGCCCGCGATGGAGGCCTTACACGAGGCCTGCTGGGAGATGATCGAAGCAGCGACATCCTGATACTTGGCGTCCTGCGAACCCGCAAAGAGGAACAAGTTCAGATTTTCCGTCGGAGCGTAGATGAGCTCCGCTTCGATACCCGTATTCTTCATACCCGCAAAGTTACGGGTAATGAACGAAATGGCACCGTTTGGCGCTACGAACGCCGACGGCGTCTGCAGGTCTTCGACGTCCAGGATGAATCCCGTCAAGTTCAAGCGCAGCGTGCGATTGAGCCACTCGGAACGCAGACCGAACTCGTACGACCACACCGTCTCGGGAGCGAACGGCTGATTTGCAACCGGCGCCGTGCCGCGAGCGTTCCAACCACCCGACTTGAAGCCGCGAGTGGCCGAAGCGAACACGTTCATGTCGTCGCTCACGTCGTACTTGAAGGCGATACGCGGCGTGAAGAGTGCCGTGTTCAGCTCCAAGGGAACACCGGCAGCAATCAAGTTCGCCGTGTTGACGCGCGTGGCCGCCGTCGGTGCGGCCGCAATGCCAGGCGCCGCATTCGCCGTGAAAGCCACCTTCTTGGTCTCGTCGGTGTAACGACCACCCAAGGTCAGAGTTGCCTTCTCGAACGGCGTGAAGTCCCACTGTGTGTAGACCGCCATCGCATCAGCGCGGTTGTTGAGGATGCGATCCTCAAGCACCAGCGTCAGCGTCGGCGAGAGGCTGAAGAGATCTGCAAAGTCCGTCACGTTCTTCTCGTCAAAGAAGTACATACCGGCCACGTAGCGAGTGCCCTCGCCGATCTCACCCGTCAGCTTGATTTCCTGGCTGAACTGTTTGTGCTCACCGTCGTTGGCAATGACGAAACCACCGACCGGGTTGGTCGGCTGCGTGCCGCCAGTCGCGGTCTTCACACCGGTGCCGTTGAAGAAGTCGATCGCAAACTTCTGCGACATGTCGACGTAACCGGTGATGAAGCTGAACTCACCCACCGACGACTGCCACTTGATGTTCGAGGTGATCATCGTGCTCTCGACATCGTTGCCGAGGTTGTAGAAGCGCTTCTCACCCGTGATCAGGTTCGCGAGCGGCGTGCCCGTCTGGCGCAAACCCGTGCAGGTGAAGCGATCGCTCGTGACCGTGCCGAGGCAACGGTTTGCCGAGGCAACGCGCTTCGACGCTCTGTGCACCCGAGGAGGTCGGCGGCAGACCGGCGCGCTGCGGCACGAGGGCGACCTGCGGGCCACCCGCCTGAATAGAGACGAGCCCGTTCGCCACCACGCCACCGCGATAGGCCGAGCCCGAGCCGCGTGCGAAGTTGAGGATGTTGAGGCCCTTGTCTTGCGAGTACTGGGCTGCGAGGTCCCAGGTCACCGCGTCAGAGACGAGTACGCGCATGGAACCACGCACGCCCATCGTGTCGGTCGCATTGATATTGTCCTCGCCCGTGATCGGGTTCGAGACGTAACCATCGTCCTTGATCGAGTAGACCGAGAGCTTGGTCAACACGTTGTCCGACACCGGCAGATCGATCGTGCCGCGGAAGCTGCGCTGGTTGTACTCGCCGAAGCCCGCTTCGACGTAACCGCCCATCTCTTCGCCCGGGGCGCGCAGGATGACGTTCATCGCACCACCGGTGGTGTTGCGGCCGAACAGCGTGCCCTGCGGACCACGCAGCACTTCGATGCGCTCCACATCGAACAAGCCAAGGTTGTTGGCGTTCTGGCGGCTCAAGAACACGTCGTCGACATAGGTGCCGACGGGCGGATCAAAGGTCGCGATGGATTCGGTGTTGCCGATACCGCGCAGGTAGTAACCGTTAGCGGTACCGAGGCCAGTGTTGTTGAAGCCGAGCAGGTTCGGAATCAACTTAACCATGTCGAGAGTCTCGGTGACGTTCAGCTTCTCGAGCTGATCGGCAGAGAACGCAGAGATGGCGATCGGCACATCTTGCACGCGCTCTTCGCGACGTTGCGCCGTGACGACGATCTCATCGAGCAGACTGCCCGAAGCTTGCGAGTCTTGCGGATCGGGTGCCGCAGTAGCCGTCCCGGCTGCAATCGCGATCGCGAGACCCGCGACCAACGAGGTCATTCCCTTCTCGAAAACGATCATTCCTGTCTCCCCTATTGGCGCACCCGACGTGGGCGCGACCCCCGTACGTTAACGGAACCCCGGAACGGTTTCCAGAGTGTTGCGTCGAAGTGACACTTGGGGGCGAAGTCTCTTGCGTACTACCGGCTGTCAGACCCCATTTTCGCCCGCTCACCGGTCGATTCAGATTTGCGCGGGAGTAGGAGTTCGTTCTCAACGATTGCTACATTACGAGTGTGAACCAGCGTGCACCGTCACTTCTGGCAGACCTGCAGGTTGAAACGCGCCGCGACGATCGCGCTCGAGCCGCTTTCGTACGAGATCTACGTCGTTGTGTTCTCGATCAAGGCGCCGATTGGATCAAGCGCGACTATCGTGATCACGTCGAACCGACGCTTGGCGAACAACCCTCCTCGCGCGATATTCACGCTGCCATGCGTGGGCGAGATTCGTTTCGGTTTTACTCGGCGCTCCGAACGACCTCGCAGGACCTTCTCTACCAAACGGTGCAACCTGGCATCGAGCGCGCCGCAACCAAAATCAACGAGCGAGTGAGCGCGCCGCAACCAAAATCAACGAGCGAGTGCGTCACCTCGCGCGCGGCAAACGACCCGGCAGCCTGAAGTTGGATTCTACACTCGAAATCCCTCGCTCGGTGTCGGCAATCGATATTCACCTGATGCCCGGCAGCTACCACACTGAGTATGAGTTGGACGATGCCACGATGGGGCTCGTCTACGACCAGCGACTACGCATCTCGACATTTGGACTCTTCGGACCGGATCTTGGCGATATCGGTAGATCAATCTCTCGCTATGTCGCCGCGACCATGCCGGATCTGAACGTCAAGCGCGTGCTCGACCTCGGCTGTACCGTGGGGCACAACACGCTGCCGTGGAAAGAGACTTATCCGAATGCGGAGGTCTTTGGCATTGACGTGGCGGCGCCGTGCCTGCGTTTCGCGCATGCGAGGGCCCGCTCGATCGGCACTGCGGTGAATTTCCAGCAGATGAATGCGGGACAGCTGCGTTTTCCCGACGAGTCGTTCGATATCGTCTTCTCGTCGATGTTCCTGCACGAGATTCCGAAGAAAGAGATTCCGCAGATTTTGCGCGAGGCGCATCGAGTGCTCCGCCCTGGCGGCCTCATGCTACACATGGAGTTACCACCGGATGATCAGCTCTCCGCGTGGGACTCCTTCTATTTGGATTGGGACGGTCACTACAACAATGAACCGTTCTATCAGGCTTTCCGCGCCTCGAAGCTGCCGACTCTGGTGGCTGCTGCCGGCTTCGCGCCCGGCGATTATCTGCAGGCGGTAGTCCCATCATGGAACGCCTTGGGCGAGACGCGTTGGCTAGAGGCCCTCTCGCAAACGCATGCGGTCAACTCCGACAAAACGGGTCGATTGACCACCGGCATCCGCTGGTTTTTCTTTGGCGCTCGAAAGTGAGTACCGGCCTGAACCGTCTTGCCGGCTTCACGATCACGGCAACCGATCCAATAGCTGCAGCGAGGCACTACGTCGCTCATCTAGGGTATGTCGTTTTCGATCAGGGCATCATCACGCCCGAGCAGGCCGAGCAATGGCGCACACCGAATATGACCGGTCGCCATTACGTTGAACTTCACGTTCCAGCATCGACCAGGCCCGGTTGTTTCGTGCGTTTCATCGAGCAAGCGCCGTTTCCCGGGCTGCCGCTACTCGGGCATGGCTGGAATGCCATGGAAGTGCTCTGTCAGAACCCATACGAACTTGCCAAAGATTTCGCAGGCAGCCCATTTAAAGTGGTCATCCCGCCGAGGCCACTGCCCTTCGATCCAGATCTGCATGCCATGCAGGTGATCGGTCCGGCGGGTGAGCTGATCTACTTCACGTCCCTGCCGACCCACAAAGCCTTGCTCGACCTTCGCCCGGCAGAACAACGAGTCGATGAGCCTTTCATTGCGATCCTAGGTGGCCCCGACATCGACGCCATGCTCGGCTTCTATCGAACACAGCTTGCGACGCCGACGCTGCCGCCGGCGCCAGTCAACGTGCGCATCATCAATGACGAATTTGCACTCGGCGATGATGCCCGTGTGCCGCTCGGCATCGTCAAGCTGCCGCGATATCACTTGATCGAGGTGGACGAACATCCAAGCGCATCACAGCCTCGTCCGCGGCGCGAAGGCGAGCTGCCGCCCGGCATCGCCATGGTCAGCTTCGACGTCGGAGGGATTCAATCTCCCGATCGAGTTCAGGTCGTGATCGGTGCCGCCGGTGAATGGCTTGAGTTACCAGTACCGAATTGACCGAAACCCACTGAACACGGCACGTCGGCAACGAGCCGCGAGTCGAGGAACTCCCACCACTCGCCCTGACTCACGCGGGTACGCTCCCAGTCAGCATCTTTCTTCAGCGTTGCGAGGCCTGCGCGATACCGGCCGTAGTCGGCCTCGGACTCGAAAGCGGCCCAACACTCGAGCGTGTAGATCTCACCAATCACGGTGACGAACCAACGCACGCCGCGCACCATCGGCAAGTCCCGGTAGAACCAGCTCTCGCGCTGCTCCAACCACTTCCAGAAACCAGGCATGTCTTGTTGGGCACGAGGACTGAGGCGCATCCGGTAGACGAGATAAATCATCGCTGCTCCGTCTGTGGCGGTTGATAACGATCAACCAAGTAGGAACGAGTCTACCAGCGCGTTACAGTGAAGCTCATTGGTATTGGGGGGATCAGCCATGACCGAGCACCGTTTCGATGGTTGGCGCATCGTGTTGGCCGCGACCGTGGGCCTCGCCTGTGGTATCGCCACGCTTGGCGCGTCCACCTTCAGCATCTTCGTTGGACCCATTCGATTGGAAACGGGCTGGTCGCAGAGCGCCGCCTTCGCGGCGTTGATCGCCGTCACCTTCACCGCAGCGCTGATGTCGCCTTTGATGGGCGCGATCGTCGATCGCTTCGGTGCGAAGCGGGTCATCCTCATCGGCTTTGTGTGCGAAATTGCCATATTCGCCTCGTTTGCACTGCAAGGGCCCGATATTTGGAGTTTTTACCTGCGCTACTTCTTGCTGTCGGCGTTCGCGCTCGGTACGACGCACGTCGCATTCGCGAGAGTCATCACACTCTGGTTCGATCGTCGCCGTGGCCTCGCCCTCGGAATCGCCCTCTCCGGCGTGGGTATCGGTGGTTTCATATGGCCGCTATTCGTGCAAGCGATGATTGAAGCCTACGGCTGGCGGATGGCCTATGTGCTGCTCGCCATCGCCATCGGCGTCATCGCATTACCCACCATCGCGTGGCTACTGCGCGACGATCCCGCGAGTCTCGGCCAACGACCCGATGGGGATGTCGACGACTCACCGAGCGCGGCGGTCGCTAAGCCGGTCACCGGAGTCACTCTCGGTGCAGCAGTCCGATCCCGAACTTTTTGGACTATCCTGCTGACCTTCTTCATCATCGGCTTCGCCATTCAAAGCGCGCTGATGCACCTCGTGCCGCTGCTCACGAGTCGTGGTATCTCGCCGATGGCGGCAGCGTTGGCGCAGTCGATGATGTTTCTCGCCGTTACGACCGGACGACTCGTCACCGGCTGGTTAATGGATCGGTTTTTCGCACCGCATGTCGCACTGGCGTTTTTGCTCGCACCGATCGCTGGGCTGGCCATGCTGGCGATGGATATTCCCGATGGGCTCGCCGTCGTCGCAGCGCTCATGATCGGCCTCGCCGTCGGCGCCGAGGTCGACGTCTTGGCGTATCTCAATAGCCGATATTTCGGCATGCTGCACTTCTCGAGAATCTACGGCAGCTTTTACGGAATTTATTCTTTGAGCGGCGGCGTTGGACCACTTGCGACAGCCATGATTGTCGAGCGCGGCGGTTATTCGGCTGCCATGTTCACGCTTTGTGGCCTGTTGGTGCTTGGTTGTCTGGCTCTGTTGAGCTTTCCGCCCTTCCCATCGGCATCAACGACGACGAAAGCGTAAGCCCAAGTCAGTCAGATGCGCCATGAGTGACAGCGCCAGCCAGAGCGCAATCTCAACGCTTGGGGCATCCACCACAGCGGCACGTACGGCAAGCATCAGACAAGCGCCCGAGGCGAAACTGCCTATGAAGTGACGCCACGGAAGACCGACGACGTGGCGCCGCCAAAGCCAGTGGAGAAAGAGCCCCTCGAGAATCACAAGGACCACGATCCACTCGAACAAGCGGCCGCTCTCGATCGCAGCGACCAAAAAATCCGGCAGCATGGATTTCAGCCGGGCGCGAGGCCGAGCAGTTGCGCCACATCCTTGAAAAAGACTCGCAGGTGCGCCATCGGACTGCGACGCACCAACTCCTTGCGCATGTAGGCTTCCCAGGTGAGCCGTTGCACGTCGGGGTCACGGCACATCTTCACGAACTGCTCGCGGCGCCGATCGTTGGTGTACCAAAATCGCTGCAGCAAACCGAGCACCCAGAATACCCGCCCGTGCGCAGCCAAAAATTCCTTGCGTGCTTTACGCAGCGCATGAGCATTACGCGTCGATAAGAACTGATCCATGGCCTTGGCGCAAATACGACCACAAGCCATCGCGTAATAGATGCCCTCACCCGATGCGGGTGCAACAACACCCGCCGCATCTCCGGTGACGAGCACATCTCGGCCGTTATCCCAACGACGCATCGGCTTCAACGGAATGGGCGCGCCCTCGCGGCGTACGATCTCGGCATCACCGAGACCGGCGATACGACGCAAGTCACCCACCGCGTGCCTGATAGAAAAACCCTTGATGGCAGTACCCGCACCCGCACTGATCGTGGAGCCATGCGGAAATAGAAAAACCCTTGATGGCAGTACCCGCACCCGCACTGATCGTGGAGCCATGCGGAAATACCCAGGCATAGAAATCAGGCGATAACTTGCTGTCGTAATAGACATCACAACGAGTGGGATCAATCGAGGCTTTGGGAGTGTGGAGAATTTCGTGGTACGCGTAAACGAACGGAACCTCGTCCGCACCGCTAATCGACTGACGCGCAACCTCGGAGCGCGCGCCATCGGTGCCAAGGATCACCCGCGTACGCACCGACAGGTCGGGGCCACCGGCTTTGGGCTCGATGATGACGATCGCATCGCCATCTTCGTCGCGCTCGATGCGACGAAACGTTCCCGCTAGACGCACAGCGCCGTGACGAGCCGCGCGCTCACGCAACCATTCATCAAACGGCTCGCGATCGACCATCCCGACATAGCCACCGTCGATCGGCATGTCGACGCACTGCGTCGAATGCGAAATCATGCGTGCCGAATGGATCCGAGCGACTAGTAACTCGTTGGTCATCGGGTCAATGAGCTCGAGGGGGCGATCCGGTTTCTGACCCGCTTCGCTGCGGTCGCCCTCGGCCATGACGGGCGGGACTGGAGCACTCAGTCTGTGCAGCACCTTGCCGAAGGGTTGATCGGTTGCCTAGATCTCACGCCCTGGGAATTTGAACGGTCAAATCTGCCGGTGATCGATGAGGTTCTGGCGGCGGCCACGATGTCGTTTAAACGACAACGGAATCATTAGTAGAGATCCTAGGTAATAAGGTGCGCGCTGATCGTAATTAGCGTCAAAATCGAATTCTGACTCTCGCGTATCTTTCTTTGGTCGTTGACTAAGCTCTCTGTGCGGCAGTGTTTTTGGTCGAGAAAAGACCTGTCAAAACACGATATTTACTTACACATTCTCTTACACACCGCTTAGTGACACGTGTAAGTCTTTGATGGCCAACAGGGATTGCTGAGTCCAGTCTTCTCATAATCCCTTGGTCCTTGGTTCGAATCCAAGCGGGCCCAGACTCTCACCGAAGACAGACTCACAGCCTATACGATGCTCGTGCGGGAAGGGGCGAGTG
>Ga0194127_10009716_pt1 | contig 10074 bp, 12 predicted proteins | sample TA2KigC100mmetaG_FD_148624 | JGI IMG/M metagenome (GOLD analysis project Ga0194127, IMG submission 148624) | Freshwater microbial communities from Lake Tanganyika, Tanzania - TA2015036 Kigoma Deep Cast 100m | ecosystem: Environmental > Aquatic > Freshwater > Lake | place: Tanzania: Lake... | reverse complement strand
TTTTACGCATTTGATGGACGCCTTCAATGTTGGCTTCATTTTGTACGATATCTCGATTACTCTCTAGATGGTTAATGCACTCCCTTGCAATTATCTTAAAAGCGGCATTTGCATCAATATGTTTATCTAGATTTGGGAATTTAGCTTTGTACGTTTGAAGTGCGCTAGCGCGATAATACCCATAGCCACGTTTTGCTTTGCTATTATTTTCAACTCTCAAAGGAACCCTCTGCTGTAAAGCTAACACGATATCAAAGCCCCGGCCTACATTACCTGCATTTAGTTCTATTTCAATTTCATTAATTGGTTTCTGAAATTGATTTGGCGATGTTCCGGGTATATTGTAGTATCAAAGTGAATTGGTAAAGCGTATTTTGTTGATGAAACTTTCGTGGCACTTGGGCCTTTCAAGTCGCCTGGATCATATAGTTTTAACACACCCCCTAGATGGAGAGCGCGATGAGAAAACTTTGGATTGGCCTGATCAATGACCTTGTTCTTGAGCGGCCTGCAAGCCTTAGCAAGCGACGAGAAGAAGAATTCGAAGAAACCGGAATTTGCACGTATTGCTGAACCGAGCGGGAAAGCAAAACCCAATGGTCAGGCAAACTCAAAAGCCAAGGCATCTCCTATAAAGAGGGATACCGCGAAAATGCCCGTTGATCCGTTAGAAAAAAGGCGGGAATGCGCAGCAAAGAAAACGTGAAGGCCGCGACGTCGCCTGAGTATATTGAGGTGTTTTACAATCGCATTCGCCGATATGTAAAAAATAAACAATCAAATACCTGCTCAATTCGCCCAAGGTTGGCTTATACAACAACATAAAATGCTGCATAATAATCAAACTTGCCCCTCTATAAAATCGGACTTAGCTCAAAAAACCGGCGGAAGGCCAACTACGCAGAACAGGGAATGACGATGAACACAGAAACCGCAATCTCGCCAAAATATCCCGTCCTCGACGACATCGAAATTCCGGAAGACATACTGTCTAGCTGGCAGGTGACAGTCGACTTGCTGGCCGAGGTCGCCGGTATTCCGGCGGCGCTGATCATGCGGGTGCATGAGCAGGAAATCGAGGTGTTTCGCAGCAGCCACAGCCAGGGCAATGTTTACAAGCCCGGCGAAAAGGCGCCGCTGAATAGCGGGCTTTACTGCGAAACCGTCATGAGCACCCAGCGCAAGCTGCTGGTGCCCAACGCCCTGAAGGATCCGGTCTGGGATCACAACCCGGACATCAAGCTGGGAATGATCTCGTACTGCGGTCTGCCGCTGACCTGGCCCAACGGCGAGCTCTTCGGCACCATCTGCATTCTGGACAAGAAGGAAAACAGCTATACCCCTCAGACCCACCACCTGTTCGAGTGCCTGCGCGACAGCATCCAGTTGAGTCTGCAGCAGGTCTATCACAGCGCCATTGAGCGGAGGGAGGCTGCCATTCATGAGCAGGAAATCTCGCGCAGCAAGATTGAGGCCGTGCATCAGGAATGGCTTCAGTCATTTGATGCCGTGCCGGATCCGATCTTCATGCATGATCGCCAATTCAATGTGCTCCGTGCCAACAAAGCCTATGCCAACAAGGCGGGGTTGGCTTTCAAGCAGTTTATCGGTCGTCCTTACTGGGAGGTTTTTCCGAAGCTGGAAGGGCCATTGTCGGGGAGCGTGGATGCAGTCAAGCACCCGCAACCAGGGGTTTTTCACGATCAGGAGTTTCAGCTGGAAACCGGCGAAATCTACCTTTCCCGTTCGAGCCATGCATTCGATCAAAATGGCGAATACCTATACTCCATCCACTTTCTGCATGACATTACCGAAGCCAAATTGGCCGGGACAAGGGAAAACGAGCATCGCACCCTGTCTGATCGAAACCACGAACACCGGATATGTTGTCATCGACACTGAGGGCCGCGTCATCGATGCCAACGCCGAGTACGTTCGACTCACGGGCTACCGCGAACTGAAGCAAATTATTGGTCGCAGCGTGATTGAATGGACTGCCGAGTACGAGACGGACAAGAATGCCAATGCCATTGCGCAATGCGCACGGGATGGACAGATCAGAAACCTGGAAATCGACTATACAGGCTGCGAAGGTAGGATCACGCCCATCGAAGTCAATGCGACGGTCGTGACACGACAGGGTCAGATACAGATACTTTCGCTGTGCCGCGACATTTCTCAGCGCAGACTGTCTGAGCATACCCTGCTGCGCGCCGTGCGTGCTTTGAAAACCCTGAGTTCCTGCAACAGGATTCTGGTCCACGCCAGGGATGAGCATCACCTGCTATCCGAGATGTGCCGGAACATCGTCGAGCAAGGCGGATACCGGATGTGCTGGGTGGGATATGCGGAACATGACGAGAAGCAGAGCATCCGTCCCATGATCAGTGCCGGACATAACGATGGCTATATTGAAATGCTGCATCTTACCTGGTCGGATACCGGGCGTTATGAGGGACCCACCGCACAGGCCATACGCAGCGGCCAGGTGGTTGTCGTGCGGGATATTGCCAATGAGCCATCCTTCGCGCCATGGCGCGAGGCGGCCCTTGCCCGTGGCTATAGGGCATGCATCGCATTTCCGCTGAAGCCAAAGGAGGGGGTCGCATTCGGGGGACTCGTCATTTACTCAGCGGAAGCCAATACCTTCAGTCACGAGGAACTGGATCTGCTTGAAGAGTTGGCCGAGGATCTTTCTTTTGGCATTCACACCCTTCGTACACATCAGGAACGCGATCACTTTCAGAAGGAGCATCAGAAGAGCGCGGAACAGCTCAGGGAATCCCTGTTCGATACTATCCGTGCCATTTCGCTCACCGTGGAAAAGCGCGATCCCTATACCGCAGGCCATCAAAGCCGTGTCGCGCAACTGGCTACCGCGATTGCCGGAGAACTCGGGATGGATGCAGATCGCATCGAAGGCCTCAGGTTGGGCGGCATGATCCACGATATAGGCAAAATTTACGTTCCCGCCGAGATTCTCAATCGCCCGGGCCGGCTCACACATGGTGAACTTGAAATCATCCGCTCACATCCCGAAGTGGGCTACGAGATCATCAAAGATGTGAAATTCCCATGGCCGGTCGCTGACATGGTGCTGCAACATCATGAGCGTCTGGACGGGAGTGGTTATCCCCATGGGCTCAAGGGCGATGAGATCATCCTGGAGGCGCGTATTCTCAGTGTGGCCGACGTGGTCGAGGCCATCACCAGCCACCGTCCCTACCGCCCAGCCATCGGCATCGAGGCCGGGCTGGCTGAAATCGAAGCAAAACGCGACCAGATCTATGATCCGGACGTGGTTGACGCTTGCCTGAGGCTCTTCCGCGAAAAAGGCTACGTTCTTGAAGGCGCGGGTCTTAAATAAAGTGAGTTCGCCCCTGTTGTTCAAAATACCAAGCAGTGGCTACTGATTATTTCAACGCAACTGGTGTCACTATGAGCTAGTATACTTGAGGCACACTTGGGCATCCTGGCATCGTCAGGCTGGCACGAGTTGTGATGAACTGAAGGACTTGGGAGGCTGGAAAACCAGATCGATGGTTGATCGTTATGCAGAATTTGCAACTGAGAATCTGGCATTTGCTGCTTCCAGGATTGAACTCGGTCGGGGGACAGGTAACGTGATTAGTTTGTCACGTTTTTGTCACGTTTCAGAAATGAAAAAGGCTAGCGCATGAATGCTAGCCTTTTAGTATCTGGCTCCCCAGTTTAGGCTCGAACTAATGGCACTAAATTGAACTGCCAATTGCCCTGAACTGAGGTTGGCTTGCTGAACCTGAACGACTCCTTTGTCCGCATTATCCTGATAAAGGAGTCATTGTTGCTTTACCGACAAGTTATCTATCATTGATATAAGAGATGACTCCGTAGTTTTTGGAGACCTAAATCCAGTCCAGTCGGCAATCCCTTGGGTGGATGTAATGCCATGAAGTATCTCCAGCCACTCCCGCTCAGTTATTATAATCTGATACTTATTTTTTGCCTCGACCACCCATTCCAAGGCGGTGAGCTTGTGCCCAAGCAATTGCCCTCGTTTCGACATGTAATAGCGCTGATGTTGTTCGTGATACCAATACTCGTCAGTCTTGCCAATATCATGCAAAAAACAAAGCAGAGTCAAACGATTTAAATCTACACTATCATTTAAAGTCACCTTTTGCGCCAGCTCACACACCTCAATGGTATGAATCAAATTGCCATGGGGTATTGCGTGGTGGTGGTTCAACGAGCTAGGATAGTTCAAAAATTGCCAGAAACGTTTCTGATCCCACAAAACTCCATTGATCAATCTCTGATAGTTATTAGGCAGTTTATTATAAATGGCAATAGCACGTTGAATGAGCGACCTATCCCAGACCCAGTCGGTCGGCACTGTTTCAAAAATACTCAAGCCATTCGGTGGGCTATCAACCAACACCAGTCGGCTTATGATAATTGCGCCATGCTCGCACAAAGTTTGTCCTTTCCAGCGGATGCTGACAAGACAACCTTTTTTGAGTCGCGCATCTACATAATCAGCCGTCCATTTCACACGTAGGCTAGCCTGTTCATGAAATATCTCAGTGATTATTTCATGACGGTTATTTTCGGTCAGTCGAGATTCAATTGCTATCACCCTAAAAATCAAAGGTAACTGCTCTATCAGCATGCATAGGCTGGGTGTCGCCTTAGAGGTTAGGCGCATAATCAGTCGATCTACAATCTGCATTTCTCGTGATTCATTTAATACATCGTTCATGATGAAGTCCTTATGTATTTTTAACTACAGTTGTTGTGGATGGAACCTCTAAGTTGCTTGTAAGCAAACGGTTAAAGGCAGAACCATCATTTCTCGTTAAATTAGGCACATAACGGCTATAAACGCGGAACAACATTTCCGTCGTTGAATGTCCCATCTGACGTGCAATCCATTCTGGATTTTCTCCAGCAGCTAGCCATAGCGTAGCTGCCGTATGCCTAGATGTGTAAGGTCTGCGTAGCTCTAAACCTAGGTAGCGGAGCAATGGGTACCAGACTCTGTTGGTTAGATTGTTAAGGTTTAGATGTTTGCCCTCAGTGTTGCAAAATACGAATTCAGAATGCTTTTGCGTAGCTTCACTTTGGCGCATCAAGGCGTTGTGCACTGCATCTGACATGAAAATCTCGCGGATGGATAAATCAGTTTTACCCTCATCCTCCATCTCTTCACCCACCAAGGTTTCTCTGATCAGAATCAGTCGATTTTTAAAGTCAACATACTTCCATTTCAAACCATGAATCTCGCCCGTGCGCATTCCTGTAAAAAATCGCACAATGAAATAATCGCGATAATCTTGCCTCACGGTTTTTAGAATCAGACTCACCTCATCAAGCGTAAAGGGCTTAATATCCAATCGCTTGATTTTTAGGGGTTTGATTCTTTGCCCCGGTGAGGTAAAGTTATAACGGTCAGCAGCCTCATTAAGAATTTGTCTTAATCCCAATACAATGGCATTGATGCGCCGTGCTGAGAGGGTCTGATTTTTTCGTCCTGGGACTTTGGCGAGTTGAGAACGAAAATCAAGAATATCTTCACGACGGATGCTGCTGACTACCTTTTCTCCAAAATACGGCACCAAGTGTTTATCGATGGTGTCGCGCATGGTTTGCACGTAGCTTTTGCGCCAGCCGATCTTACATTCATCAAACCATTTCTCAGTAAAGTCACTAAAAAACGGAGCACCATCAACCTGCTGTTGAATATGGGCTAATTGTTTATTTGCTGTGACTAAATGCAAGTTTGACTCACTAGATGCAGCAATGTTAAAAGTAAAAGTTTTGGCTAGTCTGCTATTAGGAAAATATCTGGCATATTCAAAAGCACCATCTTTAATTTCGCCCTCTATTTTTTCCAGAAGCTTAGATAGCTTCTGCCGGTTCTGTTTTGTGTCTGCAAGTGCAGTGTATTCTCTACACCTAGTTCCTTTATATCGAAAGTCACAAAAGAGTTTGCCCTTATTTACACGGATGCTACCCATGGCAGTACCCTCCATTTGCCATCGGAATGGAGGCTGGGCTGAGGGGGCGAGTAAGAATTTCGCTCTCGATGACTTCCCAGATGTACAAGATTTTTCTACGTCCAAAAGGACGTATGTAATGTACCCCCTCTATCAAAACACTGTCCTTCAATTGATGGGGGATCGTTCTAGGGTTGTAGTTAATGCGCTCTGCCAGTTGATCAGTAGTTAAGTATGTTTGAGTCATAATATATTCTTTCTAAAAGTAAATAATTAAGATAGAATGAACATTTATCTTTCTGCCTGTATAAATTCCATCCTACATGACATTTTAGATGCAAATATTTCATTTTGCAACAACTATTTTCATTTAGAATGTAAAAAGAGAGTTTTGTATGATTAAATGTCATTTATCCCGATTGATGGGAGAGAGAAAATTGAAAATTTCTGATGTAGCAAGGGCAATAGATGTTCACCGAAACACAATTACTCTTCTTTATGATGAAAATGCTAATCGTGTTGATTTAGATACATTGAATAAGCTGTGTATATTTTTTGACTGCAATGTGGATGACTTATTGCAGTTCGTTCCAGAAGAGTGAATTATGGATGCGTGTTCAAATGTAGAACTGGGAAGCGATTTAGGCTAGAGAAACTCTTGAAAAATCTTTCCATACTTAGCTCCGCTTAATAAATGCTATTAGTTGAGAATTTGATGATGGGTTGGCGAGAGCTAGTGAAATAGGTCGCCTGTGAACATCATAGTGGATAAGTCATTAATTTAGTACCAATAAACTTTTAGGCACGAAGACATGGTAAAGACGACTAAAATGTAGATAAGTTTATGGGCCATTAACCAATGGTCAAAATTTATAATCCAAATTTTGGATGAAAGGATGTGGGCCAAACTTGGGCCATTGGTGGGCCACTGGTGGGCCATGAAAAAGCAAAGTTAGTAATCACTATCCTAGCTTTCCTTGAAAAATATGGCGCGCTCGGCGGGAGTCGAACCCACGACCTTTGGCTTCGGAAACCAACACTCTATCCAACTGAGCTACGAGCGCACGAAGTCGTACATTATCCTAGAAACCGCAGTTAACTGCTCAATTATTTTGTAGCCTCATGGACTGCTCTACACCGAGATATCGTCGACATTCGGACACCCATGTCACATTTATGACCATACGACAACCGTTCACTTTAACAAAACACTATCGCTTAGACATACAGTGGCACCTTTCACCAAACATCAGGGTAAAACCCCAACGCTAAAAGTCGGGAAAACTTCCCTATCCAATCACCTTGGCAGAAGATTCTAATAGCACTTAGAATCTATTTAAGACAATTTCGCCATTACCATAAAGGAACATTATGTCAGAGGCCACCTTGCAAGAATGGCGTAATCACGCGCTTGCGCTTGAACAAGAATTAAACAACGTCGTCTTAGGATTAAAACCTGCTGTACGCTTGCTGATTATTTCTATTTTTTCACGTGGCCATGTTTTACTTGAGGGCAATGTTGGCGTAGGGAAGACAACATTACTAAGAGCTGCTGCCAGAGGGATTGGTGGGGGATATCAACGCATTGAAGGCACAATTGATTTAATGCCTCAAGACTTGATCTATCACACTTAACATTAGTAGCGAAGGAAAACCCAAAGTAGAGCCTAGTCCATTATTGATGCAAGGCGAGGATTTATCCGTCTTCTTTTTCAATGAGATTAACCGAGCGCGTCCACAAGTGCATTCACTATTACTGCGTATCATGGCAGAGCGCTCTGTGAGTGCATTTAACCGAGAATATCAATTCCCACATTTACAAGTGTTTGCAGATAGAAATGCGGTTGAAAAGGAAGAAACCTTTGAGTTACCGGGTGCAGCACGCGACAGATTCTTGATGGAAATTGAAATTGCTCCAAAAAATGATGCTGACATTCATAAGGCACTCACTTTTGACACTCGGTTTCACGATACGGATCAATTGATCCAATCGGTGACATCTAATCGCATTAACTTTACCGAGCTCCGCCTAGTCGCCCCGATTATCCAAAATATGGTAAGCGCTGGTGACGCTGTTCAAGACTTTGTGGAACATTTAAGACGGGCTTCTCACCGCCCACAAGAGTACGGTATTGCTTTACCTGATGTAGAGATGGATGAACTGATGATTTTTGGCATGGGTCCACGAGGGAGTAGTATGCTGGTACGCGCTGCAAAAGTTGCCGCATGGATGAATGGGCGCTCCCACTTAACGCCAGAAGATGTTGCCAGCGTGTTTCATGAAGTGATTGCGCACCGCGTGTTTTTTAAGCCAATTTATGAACTACAGCGCACTTGGCTCGCGCGTGCTTATACAAAAGCGATTTTAAATCACGTGCCAACGCCGTAAACATCTCTCACTAGGTCTGACGATCAAGATTCATGATTAAGAGCGCACTAATCCATTATAAAATTCGATGGAAGCCAACGGGCAATCAGCCGGGTGCTAAACGTGGTGTATCCGCCGGCATTGGCGATCAATTACGCGCGCTGGTTCTGCTGCGTGACCATCCTGACCCACGGCGCATTGATTTGCGGGCAAGTATGCGCGACCCCTTTGAGCAAATATGGGTAAGAGATTTTAATCTGAATACGTCGCTCAAAGTCATCGCATTGGTGGATGCTTCCGCATCTATGGGCTATCAAGGCGCAGTGAGTCGCTTTGCAGTCACGGAGGAGATTACTTCACAACTTGCACTATCTGCTTATCGCTCAGGTGATGCGTTTGGTTTCTATGCGGCGAATAGTGCAGTTATAAAGCAATACATGCTACCCCCTAAAGTCAATCGCTCCGCATGGCTTTGGGTAAAACAGCATTTATCTAAAATTGAGCTTTCAGGCAACAATGCGGATGGATTGTTGAATGTTTCATCATTACTCCCTAAACAGCGTTGCCTGGTGTTTGTGATATCAGATTTTAGATGGGCTAAAGACCGCGCGAGAAAACTGTTTCAGGCACTTAATCACCATGATGTGGTGCCCATTATTTTGCAAGACCCCCATGAGTTTAACCACATGCCAACGCGGGGAATTGCCACTATGCAAGATATGGAAACTGGCACATCACAATTTGTGTGGATGCGGTCAGCTCTAAAAGAAAAAATTGTTAAGGCTAGATCTGAACATCTAAAAACGCTTCAAGACACCTGTCGTATTTATGGATACAAGCCTTTTTTAGTCAGGGGGCAATTTCAACCCGAATATTTAACACAGTATTTTTTAGAAAGAAACGCATGATGCGTCACCTCATCAGAACCTTGCTATTGCTCATGTTGGTTTGTCACACAGCGATTGCAAAAGCCGTCGACGTCAACAGTGGCTTACCTGTCCATATTGCGATGAAAGATAGTGGTTACACGATGGGGGACTACATCAAAATGCACGTAGAGATTCCTACAAAAAATAAACTTTCGATAGACCCTGAGAGCTTGCCACTGATTGGGCGTGTCAAACCTTGGTTAGATTTGCACGACTTAAAAGTGGATAGTCAAAAAGATAAAACCAGCTTAACGTTTACTTGGCAAATTTTCGCTACGGTAGAAATCGCGCAAGCACTCAAAACGCCTCAAATCATCATCAAAAGTTTAGATGACCCCAAGCAGTCTATCGTGATCCCAGCGCAGCGCTTTTACTACTCCCCCGTATTGCCTTACCCAATAGGCGAAGTAAAGCGGCATCACAATATTCCCCCGCCAGCATTTGATGTTTACACCCCGCTCACCCTAATGGGGATATGCCTCGCAATTGCAACTATCTTGGGACTATTTTTACTATGGGTGAAGGATTTGCTTCCTTGGTTACCGTATCAACCCGGACCCATCGCCGCATTGGCGCGACAACTCAAGGGCTTTAACAACGATGTGTTGCAACATAAGCAATTGCAACAAATTCATCATGCACTCAACCGTGCCGCAAAGCAAAGTTTATACCCCAGCACGCTGAATACACTGTTTACAGAAGCCACTTATTTAGAAAGCGAACGCGAGGCAATCCATCAATTTTTTAATGACTCATGGCGCAGTATTTATGAAAACACATCGACAGCCCCAATCACCCC
>Ga0194127_10009712_pt1 | contig 10075 bp, 10 predicted proteins | sample TA2KigC100mmetaG_FD_148624 | JGI IMG/M metagenome (GOLD analysis project Ga0194127, IMG submission 148624) | Freshwater microbial communities from Lake Tanganyika, Tanzania - TA2015036 Kigoma Deep Cast 100m | ecosystem: Environmental > Aquatic > Freshwater > Lake | place: Tanzania: Lake... | reverse complement strand
CGGGGACGGCGTCCCACTTGTCCTGGTGCCAGCCCCGGCCGAGGATCCAGTCGCCGGGTTTGGCCTCGTTGGCGGCCGCGGCGACGAGAGCCACAATCTCGTCCCAGGACCGGGCCTTGGTCAGGTCGAGGATCATCTTGGACGAGCCGAGGCTCGTGAAGTGACCGTGGCTTTCGATCAGCCCGGGGATGGCCAGGGCGCCGTTGAGGTCGATGACCTCGGTGGCCTCCCCCACGAAGCGCTTGTAGCCGTTCTTTCCGCTTCCCAGGGCGGCGATGCGGCCGTCGCGGGCGGCCAGCCAGGCGGCCTCGGGGATCTTGTCGTCCACGGTCACGATCTTGGCGTTCATCAGGACGAGGTCGGCCGGCTCGACCGCCGGGACGAAGCGCCGGGCGACCAGGAATACGACCGCCATGGTGATGACGGCGGCGATGAGAACGAAACGCCGGTGTTTGGCCATGGTCAGCTCCTCCTTCAAGGACGGTCGGCGGCGCGCGGGCCGCCGGGAGCCTCAAAAATATACCGGCTCCCCGGCCATGTCAACCGGATCCCGGGAAGTCCTCTGTTCGGCTTTGCGATGGATATCACCCTTAGCCCCCCGGCCCCCCCGGGGACCAGTCCCGGCGGTCCCCCCGCCTTCGGCGGGTCCCCCCCCGCTACGGGGGTCGTCAGGGCGACATCCATCGCTGCCTCACTTCGGACCTCGCCCATGCCGGGAAATAATGAAAAAGGCGGCCCCCCCGAGGAGGGCCGCCTGCCAAATGCCCTATGGGCTTACTTGCCCTTTCGGATGTAGATGTTGCCGGCGAAGGTCTGGAAGGAGATCTCGGGCCCGCCGCCGTTGACCGTGCCGACGAGCGAGCGGTCGAAGGCGATGCGGTACTGGCCCCTTTCCGTTCTTTCGGGCGCTTCGGACCGGACCGGCTGCCGGGTCAGATTGACGTCGAAATCAGTGAAGATCTCGCCCTGGTCCGACTTCATCTTGAGGTTGGCCTTGACATTGGCGGGCAGCGTGACGTCGATATCGCCCTGCATCGTGCTGAAGGACAGGGGCTTGCCGGACGGGATCCTGGACAGGGCGGCATCGATGTCGCCGCTGACGGTGTGGACGAGAGTGTTGCCCGAGACGTTCTTCAGGGTCACCGGGCCGTTGACGTTGTTGATGTCGATCTCACCACTGATGCCCTCGACGACGACCATTCCGTCCATCATCGAGCGGACTTCGACAGAGCTCGATGCCGGCACCTGGATGACGAGGTCGGTGGCCAACATCAGTCCGGGGGTCTCGATCCGGACGACGTTGCCGTTCTCTTCGATCTCCAGGCCCGCCGTCGACGAGGACAGGCGCTTCAGACCGGCGGCCTTCTTCTCCTTCTCCTCGCGGCGGGCCTGGCTGTCGGCCAGCGTGTCGCCGCGGACGTCGCGGACCCGCTCGGTCAGGCGCCGGGCCAGGACCTCCTGCTCGGCGAGCGTCTTTTCTTGGGCTTCATGTTGGGCCTGGAGCTCCTTGAGCGGGGCCTCCCGGGCGGGGGGCGCGGCCGGCGCTGGAGGGGCTGGCGGCGCCGCCAATGCTCTTTCGACGGCCCGTGCGTAGGCCAGCTGGCCCTCGACATAGCGTCTCTCTCCGTAATGCCCGCTCAGGGCTTTTTCGCGGGTCCGGGCCTCGACGATGACCTCGTTGCCCTGGTAGGCCTTGACGGTGATGCTGCCACGCATGACGGAGACTTTGAGCTTGGCCGGGGCCGACGGGTTGCTCAGCGGGACGACGGCCCGGTCGACGGGCGTCTCCGCGGCCTGGGCCAGGGCCCAGCCGCACGTCCCGAGAAGCAGGGCCCCCAGGACCGCGAAGTTACGGATTCTCTTTTTCATGGTGTCCTCCATTATGTCTAGATGATCTGCTGCAATCCTTGTTCGGCCCGCTTCTTGACCTCCGGGGTCAGCTCGCCGGCCTCGATGAGCCGCTTGAGGGCCTCGGCCGCCCGCTCCTCGCGGACATCGACCAGAAAGTCGATCAGGGCGATCTGGACGAGGGGATACGTTTGGACGCCCAGCGACCGGACCAGGCTCTCGCGCACGCCCGGCGTGTTCCGGAAAAGATACAGGGCATCGACGGCGGCCAGCCGGACGTTGGGGCTGGGGTCGCGGTCGAGGGCTTCGAAAAGGGCTTCCAGGGTCCTTCCGTCCGGCTTGTCGACCGAGGCGCTGTAGCCGATGCCCATGATCCGGTCAGCGGCCGAAGACCGGTCGAGGAGCGCCAGGGCGACCTCTTGGCGCATGTTCTGGACCTCGCGGGAGAGAAGGGTCAGCCGGCCCGCGTCGGCCCGGCCCCCGGCGAGGAACCAGCCGGCGCCGAGGCCGGCGAGCAGGAGCAAGCTCGCGAAAGAAGCGGCGAAGGCCGGGCGTCGGAAGATGAACCACTCCCGCCGGCTCCCGGACGGCCGGGCGCGCTCGGCCTGTCCGGCCGGTCGTTCGGCGGCCGGAAGGGCGTTCTTGTAGTCCTCGAGCAGGCCGTAGAATCGGTGGCGCAGGCCGGGCCCGGGCTGCTCCTCGGGCAGGACGCCGAGCTTGGCCCAGACCATGGTCAGGTCCTCGAGGTCCACCCGGCAGGCGGCGCACTCGGCGATATGGGCCTGGATGCGCCGGCGAGAGGCGGCGTCGAGGTCCCCGGTCAGGTAATCGGCGAACTTTTCCTGGACTTTTTCGCAGGTCATGACACTTTCCCTCCGGCAAGCTCGAGGTAGATGCGGCTGAGGTCCTTGAGGGCCCGGTGGGCCTGGGCCTTGACCGTGCCGACCTGGCAGTCGAGCAGCTCGGCGATCTCCCGGAGCTTGAGGTTCTGGAAGCGGAAAAGGACCAGGATCTCGCGTTTCCGGACGGGCAGACGGTCCAGGGCCCGGCGGACGAGCTCGGCCTCCCGGTCGGCCTCGTAGGCGGCGTCGGGGAGGGGGCCGCGGTCCGGCGCTTCGGCGAACTGCTCGTCGAGCGGCAGGTCGCCTTTCTGCTTCCGAAGGTGGTCGATGTGGGCGTTGCGGGCGATCTGGAAGAGCCAGACGTTGAACCGGCTGTCGCCCAGGTAGCCGGCCCGGTATTTCAGGACCCGCATGAAGACCTCCTGGACGAGGTCCTCGCTCGCGGCCCGGTTGCCGGTCAGGCGGAGAAAAAAGTTATAGAGCATGGTCTGGTATCTTTCGAACAGGACGGCCAGCCTTTCGACCCGGCCGTCCCGGACCTCGGTCATCAGCTCGTTGTCGGTCGGTGACATGCGTCCGGTCTTCTCTCGCTTCGTTCTCTGCGCGTTCAATGATAAATACCGCCCTGTGAGGAAAAGGTTACGCCGATAGGAAGAAGGGGTCAAATCTCCATTCATTAAATTCTCTTTGCCGGGAGGGCTTCTTAACGGAAAGGCTTAATGAATGGAGATTTGACCCCTATGGGGGGCGGGTGCTATAAGGAAGGGGACATTCCCCCGGAGAGAAGCCCATGGCCCGAGTGACCTACAAGAAAGCCGGAGTCGACATCGACGCCGCCGAGCGCTTCGTCGACCGCATCAAGCCGATGGTCCGGACGACCGCCCGGCCCGAGGTCCTGAGCCGGATCGGCGGCTTCAGCGGCCTCTTCCGTCCCCGCCTGGCGGGCATGAAGCGCCCGGTCCTGGTCTCCTCGACCGACGGGGTCGGCACCAAGCTCCTCATCGCCAACCTGGCCGGCAGGTACGACACCATCGGCGTCGACCTGGTGGCCATGTCCGTGGACGACGTCGTCGTTCTCGGCGCCGAGCCGTTGTTCTTCCTGGACTACATCGCCGTCGGAAAGGTCCGCCCGGCGATGCTGGTCGAGATCATGAAGGGCATCGTCAAGGGCTGCCGTCAGGCGCGGTGCGCCCTGCTCGGAGGCGAGACGGCCGAGCTCCCCGGCCTCTACGGACGTGGAAAATGGGACCTGGCGGGCTTCTGCGTCGGCCTGGTGGACGAGCCGAGGATCATCGACGGCCGCCGCACCAGGCCGGGCGACGCGGTCGTCGGCCTGGCCTCGAGCGGCCTCCACAGCAACGGCTATTCCCTGGCCCGCAAGGTGTTCTCGGAGCGGGAGATCAAGGCCGGTCTATGGCGCGAGCTCCTGCGCCCGACCAGGATCTACTGCACGGACATTCTCGAGGTCCTGAAGAAAGTCCCGATCAGGGGCATGGCCCACATAACGGGCGGCGGCCTGTACGACAACCTCCCCCGGGTTGTCCCGGAGGGGCTTGGCGTCCGCATCGAACGCGGCTCCTGGCGCGTCCCGGCGATCTTCGGCAAGATCCAGCGCCGGGGAGGGGTCGACGACCGGGAGATGTTCCGGACCCTCAACATGGGCATCGGCATGGCCTTGGTCGTCCCTCCGGCGGACGCCGAGCGGGCCGTGGCCCTCTTCGGACGGCGAGGCCAGCGGGCCTCGGTCATCGGCGAGATCGTCCGCGGGAAGCACGAAGTCGCGATCCTCTGACCTACAAAATCGCCGTCCGGCCCCGCCCCCCATATGACATTATAGGACATTATCAGACATCTGGGGAAAGGGTATTGACAGAGATTTATCAGGGTATATCGTTGAAGCGCGGGAACGAAAAGGTGAGTCGGTTGGGAGCCGATCAGGTGGGTCAATGAGCAAAAGGGGGCTTTTTTTTGCCTGGAGACTGGGAGCCCTCGTCCTCGGGGCGCTCGTCCTCGGCTTGACGAATCTATCGGAGCGGCCGAAAAGGCCGTTCCTTCTCAGCAGATAGCCTTCCGGCGTCAGATGATGTCGTTCTTCCGGCAGAACTCCTCGATCTTGTCGGCGAGCTGTTCGGCTTCGAGCATGGCCTTCGCTTCGGTCAGTTCCGGGCGCAGCTTGGCCAGCTCGGCCCTGACCCTCAGGACCTCGTTGGAGGCTTGTTCGACATCCATGCTGTTGTCCATGCCGAGATCCGCTCCGTAACGGACAGCCTTGAGGAACTTGTTGACGGCTTCGACGTAGCGGGCCCGGACGCCGGCAACCAGCCCATCTTGCTCCGAATGGGATTCGTTCATCGTGTTGTACAGAAAATATCCGGCCGCGACGGCGACCGCGAGAATGATCAGAGCTTTCCTCATGTCGTTCCCTCCCCGCCGGATTGTAGAACAGTCGCCGCCGCTTTGCAATCCGCGGCCCCCGAGCCCGGGCCGGGGGAGAGGTGGAAAAAAGCGGCGGAACGTGGTAAATATGGATGGCATTCCGGCAAGGGCCGTGATGACCGAACGTGGGCGGTTAGCTCAGTTGGGAGAGCGCGGCGTTCGCAACGCTGAGGTCGGGAGTTCGAGTCTCCTACCGTCCACCATCTTCTTCTATGAGCCAGGATCCCCGGGGCGTCCGCGGGCCCGGGGCGGGGGCGCGCGTGGAGTTCATCGCCGACTGCATGCTCGGCCGGCTGGCCAAGTGGCTCAAGATCCTCGGGTTCGACGTCCTCTACTTTCCCAAGGCCGAGGATAAGGACCTCGTCGAGATCTCGCGGCAAAAAAAGCGCGTCCTCCTGACCCGCGACACGGGGCTCATCGAAAAGACGAAAAGGCGGGCCGGACGGCTGTTCATCGAAAGCGACGATTGGAGGGAGCAGGTCGTCCAGGTCCTCGACGAATACGGCCTCTGGGATTCCGTCAGGCCGAACAGCCGGTGCCTCGACTGCAATAAACCGCTCAAGCCGCTGCCCAAGTCGCGGGCCCGGAACCTGGTCCCGCCGCACATCCTGGATACGGCCCCCTCGTTCGCCATGTGCCCGGGCTGCGGCCGCGTCTTCTGGCCCGGCACGCACTACGGGGACATGGAGGCCAGGATCGCCGCCCTCCGCCGCCGCTCAGGAAGGGGTCAAACCTCTCTTTTTGCACTTTCTGCAAAAAGAGAGGTTTGACCCCTTCTTTTTACTTCTGTTTATTTCGCGGCGTCGAGGGCCGGCTTCTTGCCGCTGTCGACCTCGCGGATGAATCCCTCGATGCGGCCCTTGACGGCGTCGCGCACCGCGCGCGTCCTGGCCACCCTCTCCTCCCAAGACCCCTCGAACGCGGCCGGGTCGGGGAAGCTCCAGTGGAGCGTCGTCGTGATGCCGGGGAAGATCGGGCAGCGCTGGGCGGCCTCGGCGTCGCAGACGGTGATCACGTACGCGAAAAGCTCGCCCCGCTTGAAGATCTCGAAAACGCTCTTGGTCGCGTTCCCCGAAATGTCCAATCCGGCCCCTTTCATGACCTCGACGGCCAGCGGGTTGAGGGTCCCCGGCTCCAGCCCGGCGCTGTGAGCCTCGAACCGGTCCCCGGCCAGCGCGTTGAGATAAGCCTCGGCCATCTGGCTCCGGGCGCTGTTGTGGACGCACACGAAAAGCACACGCTTCTTGTCCATGGTCGTTTCTCCCGCGCTCATTATATCCTCATTTTATTAAGAATTGATAAAGGAAAGGGCCGCCGCATTGACTTTCCTCAGGCGATCCGATAAAAATGGCCTTCCATGAGAAGATCCGCTTTCCCCGTTCTCTTTCTGGCCTTATTGACCCTGGCCGGCTCCTGCGCCGGCCCCGCGGCCGATGCCGGCCCCCAGGGGCGCCTGTTCATCGTCGGCGGCGGGGACCGCGACGCGCCCTTGATGCGGCGCTTCGTCGAGCTGGCCGAAGGCTTCGGCACAGGCCGGATCGTCGTTTTCACCATGGCCAGCGGCGTGCCGCTCGAGGTCGGGCCGGAGACCGTCGCCGAGCTCCGGTCCCTCGGCGCCGCCGAGGTCGTCTTCCACCAGCTGACCCGCGACGAAGCCATGGACCCCGCGAGCGCCGCCCTGCTCGACGGGGCCGGCGGCGTCTGGTTCTCGGGCGGCGACCAGTCGCGCCTGACCGCGGCTCTCCTCGACACGCCCCTCCATGCCCGGCTCCGCGAGCTCTACCGCTCCGGGGGCGCGCTCGGCGGCACGAGCGCCGGCGCGGCCGTGATGAGCGAGGTCATGATCACCGGCGACGAGAAGCGCCAATCTGCCGAAGGGCGTGAGTGGTCGACCATCGAAGCGGACAACGTAGTCACCACCCGCGGCTTCGGTTTTCTCCCCGGCGTCATCGTCGACCAGCACTTCATCGCCCGCCGTCGCCACAACCGTCTCCTCAGCCTGGTCCTCGAGGACCAAGACCTCATCGGCCTGGGCATCGAGGAGTCCACCGCCGTCCTCGTCCGGCCCGACGGCCGCTTCGAGGTCCTCGGCGAGAATCAGGTCATCGTCTATGACGCCCGCCGGGCCAAGACGGCACGAGTTCCCTCCGGCCGCCTCGGGGCCCGCGGCATGACCCTGCACGTCCTCGTCCCCGGCGACGTCTACGATCCCGTCAGCGGGGCCGTCACATCCGTCGCTTCCGCCTCTCCGGCCAAGGAGGCCGCCCGATGAGCCCGAAGCCCAAGTTCAGCCTGAAAAAGCTCCGCCTCCCCCACACCCTGATCCTCATCTACGCCATGGTCGTCCTGACCGTCATCGCCACTTGGATCATTCCCGGCGGCGAATTCCAGCGCGTCGAGAAGGACGGCCGGACCGTCCCCGTGGCCGGGACCTACGAGCGGACCGAGAGCAGTCCCCAAGGACTGGGCGCCCTGTTCGTCTCGCCCGTCCGCGGCTTCGTCGAGGCCGCGGCCATCATCGCCATCCTGTTCGTCGTCGGCGGGGCTTTCTCGGTCATCCAGAAGACGGGCACCATCACGGTCGTCATCCAGAACGTGGCCGTCAAGTTCGGCCGCAGCCGGGCCCTCCGCGCCCTGCTCATCCCGGTGACCATGATCCTCTTTTCGCTGGGCGGCGCCATCTGGGGCATGTGCGAAGAGACCATGCCCTTCATCCTCATCTTCGTCCCCCTGGCCCTGTCCCTCGGCTACGACACCATCGTCGGCGTGTCCATTCCCTTCCTCGGGGCCGCGGCCGGGTTCGCCGGGGCCTTCTTCAATCCGTTCACCGTCGGCATCGCCCAGGGCATCGCCGGCCTGCCCCTCTACTCGGGCCTCGGCTACCGGCTCATCGTCTGGGCCCTGGGAACGGCCATCGCCATCGCCGTCGTCATGCGCTACGCGGCCCGCATCCGGAAGGACCCGGCCCTCAGCCCTGTCTACGAGGACGACCTCGAGAAGAAGCGCAAGCTGCTCGGCGACGGCCCCGTCGTAGAGAGCCTGGCCATGACCGCGGCCCACAAGCGGGTCCTCGTCGTCTTCGCTGGAGGCTTCGGGGTCATGGTCTTCGGCATCCTGAAATACAAGTGGTTCATCCTCGAGATCGCCGGCCTGTTCCTGGCCATGGGCGTCCTCTCAGGCATTTTCGGGCGGCTCAAGGGCGACGATGTCGGCCGGGCCTTCGTCGACGGGGCCCGCGACATGATGAACGCGGCCCTGATCATCGGCACGGCCCGGGCCATCCTCATCGTGGCCACGGACGGCCGGGTCCTCGACACGCTCCTCGCGGGCCTGGCCGGCGCCGTCTCCCAATTCCATCCGCTCGTCTCGGCCCAGCTGATGTTCTTCGGCCAGTGCGTCATCAACTTCTTTCTCCACTCGGGCACGGCTCAGGCGGCCCTGACCATCCCCGTCATGGCCCCCCTCGGCGACCTCGTCGGCATCACCCGGCAGACGGCCGTCCTCGCCTTCCAGCTGTGCGAATACATCAACCCCGTCCTGCCCACCTCCGGCGTCACGATGGGCGTCCTGGGTCTCGCCGGCCTGAAATGGGAGAAATGGGCCCGCTGGCTCGTGCCGCTGCTCGTCCTCTGGGTCCTTTTCGGCATGATCAGCCTGGTCCCGCCCGTGCTCACGAAATGGGGCCCGCACTGAGGCCCCGCCCCTGTGGGGATCAGGTCCCGGCGGCCGCCTTCTTCTCGTCCCAGATCTCGACGAGATGGTCCTTCTGGGCCTCGAACTCCAGGGCCTGCTCTTCGACGAAGCTCTCGGCCTCCTCGGAGGACAGGTCCCACGTCTGGCGGACGAAAGCCGCCACCCGGGCGTAATAGAGCGGCGTCACGAGCTCGATGATCTTGAAGCGGTTGCGCGTCCAGGTGTGGAACGTGGCGGCGAGCTCGTAGAGGATCTGGACCCAGGTCCGCAGGGGGAAGTCGAAGGACCCGGCCGGCAGGGCCGCGGCCGCCCGGATGGACTCGAAGCAGTCGGGGCAGAAGATCTCCTTCCACAGGGGGGAGAACTGCTGGAAGCCGGTCTGGAAGCGCTCGACGAGGCTTTCGAGGTCGGCCGCGACGGGCTCGGGGGAAACGGCGTCCATCTTCCCGAAGGTCTCGACGGTCACGCTGCCGCGGACGTTCCGCCACGAGCTCTCGAAGGTCTCCATGAGCGTGAAGAGGATGTAGAGGACCTGCCGGAACATCGGCCCGAGATGCTCGACCGGGTCCTTGGCGTCGTGGATCTTGACCCCCAGGTTGGACTGGCAGACCTTGAAGCCCTGGGTGATGGCCGTGGTCGTCATCCAGATGTCGATCCCGTAGCGGGCCACGTCCGTGTCCCAGACGTCCTGGCCGGCGTAGAACTGGGCCACGTTCCGGGAAAAGGCGAAGTCTCCGCCGATGGGCTGGCGGACCCGCTTCCCGTACAGGGCCCTGGTCAGGTAGTAGACGATGTTGTTGGTGATGGTCGCGTCGTACTTGTGCCGGAGGTAGACGGGGGCCACGAACTCGAAGCCTTTCTCGAGGACGGGGTCGAGGAGGTGGCGGACCCAGTCCGTGGTGATGCTGCGGAGGTCGGCGTCGACGACCGCGCAGGCCTTGACCGAGAGCTTCTCGGCGGCCTCGAAGACCGAGCGCAGGGCCGTGCCCTTGCCGCCCGGCCCGCGGTAGATCGAGACGATCTTCTCCTGCCAGGGCTTGATCTCGTAATCCCTGACCGCCTCCCGGGTGTCGTCCGTGGAGCCGCCGTCGGCGATGAGGATGACGTTCCTCGAGTTCCGATAGTACCGGTCCAGGCCTTTTGTCAGCATCTGGACGACGTGGGCGATGGTTTTCTCGTTGTTGTAGCTGGGGATGCCGACCAGGATGTCGGCCGAGTCGATCTCCTCGAGCCTCTTGGTCGTGTACTGCCGAAGG
>Ga0194127_10009709_pt1 | contig 10076 bp, 6 predicted proteins | sample TA2KigC100mmetaG_FD_148624 | JGI IMG/M metagenome (GOLD analysis project Ga0194127, IMG submission 148624) | Freshwater microbial communities from Lake Tanganyika, Tanzania - TA2015036 Kigoma Deep Cast 100m | ecosystem: Environmental > Aquatic > Freshwater > Lake | place: Tanzania: Lake... | reverse complement strand
GAATGGGAGCGGGGCTGGTCGCAGCGATTTGGCCTGTGGGAACTTGATCCGAAAACACAAAAAAGAACGCGCAGGAAGAGTGCGGAAATTTATGAGGCGATCTGCAAGGAGAACGGCATCAGCTCAGAGACTGTTCGCCGATTGGCTCCGGAAGTTTTTTCTGAGTTATTTCCTGGTAAAAGTCATTCCATACATTTTTTTAAAATGGCTTTTTCAATCCTCTAATAATTCATAGAAGCTCTTTACCAGTAAAATCCAGATATGGACACAACCACTTACGATGACTTCAGCCAGGATTATGACCGTTTTGTCAATTGGAATTCACGGTTGGCAGCTGAAACGCCATTTCTGGAAGAGCTTTTAAGCCGCGTCAATCCAGGACATGACCAACCCCTTTCTATCTTGGATGCTGCCTGTGGGACCGGCATGCATGCCATAGAACTGGCGAGAAGAGGTTACCGGGCAGCCGGTGCGGATTACAGCGGTGGAATGGTGGAAGCAGCGCGGGTGAATGCTCAATCCAATGGTGTGAATGTTTTATTCAAGCAGGCGGGATTTATGGAACTGAAAGTATCCTTCAAAGGAGAATCAATCTTCCCGTTTGATGCGATCACCTGCTTCGGCAACTCACTCCCCCACCTGACAACTCGGGATGAGATCAAAAATGCGCTGGAGGATTTCGCGGCCTGCCTAAGCCCGGAAGGAATGCTGATCCTTCAGAACCGGAACTTTGATGCTGTAATGTTTAAGCGGGAACGCTGGATCGGACCCCAATCTTATTCTGATGGCAGTACGGATTGGCTATTCTTGCGGTTCTATGATTTTGATCTGGATGGACTGATCACATTCAATATCGTACGATTAAAAAGAGATATTGGTGGAGATTGGAAGCAAGCGATATCCACAGTACGGCTTTATCCATTAATAAAAGATGAATTGTTGCCATTACTCGAAGATGCTGGTTTCGTTGATGTTCAAACCTATGGAATGATGTCAGAAATGCCATTCGATCCCCTGTCCAGTGAAAACCTTGTGATTGCTGCTATTAAGAAATAATTAAGACAAAAAATATCCGAATTGTCATCCAAAATGTTATAATTTTGACATGCCAAAGAAACGTTGGCTGATCATCATCAGCATTTTATCTGTACTGACCCTGACGAGTTACGCAATCCTCCTTAACCCAACTTTTCAGGAAAGTTTGGGCTTCCGTTTGAACCAGTGGATGGGAGCCTTTAGAGTATGGATCAACCCTCCTTCACGGGTGTCATTTTCCGGAGATGGCGCAGTTGAAGACAGCACCGAACTGCCTCCAGTGAGTGGGATTGCCGATCTAACGGATGGAGATTTGGAAATAAAAGAAGAGGAAGAGGTTTATTCCTTTGCGCCTGTCCCACTTTCGCATTCCCTGGAAGGAATCTCTTATTTTTCGCAGCATAACCGCTGGAACTACTGCGGCCCTGCCAACCTGGCCATGGCGCTCTCCTACTGGGGATGGGAAGGTGATCATGATGAAGCTGCCCGGGGTGTACGAACGCACAGCAAAGATAAAAATGTGATGCCTTATGAAATGGTCGATTTTGCCAAGGAGCAAGAAGGACTCAGCGCACTGACACGTGTTGGTGGTGATTTTGATCTGCTGAAGCGTTTGATCGCAGCTGGTTATCCTGTGGTGGTTGAAAAAGGACCGCACTTCCTCGATATCGTCAATAAGTGGACATGGATGGGACATTATCAAACCCTGACTGGCTATAACGATGCCGAGGGGTACTTCATTGCGGGGGATTCCTATATCAAGCCAGATTACCCGCAACCCTATGATGAGTTGGTCGGTGAATGGCGTTCCTTTAATTACACCTATATCGTGATCTACCCGGAACGCGAGGAGAATGACGTTCTCAATCTTTTAGGGCCCGACGCTGATGAAGACAGGAATATTCGCCGTGCCTTGAAAAAAGCACAGGAAGAGATTTACCAGACCACGGGTGTAGATCAATTCTTCGCCATGTATAACTACGGCACCAATCTAGTGAAGCTACGCGATTATGCCGGTGCAGCCAAGGCGTATGATCAGGCTTTTGTCATGTATGATGCCCTGCCGCAGGATTCATCCATCCGACCGCACCGTATCTTATGGTATCAAACAGGCCCATTCATGGCATATTATTACACTGGCCGCTATACGGACGTGATCAACAAGGCGCAGCACAATTCCATTGAAATGGTACGAGATGACATCCCCGCACTTGAAGAAAGCTGGTACTGGATGGGTATATCCAAAATTGCCATTGGCAACAGAAGCGGTGGTATTGATGATCTGTATACCTGTTTAGAATACCATCGCGAGTTTCAACCCTGCGTTGACGCCCTCAACGCGCAGGGTGAATTCCCATATGCTAATTAATTACAAAAATTAAAATCACCGGAAAATTTCGTCTTAAAGCATGCTTTGCACCTGCATGTAATTAAAATGAAAAGGGTGGATAGCCATCCACCCCTACACTTTAAAAATTGATTTTTTTGTTAATTTCCCAACCGAGCCCGTTCCTCGGATACGATGCTTTCATCCAGTTTCTTGAAGAGTGGTTCAGGCTGGTTAAAGCGGGCACCCGGTTTCAGTTCACTGGGCTTCCAATGTCCTGAGGCATTCGCCGGATCATAGAGCAGGGCTGTATGTTCACCCACAGCGTCCTGGATCACCTTCGTATATTGAACTCCAAACAACTTATCCTGGTAACCCAGGAATTTATGCAGGCGCTCACAGGTAAAGGGCAGAAAGGGCGACAAGAGGATTTTGAGCGAATCGATGGCTTTCATGGCGACGAAAATTGCGCGGCCGGCCTCCGCTTTATCCGATTTGATGGCGAACCAGGGAGCCGTATCATCCAGATACTTGTTGACCTCAGAGGCTAGGCGAATCGCTTCCGAGAGAGCGGAACGCAGGTGAACCGCCTCGATCTCCGCTCCAACTGTATCAAAACCTTTTTCTATTTGAGCGAGCAGCTCCTTGTCTTTGTCCGTTAGATCACCTGGATCCGGCACAATGCCTTCCCAATGTTTGTAAGCGAAAGAAAGCACGCGATTTGCCAGGTTCCCCCAGGTCGCCACCAGCTCGTCATTATTGCGATGGTAAAACTCTTTCCAATCCCAATCTGTATCGCGTGTTTCGGGCATCACACAGGTGAGGTAATAGCGAAGGGGATCCGGGTCAAAGCGTGTGAGCGCATCCAATCCATTGACCACCCAATTGCGGCTACCGGAAAGCTTCTTGCCCTCTAAATTAAGGAATTCGTTAGCTGGTACATCGTATGGAAGAACGAAATCATCTTTTTCTTCGCAGCCGAAGATCTCATCAAATTCTCCGTCCGCTCCAGCCAGTTCGGCTGGCCAGATAATGGCATGAAAGGGGATATTATCCTTACCGATGAAATAGAGCGTCTTTGCTTCTGGTTGCTTCCACCAATTGCGCCAAGCATTGGGCTGGTTGTGCAGTTTACTCCATTCGATCGAAGCGGAAAGATAGCCGATCACCGCTTCAAACCAAACATACAGACATTTACCGTCCCAGCCCTCAACTGGCACCGGGATGCCCCAATCGAGGTCGCGAGTGATAGGCCGACCGCGCAGTCCTTCGGTCTGAATCTGCCCTAGCGATTGGCGCAATACATTCGGCCGCCAATAGGATTCACGCGCTTTAAGAAATTCGACGACGTCATTCTGAAGACCACCAAGATCCATGAAGAAATGCTCGGTCTCGCGCAGTTCAGGTGTTGAATTATCGATCTTCGAGCGCGGATTGATCAATTGGGAAGGATCCAAAAGATTGCCGCACTGGTCGCACTGGTCACTGCGCGCGTTGGTGAAACCGCAAATGTAGCAAGTACCTTCGACATGGGGGTCAGGAAGGAAACGATCCTGCGCAGGAGAATACCATTGCGGCTGTTTTTCAGGATACATAAAGCCATTCTGCTTGAGGGCCAGGAACATGGACTGAGAGACCTTGAAGTGATTCTCTGTGTGAGTCGATGTGAAAAGGTCATAGTTCAACCCCAGTTTCTGGAAGAGCTCCAGAAATCCTTGATGGAAGCGCTGATAGATCGCCTCCGGGGTTGATTTTTCGGCTTCCGCCCGCACAGTTATGGGTGTGCCGTGGGAATCGGTACCGGATACCATCAGCACATGATTACCTTTCAATCGGTGATAGCGGGCGAAAATATCAGCCGGCAAATACGCGCCAGCAAGGTTACCCGCATGGATTTCGGCATTGCCATAAGGCCATGCTACGGCGGCGAGAACAAATTCAGGCATTTCCTACCTCTCGAGCTGATGATATGGCGTGATTTTATCACGAGGGCTTTTCCACTGATTTCCGCTTTTTCCTTTAGAATAAAGAAAAATTCCGGAGGTGAATATGCCAGGGAAAGCTGCTGAATGGCGTCAGGATATGGACGCTTACCGATTGAAAAGTTTAAAAGAAATAATCCCCAAGCCCAAGCCAATTATCGGGATGGTGCATCTTCCTCCACTACCCGGCGCTCCGGGATATACCGGTTACCCGGTACAGGAGATCGTTGATTTTGCTGTGCGCGACGCTGAGACATTGCAGAAGGGCGGAGTAGACGGATTGATCGTCGAGAACATGTGGAGCATACCCTTTCCGGCAGGCATGAATGTCAACCCGGAAGAATTATGCGCTCAATCTGTGGCAGCCGCGGCGGTGGTCAAAGCGGTGGACATTCCGGTGGGCATCAACGTGGTTCACAATGGCGGGCGGGCTTGCCTGGGTGTAGCCATCGCAGCCGGCGCTCACTTCATCCGTGTATGCATGCTGACCGGCGCCGCGGTTTGGGACGGCGGCGAATTCGACCACGGCTGCGCGCGCGAGCTGCAGGCGGCGAGGAAAATGACGAACTCACATAATATCAAGCTGTTTTGTGACGTGGATAAGAAACACTCGGTGCGCTTCCCGGGTATCGACCTGGCAACCCATATTGAATGGACCAATTTCTACGGCGCTGATGCGCTGATCATCACAGGCCGAATGACCGGCAATGCACCCGATCTGGAGAAGGTAGCGCTGGCCAAAGAATTGGCCAAAGATCGGCCGATCATCATGGGCAGCGGCACGACTGCCGAGAATATCGCGGATTTCCTGAAATACGCGGATGGTTCCATCGTCGGCTATGGGATGAAGGATGAAGGCCACCCGGATCGTCCAGTCAACATTGAGATCGTGAAGCGGTTTATGGCGGCGGTAGAAGCTGCACGTTAATCATCATTTAATAATGTGAAAAGAGGTCCCACTTCGGGATCTCTTTTTTGTTATCTTATGTAAAGAAACAAAACCACCAATCACCTAATTATTAAATATTCTTGCCATACAGATATCCAAGTTTTTGTGATTACCCCCACATGTATGGTTGCAAACCAAAGCGAATTGGTATAATATTGAAGAATAATTGATCCGATAATGGCAAACCCTGCGCGAGCAGGGGACGCAAAGCTATGGGTCTAAAGACTTAGATCGCCAGGCCGCCGAAGATCGTTTTTGATTTAAACGCATTAAAAGCCTGGCAAATGCAGGCTTTTTTCTTTTATCGCCGATCCATCGCAAAAGCCTGAAAACAGGAAAGGAAGATGATGATGAAGCGCTTGTTTTTAATTAATCAAGGGAGGAAGAATATGGTTCGGATTCACCATAAAATCGGCTGGGTGATCGGTGTGACTTTGATGGCAGTGCTGCTGTTCAGCGCAACTGTGTTTGCTGAAGGAGAGCTGCCAGATTCACAAGAACCCGCATCGACAGAAAGTGGTGTTGAATCGACAGCTAATGAAAGCGGGGGAGAATCTGAGCCCGCACCCACAAATGCTGTTGAGGCCCCTGAGGATTTATCTGAAGGATTAGCCATTGAGATTGCTCAGCAGCAATTGGATGAGACAGAACCGACTCAACCAAGCACCACGGAAGAAATCGTCCTTGTGGATCAATCAGGAAACGTGATGGATATGGCCAGCCAGGAGAGTGCGGAAGCATTCCAGGGTGGCGACCCCTGGTGGATTTCGGGCGGTGTGAAATACGCGGTGGTTTTTACCGACCAATTCTGCCCATTGGGCACATCTGAGGATGCGGGCACATGCTGGAAAGTTACAGAGAATGCTATTTCCACAGCGCTTGAGAAGATCGATGCCTTAAATCTGCTGCCCACAAACGGTATGTTGGTGGTTGAAAACGGTAATTATGTTGAGAACAATTTGGTTATCGATGGTTTAGACGGTAATGGAGTCTAAAAAAACTAAAGGGCATTCTTGGAATGGGCTCAAATATGAGCACCATAACCGGCAATATCACCATCAGCAACACGATTGCCGGTTTCACCCTCAAGGGATTCACGATTGATGGTGGTGTGCTAGTTACGAATAACATTGGAGCTTTAGTTTTCAATGATCTATACATCACCAACACGAATGGAGATGGCCTGGTGGTGGATAACCACAATGGGACCGTCGAACTCATCAATGTGCAATCCAGAAAGAACAAAGGGGATGGCGGGCGCATCAATAACAGCAATTCAACCAATGGATTTGTCAAAGTAACCAATAGCGCTTTTGACTTCAATGATGATGGAAATACCGGAACGTGGAATTCCGGTTTAAAAATCACCACCAATGGACCGGTTACTCTGGAAGGAGTAGCGACCAGCCGTAATAACGGCAACGGCACCGAGATCTACGGCTTTAGCCAACTCACAATCAACAACAGTCTTTTTGATAACAATAATCCTTCGCCTTATGCCCAGTCAGGCACCTATGGATACGGTTTGTTCGCTGAATCGACCAAACCAGCCAAAGTGCTGGTCAACAATGTGTTCGCTTATTTCAATGGAAATAATGGATTAGAGATCCGCACGGCAGGAACGATCCAAATGAATTATGTGCGCGGTTCCCATTCATCCATCCGCACAGGACAGATCAACACAGCTGGCGAGACCGTCCATGAACGGCTCAGCGAGGATAATAAATATATTGGCGACCGTTGGTATTTCACCGGGACCAATGGCCAAAACCTGGATATCTATCTTTCAAGCAATGTGTTTGACGCATATTTGGAACTGAGAGACGCCAATGATGATTCATTGCTGGCCTTTAATGACAATATGGATGGCAACACGACGAATTCGAAAATCGATTACACATTATCTGCGGATGGCCTTTACTATATCGTTGTCAAGATTCTTGAAAGCACCACTGGTATTGATGGAAGCTATTCGCTTTCACTAAATGATGCCTTAAATGAGAATATAACCAAATACAATTTAAAGGGGCATCACTGAACATTACTTCGGGGACTGGATTTGTCAAAGTTACCAATGCCATGGTCCAAGATAATGTGGGTGATGGTTTAACGATCAATTCACTCGGTCTGATTTACATCTCTACAGTGGACGCATCACACAACAGCATGCGCGGCGCATTCCTGGATAACTGCCAATATGATGAGACCATCGCCGCCTGTCGAGGGACTGGAAGCGTGACCATCACCAGCCCTTCGGGCGCAGGTTGGTATGGTGGCAACTATTTTCTCGAAAACGGTTCCACCGGGTTGGAAGTAAAATCGAAGGGCGCAATCGTTTTGACCAATGTGGGCGCATACGATAACCTGGGGGCTGGTGTTGATCTGCGCAATGATTTTGGTACAGGCGCTGTAACTATCAACACCAACGTTACCAATTTTTCAAACGTTTTCCGCAACAATGGATTGGATGGCCTGAAAATCACTTCCATGGGAGCAGTCAAAGTTGAAGGCAGCGAAGCGAATTTCAACAAAGGCCATGGGTATTTCATCACTACTCGAGGGACGGTTGCATTAAAAGACCTAACCGGAAGCAGCAATGGATTCAGCGGACTGTATGTCAATAACCAGGTCACCGGGTCATCGGCCAATGTCAGCCTTTCATCGAGCAAAAATGTCCGCAATGCTTTCAAGGAGAACGGGAAAAATGAACCGGGGACATACCCAGGTGTCGATATCCGTTCCTTTGGAAACATTTCCCTATTAAATATTGATGCCAAGTTAAATTATGCAGCCGGCGTACACTTGACCAGCAGAGATGCGCCCAGCGCAAAAACGATCACGTTGACTGATATCAACTCCAGTGAAAATCAGGGATCGGGAGTCCTGGCATATTCCAAAGGGAACATCACTGTTAAGGGTTTGATCAGCTCGAATAACTCGTTAACCGGAAGCGATATTGTTTATTCAGGTGAGACAGTCTATGAGCGCCTAACATCCAACAGTACTTTTGACAATTGGTGGTTCACTGCCCCGCCCGGCACACATGTGAATATCATTCTACAGAGTAAGGAATTTAATTCGTACCTTGAACTTTATGATGCCTTCGGGAACTTGGTGGCCTGGGATGATAACAGCTATGGGGATAATGATGCGCAAATCAATATAGATCTGCCTTCAGAAGGCACTTACTATATTCATGTTAGATCGGCTGATTTGAACAAAGGAAATTACACGTTATCCATTAATGATCCAGCCAATCAATACGGAACCTATTTTTATTTCTATGGTGCCCTGTTAGACAATTCCAGCGGAACAGGCAGTATAACAATCAGCCCTTCAACAACCACACCATTCAATACATTCAATGATAATAACTACCGCGGGATCGAAATCAGAACCAGGGGGAAGATACTTTCAAACAACCTGACTGCCGTTGATAACGGCAATACCGGCGCTTATTTCTTCAACCCGAATGGCAGCGGAACGATCACCATTAACAACACGGATAAAACCGCTTTGGGTGCCTTTGATAAGAATACAGGTTATGGTATTTATGCGGTCTCATCACGCTTGATTTCGTTAAGAAACATCAGCGCAAGCATGAACGGGGAAGCTGGTGCATATCTAAATAACTGCCTTGTGGCCGATGACAAATGCTTGGGAACGGGCGGCATTACTTTATCATCAGCAAATGGCCTGGTGAATACATTTAATAGTAACCAGAAATTTGGCCTTTGGACCAGCACGAGCGGAACAGTCACCATCATTGATATCAACGGGAACGCCAACGGGCTTAATGGTCTGTATATCAAGAACTCCTATGAGGGAGCCAGTGGCAATGTAAGCATCAAGGCATCAAAAAACAGAACTAACACTTTCTTCACCAATGTATGGTCTTCACCAGCATACCTGGCGGGCGTGTTTGACCCCAAGTTTTATGGAGTCGAGATCTACAGCAACGGAGTGATCGATATCCGGAATATCAACATTCAGACAACATACGGAACCGGGGCAATGATCCGAAATGATGGCGTTTTTGTGTACACACCAAAAACCCTAACCATACAAGATGGTACCTTTGAAGCTAACCAAGGATATGGATTGGTGGCATATTCCAGGGGTTCGATCAACTTGTATGGAGTCAACGCCAGATTTAACTCATTGGTGAGCGGCGCGATTGACTCTTGGGGTGAGACTGTGTTTGAACATCTCACGCCAAATACGCCAGCTGATGTTTGGTGGTTTGATGGGGATGAGAACGACGAAATTGACATCATTCTGGTTAGTGAAGAATTCGACGTGATCCTGGAGGTCTTTGACAAAAATAATAATCTCATCGCCGCTGACGATGACTCATATAGTGGGACGAACGCAAGGGTTACATTCACTTTGCCGACTGATGGAGAGTATTACATCAAGGTGCGACAGCATGGCGCTGGAGATGGGAACTACAGACTTTCTCTGAATGATATGTACATGAATTGGGTTACATTGTATGAATACTCAGGCGCGTTTATTGATAATCGATATGGTTCGGGCAGTGTTACAGTGAAATCGACAGCTGCGAATGATGCACCCAGTTTTTACCATAACAACTTCAATGGATTAACAATAAGGTCCGCCGGTGCAGTCACGCTTACCAATGTCTATGCTCTTCAGAATGGAGCGGACGGTGCAAATATTTCAAACTATGCCGGATTAAGTTCCGTTACGATCAATACAACATCTAAATTAATGACCAGTTCCTTTAGCTACAATAGCAAGTTTGGTTTGATTATTCAAT
>Ga0194127_10009706_pt1 | contig 10077 bp, 10 predicted proteins | sample TA2KigC100mmetaG_FD_148624 | JGI IMG/M metagenome (GOLD analysis project Ga0194127, IMG submission 148624) | Freshwater microbial communities from Lake Tanganyika, Tanzania - TA2015036 Kigoma Deep Cast 100m | ecosystem: Environmental > Aquatic > Freshwater > Lake | place: Tanzania: Lake... | reverse complement strand
CGTATTCGCATATGAACGGCGCGCGCAAACTCACTGCCGTCAGTCTCGGTGCATTACGTGAGTTGTATCATTTTCGCGATGCACAAGCGCGTAAGGAAGATCGTCCGCCTTTCAAAGTTCTCTCCGATTCGGCGATGCTTGAAATCGCCGAAGCACAACCAGACACGTTGCGCGAACTTGAACGCGCGCGCGGCGTATCGGAATACGTGCTTCGTCGATATGGCATGTCGGTGCTGAGTGCGGTGAAGCGCGGCGTTGCCGCGCCCCAGACCATGTTCCCGGCTTCGTCCAATCGCGATGAGGTCCCGCTCGATAATGCGGCGCGCGAGCGATTGAGCAAGTTGAAAGAATGGCGCAAGGCGCGTGCCGCTAAACGCGGAGTTGAGACGGATGTAATTGTGTCAAACGATGTTTTGCAGGCAATTGCCAAACACAATCCACGAACGCTCGATGCGCTAATTCAAGCGAGCGATCTAACCCCCTGGAAGGCGCGTGAGTACGGCGAGGAAATGTTACGCGTGTTGCAGGGCAAGCGCAAATAGTTCAAGTTGCACGTTGCAAAAAAGGCGCAGAGGAAATTTCCTTCTGCGCCTTTCTGTTTGTTCGAAAGTCTAGAATTACTTGACGTGCATCGGCATGATGACGTGCGTAAAATCATCGCGCCCGACCGGCTTGAACACACCGGGGCTCGACGCGCTGGTTGTTTCAATCGCGACTTGCGGCGCGCGCAAGGCATTCAAGAGATCGGTCAGGTAGCGCGCGTTGAACGCGATTTCGACCGACTCGCCATCGACTGTCGCATCGACATCGCCGACGTTATCGCCGGATTCCGCGCTCGTCGCCGTGATCGTGATCTTGCCGCCGCCCATTTCGTTTGCCGCGCCGATGTGCATTCGCACGGTGTTCATCGATTCGCGCGCAAAGACGGAGGACGCTTTGACGGCGTTCTGCAATTCGGACGTCTGCGCGACCGTGCGCGTCGTGTGTGATTCGGGAATGATGCGCGTAAAATCCGGAAACGCGCCGTCGATCAACTGCGCGACGATTTCGATATTCGTCAATTTGAACAATGCCTGCGATTTGTTTTCGGTTACAGCGAGTTCAATGGGCTCTTCTTGGTCGCCGCTCACGCGCGCGACTTCTTGCAACATTTTTGCCGGGATGATGACGCTGAGCGGTTGATCGATTGGCGCGCTCAACGTCGCGTGGCGGACCGACAAGCGAAAACCATCCGCGGCGGCAAATGTCACCATGTCCTTTTCGAATTTCGCAACGACGCCGGTCAGCACCGGGCGCGACTCGTCGGTCGCGGCGGCGAAGGTAACTTGGTCGATCATCTCGCGCAACGTTTCGGGTTCGAGCGAAATCCGTTTGCCGTCGCCAATCGTTGGGATAATCGGAAATTCTTGCGCGTCGATGCCCTTGATGTTCGCATCGTAGCGCGCGCATTTGAGGTGAAGCGTTTGCGTCTTATCGTTCAAAGCCATCTCGATGCGTTCAGGCGGGAGCGAGCTGACAAAATCGCTGAGCACGCGCGCGGGCACGGTCGTCGCGCCATCTTCGTCGACTTTGGCGCCGATCCAACACGTAACCGCAAGTTCGAGATTCGTCGCGGCAATTTTCAAGCGACCTTGATCGGTCGCGAGCAAAACATTTCCGAGCACCGGCAGTGTCGAACGCGACGCGACTGCGCGGCTGACAATCGATAAACCTTTGGCGAGATTTTCCTGCAAGCACGAGACCTTCATTGGTCGAACCTCCGAGGAGAGTGATCGATGAATCTTCAAAAGTGCGAAGACAGTATACTACAATTAAGACTTGAAATCAATGATGCCGTCGACGACTGGATACCTTCGCGCACAAGCGCGGCACGATAATTCATCGCGCGCTTCTGCGATGTCGATCGAGCCGCACGCGGGACATTTCCAGAGCGATGGGTTGATCTCCGGCGTGCCGGCTTTGGTCGATTGCGCGCGCAAGAAAATGCTCGGCGATAAATCGAAGCGAGCAAGCGGTGATTGAAGGACTCCATCGATGGACGCAAGAAGGCGCGCCGGCACGATGCGCTTGAGAAAAGCGATGCGAAAAATCGAGACGGCGCGTTTGGTTTGGACGATGAGTTTCGCCGCGCGCAAATTTTCATCGATGTAGCGTGGGTGAAAATCGAAATTGAGTTTGACGAACTCGTACGGTTCGAGTGAGTTTGGGTCAACGCCGCGTTTGGTGAGCGCGTACCGCAATCGCGCCTTGATGTGCCGCTTGTTCGCAAACTCGGTCAAGTACGTGCCTTGTGGTCGCACCACGCGCGCGATTTCTGCGAACGCGCGCGGAATGTCCACGACGTGATGCAAAACGCGCACTGTCACCGCTGTGTCGAGCGCGTTGTCGGCGAGCGGCAAGTTGTACAAATCGGCGGCGGCGAAGACAAAGCGCGGGTCGTTGCCCAATCGTGCAACTGCATCGTGCAACATCGTGCGTGAATAGTCAAGCAAGATGACGCGGTCATAGCCGCGATAAAAATCGGCGAGCCGGCCAAACCCCGCGCCGATTTCGCACAAGCGTGTGCCACGCGGCGGAAGCATTTTGGCGACGGCGATGCGTTCGGCGCGATCTTCGTAATCGCGTCCGCGCCAGAACTCGGTGCGCCACGGCGAGTTTTCGTACGAGCAGATTTCGGGTTGGGTTGGGTTATCCACGGAAATTTGGAAATAGGATTATGTTAATGTTGCACGTGAAACGATACATACAATTCGATGATTTTTAATCGCTTTATGACACACAATTCGAGATTTTTCGTCAAAAATCGCTTCTTGTCGTTCTTTTCCACAAGTACTCCCAATCTATCCGCAAATCGGCTCAACTCTACGCCTTCCCAATCCCCCGCATCTCTTCGCGCACGCGCGCGTACAACTCTTCCGCGCGCAATTGCTTGAGTGTGTAACACGGACCACCCAACGTATCCGCGAGTTCTTGCGCCAAGCCGCGATCAAACGCCTCGTGCTCGGTGTTGATAACGACCGTCCGCAAATCCGCTTTCTTGATCATCGCCGCAACCTTGAGCGCCTCTTCTTGCGGCGGCAGGTCTGTCATCGCCACATTCCCCGCGCCATCGGTTACGATGATCATCAACGGCATCACTTCGCGATCCCGCAAGCGTTCGCGAATCAAAACTTGATGTGCGAGTACAAGCCCGGCGCTGAGCGGCGTCTTGCCGCCGACCGGAATTTCTTTCAACGCGCGTTCGGCAAGATCGACGGATGAAGTGGGCGGCAAAACCAAACGCGAGTCTTCTTTCTGAAACACGATCAAGCCAACGCGGTCGCGTTTTTGATACGCATCGATGAGCAAGGACATGATCGCACCTTTCGTCGCGATCATTCGCTCTGCCGCCGCCATCGACCACGACGCATCGACGACGAACAAAATCAAATTCGCCGCGCGGCGCACGCGGACTTTTTGACGCAGGTCTTGTTTTTCGATGGCGAGCGCAACCGCTTCGTGCGAGCGTTCGATTTGATGCGGCGCGGCTTGGCGCAGTGTCGCATCGAACGCAAGGTCGGACGCTTTGCCTTTCATCTCGCGCGAGGAAACGTAACGACCGCGCTTGCGCTCGGTGCGCGTGCGCGATCGTTTGCCCGCGACTTTGCGCGGAAGTTTATCGAGCGGGGTTTGCAGTTTTTGCGGGCGAAATGTTTTACCGACGTTGACAATCGTGTCGGCGGGGCGCGCCGATGGTTTGCCCGGTTCGTGTCCGGTGCCTTGCACCGTTTGTTCGCCCGGCTCCGGCGGTGGCTGGTCCGATTCTTGGTCAGCCGCTACGCTGGCTTTTTTTTTTGGTCGCGCGATTGATCGGGTTTGCCTTGGCTTTGCCCCGTTCCTTGCTTTTGCGCTTCAAGTCGTTTTTCGAGACTCTCGAAACGCATCTCAACTTCGTGAATCGCTTTGCGTTTGACACGATGCGGCAGTGCGAGTTCGGCGGCAAGCACGATGTCTTCTTCGTTGATCGATTCGCGGCTCATCAATGCGGCGTGCGCACGCGCGGCTTTCAGGATAACAAGATCAGAACGATGTCCATCGACTTCCAGCCCGGTCGACAACTCGGCAATCGCGTACAAATCGGTTTGCGTGTGCGTCACCGAATGCAGATGTTGGCGTGCTGTTTCGATCTCTTTCGACAGTTTTTCTTCAGGAACGCGCCACTCGTCGCAAAAACCGATCGGGTCGCTTTCAAACGCGAGACGTCGTTCGACGATTTCAACACGCGCTTCGGCGTCGTTGATGCCTTTGATTTCAACCGACAAACCGAAACGGTCGAGCAGTTGCGGACGCAGTTCGCCTTCTTCCGGGTTCATCGTACCGACCAACACAAATTGCGCCGGATGTTGAAACGAAATGCCTTCGCGCTCGACGACGTTCACGCCCATCGCCGCAGAGTCGAGCAACAGATCGACGACGTGATCGTCGAGCAAGTTGACTTCATCGACGTAGAGGATGCCGCGATTCGCCGCCGCGAGTACGCCCGGCTCAAATTTCTTTTCGCCCTTTTTGATCGCCTGCTCGATGTCGAGCGTACCGACCACGCGGTCTTCGGTTGCGCTGACCGGCAAATCGACCAAGCGCACTTTGCGTTTGGCGACCGATAGTTCTTCGCCCTTTGCAACGCGTTCCCGGCAATTGTCGCACAAGCGATCTTTTTCGTACGGATTGCAACTGAATGGGCAATCGGCAACGACGCTGATCTCCGGCAACAGCGCCGCGAGCGCGCGCACCGCGGTCGATTTGGCGGTGCCGCGTTCGCCGCGCACGAGCACGCCGCCGATGAGCGGATTGATCGCGTTCAGCACGAGCGCGCGTTTCATTTTATCTTGATTGACGATTGCGGTAAATGGAAAAATCGGTCCTGGCATGGCTGTCCCGGTGTCATTGCGAGCGACCGCAGGGAGCGAAGCAATCTCTCAAATATCCTTGAAAGGTTGCTTCGCCGCTGATCCTTCGCTCCGCTCAGGACGCGGCTCGCAATGATTTTGTTATTTGATTTGCATTATACGCCAATTGAGTTGGTACGCAAACGCGCCAAGAACTATTTTGCATCGTCGTCGAAACGTGGTAAAATCTGGAACGATAGGATATGAGGTGAAAAATGAGAGAGACAAAAATCTGGCGTGAATTTACCGCATTGCCGCCTGAACGCCAAAAACAAGTTGCCGATTTTATTTCGTTTCTCCGCTCCCGTGAGATGTTGCAAGCCGGCAAGATTGCCAAACGCACCAAACTGGCAAAAGAGCCGTTCATCGGAATGTGGCGCGGACGCAAAGATATGTAGGATAGCAAATGAAAATCACCTACGCCCAAGCAACGGACAGCAAATAAATTCTCTCCACCCGCTCCTAAATTGGAGGACACGATGGGACTCTTTTCACCAAACATTGAGAAGATGAAGGAACGCAAGGACGTTGATGGTTTGCTAAAAGCACTAACACGCGACAACTGGCAAGTGCGAATGGAAGCAGCCCAAGCTCTTGGAGAAAGCGGTGATCCAAGTTGTGCTAGGATGTTAGTTGCCTTTGCTGTGCTTGATCCCAAAGATGAAGTACGTTGGGTTGCTACGGATGCCTGTATTAAAGTTGGTGCTCCTACGACCTACTTGCTGGTCGGCATCATTGATGAACGCATAGATTGGGAGGATCTCGTAAATGAAGACGCTAGACGTATATTAACAAACTTTCACAGTGGTCCAATAGTTCCCAATCATATATTTCTTATTGGCGAAGAGAAAGAAGAATCCAAACGCCGTGCAAAAGAAATTCTCGTGAAGATGAGAGGCACGTCCGTAGTCGAGTCTCTTATTGTTGCTTCGCGAGAACAAAAACCTGTTTTACCAGGAGATCCACTAATTGCAGGTATAAAATCTACTGGGCTTTACAAACCTTTTGCTGGCAATTTTCACCAACAGTCCTTGGCAGTACGTGCGCTGGGCGAAATCGGTGATCCGCGCGCTGTGGAGGCTCTGCTTGTAGCACAAGGTGAAAGGTACATGCCATTTCGCGAAATCGAGCAAGCATTAGCCCAAATAGGTGATTCGGGACAAATCGAACCTCATATTGCACAACTGCGGCATTCGGATAACGCTGTCCGCATTCATGCGGCGGAAGAATTGGGTAGGATTGGCGACCCACGCGCAGTTATGCCGCTTATACAATCTTTGCATGATGTAGACAATCTGATACGATCAGAAATCAATCAAGTTTCTAGTGGTGATCCTGCTTGGGCTAAACCCTACTTGGAGGATCTAAGTTCTCGCCAACAAATACTTGATTCTCTCGCAAAGACTCGGGCTGATCCAACTCATTATGCCACTTCTCGTGTGCTTGAATTCTTTCAGTACGTTGCAGAAACGCTAGGTAAAATTGGAGATCCACGCGCCATTAGTCCATTGATTGAAGCGCTACGCGATTCTAACAATTTTGCGCGTTCGGCTGAAGCAAAATATCCTACTGAATTCTCTCTTATGGGACCAAGATTCCGTGAATACGCGGCAAAGGCATTAGGAAGAATCGGTGATCCGAGTGCTATCGAGCCACTCATCGTGTCTCTCAGTGAGGCAACACCGACTGTTCGCGCGGGAGCGGCATATGCACTTGGGAAAATCGGTGACACTCGGGCGGCAGAACCATTGGTCGCACTTCTGAAAGACACAGATGCGACTGTTCAATGGTATGCCGCATTTTCTCTTTGGGAACTTAACGATCCTCGTGTGATTGACTATCTCGCAACTATGCAGGAGAAAGAAAGTTATTGGATTGACGCCGCAAGAAACTCGATCTCCGAATTGCTCGTCCCTGATGCTTTGAGTATTGCTCCGACTTTCTGGGGCAAACCAGCCGACATGTTGGTTGCATATCTGCTGGCGGAAATGGGAGACAAACGTGGGCTAGCGCGTTTCGATAAATGGTTGCGCGAACCCGACAACGGTTATCAATTTATCGCAGCGGTACTGACCTTGGCGGAATTAAGTGATCCGCGTTCTGTGGAATATCTTGGTAAAGCACATAGAATTGGAAAAGAAATTGGCTTCGATACGGCTGATCTCATAGGGGCAACATTTAGGGCAAGCGATAATACACGCATTGCACAATTCGTACAAGGTCCAAGTACACTGGGAATGTGTATGTTTGGGTTTGATCACCCAAGTTTCGTGGCAGTACTTTCTGACATTCTTTTGCATGATCCAAGTAAGAACAATCGTCGTGACGCGGCTCTCTTTGGTTGATTTATCGGTGAGCCCAATGCACTGCCTGCATTGCATAAATCGCGCTTCCAGATTCGCAATTGGATAAGGTTGCCGGGCGCCCCACTTTGGGAGGATGTAATTGGGAATGTGCGAGGTGCAGAAAAGACAATTCGTCGACGTATGCGTCCACTAGAAAAGATCATTCCTGAATTGAAAGACGCTGAAACGCGATGGGGCGCAGTGCGTGCTTTAGGGCAGATTGCAGACCCAAAGGCAACAGAGTACTTGCTTCCTTTGCTTTCCGACCCTGATCCAGATTTTTGCCGTGTGGTAGCTGAAGCACTGGGTAAAATAGGCGACCCACGCGCTTTGCCCATATTGGAAAAGATGGTGTATGGAAACAAATTTCGTTTGTTGAAAGATTATCCATCCAAAGCAACGCGACGAGCCGAATTGGAAGTGCGTGGAACAATTAGAAAAATTAGACGCAAAATCAGACAGGTACAGCGACACCAAAGTCACCCGGCTTAAGAAGCCGGGTGATTGTTTTTATTGCACGATATTTTTCTTCTTCCAATACCTCACATACCCCGACACCAACGACTCGTAACTCACCGCGACATCGTACGCGCCGGGATCAACATTGAGTTTTTGAAATTCGACCGCGGCTTGCGATCTGAGTTGTTCCAAGATTTTGTTTTCGTCCGCGCCGCGCCCCAACTCGCCGCGCACCAACTGACCCCAATCGACCAGCCGCTTTTCCAAATCACCCCAGTGCCAATCGAGGTTGCCGCGAAACAAACCAAAGTGCGTGAGACACAAGCCGGTTGTTCTCACCGCGCGCAATCGTGCAATGCTCGCCACCCACGCATCGATGTCCAATTCCGGCGGCGGCGTGGGTGGACGCACGTACGGCACACCCGGCATCCGCACGCCGCCCACATCGCCGGTGAAAAGCAAACCGCTTGCCGCATCCAAGTACGCATGATGATGCCGCGCGTGTCCCGGCGTGTCGAACGCGCGCAAAGTTGAACCGGGAATTTTGATTTCATCGCCGGCGTTGACGATGACGATATTTTCTTGCGGCACCGGCATCGTCGTGCCCCACAACGATTGCATTTGGGGTCCGTACAATCGTGCCGCGCTCGCAATCAATTTCGATGGCTCGACCAAATGCGGCGCGCCGACCGGATGCACGTAGACCTTGACCCAGGGCAACTGTCGCGCGATGACGCCCGCGCCGCCGGAATGATCGAGGTGAATGTGCGTGACGATAAGTTGGCGCAACGCTTCGAACGGCACGCCGGCGGCTTGCACACCTTCGAGCAAATTATCGACGGTCGATGCGGGTCCGGTTTCGACTAGCGCGGCGGTGTTGCCATCGTAAAAAAGGTACGCCGCGATAACTTCAGGGCGTCCTTGGAATTGCGTGTCGATGCAGGTGATCTGTTCGGTAAGGCGATGTAGAATTGGTGTCATGGTTTCTCCGGTAAAACAAACGGAGCAGAAAATTTCTGCCCCATTGCGTTTGCAATTATATGCCAATTGCCCCGTCGCGCAAGCGGGTCTCGACTTGTCATTGCGAGGAGTGCGAAGCGGTTACGACGAAGCAATCTCTCAAGCGACACTACCAATCAATCGCTTGAACAAAATGTATTTGACTCTATGAGCAAGTTGAGCAATTGCTTCGCGGAGTTTATCCTGACGAAGGAAGGACTTGCAATGACAACAGGGTGTTGTTTTTCTCTGTGACCTCTGTGTTCTCTATGGCAAAAATTATTTCCGTCCAACAATCTGACTATAAATCGCTTCCAACTCTTCTTCCGAATAAAAATGCAAAACGATCTTGCCGCCTTTGCGCGAACGAAACACTTGCACCTTCGTTCCCAGCGCGCGTCGGAAATCTTCTTCGAGCGCGCGCGTTGCCGCCGGCATTTCCGGTTCGTCACGTTTCGCGCGTGTTGTGCGAGAAAGCGGTCGTCGGTCATTGGTCGTTGGTCGTTCGCCACTTCGCCGCGCGGCTTCTTCCGTTTGGCGAACTGACAATCCTTGCTCGATCACTTGGCGCAATAATGTCTTTTGTTGCTTTTCATCGTCGATCGTTAGAATCGCGCGCGCGTGTCCTTCGCTGATCGATTCATCCGCGAGCGCGGATTGAATCTCGGTTGGAAGTTTGAGCAAGCGCAACGCATTCGCAATCGTCGTGCGATTCTTGCCGACTTTCGACGCGACTTGTTCCTGGGTCAAACCAAAATCGGACACGAGTTGCCGGTACGCATTTGCTTCCTCGAGCACGTTCAGGTCGGCGCGCTGAATATTTTCGACGAGCGCGAGTTCGAGCATTTCTTGCGGCGTCGCGCCGCGCACAATGACCGGCACATTTGCCAGCCCGGCAAGTTTCGCCGCCGTCCACCGCCGCTCGCCGGCGATGAGTTGATAACGCGGCGCGAGTTCGGTCGAGTCCGGCGCGGGCGTTACAATGAGCGGTTGAATCAAGCCGTGTTCGCGAATCGATTCGGCGAGTTCGCGCAGCGCCTCCGGATCGATTTTGTGGCGTGGTTGGCGCGGGTTCGGCGAGATCGCCGCGACCGGGACTTGTTTCACGCCCGATGTTACCGCCGATGGCTGGCTCGGCGGAATGAGCGCGCCAAGCCCGCGACCAAGACCGTGTTTGGTAGGAGTCATATCGCCTCCCGATCAAATTGTCTCCCAGTCTATCATTCGACCCAACGACTAGGCGACTATTTGACCTTGTGACTTGTTTTCTCTTTGCAATAATTCTTCGGTAAGCGCTTCGTACGCCTGCGCGCCGCGCGATTTGGGGTCGAACGAGACGAGCGGCTTTT
>Ga0194127_10009697_pt1 | contig 10082 bp, 15 predicted proteins | sample TA2KigC100mmetaG_FD_148624 | JGI IMG/M metagenome (GOLD analysis project Ga0194127, IMG submission 148624) | Freshwater microbial communities from Lake Tanganyika, Tanzania - TA2015036 Kigoma Deep Cast 100m | ecosystem: Environmental > Aquatic > Freshwater > Lake | place: Tanzania: Lake... | reverse complement strand
TAAATATTATCATTTACAATTTCAGCTTCGGGCACTTCGTTTACTAAATAGTGAGTATCATCCGGTCCCCTTAATAGTTTCTCTACACAATATGCTTCACAAACTTCTTGTGCTGTAAATTTGTTTGAAAATAAACCTTGTACAAACCAAGTATCTGCTTTGAACTTTCTTTTTACAACCCAAACTGAATTGTTTGCACTTAAAAATTCTATCTGCATATAGTTTCCCAATTTAAATCCTCTGCATTATAAGCTTGTATTTCGTATGGATTTTTCTCATACAAACATTTATTATTATATCTAGTCAACCAAGTTGGACATTGAAGATAGTGAATATATTCGTGTAAAATTGTTCTAGCCAAATCTTCTTTAGTCCTAATATTACGAAAGTAAATTATTATTTCATTATCATCAATATCAAATTCACCTTTAATTTCGGAATCATAATCATCGGACATTGGTGAGCTCTCTACCGAAAGGTATGGTGTATGTTGATACCATTTACTTTCACCATAAAGCTCAATACAATTATCTAAATAAGTTATTGATAGTTTTTCTATTTCTTTTTTATTCATGTTCTTGTATTTTTTCAGCTATCAATTGTTTAAATTCATTTATACTTTTCAAATTCTTTCGGTTGATATCAAATATTTCAAGAGCATTAAAATTGCCATCCACATAGATACCACACTTTATAAGATTCTTTAATTGAGTAATGACTAATGTAAAACCGTGCTTAGTTGTACCACTTAAAGGGTTTAATCTCACAATATAAGTCTCATCAACATTGTCCAACATTTTATCTTTTACAAACTCAAACATTGTATCTGAAGTGTAAAGGACCTGCCCATAAATTTTATTAAAATTTTCTATATACATATAATTATTTTATCCAATCTTCGTAAGCAAAATGATACGAATCTACAATAGGGTGTCCTTCTTCAATATATTCTTTAGCCGTTTGCTCAACTTCATAGCGAAGTCCATAAGCTGATGCTTCTTCCAATATCATTTCTATATCCATTTGTTCTTCTAAAGTAAGATTATTTTCCATTGTTTTCTCTTTTAATTGATACATTTGATTTGAACAGAATATTTGCAAGAAAGTTGATACCCATAGCTTGATAAAGGTCAATCTTCATTACTCCAAAAATATTTGGCATTAACCAATTCCACAACCACATTGTAGGGAATGCCAAAAGGATATTTCTATATCCATTTGTTCTTCTAAAGTAATATTAGTTTCCATTGTTTTCTCTTTTAATTGATACATTTGATTTGAACAGAATATTTGCAAGAAAGTTGATACCCATAGCTTGGTACAAATCAATCTTCGTTACTTCAAAAATATTAGGCATTAACCAATTCCACAACCACATTGTGGGGAATGCCAAAAGGATTGCTGATAATAACAACAATCCAATTACTATTAAAAATGCTTCTATTGCTTTCATTTGTTTTTATTTTTAGTTATCACCATAAGGTGCTTCGTTGAATGTTTTAAAATCTTCATCATAATCATCAACAACAACCCAATTAGAAGGGTTAGCCAATTTCACAATGTAATTAGCATTTGAATAAGGTTTACCTTCTTTAGCTAAGTACCTTTGAGTAGGTCTATTCTTATAAGGTATTCTAAGTGCCTTTAATATATGCGAAAAACTATTTGAACCTGTAATATATTTGTAGTATTTATGCAGTTCACTATAAGTTACAGCTCCTCTTTCATCTACATAGTCCAATAATTGTTGTGTAATTAAACCACGTTCCTTTTTTTCTACATCAACACTAAGAGAATCTTCATACCTTTGTTCATCTTGTGCCATAGAAGCCGCAAAATCACTTTTAAAAGCATCTTCATCAGCTTCTTCGTTACTTACAAAGTGTGAACGAAAGTTATCTGAATAAGAGAATCCGGCACTGTCATATTCGGGTTCATCGTTTATATCCATTCTATACTCATCTGCTTTTTCTAATACCCAATGTTTAAGAGCATCATTACTATACCCCATACCAACGATAAGTGTTTGGAAAGCATTCATAACTTCATCAAAATCCAAATCACAATGGTCAATTTCTACGGTAGTTTTAGTACCATAAGTTTCGGCTGAAAATATAGCCGTTTTGTTTGTTTTAAAATTCATATACTTTATTTTTTATTTACCTAATTTACAAAATTGAAATACTTCTGCCCAACCACTACAAGCACCCCAATCGTACTTATAAAATGTTTTAGTACCAAAAGATACTGAACCTATACATTCACCTCTACCACCCAACTTAGGTTCGTGTTTATCAACTTAGGTTCGTGTTTATCTTTAAGTTGTAAAAACTTCTTATATGCACTCATCAGGTCTTTACCCTGCGAATTAGCAATAAGGTTAGCTACTAGCGGATACTTGTCAAGAAAAGCGATACACGCCTTCTCATTTACTTTGTACACTAATTGATTTTTCATATTTTTAATTTTTATTAATCCTAAAAGTACAAAATAGTTTTAAATCCACCAAACTTTTATAAGGTTTTTTTTATCCCTTAAAACATAACTAATTGATTATCAAGCAAAAATTTTTGTAAAAAAAATAACCCATTGAAAATCAATGAGTTATAAGTTGTTGAAAATCAATAAGATATGAATTACTTATAATTTTCCCAATAGAATTGCCTAATTGCTCCACCTAATTCCATGTCATTTGGGTATTTTTCAATTAGGTATTTAGGTATTGAAATCAATTCTCTTTCAGATTGATTAGATTCAATACATCCATTCGATTGAAAGCAGCCCTGTCCTGCCCCTTCAACATATCCAATTCTATAATCAATATGAGTTGATGTTTTATACGGACTTGGTTTTCCACATACTACACAATTATCATATTGCTCACCATCTTTTATAGATGTAAAGGCTGGATTAATTTCGGTAACTAAATTGTTTTCATTAATTGTTAATCTTACATGTTGCTCTGCCATAAATTAAATTTGTATTTTTTGTTTTGGTAAATTTTTATTTCTTAATTCTATTAACCAATCTGAATTTTTCATAAATGGTATTTCTAACTTCATTAAATCTCTATAATCTGCGTGTATTTTATTCGCTTCATATTCTAATGAATATTTTCGTATTGTTCTAAATGATGTTTCTTTGGTAACAATATCCAAGCCAAAAACAGTCCAACCCCAAACTCCCCAACCTGAATTACCATATTCAGTTGGAAACTCTAAAAAGGTAGGCGGTCTATACTTTGAAATTTCTTGAACAAATTTAACTTTATCAGTTTTTTCAAGTTCGTTTTGACAAAATTTCCAAAATTCAGAATCATTTCTCTTATTACAATAATGAATTTGTAAAAGGTCTCTATTATCATCGTATATTTTACGAATGTAATTGTTGTATTGCCAACTATTATATTCATATTCCATAAATTCTTTTTTATCTAATACATTGAGTAATAAATTAATTTGGACTATTGTTGTGTGTATTGATGTTGCTTGTAGTGGTTCTAAAAAACCTGATGATAATCCAATAGCTGCAACATTTTTGGTCCAAAATTTTTCCAATCTACCAACATCAAACTTTATGTTTCGTATTGGTTCTATTTTTCTGGATGTTGATTTTTCTAATTCATCCAATGCCTTATCAGAATTTATAAACATGTCCGAATACACATATCCACAACCGTATCTCTCTTGTGTTGGTATTTGCCACATCCAACCATTTGGTTGTGCCCATGCAAGTGTTTCCGCTCTAACATCTTCATCATTTTCAAATTTGTGTAAATATGGTAAGGCATTATTTACAGGTAAATGATTTGAATAACTTTTCCAGCCACCACCCATTTCATCTATTAGAACTTTTTTAAAACCACTACAATCAATCCAAAAATCTGCTTCAAATTTTGTACCATCGGATAGATTAACACTTTCTAAAAAACCTGTCTCTGTGTTCTTATTTAGAGATTTAATTTCAGCTATTAAATGTTTTGTTTTTCTATTCGTACAAATCTTTTTAAAATATTCGCCAACTTTATAAGCATCAAAATGAAAACTATTCGCACCTATTGTTTGTTTATCTTCTTTTTTATAAGTGTTCATACCCCTTTCCATAAGATTGCCAATTAAACAGGCTTGATGTGGTTGAGAATGAACTTTAAAAGCAAGCATATAAATATCCATATTCAATGTTGAACTTGGAGTTGGTTGAAGTGGACTATAAAATTGAGTACCTTTTCCATTCCAATCTTTAAAATTTATTCCTAACTTTGATGTAGCTCCTGTTTCGTATAAAAAATCTAACTGATGCACACCTATATTTTGTAGTTGTCCATTTATAGAATCTGCTAATATACCCGTCGCACCTTCACCAGCACCTATAATCTGAATGTCTTCACTTTCAATAACTGTAACATCAAATTTTAAATTATTCACACGCCCTTTATCGGACGTATTTAATAATTCTAAAAAAGCTGCTGTTAGCCAACCAGCTGTACCTCCACCTATTACACCTATTTTCATTCTACAAAGATACTATTTTATTTTGAATCAACCAAATTATTTTTGGGGGATAAACTTTCACCGGTTGTAGGGTTACCATAAATACGAATATCATTTTGGTCAATCGTTCTCACAATACCACTATGATAAATTCTTACAATGAATTGTGGATTTGAATGTATTGAACCCGCAATCATAAATAAGGCAACACCATATCCCAAAGGAGTTTCAACATCAAATGGATTAAGTATTTCGTGTATAGTTTGTACTATCATAATTTATTTATTTATATTTTCCGTGTACCATTCTAATATTTCCTCACCTTCTCTTATATCTCTTAAAGCGAATCCATCGTTATCAATATTTTCTTCTTGTCCCGTGTCATATGCCGAATTACAATATGAAAATCCATGAAATAAAAAATTTAATCCTTTATATAATCTTATTATTTTAAACCCACACTCACTATTAATAAAATATTTGTGAAGTAATTTTTGAACCTCATTTGGTATTTCTTTTATTCTTTCATCGGGTATAATATAAATTCCACTTTCAAATTCCCATATTGGAAATACTTGTTCGCCTTTTTTTATTTCTCTAATAGAAAAAACACCAACACCATCAATAGAAGAAACTGATATTTTTGTTTTTACATTATTTACTAAATGTTCAATAACCTTTTGTGTAATATCAATCATAAACTTTTCTTTTTTAGTTTATATAAAAAATCTTTGTTTTTTAAAACGGATTGTGAATGTACATTATGATTATAAATACTTTTTTTATAATATTTTTCTGATTCATCATAAAGAGCATAATTAATCAGAGTTTTATCAATAGTATTTTTATCAACTAACCCCAATCCATAAATTGTCCAACACCACACACCCCATGTAGCGGCACCGTGATATAAATCAAAATCCCAAGCAGATGGAGGGCGCTTCTTACAAATATTTAAAATACTTTCAACCTTTTCCGTTTTTTTTAATTCATATTTACAATATTTCCAAAACTCAGAATCTTCTCTCTCAGTAATATAATGAACTTGTAGTAAATCCCTAAAGTCATCCCACATTTTAATTATTTTATTGTTGTAATCATTTGGAGAACTGATGAAATCAATATCTTCAATATGAGAATTAAAATAATGGTAAGCGAACAAATCAATCTGAACTATTGTAGAGTGGATTGAAGTGGCTTGTAAAGGTTCTAAAAAACCACTAGCTAAACCTATTGCTACTACATTTTTATTCCAAAATTTTTCAACACGCCCTGCCTCAAATTTTAAATTACGAATAGGTTCAATCTTTCTTTTTGTATTTTGTATTAGTTCTTCAATCGCTTTATCATAAGTTGTAAAATTATCAGAATATACATATCCGCATCCATACCTTTCTTGTGTTGGTATTTGCCACATCCATCCATTTTTTTGTGCCCAAGCTAAAGTTTCAGCTAAAACATTTTCATCATGCTCATAAAGATATGGTATAGCCGAATTTGTTGGTAATTGTTCTTTGTAGGAAACCCAACCACTATCCAAATTACCAATTAAAATTTTTGAAAATCCACTAGCATCAATCCAAATTTCAGCATCAATCTTTTTATCATTTTCTTTTATGTTTACGCTTTTTAGGAATCCATTTTCTTTATCTATATTTAGCTGATTAATTGTTCCTTTTAAATGTTTTACTCCATGCTTAATACATTTTTCTTTTAAATATTGCCCAACTTTATGAGCATCAAAATGAAAAGCATGTAGAGGTAATAACCCTTTATTTTTTCTATATGAAGAATATTCATTAGCTAAAAGATAACCGGCAGCAGATGCATTATGGTATTCACCAAAACTTGCAAATGCCATTATATCTCTATCAAGATTATAATTAGTAGTTTCGGTTGGTTGTATGGGACTAAGATACTGATGTCCTATTTGTTTCCAATCTTTAAATTTAATCCCTAATTTCAAAGTTGCATTTGTATTATATAAAAAATCCATTTCATTAATACCTAAAATTGCTAATTTTTTATTAATCCAATCAGCCAATATTCCAGTTGAACCTTCGCCGGCTCCAATAATAGGAATAACATCACTTTCAATTACCGTAATATCTAGTTTTTTAGGTAAATTACTTTCGGTTCTTCTTATATCAGATGCTAAAAATGCTGAAGCCGCTAACCAACCAGCAGTACCACCACCAACAATCACCAATTTCATATTTTTAAATATTTAAAAAATTCTTCGTTTGATATTAATTCTGATTTTATTTTTTTATATTGTTTTTCCATAAAATCCATTTGTTTAATACACTCATCCCATTTACTAAAATGATTCAATTCTTCTTTCATAATAAACCTATCATATAAATTTGCATTATCTAAAATATGACACCAAATCGGATAACCCGCACATCCATGTTTTTGTTGTACGTCAAATGAGGTTGGTAATCTAAATTTAGAAAGATTAATTAAATATTGATTTCTATCGGTAATTTTTATTTCATTTTGAACAAATTTCCAAAATGGTGTATCCTGTCTACCTGTTAGATAATGCATTTGTAATAAATCAGCATAATCATCAATGATATCATTAATTTTAGAATTATATTTATTACAATCGTCAAAATAAATAACTTCACCTTTAAGAAAATGAAATATTAAATTAGCAGCAGACATAATTGTTATATGTATAGAAGTTGCTTGGAGTGGTTCTAAAAAATGAGAACTCAAACCTAAAGAAACGATATTATTATACCAAATTTTTTCATATCTTCCAGCTTCAAATTTTATAGTTTTAATTGGTTCAACACTATGTCCTAATAGTTTTTGTACTTCATCAACTGCTTTATCTTCATTTATAAATTGGTCACAAAATACATATCCACATCCGTTTCTATGTTGAAGTGGTATCTTCCACATCCAACCACAATTTAAAGCATGTGCCAAAGTTTCAAATTTCACTGTTTTGGAACTAATTTCAGTTGAAAAGGGAATCGCTGTATTCGTTATTAAATTTTCTTTAAATGATTTCCATTTATTTTTTGTTTTTCCAACCAATACTCTACTAAATCCACTACAATCAAACCAAAAATTGGATTCAATAATTTCTCCATTTTTTAATTTAATTGATTCAAGATATTCTCTCTCATCAAAAGATAAATCTTCAACTTCTGAATCTATACATTTAACACCTCTTTTTATACACCAATCCTTAAAAAATTTACCAACTTCTACTCCGTCAAAGTGGTATGAATGATTTGGAAATGCTGGTGTGAATCTACCATTAAAATCTTTTTTAAATGTTGTTAGTTTATCATCCATAAACCAACTATGAATTGATGAATAATCACTTCTATTAAATTTCATAATAGAACCATAAAATGCTGTATCAATAGCTTGTGTATCGGTTGGTGAACCATGAAATGGTGAATACATATAAGAACCATCACCTTTCCAATTTTGCAATCTTATTCCCAATTTCAGAGTTCCTTTTGTTTTTCTTAAAAAATCTATTTCATCAATAGAACCATCAGGCCATTTATCTCTTATAAACCAAGGTAAAGCTCCGGTAGACCCCTCACCAGCACCAATTATGCCAATTTTTGTAGATTCAATTAATGTAACATCGTAATCCTTTGTATATTTTACAATCATCGCTGCGGTCAGCCACCCAGCAGTTCCACCACCAACTATTACGAATTTCATAATATTAATTATTAATTATCCAAAATCTTCTATGAAATTCGTTGAATATTTTAAATCCAGTATCTGGCCAATCATATTTGTGCTGATAATTATTTAAAAAAGAATCAGTATATTTTTTATAACCAACACCTGTTTCTTTTAATATATTTTCTACGAAGGATGTAGATGGAGTTCCACCAATAGAAGTTAGTGATTGGTCATCACCCTGCTCATTTCTAAAATAGATTTCAGGTTGTTTACTATCATAAATAACACTTTCAAAAAACATTAATTTACAATTATTAATACAATTTACTAAATGCTCTTTATGAAAGTTTTGTAAATGATAATATAAACCAAAATTAATAATGATATCATAACTCCCCCACACCCATTCTTTGATATCTAAATTAGCTACTTCAGCTGTGATATGTGGATAATCATTTAAAATGTTTACAACATTTTCAGTTCTACCTTCAATACAATGAACCTCTGCCCCTAAAGAATTAAAATAAGCCCCAATATAACCATTATATGCACCCAATTCTAATATACGTTTTCCATCAAAATAATCTTTTGGATATTTTGATAAAACAAAGTTAATTCTATTTTGTTGCCAATCGGCATGATAAGTTGTTTGTTTCATAATTTGGTAATTTTTATTTAATTTAAAACAATATATTTTTTTTGCTGTAAGGGAAGGATTCGAACCTTCACACTGCGATTCAGTAAAGAACAAATAGCCGGCTTGTGGTCAACCCATATTCTTTACCTATTTCGTTATCAGTACCCACGAGACGAGTGGGCGTGTCTGCCAAAGGTGCTACCAATTTCACCACCTTACAATATGCGGAGAGTCAGGGATTCGAACCCCAGATACCGTTTCCAGTATGACGGTTTTCAAGACCGTTCCATTCAACCACTCTGGCAACTCTCCTGTTGATTAAAAAACTCTTTCGTTTTTATTGGTATTGTCACTATGTTTTCTTCTTGCTTCTTCAGCATCTTTATATACTCGAACCCAAGTTAAGAATATATCAACAGGTGCCAATGCCCAACACATTAGTAATAAAGCGAGTGTATCTAAACCAGGTGAGATTCCTAATCCACCTGCACGAACATCTTTATTCCATCTGCGTGCTGCCATTAAAATACAATACGCTAATGTAATAAAATAATAAGTTAAAAATGCATTCATATTTATTTTTTTTTGTTTAGTTGACCCTCAGAGATTCGAACTCCAACTAGATGGACCAAAACCATCTGTACTACCGTTATACTAAAGGTCAGTATTTGGAGCGGAAGACCAGGCTCGAACTGGCCACCCCAACCTTGGCAAGGTTGTGCTCTACCAAATGAGCTACTTCCGCAAGTGGACCAGAATGGAATCGAACCATTGACCTCAACATTATGAGTGTTTTGCTCTAACCATCTGAGCTACAAGTCCAAAATCGTTGAAATAAACGATAATTCAATTTATCATCTATATCAACGATAATAAGGTGCTGGTGGTGAGATTGGTTACTCACACGGTGTCCTTTTCGGTTACACCACCACTTCGAATTAGGTACGTCTCAAGGCTGTACACACCTCTTTCCGCCACACCAGCGTATGTGGAGAAGAAGGGACTCGAACCCATAACCCCCTGCGTGCAAGGCAGGTGCTCTACCAATTGAGCTACTTCCCCATTACATTATCGTTCTATTGACTTATTTTATTTGTTTAATGATTCGTAAATTTTCTCTTTTTTAGAGAACTTTGATTCTAATTTGTCCAAACGTGAATCAATTGTTCGATAAATATCGTTTACAACTGTATCACGTTCTGATTCTAATTTGTCCAAACGTGAATCAATTGTTCGATAAATATCGTTTACAATTGTATCACGTTCTCTATTTTGATTTTCGTTTT
>Ga0194127_10009695_pt1 | contig 10083 bp, 5 predicted proteins | sample TA2KigC100mmetaG_FD_148624 | JGI IMG/M metagenome (GOLD analysis project Ga0194127, IMG submission 148624) | Freshwater microbial communities from Lake Tanganyika, Tanzania - TA2015036 Kigoma Deep Cast 100m | ecosystem: Environmental > Aquatic > Freshwater > Lake | place: Tanzania: Lake... | reverse complement strand
CCCCGCCCGGCGGCCCCGCGCCCGATCCCCCCCCCATGGACACGCCCGTCGCGGACGCCGCGGCAAGCGGCGACCCGGCGGACGCGGCCGCGCCCGCCGGCCCCGATCCGGATCGGCGCGGCGCGGGGGGCGGCGGCTGCGCCGCGAACGGCGCCGGGACCGGCGCGGTCGCATGGCTGCCCCCGGCCGCGGCGCTCGGGTTCCTGCGTCGCCGGCGCGCCGCCGCGTTCCTTGGGCGCGGCCGCGTCGCGTCTGTCCTCCCGCTCGTCTTCGCGGCAGGCTGCGCCGCGACCGGCGCGATCCGGGGCCCGTGGCCGCAGGTGACGTCGTGGCCGGGGGACGACTGGCCGTCCTCCCCCCCCGAGGCCCAGGGCATGGACCCCCGGCCGCTCGCGGAGGCGATCGAATCCGCGCTCGCCGACGACCTGCCCATCCACGGGATCCTCGTGGTGCGGCACGGCGCGGTCGTGCTCGACGCCTCGTTCCACCCGTTCGGTCCCCGCGACCGGCACGACGTGGCCTCGGTCACGAAGAGCGTCACCGGCACGCTCGTCGGGATCGCCATCGGTCGCGGCGACCTGCCGGGCCTCGACGCGCGCCTCCTCGACATCCTTCCCGAGCACGTCGCCGCGGCAGCGCCCGACACGCGCAAGGCCGCGACGACGCTCCGCGATCTCCTGACCATGCGGTCCGGCCTCGACTGCCACCCCGCGCCCGGGTCCGACCTGCCGCTGCTGCTCCGGATGATCGGATCGCCGGACTGGGCCGCATTCTCGCTCGACGTGCCCCTGTCGGAGGCGCCCGGCAAGGCCTTCCGTTACTGCTCGCTCGCCTCGCACCTGCTCGCGGTCGTCCTGCGCAGGGCGACCGGCAGGTCCGCGCTCGACTACGCCCGGGAGCACCTGTTCGGGCCCCTGGGGATCCGGTCCGCGGACTGGCCCGCGGACCCGCGCACCGGCGACCCGCACGGCTGGGGCGACCTCGCGCTCGACCGCTACGACATGGCGCGCCTGGGCTACCTCTACCTCGCGGGCGGCCGGTGGCAGGGCCGGCAGGTCGTCCCCGCGGAGTGGGTCCGGGCGTCCCTGTCGCGCCAGGCCGCGATCGAGCCATTCGGCCCGATCGACGGCTACGGCTACCACTGGTGGACGAGCACGCGCGGGTTCGGCGTGGCCATGGGCCGGGGCGGCCAGTGGGTCGTCGTGGTGCCCGGTCTCGACCTCGTCGTGGTCCTGACGTCGTCCGGGACGGGCGAGGTGACCGCGCGCAAGGCGGACCTCGTGCAGCGCCTGGTCCTCGGCGCGGTGCGCGGGCCCGGCCCGATCCCCGACGACCCCTCGGGCCGCGCACGGCTCGCCGCTGCCGTCGCGCGCGCGGCAACGGCCCGCGACCCGGCGCCCGGCCCGGCTCCCGCCCTCCCCCCGTCCGCCGCGGCCGTGTCCGGCGCCGCGTGGGACCTGGCGGACAACGCCTACGGCCTGCGGTCCGCGACCCTGCGCTTCGGCCCCCCCGGCGAGGCGGTGCTGGACCTCGTGCAGCGGGGTTTCCCCCCCCTCGCGATCCGGATCGGGCTGGACGGTGCGTGGCGCACCTTCCCGGGACGACGGGGCTACCCGGCCCGCGCCCGGGGTGCCTGGGACGACGGAACGAGCTTCCGGATCGAACTCGACGAGCTGGCGCTGGTCAACCGCTGGACGCTCGTCCTGCGGTTCGACGGCGACCGGGTCGCGGTCCGGATCGAGGACGCCTCGGGGAACCCGCCGGCCGCCGTCGACGGCGTGCGGCGTCCGGCGGTCGCTCAGTAGGACGCGTTCACGTACTGCTGGACCTGGAACCGGAACTCGAGGCATCCGACCGGGGTCTCGGCCGCGGCGAAGCGCGCGTGCTCGATGCCCTGGAACTCGAGGCCCGTCACGACCGACAGCGGCTTCAGCATGGCCCCGTCGATGTGCATCGCGCCCGCGGACGCCGCGACGGAGCAGTCCGTGAACGTGGGCCCGGCGGCGTGGTGGTTGATCGGGACGAGCGTGTGCACGCTGCTCCCGGCCTCCGCCGGGGGCGTCCACGCGAGGTCGAACGCGTCCGGGGCCATGGAGTCGCCGGCGAGCTTGGCCGACAGCCCGTCGAGCTTCCCCGGAACGGCGGTCTCCGCGAGGGTCACCGCGACGCCCTCCCAGGACACGTCGGCCGCGAACGCGCGTCCCGGCAGCGTGACCTGCCCCCACGTCTGCCCGCCGCCCCCGAATGCCTGCGTCTGGCCGCCCGCCCCGAGCACGAGCTTCGCGCCGGCGACGGGGGCGGCCTCGGGCACGCACGAGCCGGAGCGCCCGCAGGTCTTGCCCGCCGGGCAGGTCCCGCAGCCGCCGGGCTGGAACGAGAAGAACGCGCACGCGTCGTCCGACAGCGCGGGCTCGCCGATCCAGGGACTCGGCCGATCCAGGACCTCGACCGACGCGTCGAGCGTCTCCGCGTACTCGTAGCCAAAGACCGACACGACGCCGATCCGGCTCGACGGCGCGCAGCGTGCGCCCGGCACGGCCGCGATCGGCGAGGACGGTGCGTCGGTCGCGGGCGCGTCCGCCTCCTCGGGCACGTCCGCGCGGAGGTCGGCGGGTGCGTCCCCCGGAGACGTCTCGGCCGGCAGGTCCGGGGACGACTCTCCGGGCACGTCCGGGATGGTCGTCTCGGCCGGCACGTCGAGCGCGACCGCCTCCGCCGGCAGGTCGGGAGCAGCCACGTCGGCCGGCACGTCCGTGAGCGATCCACCACCACCGCCGCCGCATCCGGCGACGAGCACAGCCAGCACCATCACACGCTTCACGGTTCCCCTCCCCGCATGCCCCCGGAGGATCTTGCGTGATCGGGTGCGGTCCCTGCAAGATAGGATCCGCAGGCGGAGGCGGAATGCGAAAGCGGATGCTGTCGGTGCTCGTGGCGATGGCGGGGTGCGCGGGCGGCGGCTCGTCCCCTCCGGATGCGACCGATGCCGGCCCCGACACCCCGCCCGCCGGCGGCTGCGACCCCAGGCGGCTCGCGCCCGGCGAGGTCCGCGCGAAGCGGATCGCGTGCGACGCGGAGCGCGTCGGCGGCCCGAACGCGATCGCCCGGGTCGGCGACTACCTGCTCGAGAACCACCGCGTACGGTTCGTGGTGCGCGCGGGCCAGGGGCACCGGCTCCTCGGCCTGAAGGGCGGCACGGTGGTCGATGCGGACCGCGCCCGCGAGCCGGGGGAGCCCGGGGGGGATCGTCTCCAGGAGCTGCTCCCGCTGACCTCGTTCGCCGCGCTCGACGTGTCGGACGTCGCGATCGCGTCGCCGGGAGGCACGGGCGCGGGAAACGAAGCGGTCGTGCGCGTGACGGGCACCCCGATGAGCGTGCCGGTCATCGCGTCCTACGTGCCGGGGCTGCCGATCCCGGACGCGAACGTCTCCTACGAATACGCGCTCGCGCCCGACTCGGACCACCTGGTCGTCCGAACGCGCGTCGCCGTGCCCCCGGGAAAGGCCGCGCTGGACGCGGTCCCGGTGGACGGCTGGTTCTGCTCCGGCGCCCTGCCGTCGTTCGACCCGGGGCGCGGGTGGAGGCCGGGGGGGGCGCTGCCCCTGCTCGTCCACGCGGCCGGGGAGGGCGACGTGTCCTACGGCTACCTCGGCGGCCCGGGCTTCCGGATGCAGTCGGTCGGCGACTTCGCGCTCGCCATGGGCGACCCGGTCGCGGTGGACGCCGGGGCGGAGGCCGCGATCGAGCGGCTCCTGTTCGTCGGCGACGGGACCGCCTCGTCCGTGACCGGCTGGGCCGCGGGCCGGATCGGGATCGCGACCGGTGCGGTGTCGGGGTGCGTCTCGCGCGCGGGGGGGAAGGCCGAGGGCGCGCTCGTGACCGCCTCGGATGCGCAGGGCCGCGTGCTGACCGCCATGCGGACCGGGGCGGACGGATGCTTCGCCGGCAGGCTGCCGGTCGGCGCGGCGACGCTCGTCGCCTCGTTCGCGGGCTCCGACGCGGGACCGGCGGCCCAGGTCGAGGTGACCGCGGCGGGGACGACCGGCCTCGCGCTTCTTGTCCCTGCGCCGTCGGGGGTGCGGCTGACCGCCCGGGACGAGGGGGGCGCGCCGATCCCGGCGCGCGTGACGATCGAGAGGACCGATCGCGACGGCTTCGAGCCGGCGTACGCGTTCGCGTGGCCCGCGGGCGCCGAGGTCCGGCTTCCGGCGGGGCGCTACCGCCTGACGTTCTCCCGGGGGTTCGAGTTCGGCAGGTCCGTGGCCGGGCCGGTGGACGTGGCGGGCGTCGTGCCGGTCGAGGCGACGGTCGTGCGGGAGGTGGCGACGCCCGGGGCGATCGCGGCCGAGTTCCACGTGCACTCGGAATCGTCGATCGACTCGTTCGTCACGCTCCCCGAGCGCGTCACGTCGTGCGCGGCGGAGGGGCTCGAGTTCGTGGTCTCGACGGATCACGACTTCGTGACCGACTACAGGCCGGTCGTCGTGGCCCGGGGCCTCCGGCCCTTCCTCGCGACCGTGCCGGGGCAGGAGCTGTCCGGGGTCACCGCGGGGCACGCGAACGCGTGGCCGATCGAGCCGGACCCGGACCGCGCGGGGAACGGGGGGATCGAGTGGTTCGGGCTCGCCCCGGGGGACCTCGCGAGGCACGTGCGCGACGGCCATCCCGCCCGCATCGTGCAGGCCAACCACCCGAGGTTCCAGGACAACTCGCTGTTCGACATCATCGGACTGGACCCGGCCAACGGCCACGCGCACGCGGACCCGGTCGCGCTCGGGTTCCCCGCGGGCACGGACCTCGACGACCTGCCGTACGACTCGATGGAGGTCTACAACGGGATCGGCGACGAGGACACGGACGAGGTGCTGCGCGACTGGTTCGCCCTGCTGAACGCGGGAAGGCGGATCACGGCGACGGCGGGGGGGGATTCGCACGACCTGGAGGCCTTCCCGGGGCACCCGCGCAACATGGTGCTGGCGGACGGCTCCGACGACCCGGCGACGCTGGAACCGGCCGCGATCGACGCGGCGGTGCGCGCCATGCGCGTGGTCGTGACGACCGGGCCGTACATCGAGGCGGGGGTCGTGGACCCGGGCACGGGCACGACGTCGCGACCGGGCGACACGGTGACCGACACGGACGGCGAGGTGGACCTCCGCGTCCGCGTGCAGGCGCCCGCGTGGATGGACCTCTCGCAGGTCGAGATCGTGGTCGGCGGCGAGCCGTGGCAGGCGGTCCCGATCGACGACCCGGGGGTACCGGAGCAGCGCGCCGTGGTCCGCATGGACCGCTCGTTCCAAGTGCCCGCGCCGAAGGACACATGGATCGTCGTGATCGCGAGGGGGAAGACCGCGGTGCCGCACCTGTCGCGCCTCCCCCCCTTCGCGCTCACCAACCCGTTCTTCGTGGACGCGGACGGAACGAGGTGAGCGCGGGTCCGGAATGCTACAATCCCTGCTGCCTGCGGGGGTTCGGGCGGATGCGAACGCCGGTCGCGACGGTGCTGCTGGTCCTGGTCGCCTGCGGGGGCTCGTCCTCCGCGCCCCCCGACTACCACGACGTGATCATCGGGTTCGACCCGGGCCGGAAGGACACCCCCAAGGACGCCCCGAAGGACGCCCCGAAGGACGCGGCGCCGGATGTCGCGAAGGACGCGGACGGCGACGCGACGTGGCAGGACCCCGGGGCGGACGGCGCGCTCGACCCGGGCGACCCGGACGCCTGCGTGCCCCCGGAGTGCGTGCCCCTCGTGTGCGCGGCGGGCGAGAAGTCGTGCAGCGACGACAACGAGGTCCGCACCTGCAACGCGACCGGCACCGGGTGGACCTATCAGGACTGCGGCGACCTGCTGTGCGTCGACGCGGCGTGCGTCACGTGCGCGCCGGGCTCGGCGGGGTGCCAGGGGGACGTGGCGGTCCGGTGCGACGCGACCGGAAACGCGTGGGTGCCCGTCCAGGACTGCAAGCCCGCGGAGACGGCGCTGTACTGCGTCAAGGGCCAGTGCCTGTCGCTCTGCGAGGGGCTGTCGATCCGGACGAACGAGGGCTGCGAGTACTGGCCGCTCGACCTCGACCAGAACGAGGAGTTCGACGCGCCGAACATGCAGTTCGCGGTCATCGTCAGCAACACGTCCACGGTCCACGACGCGAAGGTCACGATCACGAAGGGGCTCGACGTGGAGAAGGAGGTGGTCGTCCCGAAGGGCGACCTCGCGACCATCCTGCTGGACCCGCTGAACATCGAGCAGCCGGGCGTGGACCAGCTCTCGCGCCGGCTGAAGTCGACGGTCCCGATCGTGGCCTACCAGTTCAACCCGCTCGAGAACGTGGGCGTGTTCTCGAACGACGCGTCCCTGCTGCTGCCGACGAACGTGCTGGGCAAGACGTACCGCGTCATGGCGTGGCGGCAGCGCGCGGACGCGCTGAAGTCGTACTTCACGCTGGTCGCGGTCGAGGAGGGCCCGACGGACGTGACGCTGACCGTGACGGTGCCCACGGTCGAGGGGCCGGGCATCGCCGCGCTGCCCGCGGGCGGCACGACCACGGTCACGCTGCAGCAGTTCCAGACCCTGCACGTCAAGTCGGACCAGTCGTGCGGCGACCTGACGGGCAGCCTGATCCAGGCGACGAAGAAGGTCGCGGTGATGGGCGGCCACGAGTGCGCGAACATCCCGACCGGCGGCTCGTGCTCGAGCGAGTTCTGCTGCTGCGACCACCTCGAGGACCAGATGCTCCCGGTCGAAGCCTGGGGCAAGAGCTACCTCGTCGGCCGCACCTGGCCCCGCGGGAAGGCGCCCGAGACGGTCCGGGTGCTCGCGGCGATGGACGGCACGTCCGTGACCGTGGACGGCGCGGCGGTCACCGTGCCGGTCCTGGGCGCGGGCCAGTTCCACGAATTCCAGATCGCGAGCAACGTGGCGATCACCGCGGACAAGCCGGTGATGGTCGCGCAGTACATGGAGAGCCAGACGTCGCCGACGGGATGCGACGAGACGTGCGACGACGCGTTCATCTTCGGGAAGAAGTGCGACGGCAGCCCGTTCGGCAAGGCGTGCAAGACCGACGAGGACTGCTGCCCGGGCGTGGCCGGGATCGGCGACCCCGCGCTGATCGTGGCGGTCCCGACCGAGCAGTTCCGCAGCGACTACCTGTTCCTCGTGCCGACGAAGTACGCGAGCAACTACGTGAACGTGGTCGCGCCGACCGGCGCCGCCGTCACGCTCGACGGAGAGACGCTGGGCCCGGCCGAGTTCGAGCCGATCGGATCGTCGCCGTTCGGCGTGGCGCGGCGGCAGCTCGCGGACGGCGTGCACCGCCTGAGTGCACCCCAGAAGGCGGGGATCCTCGTCTACGGCTGGGACCAGTACGTCTCGTACGGGTTCGCGGGCGGCATGGCCGTGCAGGCGCTGAACCCCTGACCCCCCACCGTTCCCGTCCCCGAACCCGAACCCGAGCCCGTAGCCGCTACCTTCCCCTTCTCGGCCCGCGCCCTCCCCTGCCGTCGCCCCCGCGACCCCATCCCCCCTCGCGCGGACCGAACTCCCGCGGACCGCGGTCGCGCGGCGGCTCCGGATCGCGCGGGCGCTCGCGCACGCCGTCCGGCACGATCAGCAGGCAGCGGAACGCGCCCTCGCCCTCGCTGCGCGTCGTGATCCCGGGGCGCCCCTTCAGCGCGACGTGGACGAAGCGCCGATCGACCGCGTTCATCGGGCTGAGCCGCACCGCCTTGCCCGCGGCGATCGCCTTCTCCGCAAGCGAGATCGCGAGCTTCGTCAACTCCTCCTCGCGCCGATCGCGGAACCCCTCGGCGTCGATCGTGACCAGCTTCCGGCTCTCCGGGAAGCGGTTCACCATCTTGTTCACGATGAACTGGAGCGCGGCCAGGGTCTCGCCGTCGCGCCCGACCACGCTCGCCTGGTCGTCCGAGTGGACGTTCAGGCCGACCGACTCGTCGTCCTCCTTCAGGGTCACCTCGGCGGCGATGCCCATGCGCAGGAGCACGCCGGCCAGCGCGTCGCGCGCCTCGGGCCCCTTCACCACGGGCTCCCGCGGGACGGCGCGCCGCGGCGGGGGCTCGTCGGCCTCCTCGCGGGTCTGGCGCCCCAGCGAAGCGCGCATGGCGTCGGGCTCCACGCCCTCGCGCAGCACGAACTGCTGGGGCTCGTCCGCCACGCGCACGCGGACCTTGACGGACTTGCCGAACAGCCCGAACAGGCCGGTCTCGACCTCCACGACCTCGTAGGTCATGTCGCGGATGTTGACGCCAAGCTCGGTCGACGCCTTGAGGAGCGCCTCCTCCTCGTCCTTGCCCTCGAAGATCGCCTCTCTCATTCCCGGTACCTCCGATGTCGGAAGCGGGGGGTCACGCCCGCTTCAACGCGAACCTCCGGTTCATCCAGACCTGCTGCGCAATGGACAGCAGCGTGTTCACGAGGATGTAGAAGACGAGCCCGGACGGCAGGAACAGCATGAACCAGGTGAACATGATCGGCATCATCCAGAGCATCATCTTCGCCTGGGCCGGGTCGCCCACGGTCGGGGTCATCTTCTGCTGGACGAACATCAGGACGCCGAGCAGCACCGGCGTCACGTAGTACGGATCCTCGGCGGACAGGTCGGTGATCCAGAGGAACAGCGGCGCGTGGAACAGGTCCACGGAGCCGTAGATGGTCATGTACAGCGCGATCCAGATCGGCATCTGGAGCAGCATGGGCAGGCAGCCGCCGAGCGGGTTGACCTTCTCCCGCTTGTAGAGGTCCATCATGGCCTGCTGCTGCTTGGCCTTGTCGTCCTTGAAGCGCTCCTTCAGCGCGTCGAGCTTCGGCTTCAGGTCCTGCATCTTGCGCATCTGCGCGATGCTCTTCCAGCTCCAGTAGAAGGTCAGGATCTTCACGACGAGCGTGAGCAGCAGGATCGCCACGCCCCAGCTCGGGATGACGTTGTAGACCGCCCGCATGAACCAGAGCATGGGCTTGCAGAGCCACGAGATGTCGAGCCCGAACATGGTCAGGTCGATCGTCTTGCCGATGCCCTGACCGAGCGAGTCGAGGTCCTCGAAGTCCTTCGGGCCGACATAGACCGTGAACTCCATGTCCACGGCCTTGTTCGCGCCCGGCACGGCAACCCCGCGCACGTTCGCATCCCACAGCGCCACGGCCGCGATCGCGCCGCCCTGGTCGGCCGACCCGATGCACTGGAAGGCCGCGTCGGCCGGCGGCATGGCCGCGAGCAGGAAGTAGCGCGAGTTCAGCGCGACCCAGCGCGGCCCGGGCACGTCGATGCCCTGCTCGCCGAAGAGCGTGGCGTGGTCCAGCTTCGTGATCGTGTCGGGCGACCCGCACGCCGCCTGCCAGTTGTCGATGCGCGGACCGAACATGCCGCCGCAGAACCCGGGCGCCTGCGGGAGCGGCTCCCACGCGCTCATCACGAGCCGCACCTTGCCGCGCGCGTCGTCGCGGCCCGAGTTGACCAGGCGGACGGTGGTGCGAAGGCGGTACGTCCCCGGGATCACCTCCCAGGTGCGCTCGATCGCGAGCGTGCTCCGGTCCGTTGCGGGGTCCGGCCACACCATCGTGACCGACGTGGCGGTGTGCGACGTGACCGTGAAGATCGGGTCCTGGCGCAGGACCGCCGAGAACTCCCCGGTGACCACGCCCTGCCCGCCGGACTTCAGAGTGCGCGTGACCGGGGCGACGCCGGACATCCCCTCCATGTAGACCGCGAACGGATGGAACTGCGGGCTCCACGTGGACACGAGGTCGATCGGGCCCTCCGAGAACTTCCCCTGCGGTGGGCGCGGCGCGACGGGCGGCGCCTTGGCCGCGCGGTCGAGCACTATGTCCGTCTCCGCGGCCGTGCGCTGGTACTTCGGGTCGAGCAGCCGGAAGCTCCGTAGCGTGGCGCCCCACGTGGAGACCTCGGCTTCCCACATGCCCGGGCTCGACAGCGGGACCAGGGTCTCCTCCGGGGACGGCGGGACCGGCTGATCCGCGGCGGCGGGCGCCGCGAGCAGCGTCGCGAGCGTCGCGACCAGGAGCGCGGCCGGAACGTGCATGCTTCTCATTCCACCTTCCATTTCACCCC
>Ga0194127_10009689_pt1 | contig 10086 bp, 8 predicted proteins | sample TA2KigC100mmetaG_FD_148624 | JGI IMG/M metagenome (GOLD analysis project Ga0194127, IMG submission 148624) | Freshwater microbial communities from Lake Tanganyika, Tanzania - TA2015036 Kigoma Deep Cast 100m | ecosystem: Environmental > Aquatic > Freshwater > Lake | place: Tanzania: Lake... | reverse complement strand
TGTTTGAGAGCGGCAGCGCGAACCTGACGCCGCTCGGCGAGAAGATCGTCACCGTCGTCGGTGAAGAGATGGCCGCCCTGCAGCGCCCGCTCGAGCTCGAGGGGCACAGCGACGGCACCCGCTTCGGCAGCGTCCGCTATTCGAACTGGGACCTGTCGGTGGACCGCGCGCTGAGCGTGCGGCGGGCCTTCGAGCTGAACAAGCTCGCCCTCGACGTCCGCCGCGTGTCGGGGTTGGCCGACCAGATGCCGCTGTACGCCGGTGACCTCACCGATCCGCGCAACCGGCGCATCACCATCGTCATTCCCATCGCACGCAAGCAGCCGACCCAGCAGGTGCTCGGTGAGCGGGGCCCCGACAGCCTGGGGAGAAATCCATGATGATCGTCAGCCCCGGCTCTCCCCTCGAGGCTATCGTCGAGGAGGCGCGCCGCTTCGCGCGCAGCGACGCCACCGTGCTCGTCACGGGCGAGACCGGCACGGGCAAGGAGGTCTTCGCCCGCCTCCTCCATGACGCGAGCACGCGCAGCGGCCACGCCTTCGTCGCCGTCAACTGCGGCGCCATCCCCGAGTCGCTCATCGAGGCCGAGCTGTTCGGCCACGTGAAGGGCGCGTTCACCGGCGCGCACGCGGCCCGCAAGGGGCGCGTGGCGATGGCGCAGGGGGGAACGCTCTTCCTCGACGAGATCGGTGAGCTGAGTCTGCTCATGCAGGTCAAGCTGCTGCGGCTTCTGCAGCAGAAGACTTACGAGCCCGTGGGCAGCAGCGAGACGCTGAAGGCCGACTTCCGACTCGTCGCCGCCACCCACCGTGATCTGAAGGGCGAGAGCGAGGCCGGCCGCTTCCGCAGCGACCTCTACTACCGCATCTTCGTCTGTCCGCTGCACCTGCCGCCGCTGCGCGACCGTGGCCTCGGCGACCTGAAGGAGCTGTTCTTCAGCTTCTGGAACAAGCTCGGGGACAAGCGCCCCGTGGACGACGGCGTCTTCGAGGCGATGCGCAGCTATCCGTGGCCGGGCAACGTGCGCGAGCTCGAGAACTTCGTCGAGCGCCTGTCGGTGGTCTCGCGCGGCGCAGCCATCCAGGCGAGCGACGTCCCTGACTCGTACCGGCAGCCGGTGCTGTCACGCCGGGCGCCGACGATGCTGCCGATGACGGCGTTGCCGACGCCGGCGGAGCCGGAGCCGGCCTACAGCGAGCTGTCGTGGCTCGATGCGCTGCCGGGCAGCGTGGCGTCTCCCGAGCCCCCCGCCCCTGTGGCCCGCCCACCCGCCGCACAGGCGCCCGTCGCACAGGCGCCCGCCGCACAGGCGCCCGCCGCACAGGCGCCCGCCGCACAGGCGCCCGCCGCACAGGCGCCCGCCGCACAGGCGCCCGCCGCACAGGCGCCCGTCGCACAGGCGCCCGTCGCACAGGCACCCGTCGCACAGGCACCCGTTGCACAGGCGCTCGCGCTGGCTGCTCCCGTCGCGCCGTTTCTCGCGGCGACGGCGTCGGCTACGGCGCAGCTCGCGGTGGTCGGTGCGCCGGTCGACGCGGCGGTGCGGCTGCCCGTCGATCTGTCGGCTTACCTCGACGCCATCGAGCGTGGCTACATCGAGGCGGCGCTGCGGGCCACCGGCGGCAACAAGCAGGCGTCGGCGGACCTGCTCGGGCTGCAGCGCACGACGCTGGTGGCCAAGTGCAAGAAGCACGGGCTCGAAGACGCCGGCAAGAGCGCCGCCGACGCCTCGGGTGCGGCGGGCCTGCGCGTCGAGTTCGCCGACGATCAGCGACCGACGCTGTCGCTGCGCAGCGTCGCGTTCAAGGTCGCGGTCATCCGCGAAGAGGTCATCGAGCTCGTGCCCCTCGACAGCGCGGCGGCGACCACGACCGACACCGCGCCGGTGGCGGGCAGCTGCGTCGTCGACGGCGAGACCCTGCGGCTGTTCGGCGCGCTGCGTCCCCGGGGGGACGGCGTGGTCTTGCTCGAGCTCGCGATCCCGCTCGAGCGGACGCAGCTCGTCAACCTGCAGCGCGGTCTCGTCCGCCGTCGCCCGCGCGCGCCGGCGAAGGTGGCGGCCGCGGCGCCCTGACGAAAGAGAAGAGCAACGCGCCATCGTCAGCGTCGCCGTCGTCGCCAGCGAGCACGTTCGCGTCGCCGCCCAGGGCCTTGAGCTCGTTCCGCTCGGCGCGGACCTCCGCGAGAGTCTCCCGCACCGCAGCTCGCTCCCCCTGCGCTGCCGCCGCGACGATAGACGTCGGCAGGGGCGACACGACGGGTGCCCTCTGCACGCGCGTGGCGACAGCGGGTCGTGTGCCTTCTGGCAAGGACCCGCGCCGCCTGCTGGAAGACTCCCGGCAGCGCGTCGTCGCGCTCGAGCGCGAGCTGAACGGGGGCGTGCGTGGCTTGTTGAAGCGCACCTTCTGCCGGTAGCGGTTGCTATCGCGCTCGTCCCCCACCGCGAACTGGCGTGCCGCGCTAGTCGCACGGCTCATTGTCGTCGTTGCTTCCACAGTCGCACCCTTTCCGGCGCTTGGGTCGTGTGCCGGTGCGGGCAGCGCGCAAGAGGCCCGGGTTGTCAGGGGCGTGGCCAGACGCCCCTGACTCGCGCCGAAGGCGAAAGATCGACACGCGGTGCCGCAAGCCGCACGAGAGAGCCGCCGCCGACGACGACGTCAGCAGCGGGGCGCAGCCCGAGCAGGCGCCACGCGCGCGAAGAGCCCACGCCGCCAGCGCAACGGAAAAGAAGGAGCCTCAGCGGCGATACAGGACGGCCATCGAGACCTTGCGCAGCACCTCGGGACCCATATCGCGAGAGCTGAAGCGGCAGTTGAGCAGGTCCTGGTCGGGATCGTCGATCAGGCGCTCGCGGCCACGCACCTCAAGGGTCACCTCGAAGACCAGGCTGCGCTTCAGCTGCAGCGTGCCGACCATGACGTCGCCGCGCTTGCGCGGATCGTTGCGGGGCACGGACAGGCCGACGCCGCCGATGGAGTAGTCGACGAGGCGCGCCGTGCCGCCGTCGAAGCGGGTGAAGGTCTGCACCTCGGGGATCGCCCGCTGCCGCACCGACGAGCGCAGCTGCACGGTGGTCAGGCGGCCGCTCGTGGTCGACAGGTGCACCGTGTTGTAGTCGGTCTCCTCGATCGACAGCACGCGCGCCTCGGCCACCAGCAGGCTGCCGTTGTGCGGGTTCTTGCCAATCATCACCGTCTTCTGGTCCCAGCGGCTGACCGAGACCGGGTCGACGCAGTCGATGGTCAGCGCGCCGTTCTCGGCGACGCCGACGAGCCGGGCCGACGTGCAGGTGGTCTCGCCGCGCAGGTTGTCGGAGCTGAGGACGAGGATGACGTTGTCGCCGAGCCCGAAGCGGTACGCCGCGCTCGGCGGCGTCGCGCGCAGCGACCCCGGCATGAGCCGTGTCCCGGCGCGGGACGGCGTCGGGGTCTTGGGCGAAGGCGCGGCGTTCGCCGCCGGCGCGTGGAGCGGGACCGACGTGGGGATGCCCCCCGGCGGTGACGACGTCGCCGGCTGCGGCGTCGGCGGTGCCGCCGCCGCAGCCGACGCAGCGTCCTCCTGGGCCTGACGGTTGGCGTCGCGCGCGACGACGGCGGCGAACGGATCGGGCTGCGCGGGCAGGGTGGATATCGGCGCCGACACCCGCGCTGGCGCAGCCGTCGGCCGCCCCGGTACGCCCGACGTCGAGAAGCGCATGCTCTCGGAGCGCAGCCGCTCGAGCTCTTGGTGCTCGGCGGCCGCCTTGGTCTCGATCTCGACGCGGGCCCTGGCCTCGGCGGCGGCGCGGGATTCGGCGGCGACGCGGGCCTTGGCCTCGGCGAGGGCGCGGGCCTCGGCGTCGCTGAAGCGCCGGCTCTCGGCGAGGGCGCGGGCCTCGCCGGCCTCGGCGAGCTGCTTGGCGGCCTCGGCCTCGGCGCGCAGGCGCGCGAGCTCGACCTCGGTGCGGGCGCGGATCTCGGCCTCGGCGAGCTGCTTGGCGGCCTCGGCCTCGGCGCGCACGCGGGCGAGCTCGGCCTCGGCGCGGGTGCGGACCTCGGCCTCGACCTTCTGGCGCACGGCCTCGAGGGCGGCCTGCTGCCGGACCATCTCGGCCTCGAGCAGCGCGCGGGCCTCCGCCTCGGCGCGGGCCTTGGCCTCGGTGGCCTCCTCGATGGTGCGCCGGAAGCGCATGCTCTCGGCGCGGGCGGCCTCGGCCTCGGCGCGCAGGCGGGCGACCTCGCGCTCGGCCTTGGCCTTGGCCTCGGCGGCCTCGGCCTCGGCGCGCGCGGCGCGGGCCATCATGTCCATCGCGTCCAGCGAGAACGCGCCGTCGTCAGCCTTGCTCGCCGTGGGCGGCGGCGCGGGCGGCGGCGCCGTCGGCAGCGAGCTGACCTGGAAGATGCCCGTGGGCTCGGGAGCTTCTTCTTGCGCGCTGGCTGCGCCCCGGGCGCTGAGCTCGTGCTTGAACTTGAAGCTCGTGTTGCAGATGGTGACGACGTCGTTGTGGCGCAGCGGCTGGGCGACCCCCTTGGGGATGCGCGCGCCGTTGACGACGGTGCCGTTGCTGCTCTTGTCGAGGATTGTGTAGTAGATCCCCTCGGTGCGGATCTCGGCGTGGGCGCGCGACGCGCCGACCTCGTGGTCGAGGTTGACGTCGCTGGAACTCAGGCGCCCGAACGTGAAGGGCGTCCGCTGGATCAACCACTCGTGGTTGTTGAACAGGCCCCCCACGCCCACCAGACGGCCGCCGCTGGCCGCAGGGATGGCGACCGCCGTCGTCTTTGGGGGCGGGGGGACGTCGGTCATCGGGGTGGGTCAACGCTTCTGTTCTTCAACGTACGATATCCAGCAGCGACAGCGAAAAACCCTTCGCGCTGGCTTGCAGGGCGGCCTCCAGGGAGCGCTGGGCGAACTGCAGCTCGCTGAAGGCGGCGATGCTGTCGGCGTCTTCGGTGCGGGCGCGGCTCTCGTTGGTCGAGTCCCGCACGGTGGTGGCGACGTTCTTCGCGCCCTCCAGGGCGATCTGCTGGGCGCCGACCTCGGCGCGGGCGTCGGCGAACTTGCCGATGTAGCGTGACAGCGGGCTGACGAGCGCGCGGATGGTCGCGCTGTCGTTGGTGTTCATCGCGTTGCGCAGGTTCTCGAGCGCCTGGAACATCGACACCTGCGTCGTCGTCGGCGTGTCACCGACGCCGTCGCCGTCGCTGTCGAACAGGTTGTTCGGGTCGTCGAAGGTGATCGTCGGATCGTTGGTCGTCAAGTCGACGCGGTGCTGCACGACCTGGGTGACGCCGGGGGCGGTCTCGATGGAGCGCAGGTTCGTGTCGCCGAGGAAGGCGCCCGGCGGCGTCGAGTTCGGATCGAACGCGGGGCCATCTTCGCGCGCGCCGGCGAACAGCGTGCGGTTGTCGAACTTGCGGTTGACGTTCTCGAACAGCAGCCCGCGCAGGTTGTCGAACTGGGCGAGCATCGTCGTGCGTTCGGCGGCGGTGACGGTGTCGGTGCCGAGCTGGATCGCCAGCTCGTACACCGACTGCAGCGTGTTGCCGGCGTCGCTGAGCGCGAGCTCGGCGGCCTGCGTCGTGTCGACGGCGCTGCCGAGCGTGTCGATGAACGACTGGGCGCGGATCTCGTCGGCGCGGGCGCGGCTGACGAAGGCGGCGCCGGCGGGGTCGTCGGCGGCGTCGCGGATGCGCAGGCCGGTGCTGGCGGTCTCGGTGGCCTCGTCGACGCGGGCGCGGACCTGCTGGCTGCGCAGGCTGGCTCCGTCGAAGATCTGTCGTTCGGAGATGCGCATCGGATCCTCGCTTCTACGGCTTCAGGCTGAGCAGCGTGCTGAGCATGTCGTCGACGACCTTGATCACCTTCGAGACGGCCTCGAAGGCGCGCTGCGATCGCATCAACTCTACCATCTCCTCGTCGACGGAGACCCCCGACGCCTGCTCGCGCAGGGTGGTCAGGTGGTCGAACCGCAGGCCGTTGGCCTCGGATTCGGTCCGGGCGGTGGCGATGGAGTTGCCGAGATCAGCGACGAGCGTCGAGGCCGCCACCGCCGGGGGCGTGCCCCCGGGCAGCGGGGAGCGCTCGATGGCGAGCAGGGCCAGCGTGTTGCGGCCGTCGCCGGCGGTGGGCAGGCCGGTCACCGCGTCGACCGCGCTCGCCGCCTGCAGCGCCGCCGGGTTGTTGATCACGGCGGGGTCGACGGCGAAGTTCAGCGCGGTGCCCGGCGCGGTGGCGCCGACGGCGAAGATCGGACGCCCCGTCGAGCCGTCGGGGGCGAAGCCGGCGGCGTGGGCGGCGTTGACGGCGTTGGCGAATTCGAAGGCGACGGTGTCGAGGCGGGCGGAGGCGGTGGCGATGTCGAGTTCGCGGGCGTCGATCAGGCCGCGCAGCGAACCGCCCAGATCGTTGCGCGTCAGCGTGAGGGTGCCGTTGCCGTCGCTCTTCGTCAGCACCAGCGCGATGCGGCCGTTGTTGGCGGGGTCGGGCTGGCTCGACAGCCGGGCGGCGCCGGCGACGCTGACGAGGGCGGCGCCGCTGGGCAAGGACAGCGTGACTTCGCCGGTGGAGGTGGTCAGCGGGATGATGCCGGTCAGCTCGCTGAGCTCGTCGACGGCGCGCTGGCGCTGGTCGAGCAGCTCGTTGGGCGTCCCCTGCGCCGAGGCCTCGCGGATGGCCTTGTTCAGGCGCACGACGCTGGCAGCCAGATCGTTGATGCGCGGCAGGCTGTCGACGAGGCGTCGGTCGATGGCGTTGGCGGCGTCGTTGAGCGTCTGGGCGTCGCGGCGGATGCTCTGGCTCAGCCGCTGCGCCTCGCTGAGGACGGCCTGTCGGACCGAAGAGTCGCTGGGGTTCGTGCTCAGCTGGCGCAGCGAACCGAAGAACGCCGCCATGCGCGAGGCCACCGAGTCGGGCGAGCTCGGCTCCTGCAGCGCGAGGGAGCTCAGGCCGTCGGCGCGGCTCTGGGCGGCGTAGCGGTCGGAGCGGGCCTGGGGCAGCTGGCGCTCGATGAACGCGTCGCGCAGCTGCTGGACGGTGCGCAGGTGGACGCCGCCGCCGAGGATCGAGCCGCGGTACGGCGTGCCTTCGACGGCGACGAGGTCGGCGCGCTGCCGGGCGTAGCCAGGGGTGTTGACGTTCTGCAGGTTCGTCGACGCGGTGTTGCTCGCGCTGCGGTGCGCGGCGAGGCCGACGGCGCCCTGCTGCAAGGTGCCAAGGAGGCTCATCGGCTGCCTCCGTAGCGGGCGACGCCGAAGCCGCGACGCTCGGGCTCGCCGCCGAGGCTGCGGGTCATGCCCTGGACGGTCTGGGTGAGCAGCTCGGCGGCGCGCTCGGGCCGCTTCTGCTTGCGCTGGATGATCGCGGTGCGGGCCCGCAGGTCGCTCAGGGCGGCGACGACGCGGGGCCGCAGGTCCGAGGGCAGCGCGTCGACGCGCGGGGAGCCGCCGGACAGGAGCGCGAAGGTCTCCAGGGCGAAGCGCTCGGCCAGACCGACGGCGTCGAGCTTCTCGGCGCACAGGGCCGTGAGCTCCATCAGCGGCTCGGCCTTGGCGGTGCGCAGGGCCTGGAACTGTCCTTCCAGAGCGGTCTCGGCGTCGGTCAGGGCCTGGCGGACAGCGTCGAGGGCGGCGACGAGTTCAGTGCTGCTCATGGCAAACCTCGGACGGCGAACGCGGCGCGTTCGAACGAGAAGCGGGCGATGCAGGGAAAAGGCACAACGAAGCCGTGCCGCTCCAGCGGCCGGGCTTGTCGTCGGGGCGGGGAAAAGGCGGCTACTGCCGGATCAGGGCGTCGGCGATCCGCATGATGTCCACCGAGTACCGGCCGCTCTGCAGCGCCATGGCCACGCTCATCAGCCGCGCGGCGTGCTCGGACTCGGCGGTGGTCATCGCGCTCTTCTTCAGGGCGTCGAGCTTCGTATCGGCGATCGCGGCTTCTTCGGGCGGGGGCGGCGGGGCTTCGACCTCCGCCTGCCGGGCGACCTCGGCCTTCACGGCCTTCGGTGACGAGGCGTCGGTCGATCGCGAAGCGATCTCCGTTTGCCTCAACAGCTCCGATGGCGACGTGATCTTCATGGCGTCCGTACTCCCTCAGCCTTTGGATCGACACGTTCGACCTCCTCGTTCCCTCCGGATCCCCACGCTGATCGCGGCGATCGCGGAACCTGGTCGGTCAGGACAAAGCCGGATCCGTGCCAGTCGCGAAAAGCCACCAGAGGCCCAAAGAACGGCATTGCCATGCGTCGTCGTCTTCGTGGGCCCCAAGAGCGACGGCGTCCGACGCAAGCTCGTCGGACGCCGTCATTTTTTCGTCGCTCGGGTCGCGGGGGGCGCCACGCGGGCGGCGGCCGCCTGTCCGGCTTTCCCGTCTGCTCTTCAGAGCACCCGGCGCAGGCGCTCGTCGGGGCTCAGGATGTCGGTCAGGCGGACGCCGAAGCGGTCGCCGGAGACGACGGCCTCGCCGCGGGCGACAGGCTGGCCGTTCAACAGCACGTCCAGGGGCTCGCCGGCGAACTTCTGCAGCTCGACCACCGAGCCCTGGTCGAGGCTCAGGACCTTCTCCAGCGTCATCCGGGTCCGGCCGAGCTCCACCGTCACCTCGAGGTTGACGTCGAGCAGCGCGCGCAGCCGGGGCGGAAGGGTGTCGATCGCTGCGTCTTTGGGGCTCTTCATCCTTGCTCCACCACGGGGCGCGGCTGCGCATCAGGCGGCAGGCGCCAGACCCTTTGAAAGCATAGAGCGGGCCCGCGACTTCGGCATCCCCCCGCTCGGGCCGCCGTCTTCGATAACAATGATTATGTCAACAAAGTGTGATCGCGAACGGGCACGGCCCTTGGATTGAGGAGGCGCAGCGGAGGAAGCATGCGCACCCCGATCCTGCTCTCGATGATGGCCCTGGCGACCGCCCCCGCGGCGCTGGCCGACACCACGCCCGCCGCCGAGAGCTGCGTGTTGAAGGCGCCGCTGAAGGCCACGCGCCCCGGCGGCATGGCCCAGTGGGAGACGCTGTCGTCGGGCATCGCGCTGTCGCTGGTGAGCAAGAAGCCCGACTGGAGCCGCGTCCGCCACGGCGACACCGTGCACATCGTGGCGACGGCCCAGCTCGCCCAGGTCTGCGGCGCCGTCGAGCCGACGCCCGCGCCCGCCGCCGAGAGCGCCAAGCCCGCACCCGCCGTCGTCGTCGCCGAGGCGAAGGCCGAGGCCGCACCCGCCGTCGTCGTCGCCGAGGCGAAGGCCGAGGCCGCGCCCGCCGTCGTCGTCGCCGAGGCGAAGGCCGAGGCCGCGCCCGCCGTCGTCGTCGCCGAGGCGAAGGCCGAGGCCGCGCCCGCCGCCGAGGCGAAGGCCGAGACGCCGAAGGCGATCGCGGCGGCGACGACGAAGAAGACCGAGGCGCAGCCGGCCGAGGCGAAGAAGGCGAAGACGGAGCTGCTGCCGTCGCAGCCGTCGTCGGGGCAGCTGTTCGTGCTCGGTCTGCTGCTGCTCGGCGCCGTCTTCACCGGGGTGTTCCTGCGCCGCCGCGCCGTCGTCGAGCAGAGCCACCTCGACGTCGTCGCCACCCGCACGCTGGGCCGCGGCAAGCAGCTCGTGATCGTGAACGCCGGCGAGGCCCGCCTGCTGCTCGGCGTCACCGAGCAGGGCATCACGCTGCTGTCGTCGACGCCGGCCTCCGAGGGGCAGTCCGAGGCGCCGTCGGAGCGCTCGTCGCTGCGTGCGTCGGACCGGTCGTCGGAGTGGTCGTCGGAGCGCTCGTCGGAGCGGGCGAAGTCGAAGCCGTCGCTGCTGACCGAGGAGGAGGAGGCCGCGACGGCGTCGCCGGCTCGCAGCTTCCTCAAGGGTCTGGGCGCGAAGGTCGGCAACCTGTGGGGCCGTCCGCCGGCGGGCCCGCCGGCCGAGTGGGACAACTTCGATCGCATCCTCGCCTCCGCCGTCCCGGAGTCATCGGTGGATGACGAGCCGCCGGCGAAGCCTCGCCGGTCGTCCGAGCGCGCCTCGTCGGGCGGCGGCGCCGCCGACATCGCCGACCTGGCGCGCGAGCTGCAGAGGCACGGGGCGCGGAGGACGGCGTGAACCCACTGATGGACGTCATCAACGAAGGACCCTCGACGCC
>Ga0194127_10009685_pt1 | contig 10089 bp, 10 predicted proteins | sample TA2KigC100mmetaG_FD_148624 | JGI IMG/M metagenome (GOLD analysis project Ga0194127, IMG submission 148624) | Freshwater microbial communities from Lake Tanganyika, Tanzania - TA2015036 Kigoma Deep Cast 100m | ecosystem: Environmental > Aquatic > Freshwater > Lake | place: Tanzania: Lake... | reverse complement strand
CGAACCGGTCCATGTAAAACGAAGGAACCTGTATCAGGTAGCAGAACACCCCTTCCGGCGGACACATCTCGTCGAAGGCGTTCCCCGGGCAGACCCCGGTCCCGTTGTTGCACCCCATCCAGAACGGTCCGGCGGGCACGAGCTTCATCTCCGGGCAGTCGGGGAGGCACCGCGCGACCAGGCACTCGCCCTTGGAGCACTCCTCGCCCGGCATGCACGACTGGGCCTCGGTCCACTCCGGGCACCCCGGTCCTTCGCCGTCCGCGTCCACGCACTCGCCGCGGTGCGTCTCGTCCACGCACCCCGGCCCGAGCGGCCCGCACGCGCCCGGGCACGGATCGACCTCCTCCGGGGCAACGTCGGTCGGCACGTCGGCGAGGACGTCGGGCCCAACCTCCGCCACGTCGGCTTCCGCTGCGGCATCCGCCGCGACGTCGAGGTCCGGCACGGCCGCGTCCGCATCGGCCGCCGGGGCATCGGGAGGCGCGTCGGCGACGTCGGCGGCGTCCGGCGGCAACGGCGCGTCCGCCGGAACGTCGGCCGGCGCCGGGCTTCGCTCCGAGCCGCACGCCGCCAGGGCGACGATGAACAGGACAGCGACCGCTCGCATCGGACACCCCCAGTCGACTCCCTTCGAATTGTACCCGCGACGTGCGACATCGGCGACCTCCTTGCCGCACGAAATCCCATGGGTTCCGCACGCGTCAGTAACCCGTTAAGGTAGCAGTGTTCCGCTCGGGGGGCATTCCCGAGGCAGAGTTGGCCCGTTGGTCTGGCACGATAATTGTTCTTGACATTGGGCCAGACAGCGGTATCCTCGCTCTCATGAAGACCGACACCAGCCGGCTTCGGCAGCGGCTCGCCCAAGCCAGGGACGAGCAGCACCGGCAGCTCGACCTCCTCCTCGGCGAACACGGGCCGCTCTTTCGCGGCACCTTGGGGACGCGCTCGCGTGTCTGCGGGAAGCCGTCTTGCAGGTGCGCCAAGGGCGAACGCCACGAGTCCAAGTACCTCAGCGCCTCCGACGGTGGCAGCGTCCGTCAGGTGCACGTGCCTGCCCGCGATGAGGTGTCCGTGGCACTCGGCGTCGAGCGCTACAGGCGGTTCAGAGAAGGACGCACGCGCCTTCGCGAACTGGCTGTCCGACAACTCGAACTCGTCGACGCGCTCGGTCAGGCGCTCCTGGCACCGTACCCGACCGACAACCCCCTGCCGCCACCGAAGCGCGGGGGACGAAGAAAGCAGGGGAAAGAGGCGTGAGCGTCTTGACCTCCGTCACCGCCCGCGAGCCGATCTGCGGCGAAGGCAGTGACGACGCTCCGGGGGACCCCAGGTGGGAACTCGGCCCGAGTCGCCTTCGGGCTCTCGTCGCGTATGGCCGCAAGGTCTACCACCTGGACGAGCGTTTCGACGCGATCGCTGACGGCAGACGAGAGCCGGTCACGCCGGCTCCCGCGATCGCGAAGATGATTTACGCCACAGGGCTGCTGCGAATCCGCAGCCTGAACGCCCTTGAACCCAAACTCGACGAGACCACGTTCAAATCCCTGATTGGCGCGCGGTCTCGCGCTGGGCGAGTGTGCTCGGCAGACACCGTGGCCCGCTCGCTCGTAACGATGAAGCACGACCCCGTGCGCCAGGGCTCGATATCGACCATCGCCCAGGCCGAGCGCAACAAGGTCTTCCGCGAGGGATGGCACGGCGCGTTGCGCTACGTGGCCATCGACGGGTGGGAGCCTTTCAGTTCGTACAACCGCTGCTGCGATCACTGCCTGATCCGGCACGTTGCCCGGCGACAATTACACCTGGGCACTGACGACAATTAGACCTAGGGCGAGTTGAGCGCCGCCAAGCGCCTGCTCCCGCGGGTCAAGCACACCTTCCATTGGCTCGACGTCGTGGTGGCGGACTCCCTGTACGCGAACGGCCCATTCCTGACCCTGGTCGACAAGCTGCACATGGGCGCGATCGTCATCGCCAAGAAGGAGAAGGACGAGCCGCTCAGGGAGGCTCTCGACCTCTGGGGGGACACCTCTGCCCACGAGGTCATTGAGGACCACGAAGCGCACGAACGGCTCGAACTGTGGGACTGCCCCGGCGTGGAGACCCTCTCGACGTACAAGGGGCCCATCCGGGTGGTCCGTGCCCGCGTCACCAAGACCAGAGCAGAGAAGCACGAGGAGGAGCCCTCCACCTGCGTCGCGCACGAGGGCTCCTCGGGCTCCAGGACCAAGGCGTTGCGGAAACGGTCACCGCGTCCGTCGCAACGCAGGCTTCGCAAGCGAGACAAGCAGCCGGCCGTACCGCCTCCGACCACCTGGTGCATGCTGGCGACCGGGAAGGCGGCGTCGCTCGCCACCCACCGGGTCGTCCGCATGGGGCGTGGGCGCTGGCACGAGGAACTGACCGGCTTCCACCAGTGGACCAAGAGGTGGCGTTTCGGCCACGTATTCGTCCATCACGGTGCGGCCATCATCAACCTCTTCTGGCTCTTCCTGGCCGCCTACAACCTCCTGACGCTCTTCCTGTACCGCCAGGACCGAAGCTACGGACGCGCCCGAGGCAAGGACGTCACCCGTACGATCAGCCGCTTCGTCGACATCCTGAACGACGACCTCGCGCGCCTCGATGTGGAGATCTGGGGCTTCGCCTGACCTCGGGCCGGCGCCTCCACGCGCACTGGGCTGCGTGGAGGCGCCGGCCCTCTTGCCAAGAGCCAACCTGCCCGCGCGACTTGCCCTGACGGAGGCAGGGCCGACCGACCGCTCCATCACTGGTGCCCTTGGCCTCATCCGTTTGCACGTCACTGATCTACCCTACGGACCCGGCTGCCTTCCGGCGGGCGCCGGCCAAGCCGCCGCCGCGCCCACGTGCGGAACCCATGGCTGGCGCGAGCCCGCGCTTGCGATCGGCGCCGATGCTGCTATCCTTCGCGCGCGATGGCCGGCGACACCGACAGCCTGGTCGCTCCCGACGCCGCGAGCGGCGACCCTGCGGAGCCCCTCCCCGCGTTCGCGGATCTGGGCTTCTCCGAGCCGGTGCTGCGGGCCCTGGCGGAGGCCGGCTACCAGCGTCCGCTCCCGGTGCAGGCCGCGTGCGCGGCCCCCGTGATGGCGGGCAGGGACGTCATCGTCCAGTCGCGCACGGGCAGCGGGAAAACGATCGCGTTCGCGGTCCCGCTGCTGCACCGGCTCGCGTTCGACCGCGCCGTGCCGCAGGTCCTGGTGCTGGCGCCCACGCGCGAGCTGGCGCTCCAGGACCACGGCGAGTTCGAGAAGGCGGGCCGCCACCTGCCGGTCCGGACCGTCGCCATCTACGGCGGCACGGGGTTCGGGCTGCAGCTCGATCGCCTGCGCGAGGGCGTCCACGTCGTCGTCGGCACGCCGGGCCGCGTGCTGGACCACTGGCGCCGCCGGACGCTCGACCTCTCGCAGGTCCGTACGCTCGTCCTCGACGAGGCCGACGAGATGCTGTCGGCCGGCTTCTACGAAGACATCCTGAAGGTCTTCGGGACGTTGAAGTCCCTGGACCAGGTCCTGCTGTTCTCCGCGACGATCCCGCCGAACATCGAGCGGCTGGTCGCGCGCTACATGAAGGATCCCACGCGGGTCGACCTGTCCGGCGGGCAGGTGAACGTCGATCGCATCGAGAACATCGCGTACATGATCGACCCGATCCAGCCCCGGCTGCGGTCGCTCCTGTCCGTGCTGGAGGCCGAGGACCCGGGCTGCGCGATCATCTTCTGCAACACCAAGGCGAACACCGAGGTCGTGTCCGCGTACCTGCGCCGCCGCGGCTACCAGGCGGCCATGCTGAACAGCGACCTGTCCCAGGCGGCGCGCGAGGCCGTCATGGGCCGCATGAAGGCGGGGCAGCAGCGGCTGCTCGTCGCGACCGACATCGCGGCGCGCGGCATCGACATCTCGTTCCTGCCGTGCGTCATCAACTACGAGCCGCCGGACGACCCCGAGCTGTACATCCACCGCACCGGGCGCACCGGGCGCGTGGACCGGTCCGGCCGGGCCGTGACGCTGGTGTCCGCGCGCGACGTGCACGTGGTTCGCCGGATGGAGTCGCGCTACGGGGTCACGCTGACGAAGGTCGTCCCGCCCTCGCGCGAGGAGACGCTGACCATGCTTGCCGACCGCAGGATCCGCGAGATCAAGGAGCGCATCGAGGCCGGCGCCGTGATCCCCGAGGAGTTCCGGGCCATTGCCCAGGAGATCCTGACCGACCCCGACGCCGCGAACGTGATCGCGATGCTGCTGGATCGGTACCTCGCGGAGCCGGTCCCGACCGAGGAGCAGGCCCGCCAGAAGTCCCTGCCTCCGCCGACCGAGGAGAGCGGCCGGCGTCCCCGCGGCGGCAACCGCTACCGGGACCCCGCCGATCGCAGCCGTCGACGCGGCGGCCGGCCGAGGCGCTGACCCGGTCGCTGCCCGGAATACCCCCGCCCCGGACCGCTCCGGTTCCCGTTCGGCGTGTTCGTGTCGGGCTCGTTCACTGAAGCTCCCTGTCGGACGCCGGTCTGATGACTGGGACCAGGGAACGGGGTCAGGTCGGAGGACGGGGACGGCGCCGGCAGGCGTCGAGCCGCGCGGCGGAGGTCACAGCGCCTGCCGCAGCACCTCGGTCATCTCCTCGGCAGTCAGCGAGACGGGGTTGCCCTTCATGCTGCTCGCGTTCGCCGCGTCCGCGACCACGCGCGGGAAGTCGGATCGGCCGAGCCCCCACGCCGACAACGTCGGGACGCGCAGTGACTGGCAGAGGTCGTCCGCCCAGGCCACGCCGTCGTCGGCCATCGCGTCCGGCCGGCCGGTCAGGACCCGGCCGATCTCCTCGTACCGGTGCAGGGTCTCCGTTCCCCCTCCCCGCGCCTCGATCGCGCGCAGGTTCGCCTCCATGACGGGGGCCAGCAGGCGCGCGCAGACCGCGCCGTGGGGGGCGCCGCACAGCCCGCCGATCTCGGCCGCGAACCCGTGGACCGCGCCGAGCGAGGCGTTCGCGAGCGCCATGCCGCCGAACAGGCTCGCGAGCGCCATGTCCTCGCGCGCCGCCGCGTCGTCCGGGGCCTCGCACACCCGGCGGAGCGACCGCGCGACGCGGATCATGCCGACGCGGCAGAGCGCGTCCGTCATCGGGTTCGCGCGGATGCCGACGTAGGGCTCCACGAGCTGCGTCAGCGCGTCGAGGCCCGTCCAGGCGGTCGCGTCCGGAGGGAGGCCGAGGGTCAGGTCCGGGTCCACGATCGCGACCATCGGGAGGAGGCGCGGGCTTCGCAGGCTTGCCTTCACGCGATGGTCCGGGGACGACAGGACCGCGTTGCGGGTGACCTCGGAGCCGGTGCCCGCCGTCGTGGGGATCGCCACGAGCGGGAGCGGCGCCACGCGGATCGGGCGGCCCGCGCCGACCACCTCGAGGTAGTCGAGGGGGTCGCCGCCGTTCGTGACCAGGGCCGCGACCGCCTTGCCGGCGTCGATCGCGCTGCCGCCGCCGAAGCCGATCACGACGTCGCAGCCGGCCTCGCGCGCCGCACCTGTAGCGTCCCGCGCGAGCCCGATCGTGGGCTCCCCGGGCACCGCGAACGTGACGTGCCCCACCCCGGCCGCGTCCAGCGCCGCGAGCAGCGGCCCGGCGCGCGCGGGCGACCGGCCCGTCACGACGAACGCGCGCGTCCCGAGGGACGCCGCGATCCTCCCCGCCGAGGTGACGGTGCCGGGCCCGAAGACGACGCGGGTCGCGGTCGCGAACTCGAAGCCCACTCTCACCACTCCTCGTCGCCCGGGAACACCGTCGAGTACCGCACGCCCTGGCGCGGGTCGGCCATCATCGGCTCGACCGCCTCCTTCCATGCCTTGTAGTGCGCGGTCTCCTTGTGGCGGGCGGGCGTGTCCGCGTCGCGGTAGACCTCGACCAGGACGAAGCGGGTGGGGTCGTCGGCCTGCACAATCACGTCGAACCGGGCGATCCCGGGCTCCAGCTCGCTGTTCCAGGCGTTCTCGACCGTGGCCTTCCTGAAGTCGTCCACGCACTCCTGCCTGACGCGGACGTGAACCAGCACGACCAGCATGCGACACCTCCGGGCGCCAACCAGGAACGAGGATGCCAGAGACGGGGGGCGGGTTCAAGCTGTCGCCACGACACGACGAGATGCCCGCTCGGCGAGAACCCGCCGCCTCTCCAGGCGCAAGGGGCACGTGCGGAAGGGCGCGAGCGGGAGCGAAGGGACGACCCGGGCGTTGACGGGCTCGGCTCTACCTTTCGAGCGACTCCGGCGACCGCGCCCCGCTCGTCGGCCGGGGCGGACGTTCCTGCCCGGACTACTGGGCGTCCGGGACCGCGAGGCAGGCGTCCCAGAACTGCTTGCACTCGCCCTTCATCGCGGCCTGGGCGCAGGGGCACCAGTAGTCCTTCCCGCACTCGGGGTTGGCCTTGCATGCCTCCAGGATGCAGGCGCGGAGTCGGCGGACGGCGCAGTCGGCCTCAATCGAGGTCATCGAGTCGCAGTCGAAGCTGCACGTGTCGGGCTGGTTCTCGGACGCGCACCGCGCAGTGCACTGATAGCTCCACACGCAGCCCCGGAACCCCCTGTGGCCGAAGCACAGGTCGGTTTCGTCCTTGCAAGCGCCGCACCGGGCTTCGACCGCGCACACGCCGCATCCGGGGGGCGGGTCATCGAACAGGCAGCCTGGGCATTCGTGGTTCACACATGCCATCATGTTGAACGCGGCCTCGGATCCCGCGGGGCCGTCGTCGAGAAGGCAGTTCTCGTCAACGCACTGAACCCACTCCCGGCCCTCCGTGGCCTCGTCCCAGGTGCAGTGAGCGAGACAGATGAAGTTGCCGCGGCAGGAGCCCTCCGGGGTTTCCACGTAGCAATCGAGGTACGAGTCCTTGCAGGTCGCGTAGAGGCAGATCAGGTCGAGGGTGCCGTCCGCGTTCCAGCATCCCTCCTGGTCCACGCACTCGGCCACGCCCGGGGCCACCCCGGAGACGACGTCGGACAGCCCGGCGGCGCACGCGGTCCGGCAGGCCGCGTCCCCGGGCGCGCAATCGTGAATGCACTGCACGTACCACCAGCACCCGTCCAGGTCGAACGCCGGGACGCCCGTTGGCGGCAGCCCGAACTCGTACGCCGCGTCGGCCGCCGCATCCTCCTTCGGCGCTGAATCGGCCATGGCCGGATCTCCGGCGGGATCTGCGGGCGCTTCCTGGCTCGGATCGGCGGCGAGGTCGGCGTGGTCCTCGTCGACGCCGTCCGGCGTATCCGACCCTGCCGCGTCGTCGGGCCCCGACGCATCCGGGGCCGGCGATGCGTCATCCGCGGCGTCACCGCTCTTGCACCCCCACGCGCACAGCGCCCCCAGGAATACGAAAAGAAGTGCGAGCCGCATTGCGATCCCTCCGGCCAGGACGCCTCACTCCGATGAGCATCTCCCTCGCTGCCAGCCGCGTCATCCCAGGCGGGTGCGTTCGGTGCGTTCGCCCGCGCTACGGGTGTAGGCACGATAGGGCTGCGGCCCGGGGCCCCTGTACGGTCCCGACGACGGATCCGATGGGTCGGGCAGCAGCGTGGCGTCCGTGTCCACGCGCCTGGCTTCGACGCGGAGGACCCGATCCTCGGGCCTCACCGCGAGCCAATTCAGCCGGGCCTGGACGATCTCTCCGTCGTCCTCGGCGCGCACCAGCACCCAGTCCTGGACGACCCTGCTCCCCATCTCGCCCTCCCTCAGCCGACGACCGCCACGATCGTGAACGTCACGTCCCAGGCGCTCCCCGGGAAGTCCACCTGCCAGCGCAACCACGCCATCATCTGCTTGTCCACGGCGAGCGAGGGGTCGCGCTTCAGGTAGAGCCTCTCGCTTGCCGCTGCGGTCCATGACTTGACAGGGGCCGTCGCGGCCCACGGGCCGTCGCGCGTCGGCCCGGTGAGAAGCTTCACGGTCACGCCGGCCGCGATCCGGACGATGTCGACAGCCACTACGGCGGTCTCCTGGTCGCCGACGTAGACGATCGAGTCCGCCGTCGCGTACTTCGTGCCCGGAGTGCCCGCGGCTCCGCTGAGGCTAGTCCAGTCCTGGAGAACAACCTCCCTGCCCATCTCTGCCTCCCTCCTTCGCTCAGGAACGCGCCAACAGCTCCCCGCTGCATGTTGTATACGACCGAAGCATCCGATTCCGGACAAGAGCGGCGCGACCGACCCCATCAGGGAAGGCAGCAGTGCACGCGGCGGTAGGTCGGGTCCCAGCCTGGGCCGCCCGGGACACTGTTGTCGTAGTAGTCCTCCGGCTCGCTGGATTGCGCGCACGTACCTGCGTAGTCGCTGCAGAAGATGCGTGGCCCGAAGAAGGCTTCCGGGATGCCGGTCCGGATCGAGGTCGTCGCAGTCGCCCGGGGGCGCCGGGAACTCGGGGACCGGGGCACAGAGGCAGGCGCACTCGTCCCCGCCCCAGCCGTCCTCGTCCTTGTCCCGGCAGTACTCCTTGCACGCCGTCGCGGCGCCCTCGTCCGTTTCGCCATCGCAGTCGTCGTCCGCTCCGTTGCAGACCTCGGGGGCGGGAACGGCGGCCGGGCAGGTCTCCGCGCAGTTCCGCTCGGCCGTGCACTGCCCTTTCTCGTTCGTGACGTGGCAGATGGTCGTCAGTCCCGCGAAGCGGTCGAGGCACGGGCACCCCGCGCCGCCAGCCGGGACGCACTGCCTTGCGGTGCCGCCTGTCACGGGCACGTCCGTGCAGTCGAAGCCGTCCGGACAGGCGTCCGAGGCCGCACAGTTCGCGCCGCAGAAGCTCCCAGCCGGTCCGAGCGCGATGCAAGCATTGTTGCCCGGCAGCGGCCCGTCGCAGTCGAAATCAGTCTTGCACGGCCGGCAGAGTTGGGTCGGCGCGAGGCAGAACGGGCCTGCGGCGCTCCACGGGACGGGGAGGCAGGCCCAGCCGGTTGGACACCCGGCATCGCACGGACCGGCGCACTCGGCGCCCTCCGGAGTGCCGACGCACACGCCCGACGTGCACTGCGAATCCGATGTGCACCCGCACCCGGGCACGCCTCCGCATTGCGTGTCGGCCTGCTCGGAGCCCTCATCGGCAGTGGAGTCGGTCGGATCGATGGGGGCATCGGGCGGATCGATGCCCGGGTCCCCGGAATGCGGATCCGCGATCCCGGGTTCGCCCGGACCCTCCGGCGAGGCGTCGTCGGGCACGTGCGCGGGATCTCGTGTGCGCCGTCAGCGTCGTCGCCGGCCGTATCGGGCAGTGCGTCGCCCGGTGCAGGAAGGTCGCTGCTGCCAGCATCCGGGTCCGGCGCGTGGTCCTCCGCCGTCGCCGGCCCGGGGGCACCCCCGCCCCCACAGGCTCCGAGGAATATCACGGCGGCGGCACCCGCGAGAGCGACCACGCTCAGGAATCGCGTCGTCTTCCATGCTGTGATTCTCATTGCTTCCCTCCTTCGATACCGGACTGATCGTCCCAGTCATGACTGGATCGCTGGTCGGAATGCTGGAACTGGGCTACCATCGGGACAGACCGGAAGCGGGGGCGCATCGTGGCACGAAGACCCGATGGTCGCGAACGTACTGCCTGGGAATGCGCCAGGATGGCAGCACTTCGGCACCTTGCCACGCGGTTCCGCGGCGTACCCGAGGCCACTCTGGAGGACGCTGTGTCGGCCGCCACCGTCCAACTGCTGAGCAGGCCCCCGCCGGACCACGTCGACCTCGCGCCGGGACTCGTGACCGCATGCGACAGCAGGCTGCGCGACGCTCTGAAGCACGAGCACCTCGTGCGGAGGAAGCACGAGGAACTGCCGCCCCGATCCCCCTCCCTCCCAATCGGATCCCCTGACGACGGCAGCGCCGCCGACCCGATCCATACGGTTGCCAAGCTCGAGCTGATGCGGCACGCGCGTCGGATCGTCGAGACGGATCCGAGGATCCCGGGTGCGAGCCGGGCGACCCTCCTCGCGCTGCTCGATTCGCGGACGTACGCCGACATCGCCGGCGAACGATCCCTGATGCCGGAGTGCGTGCGGAAGCAGGCCGAGCGGGGCGCCGCAGCCCTGCTAGGCATCCTCGACCTGCAGGAAGGCCGTTTT
>Ga0194127_10009680_pt1 | contig 10092 bp, 8 predicted proteins | sample TA2KigC100mmetaG_FD_148624 | JGI IMG/M metagenome (GOLD analysis project Ga0194127, IMG submission 148624) | Freshwater microbial communities from Lake Tanganyika, Tanzania - TA2015036 Kigoma Deep Cast 100m | ecosystem: Environmental > Aquatic > Freshwater > Lake | place: Tanzania: Lake... | reverse complement strand
GTCCCGGCCGGAAAGAAGGAAAAACCACGCCACAGAGCATATCCCCCTTCGCGGATATTCTGTGGAGAGATTCCGTGTGTCAAATCCACGACGGTCACACCCGGAGCAATTCCATAGAGGACCCCCTTGAGCACGCCAACGAATTCGTCCTTCCATCCAAAATCGGTTGTCAGGGTAACGATCGGCATGATCCAATTATCGGGCAGCAGGATTTGTCCGTCAAGCTGAAAATTCCCTTGATTCTATTGACCTTTCCACGGACCTGAGCATTAATCCGCCGGGATGGTTCGTGGAAAAGTGAGAAAGAAAGTGGTACCTTTGCCAATTCTTGATTTGACTTTGACCTGCCCCTTCAGTCGGTTCGTCACAAGGTTATGTACAATGGACAAGCCCAATCCAGTCCCGCCGAGGGCATGTCCGGTTGTAAAATAAGGTTCAAATATCTTTTTGATGTTTTCCTGTGAAATTCCCAGACCCTGATCGCGAACCGTCAGATGATACTGATCGGTCTTGTTCATTCCAATTTCAATTTCAACCACACCTCCCACATCGTTGGGATAGGCATAGCGTTCCACATTCGTCAGCAAATTGATCAGGATCTGGGAGAGATACCTCCGATATCCAATCCAGTTTCGTTGTGAACCCTGCAAGCGATCCACGAATTGAACCGATATTTTGCTTCCCTTAAGACTCACCCGGATCAGGTTGATCGCCTCCTGGATCAATTCGGAGATATCCAATAATTCCCTACTGTAGGTTATTTGACTTACGGAAACCTTCTTGAAATCTTGGATCAGGTCGCGAGTTCGTTCCACATTGCGGCGGATCAACTCCAGCGATTCGGCGATATCCGCTGCACGCTGGGTGGTAATTTCCTTCGGTTCAGCCAGTTCACGGGCCATGATGCCGACCGCGGTATTGATAATTCCCAATGGAGTGTTGATTTCATGAGCAACCGCTGCGACCATTTGCGTCAGCGCCCGTTGCTTTTCCACTTCGATCTTCAACGACTGAGTTTGATGGTGAAGGTATCGCCGGTTTTCCAAATCGCAGGAATCCTGGATCTGCCTGCCGAATGCCGCAAGAAACTTGAGCGCCTGATCCGGTTCGAGAAGTTCGATGATCTTCTTCAAAAGCTTGCGGTCGAGCAGAAGAAACTGGGATGGGCGGCTGGTCGTAACCATTGTCCGACAGGCTTGATGACTGAACAAGGCATCGGCACCGAACACCTGACCCTGCTTCAATTCCCCCATGTAAATCCTTTCGCCCCCCGCTTCCTCCCGGTGGAGTTTAACCGCACCCTTGAGGATAATAAAAACCTTTGAAGGTCGGTCCGCCTGTCGCAGGATGGTCCTGTCCTCCGGGTAGGAAACTGCAGGGATATCCCTTAAGACCTTTTTGAGCTGAACCAAGGTCAAGGGGGCCAGAATCGAAACCTTCTTCAGGCGCTGGAAGTCGAGCGTTCGTTTCTTTTTAGCCATCTGCTTCGGGCTCCGGATTGTGACAGACAGGGTCGGAGGGTGGATTTCCCCACGCATCAATCACGTCGAGGGAACTTGATTTCCTCGATTATATTTGCTTTTCCTATCCAGCGGTCAGTTTGCAACTTACCTGCCAGATGCAAGGACGCCCGCGCTTGCAGAGGGTGCATTCCTGGACACGAGTTTTGGTTATATCCCCTCTGGTAGTCTGGAACCGGGCGATGATCGAATTTCGGATCGCCTATTCCCATTTGCCAAATATTGGTTTTTTCGGGTTTTGGATTAATCCCCGAACTGGTTCTCCCCGCATCGGCAGGACGAAGCCTACTAGATCAGCAGACTCCGCAGGGCCTCATACTCCGCCGGGATGACCTTTGCTACAAACCGATCGGTGATGACCGATGGATCCTTCATTCCATGACCCGTACATACGACCACTACCCTGCAATTTCGATATTCGCTTGAACCGCCTTGGATTTGTGCTACCAGTCCGGCTAATCCTGCGGAAGAGGCAGGTTCCACCCAAACGCCCTCCGCGGCAAGGATTTTCTGAGCCTCCAAAATTTCCCGGTCCGACACGGAAATGATCTTCCCTCTCGATTCTCTTACGGCCTCGAGTGCCTGTTCTCCACGCGCGGGTTTGCCAATCCGTATGGCTGTGGCAATCGTCTCAGGTGAATCCACAGGATGCCCGAGCACTAAAGGAGCCGCGCCTTCCGCCTGTACTCCAAGCAAACGAGGATTTCCGCGGTCATATTGCCGAAATCCCAACCAATAAGAGGTGATGTTCCCGGCGTTGCCCACCGGAAGACACAACCAATCGGGCGCCTTGCCGAATTCGTCGCAGATTTCAAACGCCGCAGTCTTCTGTCCTTCCAGTCTGAATGGATTGATCGAATTGACCAGGGCGATGGGTTTCTTTTGTGTAATTTCAAGCACCAGGGACAAAGCCGCATCGAAGGATCCCTGCACCTGAATGACTTCCGCCCCATATGCGATCGCACCTGCAAGTTTCCCGGAGGCGACCTTGCCCTCCGGGATCAGAACGATCGCCCGCAGGCCTGCGCGTGCGGCGGGGGCAGCCGCGGAAGCGGCCGTATTGCCGGTGGATGCGCAAATCACTGAGGAGACTTTTCGGCCAGCTGCCTCGCTAACGGCTACAGTCATCCCGCGATCTTTAAATGACCCGGTGGGATTGAGTCCCTCAAACTTGACATACAGATCGCAACCGAGTTGCCTTCCCAGGTGGGGCATGGGAATCAACGGTGTGTTTCCCTCCAGCAATGTTATCCTTGCACTGTTGGGAGGTAATTCGATGTGATGGCAATATCGGTCAATTACTCCTTGATACGTCACTGGTGAACCTCCACATAATCGTGCCGATTATAATGTGCGGATGATAAGAATCCGAGTCCCTGCCACCTCCGCTAATCTTGGACCCGGATTTGATTGTCTCGGTCTGGCATTGAACCTGTGGAACGAAGTCACCTTCGAAGGTTCGGATGAAACCACCTACACCGTCACAGGGGAAGGTCAGGAGAAACTCAACCACAAACCGCGAAACCTTTTGATCAAATCGTACCGGTATTTGCACGAGGTTTGCAGCGCAAGAATGACTGGAGTGTCCGTGAAAGCCCTAAACCGAATTCCGGTCGGCAGCGGATTGGGCTCCAGCGCAAGTGCGATCGTGGCGGGGCTTGCCGGGGCGAACGCGATGCTCAAGGATCCACTGGCTAAAGAGGATTTATTAGAACTGGCCAACGAACTGGAAGGGCATCCGGATAACGTCGCCGCCGCGCTTTATGGAGGTCTGGTGATATCCGTGGTCAGCAAAGAAGAAATCCTTACCCAGCGATTTGACCTCCCAGAGCTTACGATCCTCATCGTCATCCCCGAGGTGACCTGGCCGACCCGCATGGCGCGCGCCGTGCTTCCCAAATCCTACTCCCGCAACGATGCGATTTTCAATATCGGCCGATCAGCAATGGTGGTCAACGCCCTGCGTGAAGGCGACCTGGACCTGCTCCAGCGAGTGATGGACGATCGAATTCATCAACCCTATCGCTTGAAGCATATCGATGGAGGTTTAGCGGCCTACAACCTGGCAAAGAGTTTCGGCGCCGTCGCATTGTCGGGGGCGGGCCCATCACTGATTGTGTTTCTTCGCCCGCATATGGGGCGACAGGCGATTTCCGCATTGACGTCTGTATTTGAAGATCGCCGAATCGCCGTAAAATCTATGATTTTAAAACCCAGCAACGAAGGAGTCCAGGTAGTTTGAATCCCCCGGGTTTTACAGCCTGATGAATGTTATTGCAAATTGAAATGACCTACCTTTTTTTCCGTCGTTTGGACTTCGCCTCCCCGGAGGATACTGAAGCGTATTTAGGTGCCAATTTTCGTTCCGTGTACGGATCCCGCAGATTGACCGGCTGCGCCTCTGTCCGGCGCATCCGCAGATTCAACATCTCCACAAAGACCGAGAAACCCATAGCAAAGTACACATACCCTTTTGGTATATGCAGGTGCAGGCTTTCCACAACCAGCGTGAACCCAATCAGGAGCAGGAAACTCAACGCGAGAATCTTGATCGTCGGGTGCCTTTCCACGAATTCACCGATCGGGCTGGAGGTGAAGATCATGACCACCGCAGCTGCGATCACCGCCAGCACCATGATGGCGATTTGATCCACCATCCCGACGGCAGTGATCACCGAATCGAGCGAGAAGACGACATCCAGCAGCATAATTTGAATGATCACACTGGTAAATGTGGAAGCCACCCGCTTTGAAACCCTGCCCTCCTGACCCTCCAGTTTTTCATGGATTTCAAAGGTGCTCTTGGCAAGCAGGAAGATCCCCCCTGCCAGCAGGATCAAATCCCGGCCGGAGACATCCAAATCAAAGTACGGCAGGGTGAAGAGGGATTCTTCCAGACCGATGATCCAAGAGAGCGATAGTAATAGAAGGATGCGTGTGATCACCGCCAGCGCGATACCCGTGGTGCGCGCACGCGGCTGAATCCGCTTTGGCAGTTTCCCGGCAAGGATGGATATGAAGATCACGTTATCCACCCCCAGGACGAGCTCGAGTGCGACGAGGGTCAAAAAGGCGATCCACGATTCGGGGGATATGATCCAGCTTAAGTTCACTTGTTCACTCCTGGTTTGGGCATCATGAAGCTGAATTCTAATGGAAAAACAAAAAATCGGAGGCCGCCGGCGGCCTCCGATTTATGCGATCCTCAACGGATCTTGAACATCTGGGTTAATTTCATCGCCAGGTTCAGGTCTCCGGCCAGCTTCAACTTTCCCTCCATGAACGCCTTCATTCCGTCAATTTCTCCGGTGAAGATCTTGATGTAGTCGGCGGAATCGGCGGTCAGCGTCATGCGGGGAGACTCGTGAACTCCTTGCGATACCTGCACCTTTCCGTCCTTGATGACTGCATACCAATCCCCGGCTTCTCCGCCGGTGAACTTGAATTGGATGACGGCGTCGAGTCCCACGGCTTTTTCCGGGATGAAGGCACCGGGCATTTTGGACATGAGGTCGGCAATTGTCAGAGGCATGAGGGTTCTCCTATGGATGTTCCCGGCTGCGAATCGTTCCAGCCCGGGGGATTAATTTTGAAGGTTCTCAAAAATGGCCGCCGCCCCCATGCCGCCACCGATGCACATCGTGACCATTCCATATTTCGATTTCCGGCGCGCCATTTCAAAGATCAATTGAGTGGTGAGTTTCGATCCTGTGCATCCGAGCGGGTGACCCAGGGCGATCGCACCTCCATTTACATTCACCTTGCTTTCATCCAACTCCAGCGTTCGAATCACTGCCAGGGATTGCGCGGCAAAGGCTTCATTCAATTCGAACAGATCGATGTCATTCAGGCTCAGTCCGGCACGCTTCAACGCCTTGGGGATTGCCACGACCGGGCCAATTCCCATGATTTCCGGCGCGACGCCGCCCACGGCAAACGAAACGAACCGCACCAGAGGCTTCAATCCCTTCTTTTCGGCGGCTTCACCGGACATGATCATCAACGCCGAAGCACCATCCGACATCTGCGAGGAATTCCCCGCTGTAACAGAACCGCCTTCCTTGAACGCGGGCTTCAATTTGGACAGGGCTTCCAAAGTCGAATCCCCGCGCGGTCCTTCGTCACGTTTCACCGTGAAATTCTTGTTTATCGGTTTTCCGTTGGGATCAAGTTCGTTCAGCTCCACATCGATTGGGATCAATTCCGGATCGAACCGACCTGATTCCACTGCCTTGGCTGCTTTTTGATGGCTCTTCAAGGAAAAGGCATCCTGATCCTCGCGGCTGATGTTGTACTTCACAGCCACATTCTCCGCCGTCAAACCCATGTTGGTATAGTAATGCGGAAGTTCCTGGGCGAAATGTGGATTGGGCGAGAACTTATAGCCCATCATCGGAACCATGGACATCGATTCCACCCCGCCGGCAATCCCCACTTCGATATCGCCAGACTTGACGGCATAGGCGACATGCGCCACGGACTGCACTCCCGAGGAACAATAGCGGTTGATCGTCTCGGCTGGAACGGCCTCCGGCAGACCTGCCCGGAGCGAGATCATGCGCGCCAGGTTCATCCCCTGCTCGCCTTCCGGAAAGGCGCACCCAAACACGAAATCCTTTTTTTCGGCCGGCTCCAGGTTGGGAGTGCGATTCAACAGTTCCTTCACCACAATGGCAGACATTTCGTCCGGTCGGACCGTTGCCAGACCGCCGCGCTTTGCCTTCCCCACCGGGGTTCGAACTGCGGATACGATTACGGCTTCTTTTGTCATTTCACACCTCTCTAATTCCGCAACGGCTTGCCGGTTTGCAGCAACGACCACATGCGCGCCTGGGTCTTTTCCTCGCCGCACAACGATAGGAATGCCTCACGCTCCAGATCGAGGAGGTATTGCTCGCTCACCCATTGCGGTCGTGTCAGGCAGCCGCCTGCCATGACATAGGCCAGTTTGGTTGCGATGTGCGAGTCGTAATCGGTGATGTACCTGCCCTCCTTGAACGACCAGGCACCGATCTTCATTGCACCGTACATATCCCTGCCGGCGGCGTAAACCGGTTCAGGTGCCGGGGGTTTGTATCCTGTCGCAACCATGTGCAGGACTTCCTTCTTGGCTTCACTCAGGAGGTGGTCACGGTTGGTGACTACTCGGTCCTGCGGACCAAGGATCGCCATCCCGCGCGCTTCTTCAGCGGAAGTCGCGACCTTCGCCTGTCCGATCTGCAGGAACGCCCTTTGCAGGAAGGGGAAGAGCTCCGCACTATCGGTTCGCATGGCCGGGTTGATCAGACGCCGCATAACCTCCTTCGTTCCTCCCCCGGCAGGGATGACACCCGCTCCTAATTCAACCAGGCCGATATATGTCTCAGCCGCCGCTACTACTCGGGAGGCATGCATGGTGACCTCACAACCACCACCCAAGACTAAGCCGGCAGGAGCCACAACCACAGGCTTGGGGGAGTAACGCATCCGCATGTTGAGGTCCTGAAGCTTCTTCACTGCTCCATCAAGCGTATCCCACATTTTTTGCTGAGCCCCCACGACAATCATGAAGAGATTCGCCCCGGCGCTGAAATTCTCCCCTTCGTTGCCGATCACCAAACCCTCGAAGTCGGTCTCGAGCCGGTTAAGCGCTTCGATGGAGATGTTGAATATGTCATCATCCAAAGCGTTCATCTTGGTATGGAACTCGACCAGACCCACCCCGTCCCCGAGATCGTACATTGACGCTCCATCGTTGCGCGCGACCTCCTTCTTCGTGCCCTTGAGTTCACGCAGCAGGATCATCCCGGCATCCCGCTTGATCTTTACGTATTTCTTCTTGACCACATCATACACCCCCACTTTTTCACCTTTCTTGTATTGAAAAAAGGTCTTGCAGCCCTCCTTCATCATCGTCTCCACCCATGCGGCAGGAGGGTATCCTTCCGACTTCATCTGCTTGACAGTTTCCTTCACACCAAGCATGTCCCAGATCTCGAAGGGTCCGCTTTCATGCATAAATCCCCAGCGCACGGCATCATCGATCGGTTTTATTGTATCGGCCACCTCCGGAATGATGGAAGACGCATATTGAAATCCCTGATACGTCAACGCCCGGACAAGTTTGGCCGCTTTGTCCTCCGCGGCCAGGAGCATCTTTAGCCGGTCCCCCAATCCTTCCACATCCTTGGCTGCCTTGATCGAATCGAAGCGTGGTTTGGAGGCAGGCTTGTGCTCGAGGGTGTTGAGATCCAGCGAGTAAAAATCCTTCTTGCCATCCTCCCCGCGCACTTCCTTGTAAAAACCGACCTTGGTCTTGTTCCCCAACCAGTTGCGTTCGAGAAGGGCATTCATCAGTGCGCGCGGCTTTTCCGCAGCCAGGTATTTCTGGCCCAGCTTGTCATGCGGAATCAACGGCGCGAGGTTCTTTCCCACATGATCCCAGACGTCCACCCCAACCAGATCGATCAAGCGGAAAGTGCCGGTCTTCGGTCGACCGATGATGGGACCAGTGATCGAATCCACTTCATCCACGGTGTAGCCATTGGTCAGGATGTAATCCATGGCAAAAGCCCCGGTGCCAAAGGCGACGCGGTTGCCGATGAAATTCGGCGTGTCTTTGCACAGCACGATGCCTTTGCCTAGGCGGTACTCCCCGAAATGGGTGAAGAATTCCACCACCTCCATGGAGGTATCCTCCGTGGGAATGATCTCCAACAGTTTCAAATACCGCGGCGGATTGAAAAAGTGTGTTCCCAGGAAGTGTTCCTTGAAGCTCTTCGAGCGGCCCTCTGCGATATCCCGCACCGGTATGCCCGAGGTATTGGTGGTAATGATCGATCTCGGTTTGCGGATCTCCTCGATGCGCGTCATCAAGTCCTTCTTGATCTTCAGGTTTTCAACGATGGCCTCCAAAATCCAATCCGCTTCACCGACCACCTGAAAGTCATCCTCAAGATTCCCCAGGGAGACGAACGTCTTGAGATCTGTTGACATCAGATTGGCCGGCTTGGCCTTCAGGCAGCGATCCCACCCCTCCGAGACGATCTTGTTGCGCGCTTCCCGATCATGCTCGGGCGCGTCCTTGGGAACGATATCAAGCAGGGTGACCGGGACGCCAATGTTTGCCAGATGCGCCGCAATCGTTGCCCCCATGGTCCCCGCCCCGATGACGACGGCACGATGTATGTTGTATCTCATGTGACCTCCATCCTGTCGTAAGACATTATCTCAATTCGCTTCCGCTATAACCGAGAATCTGCCGCGCCACGGAAAGGCGGTTGATCTGCCCAGTGCCTTCATAGATGTCGGTGATCTTGGCATCGCGGAACCACTTCTCCAGCAGGAATTCCCGGCTGTACCCCAACGGCCCAAGGATCTCGACCGCCTTTTGGGTGATCTTTGTCGTCACGTCACCCGCTCGCACTTTGCTCATGGACGATTCGAGCGCATTCGATTTCTTGTTGTCCGCCATCCAAACGGCTTTTAGCACCATCAGCCAGGCGGAACGCAACATGATTTCCATATCCAGCACCTCCCGCTCGATATTGGTCAGCTTCTGCCGAGGCAGACCGGAGCGGATTGTCACTCCGTTCTCCTGCAATTTCTCCTTCAAAAACTCCAAAGCCGCGCGCGCCACTCCGAGCCCGGAAGCTGCCACCAATGGGCGGGTTGCATCGAAGGTGGCCATGGCTCCCTTAAATCCTGTCGTGGTCTTTTCCACAGTGGGACTGCCGAGGATGTTGTCAAACGGAACGCGAGCATCCACAAGGGAAATCGAGGCGGTGTCGCTGACGCGAATCCCCAATTTGTGTTCCAGCTTGGTGACCTGGACGCCTTTGGTTCCTGCTTCGATGACAAACGCCCGCATGCCGGCCCGACCGGCGGTCGGATCGATGGATGCCCACACGACGATGAAACCTTTTCCCAGTTTTTCATATTCATTGATGGACTTGTCGCCGGCAGTGACAAAGATTTTTTCGCCGTTGATCACCCATTCCCTGGTGGATTCATCGAGGATCGCACGGGCGCGAATCGCCGAGGTGTCGGACCCGGCGCCGGCTTCCGTCATGCACATGGCTGCCAGAGTGGGCTTGTCTCCTCCAAACCTAGCCAGGAACTTGGCCTTCTGTTCCGGCGTACCCGCCGCCTGAACCGCGGCTGCGCCGAGGCCGCCACCCGGTGTGACCAGATACATTCCCACATCCCCCCAGGCGAGCATCTCGATCTGCGACGCGAGGGATTGATAGGCAATGGGAGGCCGTTTTTCCTTCTGCTCTGCCCCCTCCTGACCGTTTCCCTTTTCCTTTGGCGCAAGGGATCCGGCACCGGTCGCCTTCATAGCCGTGTGCATGAATTCGATGTAATCCCAAGGAATCTCATGTTCGTGCTCGTCGAAATACCTCGACTTCGAGCGCATCATTTCCTCCGCCACGGTTTTCAACACGAACTGCGTTTGGGCGATCGGTTTGGGTGCTTCAAATTCGATGGTCATGTGAAACTCCTTTCAGATGATTGCGAGGCCGGTCAGCATCGCAAATCCGCGACCGTTTCTCAACCACAACTCGACCGGATGTTCACGTATATATCCCCC
>Ga0194127_10009679_pt1 | contig 10092 bp, 6 predicted proteins | sample TA2KigC100mmetaG_FD_148624 | JGI IMG/M metagenome (GOLD analysis project Ga0194127, IMG submission 148624) | Freshwater microbial communities from Lake Tanganyika, Tanzania - TA2015036 Kigoma Deep Cast 100m | ecosystem: Environmental > Aquatic > Freshwater > Lake | place: Tanzania: Lake... | reverse complement strand
CTCCGGTCGTGCACAACACCGTGGTCGCCAACGGCTTCGGCGAGCCCCTGGCGTCGGGCGGGGCGGGCATCACGATCGCGACGTACGCCGCCGAGACGGTCCGCAACAACGTCGTGGTGTCGAACCAGGCCGGCATCAACGTGCTGGACGCCGCGGGCACGCACGACCACAACCTCGTGTGGGGGAACGGCACCAACTACGCCGGCGCGGCGACGTCGGCGGTCGGCGACCTGCCCCTGGACCCGCTGTTCGCGAACCCCGGGTACGACGACTTCCGCCTGAAGCCCGGGTCGCCCGCCATCGACGCGGGCGTCGAGGGCCTGGCCGCGGACGACTTCGACGGCATCGCCCGCCCCAAGGGCGCGGCGCCGGACCTCGGCGCGCACGAGCTGGACGCGGCGCCCGCCGCGACGCGGGTCGTGATCAGCGAGGTCATGGCGAACCCGGTGGACGAGAAGCGGGGGGAGTTCGTCGAGGTCTTCAACGCGGGCGACGCACCCGTGGACCTCGCCGGGGCCGTGATCAGCGACGGCGACGCGCTCGACGTCCTCGTCGCCTTCGGAGGGGGCACGACCGTCGTGGCGCCCGGCGCCTACGCGGTGATCGCGGACCCGGACTACCTCGGCGGCTACGGCGTGCCCGAGGGGGTCACCGTCGTGGCGACCGTCAACTCCATGATCGGCAACGGCCTCGCGACCACGGACGCGCTGACCCTGTACGCGTCCGGCGGCGTGACGCCCCTGGCGACGTACCTCCACCCCTTCGACCCCGGCAACGGCGTGTCCGCCGAGCGCGTGGACCTCGAGGGCTCGGACGTGCCGACCAACTGGCGCGCCTCTCCGTGCATGCAGTCCGCCGGGCGGCCCAACTGCGCTCCGGTCACGCTCGCGGGGGGCCTCGTCGTCAGCGAGGTGATGGCCAACCCGCTCGACGAGGGGACCGGGGAGTTCGTCGAGCTGTACAACGGCCTGGACGACCCCGTGGACGTGGCGGGGATGAAGCTCGCGGACGGCCAGCAGGCGGACCCGATCGTCGGATGGCAGGGCGGCTCGACCGTGGTCCCGCCGCGCAGCTACGCGGTCGTGCTCGACCCGGACTGGCCGGCCGAACAGCTCTTCCGCATCGACCCGAACGCCCTCCTGCTGACGGTCGGCGACGGCGCGATCGGAAGCGGGCTCGGCGCGAGCGAGGCCGTGACCCTGCTGTCGGCCGCGGGCGAGGCCGTCTCGTCGTACTCGCGCACCCTGATGGCGTCGAACGGCCGGTCCGTCGAGAAGGTCTCGCTGTCGCTCGGCGACATCGTGGGCAACTGGGCCCAGTCGTCGTGCGACGACGGGTCGTCGCCGGGCCGGCTGAACTGCGTGTCGGCCGCGACCGCGGGCCCCCGCAAGCCGCTCGTGCTGACCGAGGTCATGGCGAACCCGGCCGACGAGGACGTCGGCGAGTTCGTCGAGATCCACAACCGGGGGGTCGATCCGGTGGACGTCGCCGGCCTGCTCGTCACCGACGGCGACGCGACGGACGTGATCCAGGGATGGGGCGGCGGCCCGGCCGTGATCCCGTCGGGGGGGTACGGCGTGGTGCTGGACGCCGAGTACGCGGCCGGACTCTACGACATCCCGGCTTCGGCGGTGCTGCTGACCACCGCGGACACCACGATCGGCAGCGGGCTCGCGATCGACGACGCCCTGCGGCTGATCGAGGCGAACGGCGTGGAGATCATCGACACCTTCCGCTTCCCGTTCAACCCGGGGAACGGCATCTCCGCCGAGCGCATCGACGTCCGCGCCTTCGACTCGCCCGCGAACTGGACCGCCTCGACGTGCGCCTCGGGGTCGTCGCCCGGGGCCGACAACTGCGCTGCGTCGCCCGCGGGGCTGCCCAAGCGACTGCGGCTGACCGAGATCATGGCGAACCAGGCCGGGAACGAGAGCGGCGGCGCCGGCGAGTTCGTCGAGCTGTTCAACGCCGGGGACCTGACGGTCGACCTCGCGGGCATGCACCTCGAGATCGGCCCGGTGGGCGGCACGGTGGCGCGGGACCTGCTCGGCGCGTGGTCGGGCGGCTCGACGGTGCTGGTCCCGGGTGCGTACGCGGTCGTGCTCGACCCGCAGTACGACGGACGGTACTCGTTCCCCGCCGGGACCGTGCTCGTCACGATCCCGGACGCGAGCTTCGGCGCCGGCGGCATCGCGACGACCCACGGGGTCGCGGTCTATGACGCGGACGGCATCACCCTCCTGGACCGGTTCGCGTTCCCGTCCGACCCCGGCGACGGCGTCTCCCTGTTCCGCGTCAACCTGAACGCGGTCGATTCCGCCGGGAACTGGTCGGCCACGCCCTGCGACGCCACGCCCGGCACGGCGTCGTGCCCCGACGGCGGCGACGTGGCGACGTACGCGTCCTTCTGGGTGGACCGCGACGGGAGCGAGGCCGGCCACTTCTGGCACCAGGCCATCGGGTGGCCGGAATGGGCGCGGGACGACTGCGAGCTGCTGATCGTGTGCACCGGCGCGCTCGGCACGTACGACTACCGCGACAACTTCCCCGCGCCGGCCGCGTTCATCTTCGAGAACCCGTACCCCAAGCATTCCGTGGTGTTCGTCGAGCGCTCGGGCCCGACCGACAGGTGCAGCGTCGACGGCAACCCGTGCCCGAACCCGGCCGTGTCGGTCGGCCCCGGCAAGACCGCCGTCGTGCCCGCGTCGGGGCTCGGCTGGTACTACGCCCAGACCACCGGACCGTCGCTCAACACCCTCGACTGGTTCGGGGGGGACGCGGACAAGTACTGGGCCCTGCCGCCGGACGGCACCCTCCCGCCGTTCACCGTCGAGGTGACCGCGGCGCCCTGACCGCCCCCAAGCCCGCCCGAACACCGCTGTCGCGACAAGGTTCTTCCCAAGGAAGCCTCCCCGGGTGGCGCGCGCGGCCCAACAGTGGGGGAGACCCACCCTTGCGGAGGTGCCGATGCGTTCCTCGATCCCGATCCTCGCGGCCGCCGCCGTCGTCGCGGCCGCCGCTCCGCTGGCCCCTCGCGCCGCACGTGCGACGCCGTCGACCGCCTTCTGGACGCCGGCGACCGCGTACCTCCAGCCGTTCGCGGTCCCCCACGTCACCTACGACACGTACTTCGGAGAGGACGGCGCCTACGGGATCGACACCGGCCTGACCATGGGCCTGATCCCGCTCGACGTGTTCCAGCTCGAGTTCGGACTCGACTTCTTCTACCCGAACGACACGAAGGCCGCGGTCCAGATCAACGGGAAGCTCGGCATCCCGGACGGGGCGTTCGGGCGATGGTCGCCCGGCATCACGACCGGCGTCTGGGGGATCGGGTTCGAGGAGGGCGTGTCCGACTATCACGTCTGGCACGCCGAGGTCGGGAAGTCGTTCGTGATCAACGGGATCCCGCTCGGCACGCTGGCCGCGGGCGCATACTGGGGGCTCGGCTCCGACGCGGTCTGGGCCGGCAGCGACGGCACCGTGCGCCGCGTCGGGTTCATCGGGTCCTACACCAGCCCGGACATCCCCATCGGACTGACCGGACTCGAGAAGATCAGCTTCGTCGGGGACGTACAGACCGGCAGGAACGCGGTGGGCGGCGGCGGCGCCGGCATCGGGGTGTTCTTCACGCCGATCGTGTCCGTTCTGACCGGCCCGGTCTTCTTCTTCGACCGCGACAAGCAGCCCGGCGGGTCGCTGTTCCTGTGGAGCGTGCAGCTCGACGTGGACCTGGACTTCCGATCGCGGCCCGCGCCCGCGCCCGTGGCCCGGACCGGGGTGAGGTAGGCCTACGCCCGCTCGCCCGGACTCGAGTGCGGCCTCGTCGCGTCGGCCTGCTTCGAGGTCAGCTCGAACATGCGGTCGATGGCGCGGCGGGCCCGCACGGCGACGTCGGCGGGCACGTCCACGACCTGCTCGGGCGTCGGCGCCTCGAGCGCCTGCAGGACCGCGCGCATCTCCAGCCGCTTCATGTGCGGGCAGAGCGAGCACGTCCCGATGAACTCGCGGTCCGGGAACTCGACCCGCAGCCGGTCGGACAGGCCGCACTCGGTCACCAGCATGAAGCGCTTCGCGTCGCTGTTGCGCACGTAGCGGATCATGTCGCCCGTCCCGCCCGCGAGGTCGGCTTGCGCCACGACCTCGGGCGACGACTCGGTGTGGACCAGCATCTTCGCGTCCGGGTGCGCCTCGCGCCACGCGCGCGCCGTGTCGCCACGGAACGTCTCGTGCACGATGCAGCGGCCGTCGTACGCCACGATCCGCTTGCGCGTCAGAGGCTTCAGGTTCTCGGCCATGAAGCGGTCGGGCAGGAACACGACCTCGTCCTGGGGCACGCCCTCGACGACCGCCAGCGTTGTGGCCGACGTGCAGACCGCGTCGCACTCCGCCTTGACGTCGGCACTCGTGTTCACGTAGCAGACGAAGCCCGCGTCCGGGTGCTCCGAGCGGAGCCGCCGGACGTCCGCGCCCGTGATCGACTCGGACAGCGAACAGCCCGCGTCCGGGACCGGGTGCAGGACGGTCTTCCGCGGCGACAGGACCTTGGCCGTCTCCGCCATGAACCGCACGCCGCAGAACACGATGACGTCCGCGGGCGTGTCGCGCGCCACCTCGGACAGCCCGAGCGAGTCGCCGCGGTGGTCCGCGATCCCGAACTGGATGTCCGGCGTCTGGTAGCTGTGCGCGAGGATGACCGCGTTCTTCTCGGCCGCCAGCGTGCGGATCCGCAGCGTCAGCGGGGCCAGCAGGGTGCACTCCGCCCGGGTCCATCCGACGTGGGTCAGCTTGTCGAGCAGCCGCGCCGCCTCGGCGTTCACGGCTTCCCGCGAGGCCCCGAACATGGCGGTAATCTAGGGCCGAAACGATCCCGCGTCAAAGGGTTCGAGTCGGTTCGGCTTGACGGAATCCTCACCCGTGCGCATCCGGATCGACGTGTGGCGCGCTCTCCTCAGGACGGACCCGTCGGCCGGTCCCGCGATCGTCCGGCTCGCGCTCGGCGCGATCATGCTCGCCCACGGCGCCGGCAAGCTCGTCGAGATCCCGGGGTTCCCCGGCCAGGGGTTCACGGGGACCGCCGCCGCGTTCCAGGGCATGGGCGCGCCCGCGCCGCTCGCCTTCCTCGGCGTGCTGAACGAGGCGCTCGCGGGAGTCCTGCTGATCCCCGGGCTCGCGACGCGCTTCGCCGGCCTGGTCGTCATGGGCCAGATGGCCGCGGCCGGGATGCTGTCCGGCCACCTCGCCGGCGGGTTCTTCCTCCCCGCCGGGTTCGAGTTCGAGCTGGCCCTGTTCGCCATGGGCGCGTCGCTGCTGGTCACCGGGGGCGGCCGCTGGTCCCTCGATCGCCTGCTGGCGCGCCAGCGTCCCGTCCGTGCCCTACAATAGTCCGCGAAGGAGGTGTCCGATGAAGGTCCGCATCACCTACTGCGTCGTCTGAAACTACGAGCCGAGGGCCGCCGGTCTGGCGGCCGAGATCCGGTCCGATTTCCCTGACGTGCAGATCGAGTTGCAGAAGGGCCACGGCGGCGTGCTGGACGTGGAGGTCGACGGCCGCCGCGTCTTCTCGAAGCACGAATCCGGCCGCTGGCCCGAGCCGGGTGAGTTGGGCAAGCTGATCCGCGGGTGATCATGGAGTCCATCGAGGTCTTCCGATCGTTCGGGGGGATGCCGGACCGCGACCTCGCGTTCGAGGAGGTCCAGATCGCCCGCGCCCGCGGCGGCGCGCCGTCGATCTCCCTGTACTCGTGGGGCCGCCCGGTCCTCGTCCTGGGCTATGGCCAGGACCCGGCCTCGGTCGATCTCGCGGCCTGCCGCGCCCTCGGCGTCCCGGTCCGCCGCCGCGTCACCGGCGGCACCGGCGTGCTCCACACGGGCGACCTGGCCGTCTCGCTCGCCCTGCCCGCCGACCACGCCTGGGCGCGCGGGATCCGCGGCCTGTACGGCCGCTTCGTCGATTCGATCGCGGCGTCGCTGCACGGACTCGGCGCACGCGTCGAGAAGCCCGCCGATCTGCCCGCGGGCCGCCCGGTCCGATCCCCGATCTGCTTCGAGGCGCTCGACCGCGAGACCCTGCTCGTCGGCGGCCGCAAGGCGGTCGGGTGCGCCCAGGCCCGCCGGTCCGGGGCCGTGCTCGTCCACGCCGTCCTCCTGCTGGGTCTGGACGCGGACCTCCAGGCGCGCGTCTACGGCGTGACCCCGGACCGCATCCGCGCCGCGCTCGCGCCGGTGCCCGTGCCCGACTCGTGCCGGCCGCTGCTGCCGGACGCGCTGACCGACGCGATCACCTTCGCGATCGGCCTGCGCCCGGAGCCCGCCGTCCCCCCTCCCCTGCCGCCCGACCTCGCGGGCCGCTACGCCGACCCCCGCTGGGCCCCTGCATGAGCGTGCTACACTCCGGCGGGCTCCCCGGAGGCTTCGCCCGATGCACCGCCCCGCCGTGCTGCTGCTGTTCGCCGGGCTGGCCTGCTCCGACCCGGGCCCGGTCGCGGTCGGCGACATGGTCCCGTTCGCGCGCCTCGTCGCGAGCGCCACGCGCGTGCCCGACGGCTCGTTCTGGCCGCGCGAGACCGAGGACGCGATCGCGACCGTCCGCGACGACTTCCCGGAGACCGGCTGGAAGGTGCCCGTCGGCGCGCCGGCGCACGTCGAGATCGACCTCGCCCCGTGGCTCGGCCGCACGGTCGCGCTGGACCGCGTCGAGGTCGCGTTCACGGGCGGCACGCCCGCGGTCTCGGCCGAGCTTTCGGACGGGTGCGGGTCCCGCCCGACGGCGACGCTAGCCTGGCCCGATCCCGCGGCGCCCCTCGCCCTCGACGGCCGCAACGCCGGCTGCGTCCGGCTGACCGTCACCTCGCCCCAGCCGGTCGCGATGACCGCGCTCCGCCTCTTCAACGCGGGTCCGATCGAGTGGCCGGCGGTCGCGCTCGGGTCCGTGCCCGTTGCCGCGGCGAAGCACCCGGGGTCCGGCGTGATCGAGGGGTTCTACGGCCGCCCGTGGTCCTGGCGCGAGCGGCAGAAGACGATGATGGCGCTCGCGGTCCACGGGATGGACTTCTACCTGTATGCGCCGAAGGACGACCCGCTGCACCGGCACGATTGGCGCAAGCCGTACCCGGCCGAGGCCATGGACGCGTTCCGGGGCCTCACGTCCTTCGGCGCCGCGCTCGGCGTTCGATTCGTGTTCGGGATCTCTCCGTTCATCGACTTCGACTTCGACGACCCCGCGGACTTCGAGGCGCTCCGCGCGAAGGTGCTCGCGTTTGCCGGCGCCGGCGTGACCGGCTTCGCGGTCCTCGCGGACGACATCGAGATGGAGGCGGACGTCCAGGCCGATGGCGCCCTGGCCAAAAAGCACGTCGGCGTGACGAACCGCCTGCTCGCCGCGGTCCGGGCCGTCGATCCCGAGGCCGCGTTCTGGTTCTGCCCGACCCTCTACAGCGACGATCGCGTCGCGGACTGGCCGAAGGGCGCCGAGTACCTCGCAGGGGTCGCGGCCCTGGATCCGTCGATCCGCGTGCTCTGGACCGGGACCGACACCTCGTCCGCGACGCTGGCCGGGCCCGACATGGACGGCTTCCGCGCCGCGGTCGGCCGCAAGCCCACGATCTGGGACAACTTCTGGGCGAACGACGGGGGGGATCAGTTCCTCGGCCGCATCCTCGGCGCCGCGTACTCCGGCCGCGCGCCCGACCTCGCCGCGGCCACGGACGGCATCGCGCAGAATCCCTCGATCCAGGGCTCCCTGTCGCGCGTCACGCTCGGCACGTTCGGCCGCTGGGCCGAGGACCCGGCCACTGCCGCGCGCGACGCACAGGTGGCCCGCGCGCTGGAGGTCGAAGAGGCGTACTGCGCGGGCGCGACGAGGTCCGCGGCGCGCGACGCCGACACGATCCGGCTGATCCTCGAGGTCTTCGACGGCCACGCGAAGCAGGACCCTGCCTATGCCGCCATGGACGCCGCCACGGGAGCGTTCCTGGACGCGCTCGGCGCCGGCGCCACGGTCCCCGCGACCGAGGCCGCGACGCTCGCCCGCATCTTCGCGCGCCTCGCGGCCGTGCACTCGGAGGTCCGCCACTCCGGCCTCGACCCCGACCTCGTGGACGACGTCTGGTTCCCGCTCGACAAGGCGCGGCTCCACGGCCTCGCCGGCCTGTGGCTCCTCGCGGCCGCGGGCGAGCGCCTGGCCGGCCGGGACGGCGCCGCCGCGATCGCGAAGGCGGACGAGGCGGACGCACTCGCCAGGGCCAACCGCTTCTATCTGAGCCCGCTCGGCCCGGCCCTGCGGCCCCCGGTCGAGGCCCTCACCGCCGCGGACCGCGGCTTCGTCGCCCCCGCCGCTGGCGACCCGGATCCGGCGGGCTGTCGCGCGGGCGCGGCGCTGTCCTGGAATCCGTTCGGCCCAGGCACCATCGTGTCGGTGTACGGGTTGCCCGGCGCGGCCGTGGACGGAGCGGCGGTGAATTGGACGCCGCCGCACGCAGGCCGCTTCGAAGCAGTGGCGGTCGGCGCCGGCGCCGCGGGCTGGGCGTTCCGGATCGCCGTGATCGCGTGCGGCTCATAGTCATGGACGACCAGGACGAGGTCCTGATCCCGCTGTCGCTGCTGGTGGACCGGCTCGGGTCCGACCGCCGCCGGAACGAGTCGTTCGTTCGCGACCTGTCCGCGTGGCTCTCGGAACGCGCCGACCGGATCTCCCTGGACGCGATCGAGCTGCTCGGGCTCGTGGACGTCGTCCTCACCTTCCGCATGAAGGACGAGGTCACGCTGGTCGCGACCGGCCGGAGGCCCGACGTGCCCGGCGAGGTCACGGTCCGCTTCCGCGAGGACGACTTCCCGCACCTCTGGGTCGCCGCGCACCGGGACTCGCACGGGAACCCCTACCGCATCTGCACGCTCGACCACTCGGTCGAGGGCCGCCGCGTCGTCGTGGTCCGGGCGGCGGACGGCGTGCCCGCCGACGCGCTCGGCACCGCGATCGTCGATGCCACGCTCGACGGGGACCGGAAGGTCCGAGTACAACTCGACGACCGCGCCGAGCCGGTCAACCTGCCGCCGGAGGCCGTGAGGTTCGTGGACGAGGCATGACGCGCGTCACGATGCCGCCATGACGCGCGTCAAAGCGGAGCGACGTCGAGGCCGCCGGCGCGGAGGGCGCGCATCCCTTCGACCGCGGCGAGCGCGCCCTCCAGCGTGGTCATGCACGCGACGCCGGCCTTGAGCGCGGCCATGCGGATCGCGGCCGCGTCGGTGCGGCCCTTACCCCCCCGGGGGGTGTTCAGCACGAGCCCGATCTGGTTCCGCGCGAGCAGGGCGATCGCGTCGCCGCCTCCCTGCCGGCCCTCGCCGAGCTTGTCCAGCACGCGCGCGTCCACGCCGTGCGCGGCCAGGAACGAGGCGGTCCCGGACGTCGCGTGCACGGTCAGCCCCGACTCGCCGACCGCGCGCGCCAGGGCCGCGGCCTGGGGCTTCGCCTTGTCGCGATCGTTCAGGCTGACGAACACCGCGTCCGTCTCGTCGAGCCGGCACCCGGTCGCGCGGATCGCCTTCGCGAGCGCGTGGCCGAACGTCGGCCCGGATCCGAGGACCTCGCCCGTGGAGCGCATCTCCGGCCCGAGCACCGGGTCCACGCCGAACCGCGCGAACGGGAACACCGGCGCCTTGACCCACACGCGACCACGCGGGTCGGGCTCGGGGGGGCGGACCTCGGCGAGCGTCCGGCCCGCCATCAGGCGCGCGGCAAGGCGGGCCCACGGCGCGCCGGCGGCCTTGTGCAGGAACGGCACGGTCCGGCTCGCGCGCGGGTTCGCCTCCAGCAGGTAGAGCGTGCCGTCCGCCACCGCGAACTGGAGGTTCAGCAGGCCCACGGCCCGGGTCGCAGCCGCCACTCCCCGGGCGACCGCGAGCATCTCGTCGCGGAGCGCGGGGGCGAGGGTCTGCGCCGGGAAGACCTGCATGGAGTCGCCGGAATGGATCCCGGCCGGCTCCACGTGCTCCAGGAGCCCGCACGGGTGCACGTCGCGGCCGTCGCAGAGCACGTCGAGGTCGACCTCCACGGCGTCCTCGAGGAAGCGGTCCAGCAGCAGCGGGTGCTCG
>Ga0194127_10009677_pt1 | contig 10092 bp, 7 predicted proteins | sample TA2KigC100mmetaG_FD_148624 | JGI IMG/M metagenome (GOLD analysis project Ga0194127, IMG submission 148624) | Freshwater microbial communities from Lake Tanganyika, Tanzania - TA2015036 Kigoma Deep Cast 100m | ecosystem: Environmental > Aquatic > Freshwater > Lake | place: Tanzania: Lake... | reverse complement strand
GGGTCCGCGGTGCCCGGCTGTGCTGGCGCCTGCTGCAGCACGTCGGCGATCCTGCCACCGCCGGCCGCGGGCGCCGCCGGTGCGGCCCCACCCGAAGCCGCCGATTCCCCACCGAGTTGGCCGTAACCCCACCACAGGGCGACGGCGACCAGGATCAAGAACACGAACTGCCGCATACCGCCACCTCCATCCGGCGACTCGCGCCGGTCGCCGCGGCCCCCTGACCGAGGGCACCGCCGTCGCGGCTGCGCCGGCTACCGCGCCAGGCAACCAGCAGGGGACGGTAGCGTCGGGCGGCAGGAAATCGAGAGGCTCCGCTCCGCGAGGACCGTGGACGGGGGCCGGGTCGAACCCATTGGTTCAGGTGGGCTCCCCCCGGGACCTTTGGGTTCGGGCCGGCGCGCCGCGGACGGCAGCGCCTCCCGATCCCGCCCGTCCCTCAGGGTCGGAACCCGGTGAATGGTCATCGGTTCAACTTTTTGGCCCGCGAGCAGCGCGAGAGCCGCAGGGCGGAGCCTCCGACTGACGCAGCAGTGTAGCTCCGCGTCCGCCCGGCGCCATCGCGGCGGTCGCGAGTCCTCACTCCCAGCGGTTCTTCGCGATCACCGCGAGCACACGTTCGGCCGCCGCCACCGCGGCGACACCGTCCTGGCCGGTGACCACGGGCTCGCTGCGGTCCGCGACCGACCGCAGGAAGGCCGCGAGTTCCTCCTGCAGCGGGTTGCCCTCGTTCAGCTCGAGGTTCCGCACCTGCAGCAGGCCGTCGAACACGAACTTCCACAGGTCGCCCATCTGGCTCCGGTCGATGCGGTCGAGGTCGAGCTTCTCGAAGTCCCAGCCCGGCGCCTTGGTGACGACCATGCCCTGCCCGCTCTGGAAGTCGAGGCTCGCGTAGCCCTGCTTGCTGAACACGCGCATCTTGCGCAGCGGCTTCAGCGCCACGCGGTTCGCGGTCAGGTGCGCGACGGCGCCGTTCGCGAACTTGATGATCGCCGAGGCCATGTCCTCGGCCGGCGTGAACACCGCGCCGCCGAACGCCTCGACGCCGACGATCTCGCTGCGCACGAGCGCCAGCACGAGGTCGAGGTCGTGGATCATCAGGTCGAGCACGACGCCGATGTCCGTGCTGCGGAACGAGAACGGCGCGAGCCGGTGCGACTCGATGTAGCGCGCGCTGCGGCCGATGTGCTCGATGCCGCGCAGCGCCGGGTTGAACCGCTCGACGTGCCCGACCTGCAGGATCCGGCCGTGCCGCGCCGCGAGATCGACCAGCGCCTGGCCGTCGGCCGACGTGCGCGCGATCGGTTTCTCGACCAGCACGTCGACCCCGCGCTCCAGGAACTCGCTCGCCACCTCGCGGTGCAGCCGCGTCGGCACGACGACCGAGACGGCGTCGACCTTGCCGAACAGCTCGCGGTGGTCGGCGAACGCGGGCACGCCGAACGTCGCCGTGGCGTGCGCGCGCGCGGCCTCGCTCGGGTCGGCGACGCCGACGAGGTCGCACGGCAGCCCCTTCAGCAGGCGCGCGTGGTGCTTGCCGAGGTGGCCGACGCCGACCACGGCGATGCGGATCCTGCGGGCCGGCAACGCTGCGGGCGTGGTCATTCCTTCCTCACGCATCGACCAGGGTGAACTTGAGTTCCGCCTCGGCGACCAGCCGGCCGGCGACCTTGCTGCGCGCGCGCACGTGGCCCAGCTGCGGCCGCGCGCGCACCGTCTCGACCTCGATGCGCAGCTGGTCGCCCGGCACCACCGCGCCGCGCAGCTTGACCTTGTCGATGCTCCAGAGCACCGCGAGCTTGCCGGTGTTCTCGAGCTTGCGCAGCAGCAGCACGCCGGCCAGCTGGGCCATCGCCTCGAGCTGCAGCACGCCGGGCATGATCGGCTGCTCGGGCCAGTGGCCCTGGAAGAACGGCTCGTTGATCGTGACGTTCTTGATCGCCACGGCGCGCTGGAAGCCGTCGAGTTCGATCACGCGGTCGATCAGCAGGAACGGGTAGCGGTGCGGCAGCAGCTTCAGGATCTGCCGGATGTCGAGGCCGCTGTCGAGCGGCGCCTCGCCCTGGTCCTGCTCGCGCTCGCGCTCCTCCTGGATGCGCTGCACGAGCGCCATGTTGAGGCCGTGGCCCGACCGCGTCGCGATGATGTGCGCGTCGAGGTCGACGCCGGCGTTGGCCAGGTCGCCGACCAGGTCGAGGATCTTGTGCCGCGCCAGTTCGTCGTCCCAGCGCAGCGCGTTCGCCTGCGGCCCGTCGGGTCCCAGCACGAGCGTGTTCTGCGCCGTCGCGCCCTTGCCGAGGCCCGCGGCGCGCAGCGCCTCGACCTCGTGGGCGAACACGAACGTCCGCGCCGGCGCGATCTCGCGTTCGAAGCTCTCCGGCGACAGCGCGAAGTCGGCGATCTGCCGCGCGCCGGCGCCGCCGTCGTTCCTGGCCTGGTAGTCGAGGTGGTACTCGATGGTCAGCTTGCCGCTGCCGGGCAGCGCGACGAGGCTCGCCGCGCCGTCGCGCACGTAGATCGGGTGTTTGACGGCCCAGATCGGCCGCGTGGCGCGCAGTTCGACGCTGCCCGCGTCGCGCAGGGCGCGGAAGAACTCGGTCGCCGCGCCGTCGAGCCCCGGCACCTCCTCGCCGTCGATCTCGACGCTGCAGTTGTCGACGCCGAGCGCGAACAACGCCGCGAGCAGGTGCTCGCAGGTGTAGACCTCGGCCTTGCCGTCCTGCAGGCAGGTGCGGCGCTGCCGCGCCTTCATGTTCGCGCCGACCGCCCGCACGACCGGGTGCTCGTCGAGGTCGACGCGCACGAACGCGACGCCGGTGCCGGCCTCGGCCGGACGCACGACGACCTTGACCTCCTTGCCCGAGTGCAGGCCGGTGCCGCGGAACTCGACGGGCGCCTTCAGCGTGCGCTGCGGACGCGCGGCCGGCGCCGCCGGCGGACCGCCCGGCACGGCGCTCACGGTCCCCCGCCGGGCCTGGCGTTGCCGTCCGTCCGGCCCGCTGCGTCCTTCGGCGCCTCGACCGGCTTGCTCGCCGGCGGCTTCGCCTCGACCGGCACCTGCAGGTACTGGACCAGCGCGGGCGTGAGGTCGACCTCGGGGCTGGCGAACCACACGTGGCGGCGGTCGTAGACGGCGAGCTTCTGCTTCTGCGCGGTGGCGGCGTCGCGCGCCTCCGCGGCGGACGGCGTCGCGCGCACCCGCAGCACGATCTGCACGCCCTTGAGCTTCGCGACCTCGGCGACCGCGACCTCCAGGTCCTGGTAGATCGCCAGCTCGAACCTCTCGAGTTCGCGGTCGAACTGGGCCTTCAGGAAGCTCGCCAGCGCCTCGCGGTTCTTCACCGCGCTGGTGAACTCGAACTCCCTGAGGTCCCGCTGCGGCGACCCCTCCTTCAGCAGCTTCAGGTCGTCGCGCAGCTGGTCGATCTGCTTGCCGGCTTCGTCGAGGCGCTCCGTGAACGACTTCGACAGCGCCTGCAGCCGCTCGCGCTCGGCGATCGCCTTCGGGTAGGCCTCGATCGCCTTGTCGAGGTCGACGACGCCGACCGCGACACCCTGCCGCGCCGGCGCGGCCGGGCCGGGCAGCGGCTGCGACGCGGGGGGCTGCTGCGCGACCACGGTCGCGCACGCGGCCAGCGCCGCCGGGATCCAGATCTTGCGGTGGAACATGGTTGGCGCGCGAGGCTAGCGGATCCCGGACCGAAAGGCCACGCAGCGCCGGCTCCGCGCCGTTGTGCCCGGCTGCGCCGCGGGCGATGCTGTCCCCGTGCCCGCCCCGCCGACCGACCCGCCGCTCGCCGTGATCCTCGCGGCCGGTCCCCGCGACGCCCTGCTCGTCGCCGCCGCGCACGCGGCACCGCGCGAGGTCGTGTTCGCCCTCGGCGGCCGTCGGGCAGCCGGCGACGCGACGATCGTCCGCGGCGTCGAACTGCCGAACCGGGCCGCCCGTGCCGGCCGGTTCCGCGCCGACCCGATCGACTTCGCGCGCGCCGAAGCGGCGCTGCGCGGCGCCGGCCTCGAGTGGCTCGGCTTCGCGCACAGCCATCCCGGCGGCCGGCGCTCGCCTTCGCGCGCCGATCTGGAGGCGCTCTGGCCGCACTGCATCCAGGTCGTCGCGTCGGCCGGCCCCGGCGGCCCGGGCCTGTGCGCCTTCTGGCTCGCCGGCGGCCGGCTGCTCGAACTGCCGCTGCGGGCCCCGGCCCCGGAGTCGCCGTGATCGTCGCCGTCGGCGTCGACGCGGTGTCGGTGCCGCGCATCCAGGCCCTGTGGGCCAGCAGCGGCGAGCGGTTCCTGCAGCGCGTCTGCACCGCCGCGGAAGCCGACTACTGCCGGTCCCGCCACCGGCCGGCGGAGTCGCTGGCCGCGCGCTTCTGCGCCAAGGAAGCGGTCATGAAGTGCCTGGGCGGCGGCTGGACCCGGGGCGTGACGTTCCGCGACATCGAGGTCGTGCGCGACGGACTCGGCGCGGTGTCCGTGCGCCTGTCGGGCGGCGCCGCCGCCGCGGCGCTGCGCCGCGGCATCCACCACTTCCACCTGGGCCTGTCGCACGCCGCCGAGCTGGCCATCGCGACCGTGGTCGCCGAGACCTGACCGCCGCCGCGGCGCCCGTGGCCCGCCCCGCCCCCCGGTGCGTCGCGGCGTGCGGGGATTCAGAGCCCGCTGCCGCGCACGACCGCGGCGACGAGGCCGAGTTCCTGGCGCGGCAGGATCACGAGGTTCGCGGGCCGCTGCGTCTCGATGGCGCACTGCTCGGCGAGCAGTTCCGTGCCCTCGAAGGCGAACTTGACCAGCGCGCGGCCGCGCAGCGGGGCCCGCACCTCGAACGTGATGCGGTGCACGGCGCCGGGCACCGCGACGGCGCGCGGCGGCGAGAGGCCGCCGAGCATCGCGCGCTGGAACGCGCCGCGCGCGGCGTCCTCGCGCCGCGGGTCGCCGTCGACCAGCGCCGCGTGCACCGCGTCGTTGCCGCCGATCGCGAGCGCGACCGCCGCGCCGCGGAACTCCACGAAGTAGAGCCGCCCGCCCACCGACGCGGGTGGCAGCACCACGTCGAGCTGCAGCACGGTGCGCGCGGCCGCGTCGATGCCCGACGCACACTGCAGCTGCTGCAGCGGCACCTCGCTCCACGGCCGATCGCCGCCCGCGAACTCGAGCAGTGCCCCGCGCGGCTGCCAGCCTTCCTGCGCGGCGCGCGCCAGCGTGGTCGCTCCCAGCACGACCTCCGCGCGGATCTCGTTGCCGGCGATCTCGACCGCGACGCCGGCACCCGCCGGAGCCGCCCGCACGATGTCGGCGTGGGCCTCGGCCCGCCGCCGCAGGAGGCCCAGGAACGCCTGCGCCGCGCGCAGCTGCTGCCGCTCCGGATCCGACAGGTCGTCCGCCGGCACCCGCGTGCGGCAGGTCAGGACCGCCGCCTCGAGTTCGCGCAGTGCCGCCAGCGGGTGTTCGGCGCTCGGTCCGAGGCCGCGGGCCGCCGCGCCGTGCGCGTCGGCCAGCCGCGCGAACATGCCCTTGCGGTCGACGGGCACCTCCGCGCGCCCGCCGCGCACGCGCAGGATGCGCGGCCACACGTCGTCGACGAGGAACGGCCCGCCGAGTTCCGGCAGCCGGGCGGCGAGTCCGTCGAGTTCGTCGCCGACCAGCGACCAGACGGCGCTGCCGAGCTGGGCCACCTCGCGCGACAGGCCGAGCAGCGGGTCCTGGCCGGACCGCTTGAGCCGCGCCACGAGTTCGCTGCAACGGTATTCGGCGAGCGAGGTCGGGCGCGCCAGGTGGCCGGCGGCCCGGCACCACAGCTGCGGGCGCCCCGACCCGGCGTCGACGTGCAGTTCGACCGCGTAGCCGCTGCCCGCGCGCGGGAACGCCGCCACCGGCTCGCCCACGCGCGCGATCGCGGCCAGGACCGCCTCCTGCACCGCGAGCGCGGCCTGCAGGGCCCGGCGGTGCTCGGCGAGCGGGGCGGCGAACCGCGGCTCGGGCGGCGCGAGATCCGCGAGCACGGCGAGCCCGTCGGCCGGACTGCCGTCGCACAGCGCGCGCCAGGCGAGGTCGAGCCGGCGCTCGAAGGGGCGCGCCGCCGCCTCGGCGACGGCCACCGACGCCGCGTGCTGGAACACGCCGAACTGGCGCTCGACCTCCGGCCACGGGTCGAGCCCGCGCGCGGCGCGGAACCGCGCGGACGGCGGCCACGACTGCTGCAGGTCCAGCCGCAGGCGCGCGGCGGCCTCGGCGACGAGGTCGGGGTCGGCCCCGGCCGCGAGGCGTTCGCGCAGGTGGAGCAGGCTGTCCGCCGCCTGGTTGCGCAGCGCGTCGGCGACCAGCGTCTCGGCCGCGTCCATCGCCGGGCGCGCGCGCTGCCAGCCGTGGTCCCGCTGCTGGCGGGCCCGCAGCGCCGTGGCCTCGCCGAGCCGCTCCAGCGGCGGCGCCCGCACGCCGTCGAACCACTGCAGCGCGTTGGCCCACAGCCGGTCGGCGGCGGCGAAGTTCGCCGCGCGCAGCAGTTCCTCGACCTGCGCCGGCAGCGCCCCCTCGAGGTGGCCCTCGAACCGGCGCAGCAGCTCGTCGTCGCGCGCGCGCAGCTCCGCCTCGAGTTCGGGCCACAGCGCGTCGATCCGGTCGACGCGCACGACCTCGGCCAGCTGACTCGGCAGCAGCCCGGTCGCCGCTTCGAGCGCCGGGTGCACGCGCTGCTGCGCGACGAGCGACCGGTCCGGCCAGACCGCCGGATCACGGAGCCAGGCCAGCAGCTCCCGCCAGCCGCGGTCGCGCAGGGCCGCCGCGACCTCGTCGACCGCGGCCTGCGCCTGGGCCTGCGCGGCCCGCTCGCGCCGCGCGAGTTCCAGTTCGGCGCCGGCGGGCGCCGCCGCGCGCGCCGCGCGCAGATGCAGCAGGCGCCGGCCCGGCGCCGGCAACTCGCGCAGATCGTCGTCGAGTTCGACCAGGAACGGCAGCGGTGCCGGCGGCGCAGCCGGGTCGCCGCGGAACTGCGTGCCGATCCAGACGGCGGCGCCGAGCGCCAGCGCGACCACGACGGTCAGCAGCGCGCGCAGCAGCACGCCGGGCCGGCGGTCCGTCTCGCCCTGCGAGAGCCGCTCGGCGTCGACCTGCGGCGGCAGCGCCTGCCGCAGGCGCTCGAAGTCGTCGAGCAGTTCGCGCGGCGTCTGGTAGCGCACGCGCAGGTCCTTCGCGAGCAGCTTGCGCAGCACCAGCGACATGCCCGACGACAGCTCCGGGTTCACTTCGTTCGGCGGTGCCGGCGCCGCGTGCAGCACCTTCGTGATCAGCTCGGCCATCGTGTCGCCGTGGAACGGCGGCGCGCCGGTGGCCATGTGGTAGAGCGTCGCGCCGAGCGAGTACAGGTCGCTGCGCACGTCGACGTCCTGCGGGTTGCGCGCCTGCTCGGGCGAGATGTACTGCGGCGTGCCGACCGTGGCGCCGTCGCGGGTCAGCGTCAGGTCCGCGGGACCCTTGGCGAGGCCCATGTCGGTCAGCTTGACGTTGCCCTGCTCGTCGATCAGCACGTTGCCGGGCTTGACGTCGCGGTGGATCACGCCGCGCTGGTAGGCGTGGTCGAGCGCCTGCGCGATCTGCTGGCCGCAGCGCAGCACGTACTCCTCGGGGAACATGCCCCGCTCGACGAGCAGCGCGCGCAGCGACTTGCCCTCGACGTACTCCATCACGAAGAAGTGGTAGCCGCCCTCCTCGCCGAGGTCGTAGCCGGTGACGACGTGCGGGTGGTTCAGCGACGCGACGATGCGCGCCTCGCGGCGCAGCCGGTCGACGTAGCGGGTGTCGCGCGCCAGCGAGGGCTTCAGCACCTTCAGCGCGACGATGCGGTTCAGCTTCTTGTGCCGCGCCTTGAACACCGTGCCCATCGCGCCCGCGCCGACGCGGTCGAGGATCTCGTAGTCGGTGAACGGCTGCGCGAACGTCATCGGGGCGCGCGCCTCACGCGGTCTCGTCGTCCTGCGGCGGGGCGCCGGTCGGCCGGCCCTCGGCGTCGAGCGCGTACTTGTCCAGCTTGCGCTGCAGCGCGAACCGCGAGAGGCCCAGCAACTCCGCGGCGCGGCTCTTGTTCGCCTGCGCGCGCGCGAACGCCTTCTGGATCTCGCGGATCTCGAGTTCGCGGACCATGTCGGGCAGGGTCGTGCCGCGCTCCGCCGGCACGAGGCCGTCGTCGGCGAGCCCCGCGCCGGGCCCGCTGCGCCCCTCGCGCACGTGCTGGCTCAGGTGCGACTCGAGGATGATGCCGTCGCACAGGATCGCCGCGCGGCGGATCTCGTTGTGCAGCTCGCGCACGTTGCCGGGCCAGGCGTAGGCGACGATGCGCTCCAGCGCGTCGGGGCTCATGCGCACGCGGTTCTGCGTCTCGCGCTGCAGGTCGCCGAGGAAACGCTTGACCAGCAGCGGCACGTCCTCGCGCCGCTCGCGCAGCGCCGGCAGGCGCACCGGCAGCACCGCGAGCCGGTAGTAGAGGTCCTCGCGGAAACCGCCCTCGCGGACCATCGACTCGAGGTTCTTGTTGGTCGCGCAGATCAGCCGCACGTCGACGCGCACCGTCTCGCGGCTGCCGAGCGGCCGCACCTCGCCGTCCTGCAGCACCCGCAGCAGCTTCGCCTGCAGGTCGGGCGGCATGTCGCCGACCTCGTCGAGGAACAGCACCCCGCCGTCGGCCGCCTCGAGCAGGCCCTTCTTGTTGGTCGTCGCCCCGGTGAACGCCCCGCGCACGTAGCCGAACAGCTCGCTCTCGAGCAGCGCCTCGGGCAGCGCGGCGCAGTTCTCGCTGACGAACGGGCGGCCCGCGCGCTTGCTGTGCGCGTGGATCGCGCGCGCGACGAGTTCCTTGCCGGTGCCCGAGTCGCCGGTGACCAGCACCGGGTCGTCGGCCTCGATGTACTTGTCGAGCAGCGCGAACACGGTGCGCATCGCGCGGCCCTGGCCGACGATCTGCTTGTACTCGTACTTGCTGCGCACGAGGTTCTGCGAGCTGAGCTCCTCGCGGATCTGCGACAGCTCGGTGGTCTTCTCGGCCAGCTGGCCCTTCAGCGCCGCGTTGAGCTGGTCGACGCGCTCGAGCGCCTGCTGCAGCTCGAGCTGCTTGCTGCGCAGCTGCTCGACGGCGCGCGCGTTGTGGATCGCCGTGCCGGCGTGGTCGGCCAGCGACAGCAGGAGCGACTTCTCGCGCTCCTGGAAGACCTGCTGCTGGAGCCGGTTGTCGACGTAGAGCACGCCGCCGAGCTCGCCGCGGATGCGGATCGGGATGCACAGCACCGAGCGCAGCCGCAGGTCCGCGACCGACTGCAGGTCGCGGAAACGGTCGTCCTCCTGCGCGTTGGTGGTCAGCTCGGGCACGCCCGAGGCCATCACGCGGTTGGCGATCGTGCGCGAGATCTTGAACTCCGGCGACAGCACCTCCTCCTGCGCGAAGTTGCGCGCGACCTCGACGCTGTGTTCGCCGTCCCGGCCGAGGATCAGGAAACCGCGCTCGGCGCCGCACAGGGCGATCGCCGCGTCGACGATCTGCGTCAGCAGGCGCGCCAGGTCCTGTTCCTCGTTCAGCGCGCGCGCGAGCTGCAGGAACGCGACCAGGTCGTGGGCACCGCGCGGGTGGTCGCCCGGTTTGGTCTCGTCGACCGACGCGTTCTCGACCTCGGGCAGCTGCAGCGCGATCTCGTAGTTGCCGACCGCGAACGCCTCGCCGGCCTTCAGCTCGGCCCGCAGCACGGGCCGGCCGCGCAGCTTGGCCGGATTCTGCGCGCCGGCGTCGACGAGCGCGAACAGTCCGTCCTGGCGTTCGACGCGGCAGTGCAGCCTCGACACGAGCCGGTCGGGCAGGAACAGGTCGCACTCGCGCGAGCGGCCGATCGTCACGACGTCCTGGTGGAACGCGTGCGTCTCGGACTTGCCGTCGCGCGTGACGACGAGCAGGAAGGGACCTTGGGACATGCAGGCAGGTGGCGGCAGCGGATAGCCTTCGGCCGTCCCACCGTAACGAAGCGAGCCACCGGAAGCTCGGTGCATGCTACTCCGGCCGGCCGCGGCTGTCCCCCGCCCATGCCGACGCCCATCCCGCCGCTGCCCGAGCGCCCCCCC
>Ga0194127_10009674_pt1 | contig 10094 bp, 9 predicted proteins | sample TA2KigC100mmetaG_FD_148624 | JGI IMG/M metagenome (GOLD analysis project Ga0194127, IMG submission 148624) | Freshwater microbial communities from Lake Tanganyika, Tanzania - TA2015036 Kigoma Deep Cast 100m | ecosystem: Environmental > Aquatic > Freshwater > Lake | place: Tanzania: Lake... | reverse complement strand
GCGGCTCTGATTTTCACACCTTTCATATCCCCCGGTTTGATCAGGGGTTTGGCCTTGCCCGCCATGCCGCCCCCGCACCAGGCCCAGGTGATGATTTTCATGCCGTTCTCTTCGCAAAGCTTTTCGATTTCCTTGCCGATCGGCGCCTCCTTCCAGCGCATGGCCTGTTTATGGTCCTTGACGATCGCGGGCATCAGAGTGATTGAGAATTGGGGAATCTTTCCGGCGGCGTAATCGAGGGGATAAACCGACATGTCGAGGGCTCCCTTGAGCATGGCGTCGTATTGCGGCCCAGCCTTGAAAAGGGCTGACGCCGGATAGATCTCGAATTTCAGGGCGCCCCCTGTCCTTTCCCCCACTTGCTTCGCAAAAAGGCGGACAAGCCTGTCCCTGAAGTCGCCCTTGTCGATGGTCCCTCCCGGCCACTGGTGAGAGATCTTGATGGTCAGCTGGGGACCGACTGGCTTGACCTGGGCATAGGCATGGGACGAGATGAAGTGACAGAGAAACAAACCCGCAAACGCTAATATTGTTTTTCGATGGTCCATTGCTTTCCCTCCTTTTTTCTTGGGGTAAGGAATCCTTTGCCGATTGATCTTCACGCAACTGCAAAGAAATCGGCAAAACCACTTATCCGCAGCGGCTTCGCAAAAAGCTCCAGAGGCAAGGCGCACGATCGACTCACCACCCTCCGGGTAAAAATTCCAGACTAAGGAAGAAAATCCGGTTTAGACGCGCACTGCCACCAGCAATCAAGCCAGTATTTGGCGGGCGCTACCGGTTTAAGGACTGCAACGTACCAAAAAGTACATTGTTTTTTCATCATATCGGTGATGGTGTATATTAAATGTATACACCGTCCTGTCAAGTGTTTTTTTAAGTATTTTTTTAACGGTATTCATTACGGAATTGAATTTCTATAGCCAAACGGTCCATTTTGGGCTATGGTTGGAAAGAGACATCGCTCTCCAGAAGGACATGAATCGTGATTTCAGACAATCGGATTTCTTGGCATTCTGGGGGAGAAGGGGTGGAGTGTTTTTTTGGGGAAGCTTAGTATGAATCAAATCTGGATGAACGAGCTCGACCGGGTGGTGATCCTCACCCTCCAGGACAACACCATCGACATGACGGCGACGGACAACAGCGAAATGATTTACCGCGCCGGAACGCGCAAGGCAGGGGAGCCCAGAAAATCGGTCCTCGCAGAACATGGTTTTTCGGCGGTGGTCCGGACGACCGTCGGCGATAGGACACGGACGATGCTCTTCGATTTCGGCTTCTCCGAGAGCGGCGCGGAGCTCAACGCCAGGACCCTGGGCGCGCCGATGGAAGAGATCGAGGCCATCGCCCTCTCCCACAGCCACGGCGACCACATGGGAGGATTCAAGGATCTGGTCAAGATGATCGGCAAATCCGGGATCGAACTCGTCGTCCATCCGGCGGCCTTCAGGACCCCCCGGTACGTCAAATTCGACGGGGGAAAGTCAAAATCCCAGCATCCCCCATTCACAAAAGCAATGACCGAGGCAGCGGGAGTACGAGTGATCGCGACGAAGGAACCCCGGCCGATGCTCGGGGGGGACGTCCTCTTCCTCGGCGAGATACCGCGCCGGACAACCTTCGAAACAGGCCTTCCCAACGCCTATTACGAGGAGGGCGGGGTCGAGAAAAAGGACATCATCGAAGACGACACCTCGCTCGTGATGAAGCTCAAAGGGAAAGGGCTCGTCATCCTTTCCGGCTGCGCCCACGCGGGGATCATCAATACGGTGAACCGGGCCCGCGAGGTGACCGGCATCGACTCCGTCCATGCCATCATGGGGGGATTCCACATCAACCACGCCCCTTCCGATCCCCTCGTCGTCCAGACGGTAGCGGCGCTGAAGAAGTTCGCTCCCCGGTATATCGTTCCCACGCATTGCACGGGGAGGAAATCGATTCAGGAGATCGAGGCGGCGATGCCCGAGAGCTTTCTCCTCAACATGTCGGGGACGCGGCTCACTTTCGCGGCATAGGCCGGATAAAACAGCCACCCCCTCCCCGGCTGCATCAAGGAGCGGGTGTAAACGAGAACTCATCGACTCCCGCCGAGGGGTGGGTGGGGAAAAACCTCCTTCCCCCCCTCGAGGGGGAGAAAGGGAAAAAGAACCTGCCCTTCCCCGCCGAGAGAAAGGGATAGAGAAGGAAGCGTTTTCACAGAAGGAGAATGGGATGGATCGAGATCTGCCTGGCTGCGCGCACTGCCCCTATGAACAGCAAAAGAGGTTCTGCCAGGATGAAGAAGGGAAGGCGCCACCTTTCTGCCCTACGGCAAACGAAGAAGCGGTGATCGAAAAGGCGCTTGAAGAGTTGAAAAAACCGGAAATCCTCGAATTCGCCCGGCAGGCGTCGATCCAGGAGGGCGAAGGGTACACGGACCGGGAGCTCGGACACGCCAGGGCAAGACCAGTCAAGCCGCGGATTCTGGAGATCATCGAGTTTGCCGGAAAGATGAAGTACAAAAAGATCGGACTAGTCTTCTGCATGGGTTTTATAAAAGAGGCCAAGGTCGTGGAAGGCCTTCTTACCGCAAACGGGTTTACGGTCGTCTCGGGTCTCTGCAAGATGGGCCGGGTCCCGAAGGAGATTCTGGGAATCTTAGATAGCCAGAAGATCAGGATCGGTTGTTTCGAGGTGATGTGCAACCCCGTCGCCCAGGCGTTTCTTTTCAACGAGAAAAAGACCGACTTCAATGTGATGATCGGCCTGTGTGTGGGGCACGATTCGCTGTTTCTGAAATACTCGGAGGCCTTCTGCACGGTCTTCGCCGTCAAGGACCGCCTCCTGGGGCACAATCCGCTGGCCGCCATCTACAACATCGACGGGTTTTACCGCTGGCTCAAGACCCCGGTGCCCCAGCAGGAGTAGCATACCGGCTATCGCCCGCTCTTCGAATAGTTTGCTCTCGCTGTTGAACAACGAGTTCGGTAATAAATGAAGACAAAAACAAAAAGAGAGTTGTGCCGCTGTCCCTGGGTCGATTTGAGCAAGAGGGATTATGTCGAGTATCACGACAAAGAATGGGGGGTTCCGGTATACGACGACAGGCTGTTATTCGAATTTCTGACGTTGGAATCCGCCCAGGCGGGTTTGAACTGGTACACCATTCTCAAAAAGAGGGAGAATTTCCGGAAGGCATTTGAAAATTTTGAACCGGCGAAGGTCGCGGCGTTTGATCGGGCGAAGATCGAGGAACTGCTGTTGAATCCGGGGATCATCAGGAATCGGCTGAAAATCGAAGCCACGGTAAATAATGCCAGACAATTTCTTGCAGTTCAGGCAGAGTACGGGAATTTTTCAAAGTATATATGGGAATTTGTCGGCGGCAAACCGAAAATCAATACCCTGCAGGAATTGTCGGATTATCCTGCAACGAGCGATGAGTCCGACGCGTTGAGCAAAGACCTGAAGAAAAGGGGGTTTAAATTCCTTGGTTCTACCGTATGTTATGCGCATATGCAGGCTACAGGCATGGTAAACGACCACTTCCTTGACTGTTTCAGGAGAAGTGAAATAATAAGAAGATATAGTGAATAGAGCGCCTGTCATGCTGCTGAATGCAGCGCGGTACATCACACATCGTTAATCGGGAGGTCCCATGAGCGCAAGCTATGAAGTGAAAGGCTCCACCGCGGTGATTACCATGAACAATCCACCGGTCAACGGCCTCGGCCATTCGACCCGCAGCGGCATTGTCGACGGACTGAAAAAAGCCCTCGCAGACGGCGCCGTGAAGGCGGTCGTGATCACCGGCGCGGGCAAGGCATTCTCCGGCGGCGCCGACATCCGGGAATTCAACACCCCACTGATGTCGGCCGAACCGAATCTGCCGTCGGTCATCGCCTCGATCGAGGCCGCCGATAAACCGGTGGTCGCCGCCGTCCACTCGGTGGCCATGGGCGGAGGGCTGGAACTCGCCCTGGGCTGCCATTACCGGGTGGCGTCGCCGGGGGCGCAGATCGCCCTTCCTGAGGTGAAACTCGGCCTCCTGCCCGGTGCGGGGGGAACCCAGCGCCTGCCGCGCCTGGTCGGGGTGGAGACGGCGCTCACGATGATCGTCACCGGAAATGCGACGCCCTCGGAGAAGCTGGCCGGTACAAAGCTTTTCGACCGGATGATCGAGGGCGACCTGATGGCGGGCGCCGTTGCATTCGCCGAGGAGATCGCCGGGAAGCGGCCGCTCCCGAGGGTGCGAGACATCAAGATCGACCTCCCCAACCCCGAGGCTTTCTTCAAGGTTGCCCGCGAGACCATCGGCGCCAAGGCGAAGCACTTCCCGGCGCCGCTTAAATGCCTCGACAGCGTCGAGGCAGCCGTTACCAGGTCCTTCGACGAGGGGATCCGGGTCGAACAGGAGTGTTTCATCACACTCGTGCAGACCATCGAGAGCAAGGCACTGCGCCACTATTTCTTCGGCGAGCGGGCGGCGTCCAAGATCCCCGATGTCCCGGAGGAGACGCCGAAGCGCCCGATCAAATCCGCGGCGGTCATCGGGGCGGGCACCATGGGGGGCGGGATCGCCATGAACTTCGCCAACGCCGGAATGGGGGTCGTCGTCCTGGAGGTCAACCAGGAGATGCTCGACAAGGGGCTGGCCACGGTGCGCGGCAACTACGAGAGCACCCTGAAAAAGGGCCGCCTCACCCAGGAGAAATTCGATCGGGTCACCGGATTGATCCGCGGGACCCTCTCCTACGACGAGATCAAAAACGCCGACATCGTCATCGAGGCGGTGTTCGAGGAGATGGGCGTCAAGGAAAAGGTCTTCAGGAAGCTCGACGAGGTGATGAAGCCGGACGCCATCCTCGCCACCAACACCTCCACCCTCGACGTGAACAGGATCGCCGGCTTCACCCGGCGGCCCCAGGACGTGGTCGGCACGCACTTCTTCAGCCCGGCCAATGTCATGCGGCTATTGGAAGTCGTCCGCGGCGAAAAAACGGCCAAGGATGTCATGTCCACCGTCATGGCGCTCGCCAAGAAAATCAAAAAGATCGGGGTGGTGTCCGGCGTCTGCGACGGTTTCATCGGAAACCGCATGATCGAGCAGTACGGGCGGCAGGCCGGATTCCTCCTCGAGGAAGGCGCCCTTCCGGAACAGATGGACCGGGTGATCGAGGAGTTCGGATTCGCCATGGGGCCCTTTCGGATGAGCGACCTTGCCGGGAACGACGTCAGCTGGTACGTCCGCAAGCGGCGCCGCGCCGAGAACCCGGATATCATCTACTCGAAAACCGCCGACCTGCTCTGCGAGATGGGGCGCTTCGGGCAGAAGACCGGCGCCGGCTGGTACGACTACAAGCCGGGCGACCGCAAGGCCTATCCGTCGGAAGTTGTGAACGCAATGATCGTCGACCACTCGAAGGAGATCGGCGTCGAGCGGCGCGTGATCAGCGATGAGGAGATCATCGAGCGGCTGGTCTACGCACTGGTGAACGAGGCGGCCTATATCCTCGAGGAGAAGATTGCCCAGCGGGCGTCGGACATCGATATCATCTATATCACCGGGTACGGTTTCCCGGTGCACCGGGGCGGTCCCATGTTCTACGCAGACACAGTCGGCCTTGCCAACGTGGTCAAGGCGATGAACAGATACAGCGGCGGGCGCCATGGCGAATTCTGGAAGCCGGCGCCGCTTTTGGCCAAACTTGCGGCCGCGGGAAAGACATTCAACTGATTGAAGGAGGCAACGATGCTCAAAACCAGACTCACGGAGTTACTCGGAATCAAACATCCCATTATCCAGGCGGGCATGGGGGGGTGCAGCAACAACACCCTCTGCGTCGCAGCGACCAATGCGGGGACGCTCGGCCTGCTCTCCACCAGCGGTCTCTTCGACAAGGAGGGACAGCCCTGGATATACAAGGCGTTCGTCGAGAGCGGCGAAGCGTCGATGGAAGACGATTTGGGCCAGGTGCTCGAAAAGATCCTGAAGCGGACCTACCGGCTCACGAAAGACCAGGGCGGCGTCTTCGGGATCAACGTGATGGTGTCCGCCGAGGTCATCCCCATGTCGCAGATCCTGATCGATACGGCAATCCGCGTCCGTGAGGAGATCCCTGAAATGAAGAAGCATTTCAAGGTGCTTTTCACCTCGGCCGGCGACCCGGTCCCCTGGCGCGACAAGATCAAGTCCGCCGGATTTACCTGGCTGCACGGCGTCCCGTCGGTAAAGGGCGCGCTGCGGTGCAAGAAGGCGGGAGTGGATTGCATCGTCGCCTCCGGGCACGAAGGCGGTTTTCATATCGCCTGGGAACCGGTCCATTCGATGGTCCTGTTGCCCGCGGTGATCGACGCAATAGCGGATCCAAGCTTCCCGGTGGTCGGTGCGGGCGGCTTCTGCGACGGCAAGACCCTGGCCGCGGCGATTGCCATGGGGGCCGCCGGCGTACAGATGGGAACACGGCTTCTGGCAACCGAGGAGAGCGACTTCCATCCCCTGTGGAAGGAACAGGTCGTCAAGACGGAGGACCGTGGCACCCTGGTGGCCCGCGGCGTCGTGGGGCCTGCCCGGTGGCTGAAGACCCCCTCAACCATGATCCATCTGCAAAATAGCATCCTCAAGTCTCCCGGGGTCTTTACGGGCATTCCCGACGATTGGAGCACCGCGCCGCCGGAATTGCTCGAGTATGAAAGGGCCGGCATCAAAGCGGTCTGCACGGGCGATCGGGAAAAGGCGATGATGGCGGGCGGCGAATGCGCGCAGCGGGTCAGCGATCTCCCCAAGGTTCGCGATCTGATCGAGAGGATCATGAAGGAGGCCGAGGACATTATCAAAAATATGCACAAAAATCTGGCCGCATCGTGACGGTAAGGATTTTGGAATGGCTTGACAAAAAAATAAAGATGTGTACGAAATGCGCCCACCATTTTTAAAATTCGATTCTCGACGGGAAATGACACCATGAAGACCTACGAGCAAATCAACGACCGTATCGAATCAGGAAAGGCAGTCGTCCTGACAGCCGATGAGATCATGGACTACGTGGACAAAAAGGGGCTCCGGGCCGCGGCCGAAGAGGTGGATGTCGTCACGACCGCGACGTTCGGCCCGATGTGTTCATCGGGCTGCTTCCTGAACTTCGGGCATTCCAAGCCGAGGATCCGGATGTCGGAAGCGTGGGTCGCCGATGTGCTCGTCTATACGGGTCTGGCGGCCGTGGACGTCTATCTGGGATGCACGCAGCTTCGGCATGGAGATCCGGCCAACATGTACCCGCCCGGTGAGTTTCGATACGGCGGCGGGCATGTGATCGAGGATCTCGTGGCGGGGAAAACGCTCCAGCTCTTCGCCCTCTCCTACGGCACGGACTGTTATCCGCTCCGGGAGATCCGGACCTACTTCACCATCGGGGACCTGAACCAGGCGATCATGGTCAATCCCCGCAACTGCTACCAGAACTACAATGTGGCGGTCAACCGGTCAAACCGCACGATTTACACCTACATGGGCCAGCTCGAACCGAACCAGAAGAACGCGAATTACTGCTCCGCCGGCCAATTGTCGCCCCTGCTCAACGACCCCTACTACGAAACCATCGGCGTTGGAACCCGCGTCTGGCTGGCGGGGGCGCAGGGGAACGTGTACGCGGAGGGGACGCAGCACGCCGGCGGCGTCGGCAGGACGCCGGACGGCATGCCGATGGGCGGAGCGGGCACGCTGGCGCTGACCGGCGACATGAAGCAGATGCGCAAGGAGTTCGTCCGGGGTGTGAGCTTCCCCGGCTACGGCGTCTCGCTGTCGCTGGGGATAGGAATCCCCATTCCCATCCTCAATGAAGAGGTCCTGCGGCGCGCCTGCGTGCGCGACCGGGACATCCTCGCCCCGATTGTCGATTACGGTTCCGAGTATCCTCAGAATACCGGCAACGTCATCGGTCATGTGAGCTACGAACAACTGCGCACCGGCCGGATCGAGATCGACGGCCGGACGGTGGAGGTCGGTTCGCTCTCTTCATACTACAAAGCCCTGGAAGTGGCCCATCTGCTGGCGGACGAGATCCGGCGGGGCGATTTCCGGGTTTCCGCCCCGATCGCCCCCCTCAAGAGGGACGCCAAAATGAAACCGCTTGTGAAAAGGGAGCCGCCGCGATGAACAACTCCACCGTCACAAAGAAGCTGATGTTCTACTTTCCAAAATGCATCTGCGACAAGCCGATCGTATACCATCTGGTCAAAGACCATAACCTCATCGTCAACATCTTTCGCGCCAAGGTGACGCCCGAGGAGGAAGGATACCTCGTCCTGGACGTCACGGGCACGGAGGAGGCGATCGGGGGCGCGATCGACTTTGTAAGGACCTTCGACGTCACGGTGAACTACTCCGGCAAAGGGGTCATCCGCGACGAGGAGCGCTGCTCCCACTGCGGCTACTGCGTCCCCTACTGCCCCACGAAGGCGCTGAAGATCGAGGACGGCGCCACGCGAAAGGTCGCCTACAACGAATCGGCGTGCATCGAGTGCCTGGCGTGCATCCGCATCTGTCCCTATGGCGCGTGCACATCGGCATTCTGACAGGCTGTTGAAAAAAAACCCATCTGCTGCGTTTCCCTTACACTTCGCCGTTCAACGTACAAAACAGTACGCCTCACGGCTCAGGATCGCGGGGGCCTTGCATCTGGACGTTTTTGAACAGCCTGCAAGGAAACTTTTTCAACAGATTGCATGTCCCCTCAAATAGTCAATGAACCACAAACGGGTATACCGCACCTTCGTTCATAAAGAGGCGAGCCTCCATATCTGCTGCGAAGCGTTTGAGGCAGTCACAGGGGAGATCGTGCGGCAAAGGGCGATTCTGGAGGAGTATATCCGTCGGCATCCCCGCTTTCACCATTCGCTCGAACCCGTTGTGCTCCTCGCCGATGCGCCCGAAGTCGCGCAGCGGATGGCCCGCGCCGCGGAGACCGTGGGCGTTGGGCCGATGGCGGCCGTCGCCGGCGCCATGGCCCAGCTTGCCGTCGAGGCGGCTCTCGAAGCAGGAGCCGAAGAGGCGATCGTCGACAACGGCGGGGACATCTATCTGAAGACCGTCGAGCCCGTGGTCATCGGTCTCTACCCGGGCAGGTCGGAGCCGCTCGGCCGGCTGGCCTTCTCCCTTCAGCCCTCCGACACCCCTGTGTCCGTCTGCTCGTCCTCGGGAAAGATGGGCCACTCGCTGAGCCTGGGTTTTTGCGATCTGGCCACCGTGGTCGCCAAAGACGCCGCTTTGGCCGACGCTGCCGCGACGCTGGCCGGCAACCTCGTCAAGACCGTCGATGATGTGGAGCCTGCCCTTGATCGGATCGTTTCCATAGCGGGGATCAGCGGTGTGATGATCGTCAAGGACGGCCACGCGGGACTCGCCGGGAAGCTTCCTCCTCTTGTGAAGACGAGCTGACAGAAGTTGCCAAGGCGCGCATAAAAAGGGCCTTTCCCAAAACCGGTTTGCGGCATTGATGGGCGTATCGAAACGTGAAGAATCCAACAGAAGCAACTTACATAATTTACAAAAAAGGAGGTATCCGGTCATGATCATGGTCGTTCTGCACTATCCCGCGCTCGCGCCCACCCTTGAGGAGTTACGAGCTGACAAGAAAAAGTCGGTGCCGTTCTTCGAAAATATTCCCGGGTTGATCCACAAAACTTGGGGAATCAACGAAAAGACGGGCCGGGGTGCGTCTGTCTATCATTTTGAAGATCAGACCTCTGCCGATACTTGGTTCAACTCCGAGACCTCGCAGCGCTTCCGAGCAGCGAACAATGCCTCGCTCGAATACTTCGATGTGGCGGCAATAGCTTCAACCAAGCCCCTGAAGTAGCGCTCCAGACCGCGATCAAGGACTTTTCCGGCATGCTTCCCGTAAAATCAGCTTCGCTTAATGACTTCCAATCCGAAGCACCTCATGATAGAATGACGGATCGGTTTAGTGAATGATAAAGGAGACAGAGATGAAAAAAACCACGCTCAAAAATAAATCGTTATGGATGTTTATTCCGGGAATGTTTCTTGCCGCTGCGATCTTATTTCCCTCCTCATCGGTCTTTGCGGCCGCCGGCGACTACCCCAGCAAAAA
>Ga0194127_10009673_pt1 | contig 10094 bp, 9 predicted proteins | sample TA2KigC100mmetaG_FD_148624 | JGI IMG/M metagenome (GOLD analysis project Ga0194127, IMG submission 148624) | Freshwater microbial communities from Lake Tanganyika, Tanzania - TA2015036 Kigoma Deep Cast 100m | ecosystem: Environmental > Aquatic > Freshwater > Lake | place: Tanzania: Lake... | reverse complement strand
TTTTGGGATAGATTTGAATTATTCCTTAAATAGCAGGTGGGCTTTACAGTCGGGAGTTTACTATTCAAAGATTGGTCAAATTAATAACGATGCATTGAATTTTGTTCAGGACAATGATCAGTATTTATTGTTTGCAATAAATACTTCAACTGGTAATATCAATGTTGCTTTCGAAAAAATACCGGATGATATCAGGAAGATCAATCCCCCAAAAGACACACTTGAATCGGTAGATATAGATAATGTGAGAGTTGTACAAAATTTTAACCTTCTGGAAGTTCCTTTTTTAATAAAGTATAACCTGTTGAATAAAAAACTTGGAGTTTCCGTCTTAGGAGGTATTTGTCCTGCCTATGTGGTCAAAAACCGTACCTATCTGCATGTTGACAAGGAAAAATATGATATCGGCAATTCGGATAATCTAAATACAATGATTTACAGTTCTACCTTTGGGATAGGATTTAATTATGCTATTTCAAAAGCACTTCTTTTGAATTTCGAACCTGTTTTCAAATACTCCCTCAGTCCGATTAATAAAAATAGTCAATTTGACTACCATCCTTATTCATTTTCATGGCTTACCGGAATTAGTTATAATTTTTAAAAGATTATAAGAAGGCTTATAAAAGTTTACCTTTAGGTTTCTGTTCAAAAAGAAAATAACATTATTCCCTTTGACTTGAGCAAAAGGAAGGGTCGGGTCATGAACTTATCTGCGTCTTCGCATGGGTAAATTGCCCGGGATTCTGCCAGAGATTGAGCTGCGCTTATGGAATCCCTTTGATTTCTTAAAACTATCAATATAATATGTTCCCCCGATACTCAGATAAGTGTAATAATCGTAGTTATTGTTTTTCACGAAATCATCGAGATAATCATTCTGAGCCTGGCGCATTGCTACATCCAGAGTGACAGCTATATTGTCCAGCACCTTATAAAATAAGCCCGCCCCGAAGAAATATTGAAATTCCGGAGTTCCCGTATCTTTTATCTTGACAATGTCTTCATTATTTCGCCTGTCATATTTAGTGGTTTTAAACATGAACTGCCCTGCGCCTCCAAACAATTCTATTCCCATCTTTGACCGGTTATGAGGTGAAATAAGATTGATTACGTTTACCCTGCCCTGAAAATTATATTCAATAACTGTAGCCTGAAATGAAACCTTGCTGTTATTTTCACCTTTAAGACCACCATAGAGAAGTTGCCCGCCTATGCTGAACTTTTTGTTTTTACCCAATTGTTTAGCCAGGATACCGCTAAAAGCTGGCCCGCTTTCCTGAGTCAATTTTTCCATGATTTCAGAGTCGAACTTACTTAAATCACCGAAAAATGAAGTAAGACCCGCATTAACGCTTATTGACCAATCATCCCAAATTTGAGTTTTCTTTTTGCCTCCCCATCCCTGGGCTTCAGTAATCTTTGGAATTGCAATTCCTGTTATTATTACTGCGATTGCGATTAACTTAATAGTTGTTTTCACGTTTTTATTTATTTTTTGTTTATTTTTTTTGAATCCTTTGCCATATTTAAAGTCAGGTTTTTCCATCAAATCCTTTATTTTGAATTTTTCTATTTCCTCCTTATCAATGGAGATCTCATTCCCATTTTCTTATAATATCTTGTATCCCTAGGCTTGTTATTAATTTTATAAGTAATACCTACAGATATGTATGAATAATAGTCATTATCCTTTTTGTTGGAAGTCCCGTCTAACTTATCGTTGTTAACAAGTCTGGCCGTTCCCTCAGCGTTAATTTCAAATGCGTGGTTCAATTTGTAAAAGGCGCCACCTCCGATTAAGTATAAAAATTCAGGTGACTCGGATTGTACGTATTTATCACTTTTTTCAGGATCGTCAAAAATCAGTTTTGATTTAAATTCGAATTGCCCCATACCCATCTTTGCATACAGAAAAAATCTTGCATCATTATCCGGGATTAACAGGTTAACAAAATTCAATGTTGTATTTAATGTATATTCCTTTATTTCTGCTATGAAGTGTGAACGTGTGTTGGCTCCCCGTAGGTTACCTAAAATCAGTTGACCACTCAATCCGAATACCGGTGACAATTGCCTTGAAAGTACAAATCCATAGGACCATGATCCCTCATGAGATAATTTTTCGGTCAATTCATCGTCATATAAACTTACCTCTCCGAAAAATGAGGTTTGACCAATATTTAAATTCACTGACCAGTTTTTTAAAAGTGCCGTGATTTTTGGTCTCGGTTTCTGGTATTGCCCAAATACATTTGAATGAATCAGCAGGAGAATAAGCAATAACAGCACATTCCATAACAGAAGAAAGTATATGTTCTTTCTTTTTTCCTGCCGAATTATATTTGAACTCACCATTGTACAAAATTTATTGCAAAGTACAATTTCAATGTTTATACCAAAGATTGCAAGTGGCACATAATCATTGATTTATACAACAAAATTTAATGCCAGGCATGATTGGTTTTTTGGTTATTAACATAAGAATTGTTAATAACCTGCTGATATTTAAGGAAATATTCTGAAAACTCTCACAAAGATTACTAAGGATTAATCTCCGCTTTCGTAGGTATATAGTGGTTTTATAAGTATTTCAATTTAGTTTGAATATAAAGACGGGTAAAAAATTTAAAAGGTATTTCATTAACATCCCCCAGCAGGTTGACTTTTTTTATCTCGTCTTAATGGAATGATTTGTCCGGGTGATTTATCATTTACCTTTGAATTTATCAAATCCGGATTTTTAGAAATCATAATTTCAGAAAAATTATAGAGAGGTTTTTCAGCCCGGTATTGTTGACTTTTCAAATCATTCACAAGATTGTTATATAATTCCCCTTGCCTCAAGTTTTGTGAAGGAAAAAGACTGACATTGTCGTACCCGATTTGCATTAATATCATCAGTGCACCATTTGCCAAATGAACATCTTCTGCAAACAAAACGACCTTCTTGAAATCGGTCTTTGCTAAATCAAAAATTTCAATGCTTTCCTTACTTAAAATCTCCGAAACTGGAATATTAATAGCCCCTTTAAAATGGCCCCGATTAAAATCATCCGGATTTCTTAAATCAATAAGGATAACATTTATCAATGATTCCTGCATTACTTGCATTGATTTTTCGTGCGTCAGAAAGTATTCTTTATTCTCTAAATTTAAAATTGTCTGTTCAGGAGTAATTGAATATTCAAAATCAGGTTTTCTGAAAGAATGTAAGCCAAGAACAATTATTGAAACAAAAATTATTGTCGCCGTCGCTACTGATTATCTTCACGTTTTGTTTTTTCAAAAATCTTTAACCATTCATTTGCCTGAACCATCATCTTCGAAAAGCTGCTCATCGGATGGGTAAGGAAATATTTCGCACCCGGTAGGTTCTGTATCATAACCGGCAACGCAGAAAACGATAATCCGACAGATAGATAGATTTTATCGAAACCCTTGCGGAATAAGGCATCTCTTATTGCCGGATTACGCATTTCAACGCTCAGAGAGGAGAAGGCTACAACCACAAATATTGCCCTCATAACCATTTCGAGCCCAAGTTTCAATCCCGTTAGCTCAAAAACAGATCCGCCGGAGGTGAGTCCTTTCCAGTTAACGGAGGCTAAAAATAAAATAATGATCAGTTGTACCCAAAATACCGGTTTCAGTAATCTTCGCAGCGACCGTTTATACCTTGACAATGTAATAACCGTATATGCAATCAGTAAAGGCACGGAAAAAATCAATGAATAAATATTCATTATCATCAATCCGGTTGGGATAGCTAGAAAGTGACCAAAGAACCACCAAACAGAAAACGACTGTTCAGGATTAATAGCAAAGATTTTACCTCTACCCGGACTCTCCGGTTTGAACCCATGATCACTTAAATCTGCTTTTTTAGTTTTATTTCCGATTATATAACCCGTCACTGCCGCCAGTGTTCCGAAGGCAACATATATGGCCGCCGCAATAATGATGAGTGTGATTGGATCAGCTTTTACGATTTTAATTTGCCTTACGAGAAAATGGTAAATATCAAGTAAAATATTTACAATATTGAATCCATACAAAATCAGCAAACTCGCTATTTTATGGATCAGCGCACTTGAAACAGCGAGTGCGCCTGCCACTATAAGAGAAACCAGGTTGTTACCAAAGATTCGGATAAAAAACTCAATTATCAGCGCTTCAGTCATAATTCCGATCATGGGTCCAAATATCACCGCGCTCGGAGAAACAGATTTCATTAATGCGGCAATCAGACCGGCTCTCCAGATCAATCCCTTTACAGGCCACATCTGGTAAAAGGAAATCATCAGCACAGTTGCATTTGCAGCCAGTATAGTTCCTGCAAAAGGAAGCCGGAGATTATGAAAAAAACTTCCGATAATGATTTCCACAGATGCCCATAATCCCCCCAAAACAGAAGCCTTTAACCATATTGTATCAAGATGTTGTGCGGAAGTAGCGTTATTCATCCTTTTCATTTGTTTTCAAGAGGATTGCAAGTTTCTCAAGGTCTTCGGGACTATTAACATTAGCAAACATTAATGGATCATAAAGATCAGAATTAATTTCTAAGGACAAGTAATGGTATCTTAATCTCTTAATAATATCCAGCAATTTATAAACCCCTGAATCCAGTGCCTTTTGAAAAACCTGTGTACAATCTTTTCGGTAATATGCACACAAAGGTTCGAATAAGCCCTTATGAACCGGTACGACAGTCTGATAATTGTTTTTACAAACAAGCATTGATTTTAGCAGAACAGGAGAAATCAGAGGAGTATCACATGAAACAATAAGGTTATCTGTTGTCTGACTTGCCATCAAACAGGAATAAATGCCGCCAGCCGGCCCCCTACCTTGTATTTCATCCGGAACTGTTCGTAATCCCAAATATTGATAACCGGAACTGTTGGCAGAAATGATAATTGATTCGCACAGACCTTCCAGTGCCCTCATAGCCCATTCAACCAGCGGCTTTCCATTTAACAGTGCTAATCCTTTTTCAAAACCCATTCTGCTGCTTTTGCCTCCTGAAAGAATAATTCCGGTGATACCTGATCCCGTTTTCAAAAATTTTATTTTGACAAAAGTAAAAATTACAAAAAAAAGTTTTTTTATTTCCTGAAATTATTCGTAAACTTGTCCTTTATTTTGAGCCTGTCTTTTTAACCTTTTACTTTATGAAAAAAGTAAGGGTCATTTTATTTAAGGATATTATCAGGAAACTGATCGGAAAAGCTGATGAATACAGCCTTGAACATCGCTTTTTTACCGCTGCTTGCTTTGTCGGCGGAACCTCTGGATTACTTGCTTCCATAATTAATCTTATATTTTCTATCGAGCCGGTTTTAACAGTTATTACAATCTGCGTAGCTGTTGTGTATTACATGTTTTATTTCATTTCTATCAAAAAGAAAATCTATAAGTTCATGGTGATGCCGTATATACTGATTTCCATTGCGGCCATCGGGTATATTTGGTTTCTGAACGCCGGAAGTAATGGCCCGGTCTCCTATGTTCTCGTCACGGGTTTTCTTGTTTATATGGTTATTACAAAAGGAGCCTTAAGAACGGCTGTGGTAATCCTTTTCACCATTGCGATATCCGTCCTTTTCATCCTTGAATATAAAAATCCTGAACTCATTATTAATTACTCAAATTCAGAGTCTAAGTTTTATGATTTATACCTTACTGCCTTATTTTGTTCAGGACTTATTGCTTTTATTGTTTCGTTCATCATGGCTAATTATCAGGAAGAAAGAGAAAAAGTAATCAGTCAGAGAGATATGATTCAGGAGCAAAATATGGAAATTATTCAGGCTGAAAAGAAATTAAGAAAATCAAAAGACTTTACTGAATCAATAATTTCCAGTGCTCAGGATGGAATTATCGTTCTCGATTTAAACTACAACTTCCTTCAGGTCAACAAAGCTTTTCTGAATTTAACTGGTTATCCCAAATCCACTCTGTTAAAAATGAATATCAGGGATCTGATCTTTTGTCCTCCTGACCTGAGCAATTTATCTGCTGAAAAATTTCATTTTCCTAAGAGTGGAAGCCAATCCGATTGCGTTTTAACAAATTCTGACGGGGATTCAATCCCTGTGTCAATTTCTGTTGCATTGTTAAAGGATGGGTCTGGTAGAGCCGAATCATTGATGGCCATCATTAAGGATATAACCGAATATAAAAATATTTTAAAGGAATTAACCCTACATAAGGAACATTTTGAAGAGCTTGTGGATCGCAGGACAAAAGAACTCGCTAAAACCAATACCATGTTAAAGGCTTCGAAGGAAAAAGCTGAAGCTTCCGACAGGTTAAAATCAGCCTTCCTGTCAAATATGTCGCACGAAATCAGAACTCCGATGAACGCCATCCTGGGTTTTTCGCAGTTGATGCGTGATCCCGGACTCTCAAAGGAAACCTCTGATAATTATCTTGACATTATTTCTTTAAAAGGCAATTTACTCCTTAATATAATCAATGATATCATTGATATTTCGAAAGTGGAGGCAGGCGAAATGGAGATCAGTAAAAGCCCGGTAAATGTCAATGAAATCCTGGATGAGCTTTATAGTACCTATATCAAGTTGAAAGATTCGCAAAAAAAATCACACATTGATCTCCGGGTAATAAAGCAGGAACCAGCGGATGGGTGTATTATTTTCACCGATCCATTCCGGTTGAAACAAGTTTTATCCAACTTATTGGACAATGCCATTAAGTTTACTAACCAGGGCTTTATCCACATCGGTTATTCAATCACCGGCAGCAAATCGGACAAAAAAATAAAATTTTATGTAAAAGACAGTGGCATTGGCATTTTAAACGAGAACATCGACATTATTTTTAACCGGTTCCGCCAGGTTGACGAATCGCATACAAGAGAATTCGGCGGTACGGGTCTCGGATTGACCATTTCCCGGAAACTTGTCGAGCTTATGGGTGGCAAACTCGACGTAGAGTCCCAGTTCGGACAGGGAAGCACATTTTATTTTACAGTACCTTGCGAACCCATACCACCAAAGCACAAATCCGTAAGTAAATATACAGGTCCGAAAAACATAAACAACTGGCAGGAAAAAACAATTCTTATTGTCGAGGATAACAACTCGAGTTTTCTGCTGCTGAAATATTACCTTGAGCACACCGGCGCCAGGATCCTGCATACCATCAGTGGAAAGGAAGCCATTGAAATATGCAAATCAAACCCTGAAATCAGCATTGTCCTAATGGATATTCAGCTTCCCGACCTCAGCGGTTATGAAACAACCACTCTCATCAAAAAACACAGGAATGATCTGCCGGTAATTGCCCAGACAGCACATGCCTTAACTGAGGATTTTTATAAGTCTAAAAATGCCGGATGCGACGATTACATTGCCAAACCTTATGGAAAGGATAAATTGCTTTCAATACTCAACGAATACCTGAATTAATCCTCCTTTTGTCGCAGAACGCACCGGACTTTTACCTTAGCTTTTTGAACTCATCAACAACAACCCCGATGTCGGTTTTTTGTGTTTCAATGATCCTGTATGGTTTAACCCGGAAATGTTCAATGGCTTTCTCAACAAGCCTTGTCCGAACCACCCAAATCATCGTTTGCCCTGTTCTTTCAGTTATAATCCTTCGAACCGCCTTCCGCCATCCCTTGCCCTCCAGTTCAAACGGACCTATCTCATCTATTACGATTACGGCATCCTCGCTGATGTTAGCCGGGTTTAAAATCCTTTCCCCAAATTCGATGGCAGCAGGATTGATATAGAAAAGAACGATTTTTTCCCATCCTGTTTCAAATTCCTTTTTACAAAAAACAATCCTTTCCCCGCTAACAAGGTCAACCAGTTCATACCGGTCACGATGAACGCCTTTCCAGAATCCTTCCGCAATAAAACCGCAAACAGGAATACCGGCTTTTTTTAGCCCCTCAGCTATCATATTCACAGCGCCGGTTTTTCCACTTCCCGGGTCGCCGGTAACAATAAATATCCTGTTTTTCACCTATTAGTGTTTAAAGAACAAACATGCATCCCCATAGCTCAAAAACCGGAAATCATGGCTTAAAGCGTATTGATACGCCATTTCCCAGCTACCACCGGTAAAGGCAGAAACCAGCAATAACAACGTGCTTTGCGGCTGATGAAAATTGGTTATTAAAATCCCCGGTATCCTGAACGTATAGGAAGGAACAATCATTAACCTGGTTTCGCCGCCGACGTACTCCGCCTTGTTATTTTCAATGATTTCCAAAACTCTGGTAAGGGAATCCCTGACCGAAATCCCGCAATTGTATCGCGGATTATACGGATCCCATTGCCCGATCTGAATATGGGGGTTATACGTTTTTTCCACCAGAGACTTTACCCCGAACCAGTACAGCGATTCTATCGTGCGCATCGTAGTTGTTCCCACTGCAACAATTGGGAGTTCCAGCATTGTGAGTATTTTCTTCACCGTCTTTGCACGAATAATAATTTTCTCCGCATGCATTTCATGCTCTGAGATTTTTTCTGTTACAACCGGTTTAAAAGTACCCGCCCCTACGTGAAGAATAACCTTTTCCGTTTCAATGCCCCTCTTCTTCAGATTACGAAATACAGATTCAGTAAAATGCAGGCCTGCTGTCGGTGCAGCCACCGAGCCTTCTTCGCGGGCAAAAATGGTTTGGTATCTTTCGGCGTCTTTCAGAGTTGCCTGCCGGTTAATATAGGGCGGCAGGGGAATAATTCCCGAATAAATCAGAACCTCCGAAAAACTTAATTCAGCCGGTTCCCATTTAAACCTGATTTTGGAACTACCATCGCCTTTTTCGTTTCTCACGGCTGATAACCGGCACTCCACACCGTTACTTGAAAATCTCTTTGTCAGAACCCCAGCTTTCCATCTTTTTGAATTACCTACAAGGCATTCCCACCCCACACCCGATTTTTGTTGAAAAGCTTGCTGCAACTCACGGGAAGGCGAAACCGGTTCCATGCAAAACAATTCGATGGTCGCTCCGCTTTCTTTTTGGAATAAGATCCGGGCGCGGATTACCTTTGTTTCATTGAATATCACCAGGCTGTCTGCCGGTAAAAGTTCAGGAATATTCTTAAAGACATCCTCATAAATTAATCCGTCCTTTAATACCAGCAATTTCGATTCATCCCTTTCCGCAAGCGGAAACTGGACTATTTTCCCTTCCGGAAGTTCATAATTATAATCGCTGATATTTATTTTAGGAATAAAATCCATCTTCATAACAAGCAAAATTATGCTGTTTCTTACAGATTTTATAAAAAAATCCCGTTAGACCTGTCCCGACCATTTCGGAGAACAGTTAATACCGAGAGGATTATATTTTATTTTTTTCAAACCTAATCCAATCCGGAATAATTTGCTGTTGGCAGCCTTGCCTTTTATATTTGAGTTTATAATTCCTCCTGTGATTCTTCGGCATAAAACAATAGTGGTTGCATTTCAATAAGCTTCACTCTTTGTCTTGCTAACTCACAATACTCGTGGCTTATGTCAATTCCAATGTATTGTCTGCCCATTTCGCAAGCCACTCGTGCAGTTGTTCCGCTTCCGCTCATGGGGTCAAAAACAATGTCACCAGGATTTGTCCATGATGTAATATGATCTCTCACAAGTTGACAAGGGAATGGTGCAGGGTGTCCTTTTGCTTCTTGGTCTTCGTCTTTTTTGCCGACTACATACTCCCAAATATTACCTTTTATTTTCTTGTCTTTAACAGGCTTCGCAAGTTTCTCTCTTGTTTGCTCGTTCCTCGAATAATTTTTGTAAGTCGTTCCGTTCAGCTCTAATCCCGCGTGCATACAGTCAATCATTATCGGGTTGTGTGTCTTCACAACACCTTTGCTGAAAACGAACATAAATTCAAACTCATTATTGTAACGTTTGCGGTAAATCTGAGGTATAGGATTTTTCTTACGGAAAATCATAGTGTCATGCAAATTGAAGCCTGTTTCTTTAAAATAAAGTGCTTGTTTGAAACTTGTACCTGTTTCAGTTGCATCAATGGTTGCATCAGCAACTACCCAAACAACTACACCACCTGATTTTGTAATGCGATAACGTACTTGTGCCCC
>Ga0194127_10009670_pt1 | contig 10094 bp, 13 predicted proteins | sample TA2KigC100mmetaG_FD_148624 | JGI IMG/M metagenome (GOLD analysis project Ga0194127, IMG submission 148624) | Freshwater microbial communities from Lake Tanganyika, Tanzania - TA2015036 Kigoma Deep Cast 100m | ecosystem: Environmental > Aquatic > Freshwater > Lake | place: Tanzania: Lake... | reverse complement strand
GGAATTGGGGTCGGGCTTGACTTATTGATATTTGATTATGAGGAAGCTGGGATCAGGGTCAGGTCTATTTTGTTGGCATTTCATCTTTTACCCTTAAAATTCTGCTGACAGAAGGATTCATTTTTTTAATCGAGATTCCAGAGCTTTTAAATCGCTTTTGCATGGAGGATTCTTTTCAGCCCAGGCACCCTCTTTCTGGATGAGATTGGCGACCTTCCACTGCCACTTCAAGTGAAGCTTCCGGACCAATCTAAGTGCTTGACTTTATGGATGAAGATTAAGGAAAGGTTGTGTGTTTTCGGGCTTAGAAGGGCTTTTTCGGGGTCAAAATAGCGCTTCCAAGGAATCTTCCGATGGTCACCAGAGCCAACAGGCATTGTTGAGGGGGGCCGGGGTCAAATCTAAACTATGGCTGGCTGGGATCAGTCCTTGACACGGGACAGGTTGGCCAGAAGAAGGATGAAGAAGTAAGATCCATAAAACTATCTAAAATTAAAAAGGCAGGTGGGATAATTTCTCATCTGCCTTTTTTATTTGGGATGGACTTAAGCAGACGAAGGTTATGGGACTATTAAAGATAATGGGCAGTATCGGGGGATATCCCGGAAATGGCAATCAAGAGGAAGAAAAGAGTAAAAGCTCTTCATCATGAGCTAATACGGCAAGAATCACTTATTGTCTCACTCGGGGAGAAAAACCCTCGCCTTCAGGCGAAGACTTTGGGTCACCCTTGTGGGTCACCCTTGGGGTCAGGCTTGTTATATTTGAGAATCTTCGCTAAGATGTAACCATGGCACGAAAGCAAAGAATACATTATCCCACCGCATTATACCACGTCATCTTACGAGGAAATGGATGGCAAGTATATCTGGAAATCGGGCAGAAGGGCTCAAGTCTTGTCTTGAATCCTGGGATTTGAACCAGATGATTTATCAGGCATACATAAGCCGCTTACCTTTTGGCTCCGGGATTTCTCGCCCAAACTCTCTTGCTGTATCCAGCCATAAATTAATCGCCTCCTGGCAGTTAGCGAGAGCCTCATTGGGGGTGTGTCCATGTGCTAGGCATCCGGGAAGTTCTGGAACGTCCGCGATAAACGCTTGGTCCTCTTTGCTCCAATAGATGATAATCTCGTACTTGTGCATTACTTATCCCCCTTCTTGATCAAGTCCATACTTGGTGATGACAGCTCGAACCTGTCGAACCTGGTAGGGTTTCGCCATATGACCCTCTTTCTGAAGATTAATCATATCGTCAACTCCAGCTCTTATGAAGACATGATGACTCCCCCGGCTTCTCTCCTCGAAACCAAGCCGGGCCAGCAAATTTCTTAGATCGTCAAACCGGATGTTCGCATCTGATCGTCCGCTAAGGATTTTTTCAAAAAGTTTCCTGTACGTTGTCATAGACCCGGAAGCCCTTTTATTAGAATCAATTATGATGGTCTCGTAAAAAGTCGTCACTCCGGTGAAAACCGGAGTCCAGGCAATACCTAACCAATTGAAAACACTGGATTCCGGCTGGAGTTTATCCCGATGAAAATCGGGGCCGGAATGACAAAACCAGGCCCAAAGAGACTTTTTACAAGACTATTAATTATAGCAAATCCTTTAAAAAAGTAAACCCCGTTAGAAATTCTACAGGAATTCCGTAAATCGACCAGTTGCAGCGGGGCATTTGCTCCTGATGACTACCATAGAACACATTCCCATGGTGAGGCTTTTCTCGTACGAGGAGAACCAATTATTCCTATTGTTCCTGAACCCTCAACTCTTCTCCTTCTTGGATCAGGCATTATCGGCCTTGGGTGCTTAGTGAGGAAGAGAATGAAAAAGTAAGATCCATAAAACTATCTAAAAATAAAAAAGGCAGGTGGGATAATTTCTCATCTGCCTTTTTTGTGTGCACCCCGAAGGGGGCACCCACCTGGAACTGAAGGGTCCTCTATAAGACCCTGATGACGAGAACCGTAAGCCTAACTGCAAGGGCTGCCGCCATGAGGTCGGGTCTGGAGGAAGCAGCAGGCAAACCCCTGGCCCGAGAAACACAAGCGCATAGATGCAGTTGCATCTGGACGAGGGGGCAACAAGACCCGAAGTCCAATAGTCATCCGGAAGGTGCGGAAGTAGATGCGACGGGTGGATAGGGAGGAAGTGAGTGTGTCATGCTCGAAGAGATCTGGTTAACTGCTTATGCCGAAAATTTGATAAATTATGATGTACATGGTAATTTAATTATGTACATCTTGTAAGGAGGATTTACATGTTAAGGTATAAACACTTGAGATTAGACCAGGATAAAATTGAGAAGGCCAAGAAGGTTCTTGGAGCTAAAACCGAAACTGAAGCCATCGCTAAAGCTCTTGAGAAAGTGGTCCAGGCAGACACAGAAAGGCAACGAAGAAGAGATCTTATGAAACTTATTATTCAACTCCGAAATAATATCGGCAAGATAAGAGAAGACTCGGGGGAGTGGGTCAGACAGGCAAGGAAGAAGAGGGCTTTAACCCATGATATCCGTGCTTGATGCAAGCGTTGCTCTGAAATGGCAGTTTGAGGATGAAGAGGTAACAGGGGCTGCCACAGCTCTTCTTTGTGGATGCCTTGTGCCTAATGGGACAGAAACTTATTGAGACCAATCGTCTATCTTTAGATCCGGGATACGAGAAAAATGTCTGGTATTTGCACTGACCACTGTCAACCCATTGCAGAGCGCAATCGACCCGATCATAATATCCTCTATTCCAATGAGCTGTCCGGAAGAATATAGATGCGAGATTAACTCTCCTGCTTTAATCGCCTCTTTATAAGTGAAGCTCAAGATGCGGACTTTCGGGAGAATATTCTGCTCAATCCTTGGCCAAAGCGAAGGGCTACTGCCTCGTTTGAGCGCACCAAATCTGAGTTCCATAACACAAATCGTTGACGTAAAGAGGGCTGCGGATGGGACGGCTTTTAGCCTGTCCATGAAGCTCTTGTTGGGGTTCCTTTTAATGATTTCGCTAAGCATATTCGTATCCATAAGGTACATGGGATTAGCCTCTCTGCGACCGTAAAACACGAGAGGTATGCTTCTCTCGGTCAAGGACGATTTGATCGATAATCTCGAAGAAAGAATCGTCGTTTTCCAACCAGCCTTCCACTTTGCAGAGGTGATCTTCGGTTGGCTCTCCGGTTGAAGGCACAAGCATTGCCAAAGGCTTCCCTCTTTTGGATATCAGGATGTGTTCGCCTCCGAAAGCCACACGTCCCAGGAGTTCTGAAAAATGCTTCTTGGCCTCCGCTACAGAGCATTCTTTCATGGTCAGAATAACCTCCTTTATTGGTCATTACGACTACATTTTAAAGAATTTAAAAACTTCTGTCAAGAGAAAAAGTAGGAATGCTGGAATGATCGAATGATGATGGTCTCGTAAAAAGTCGTCTCACCGGTGAAAACCGGTGTCCAGTGTTTTCATAAGTATCTGAGATTACTGGATTCCGGCTTTCGCCGGAATGACGGTCATTAGGCTTTTTCGACTTTTTACGAGTCTATCAATGATGAATTGATGAAATGGCGGAATTTTGAAACTTGAAATGTAAAAATAATCCAATGATATCGGACTATTGTCCGGTTTTTTTTCTGTTACCCCCCTTAATGAAATCGATTTGAGCAACAGCCCCTATTTTGTTGGCACAGAGTCATCATACATGAACGGCCAATGAAGCAGTGGGAGCTAACGCTCAGACTACTTCTATTAACCCAGATGTTGCATAAATCCTGATCATACGGGCATGTACCAGGTGATGCTGACCGTGAAGGCGTTGAGCCCCGATAAGACCGTCATGGGAAAGGCCGATGGTATTAATGGGCCAGCAGGCTACAGTCCTTTGTGCGATAAAGGCGAGTGCGAAGGGCCACCCCGGGGTCTTAGGCCGTGTCGATCGCTTCCTTGGAATGTTTGCATTTGCGATTTGGGATTCCAGGGAAAAGACACTTTTTCTCGGCCGAGACTTGGTTGGGATTAAGCTTCGAAAAGGTAAACCGGTCTTGACTTTTGGAAGTTATTTGTTTAAAGAAATATAAAAGGGTGTTAAAGGTTGAATTTGAAAACTGATCCTCTTTGATAAATGAATGAACGTGAAAATAATAGACCTATTATTAAGGGACCACGTTATTGACAAACTTATTTGGAAACATAACATTTCAGAACTTGAGGTAAGACAGGTATTCAATAATCAGCCAAATATAAGATTTATCGAGAAAGGGAAAATTAAGGGGGAACATCTTTATGTTGCTTCAGGAAGGACTGATGCCGGAAGATATCTTCTGGTATTCTTTATTATGAAGAAAAACAAGAAGTCTTTAATTGTTACAGGCAGAGATATGACAGAAAGGGAGCGGAGGAAATATGCAAAGAAGTAAAAAAATAAAAGAGCCTATACCGGGGGAATTTACTACACTTAAAGAAGCAGCAGAGTTCTGGGACAAACATGATTTGACCGATTACTGGGAATTTACAAAAGAGGTAGAGGGTGATATTAAGGTACCTCCTACCCCTCGTTATGTCCCTCTTGAAAAAGAGATTTCTGAGTTCATTGCCAAAATAGCCAAAAAACAACATATCTCACTTGAGACATTAGTAAATTTATGGTTAAAAGAGAGACTGCTCGATCAAATTGGGAATGTAAAAACGACTTCCCTCTCCCCTTCATAGATAATTTTTAAGATTACTCACCAAAGAGGAATTGGGGTTGACTTATTGATATTTGACTATAAGGAAGCCAGGAAGACAGGAAAAATTCAAATTCTAAAACCCAAATTCTTTATTCATGGATTCATGGGTTCCTAATAAGGAAGCCAGGAGAAGCAGATGCTCCCGCCTTTCACGGGCAAACGGCCCTTTCCAACCTTCAGACCCGCTAACTCAATTTTTGAGTCAGCGGGTCGATGATGCCTGGCGCTTTAGGCTTAATTTCTCATCGGATGATGTTGAACAAATCTTAGAGCAATTCTGCAAACACTTCGGGTTTTTGCTGCGCAATTCGCAATAAGGCTTCCGCAGGACCGCTAGGCCTACGGCGTCCCTTTTCCCAATCCTGAACTGTTCGCAAACTCACACCCATCAGGCCCGCAAATGCCGCCAATGTTGCCTTGCTTTCTCACACCACCGGAACCGGGAACAAGTTTTCCAGATTCCTGATCCTTGAACAAGAAGCTTTGGAGACCGAGATACTCGTCATCGGTCAAGTATGTGTAAACGTATTTGGTAAAAGCGGGTGCCTCAATAAATTCCACAATGCGATTTATACGGCTTTGCCGTATAAATCGCAAGAGCCAGGCGTTTCTTGCTGAAAAAGTGCATTTTGTGAGATTGGTGCGCAAATGGTGCCAGGCAACGGTAATTAGGTATTATGATAGTGGGCAGAAGACAAGACTTTTTATTCATTCGTAAAGACAAAAAAGGGGACAGTTCTATTTTTTGAAAAGGGAGCAAATTTTTAGTAGGATTAAGGCCATGAGTTTCTCAAATTACAGGACGGTAGAGAAGGGAGAGATTAAAAAACGTTTTTCGGGCATTAAGGTAAATAAATATGCTTTACCCCTTCGGGCCATATACGCTTAAAGTCTTCTATATTGAAAGTTAAAAGGTGCTCAACCTTTGATTTCTGAGCTACCTTCGCAATAAGAGCATCATAAATAACGCCACCTGATAGTCCCAGATCAGCCATCTGTTGAATCACGGAGAAATAATCTGAAGAAGAAAGAGGTACAATTTTTGAAATAGTCTCAATGTTATTGTGGATAAGTTGGCGAGCCATTCCGGGTGTAATTTTAGGGCTTAGGGGTAGTGTTGTTAAAACAGCATAAAGTTCCGCTAATGTATGGCTCGCAACCAACATCTCGAATTCTTTGGACTTGGCGCGCTTGAGCCATGGGAAAACACGAGAATGCATAGGATGTGATTCAATAATCGAAGCGATAATAACAGAAGTATCAAATAATATTTTCATTTTTTACTTGGTAGGGCTATTTTTCTAAGTTGTTCCTCTCGATGGAGACGGACAGCTTCTTTCATATTCCCCGTTGCAGAGCCTGAGAATACCAGCACGCCTTCTTTAATATGTAAAGGGGATTCTTCTCTTAAAGGTTTTAGCATAACCTCATCCTCTAATCTCTCAATTTGTAAAACCTCTCCAGATTTCAAACCAAGATGAACACGAATTTCTTTCGGTATTACAACTCTGCCAAATTTATCTATTGTTGTCTCCATAGCAAGAACCTCCTCTTATATTATTGCCATAATAAAATGCCAAATGGCAAATGTCAATACCGTTTAAATTTCAGAAATGGGAGACTTCGTGCGGAACGTACCTAGCCATTTTGATATCTTAATCTAACCTATTCCGACAGTTGCCGCTCGAAACGAAAATGGTGCCAGGCAACGGTAATTAGGTATAATGATAGTGATAGGGATAGTTGCGGTTGGGATAGCTTCTCGGCGTATGCGAAAGATCTAACCTCAAGGGGTTCATAAAAAAAACCCATCAGTCAATTGAGCCTGTGGGTTTTTTCTTTTTCTAAAACTATTCTATGTTTACCTTGCAGAAGAAGATGTCATTGGCTCTTATTTCATCCCCAATAACCTTTTTCACCCAATTAATAATCGATTCGTCGGTAATTCGGGTGGGTTCTTTTCTTCTCTCAGGTAATATTCCAACCAGATGGGTATCCCCAATGTCACCGCGCCAGTAAAATTCATAAACCAACATACTCGCCTCAACAGGATCATCACCTCAATATCATATATATTGTTTACAATTTTCATGCCGATTTAAGAGAGGAAAGGAAGTTATTGTTTTGTTAGGGTTTTTTCTTTTGTTAATTTTCAGAACACATTGAGATTTGTAAGAAATCTTGACAAGTTGATCAATTATATTTCTAACCATTTGATAATATGAAAGTTTTTCCTCAAATGATTTTGTAAAGATTTCCGTTTTTTTACAGGTATCGTTGTTCCAAACCGATTGATCAGATATTTTTTATACCTTAATCTCACCCCTTCCGACAGTTGCCGCTCGGCCACAATCCTTGTCCCATAAGAACCGATCACCCCAAGCTACCGCGCCATCTTCGCCTCCGAATACCCCAACCCCTTCCCGCCACTCGTGAGAACTCCCGCTGTGCCTTCAAGAGAGCCTGCTGGAAGAAAAAAAAATGACAAAATGTCCAGGCATGGAAATTTTTAATTCTGAAAAGTTCAATATAGCTGCAAATTTGTTATTCTTGTCAAAACTGATACCCAAATATTTCTTAGGAAAAAAATGAGAATATAGTGTAATTTCAATTTGTTAATCAACACCACTCAATTTATTCTATTACCTCATAAAGCGTGAAGAATTTGTTTTTATTAATGGTATATTTCTTGCTTATTAGATATCATTATCACTTTTTTCGGAGGATTTCACTTATGCAATACCATGGATTACGATATCTAACCCTTGCAATTATTTGTGCTATCATTACGCTTCTTTTTCCCCCCTCTGCAACGGCTGCCCAGCTAAGATTGGCCTGGGACCCAAATAAAGAGTCCGATCTGGCAGGGTATAAAGTATATTTCGGAACAAGTTCAAAGCAATATACGGCTTCAGTCGATGTGGGAAATGTGAACGTTTATGTTTTAAGGGGTGTCAAGGAAGGACAGACTTATTATATAGCTGTTACAGCATATGATTTGTATTTTAATGAAAGTAATTATTCCATAGAAGTAAACGGGGTTGCCATTGAACCCTCTCCTCCAATTTCATTAGTTCCGCCCACCATTGTTCCTTCGCCCATTCCAGAGCCTGCGCGTGAACCTGCTCCAATTGTTTCTAAACCAACATCTGCTCCGACGCCAGAGCCCGGAACGCCCCCTTCGCCAACTACAGAACCAGCACCCGCTCCAACTCCCACTCCTTCTCCGGTTGCTGAACCTGCTATCGGAGGGCAGGTGTATGTTGCTGTTTCTGAAATCAGTTCTGAGGGTGAGGCCATCGGAAATGTTAAGAGATACGAATTAAATAACACGAATGGAAGTACAGCGAATAACACGAATATTACATCAACGAATTACACGAATATTATAGCAACGAATGACACGAATGGGTCGACAGTTGTTCAGGTTGTGGATTCATCTAAGACGCCTATTCTTGACACGAACAATCAGATAAAGGAGTCTTCAAAGAGCGCCTGGAGCTCTTCTGCCGATGGGAAAAACGTGGATAAGGGGGGCGTTGGAGAGGTCCTTCTTAAGAGAGTTAACCCAAGGAAAATATTGACAAATATTGAAGCCACGAATAGCACGAATTTAACGACCGAATTACACGAATTTTCTACCTCAAACGAGAAGATCACGCCGGAGATGTTAGGGCTTTCATCCGAGGACAAGGCCGCAAAAGATAAACTGATTCAATATGTTCAGGGATATGACTCTTATGCCAAAGACAAGGAGAAGACCTCCCTTCAAAAACGGAAATGGATCCTCGGCCCCATTGTCAATTCAAGGCCGTTGGTGATTCCTTATGGGAATTCGAAGAAGGTCATCTTTGTGGGAGCAAACGACGGGATGCTCCGTGCCTTTGATGACGCCACAGGAGAGGAGCTCTGGGGTTTTATCCCCTCTGAGTTACTTGTCCGTTTAAAAGAATTGCCTCAGGGAAATGGCCTTAAATATTTCGTGGATGGCTCACCAAAGGCTTATATCACCAATTCACAGAAGATCATTGTTTTCGGATTAAGAAGAGGGGGAAAAAATTATTATGCCCTTGATGTGACCAAGCCTGAAAGTCCAAAGTTTCTCTGGAAGATCGGCCCAGAAACCACCGGGTTTTCGGAAATAGGACAGACCTGGTCAGAACCCCAGTTCGGGCGTATCAAAGACGGTAAAGAGGGAAAGGCGGTCTGCATCATTGGCGGCGGATATGACGAGAATCAGGATAGAAAAACCCCGGCCGCTGAAGATAAGAAGGGAAGGGCGGTTTATGTGGTCGATTTATTAACCGGACAGCAGATATGGAGATGGGATTCTAAGAAAGATCCCAATATGAAAAACTCCATTCCAAGCGCGATCTCCCGCGTGGATATCAATGGCGATGGCTACATTGACCGGCTCTATGTCGGAGATATGGGAGGAAAGCTCTGGAGGTTCGATCTCAAAGGATCCGATCCGAATGGTTGGTCAGGAAGGGTTGTCTTCAATACAAATCCTGGGAATACGGGAAGCGTAAAGCAGAAGATTTTCCATGCGCCGGATGTGACGCTTGAAAAAGGCGGGGAAATAGTCCTGTTTGGAACAGGGGACCGGGAACATCCCAATGTGAAGATTGGAATCGACAAATTTTATGCCTTTATGGATAAGGGAAACGGCTCACCCTTATCGGAAGGTAATCTTGCGGATGTAACAAAGGATTTTGCCACCGTCCAGACCCTTGCCAACAAAGAGGGCTGGTTTATCAGTCTAAAGGAAGGGGAGAAGGTCCTGGCTCCTCCGGTTGTTGTCTTTGGAGCGGTCTATTTCTCCACTTATACCCCTTCTCAGGAGAGTGACGGAATCGCCCGGATTTATGCCCTGAATTATAAAGTCGGCAACCCAATCTTCAATCTCAACCCTGAAAATGATCAAGGAGGGCCAAAGATTGACCTCTCAGACCGTTCAAAGATCATTGGGACCGGGATTCCGTCAGGCACGGTTATTTCTGCCCTGGGCAAAAGACCTGTTGCCTACACAGGGTTTCCGGGAGGGCTCTATTCGACGCACCTGAAGGGGCATTCAACGATTCTTCCGATTTCGTGGAAAGAGGTTAGAAGTAAAAAATAGTTTTGAGTTTTGAGTGTTGAGCTTTGAATTAATTCAACATTCAAAACTTATAATTCAAAATTCCCCAAGAATGAGTTATGAATTGAGGTAATAAGTTAATGAGTTAATACGTGAAAGTGCTGCTGTGTTGCGGTGCTGCGGTTAGGGAATTCGAGTTAATAAGAGAATGAGTTATTGGGTTATCTCAGAAGCAATCTCTGAAAGCCTCTTAACAGGTAATGCAAATACATCTTTCTTTATGGGGTAATACTCTTCA